>OCTX011871910.1_pt1 | contig 27335 bp, 46 predicted proteins | sample 1539691 | NCBI WGS metagenome assembly OCTX01 (sample SAMN02144231, study PRJEB22623) | gut metagenome | biome: sheep rumen | host: Ovis aries | place: New Zealand
ATTATATACCCATTAGCGTCATTTAATGTTTCAAAATATTTTATATTTTCTTTCATTATTTTTATTTAACATTTTTTAGTATATTATAATAGAATCATTTCTTTCTTTATACATCATTTGTCCAAATGTTTGAAAAATATCACAATCTAAATCCAATTTAACTAAATTATAGTCAGACGAATATTTGCAATATTTAGAATAAACATTTCTAACTATTAACTATTCACTGTTCCATTTATTGGTAGGATGTTTTTCATAGTAATCTGCAACTTCATTATAAAAATCAATCAATTTGTCTGTATACCCAATACAGCATCCAGCATTTAAATATTTGAATTTAGAAATATTTCCAGTATCAACAACATCACCAAAATATGGTGGATAATTATTTTTTGATGTATTAAATACTACACCAGCTTTATATTTTAAAAACTTTTCAATAATATGATCCCAAGAATTAATTACAACATCATAACCATCTAAAATTATTGTATATTTGGTTTTTATATTTTTTAATGCTTCTAAAATGCAAGTGATTTTATATGGATTTGACCATTTTTCTTCTCTTGGAATATATCCATTTACAATTTCAATATTATTATTTTTTAATTGCTAGTAAAGAATGCATTTTTCATCAGTTGTCCAAATAGACAAAAGCGTTATATCTTCAGGAAGCACATCTAAATTTCTAGATTTTATATCATCTAGAAATTTAGTGAATACTTCAGAAGATGTGCCTTGAAAATGGGCTATATTAAATTCTCTGTGATTATGGTTCAGGTATTTCATAAGTAGTTTCTAAATTTTGAAGTCTGTTTTCATGATTAACTAAAGTAGCTGAAACAACAGTATCTAATGCAATTAATTTGTCATTTAAATTATTCAGTGCAGCAGAAATTGTTTCAAATAAAGGACTTAAATTAGATGGATCCGCATTTTTAAGTACCTATTGTAGTGTTTGTGCTTCACTAATATTGTCTCCATTAAAATTACCAGCTCCTCTAACATAAATGTCGCCATTTTGCATTATTTCTAATGCATTTGTGCGATCTTCACCGCCAGTGTAAATAAATTCAGTTTCATCAGATTTTTCAACTCTCCAGCAAGAAAATGCATCACCCGGATCAGTGGCAATATTTTTGTCTAATGCCAAATAAATTCTTGCAGACACTTTGTCAGGATCAGTCTAATCATATCTTGCAGCTGCAATAACAGTTCCGAGATAATGTTTTTTCTCATCATCTGAGAAAAGTTGACTACCAACTAAATTTTCAATATCTGCTATATCTGGTGTAGGCATTTCACGCCTTTCAGTAATTAAACAATATTTTAATGATGTCGTTGTATCACTTCCTGAATAATATTGCCAATTTACTTGATCTTGCCAATCATTAGTACCTTTAAAATATCCAATAAATTCTGGCTCACCTTTATAAACTTCTACTATATTTCCTCCAGCACCAACTGAAAATAATGTGTTTCCTTTGTTTCCATATTCATTAGATGCTTTATGTGAAACATTTCTAAATCCTTGTGCATGTTCTGCATAATTTTTAGTTTCAGTTTTGTATCCTTCTGCATGTGAATAAGTTCCTTCAGTATATGTTTCACCGCCTTCTGCATGTGCGCCATATCCAAAATATTCATTACGTCCAACTTGGAATATAGCATTTGGATAATAAGTTATGTTGTAACTAATGTCACCTTTTATTCCACTTTGATCTTCTTTTTCACCTGATCCCCAAGTATTATAACGTGGTGCTAACTCTATAGTAGCATTATTGTAAGAATATACAATAAAATTGTGGAGTTTAATCTTTTGACCTTCATCTGCGATTGGTTTCAACTATACACGTGATTGTGGTCTTTCATCAAATGCATGACGTAAAGAATTTAAATTGCCTTCAGTTAATTTAAGTACAATATGGTGAGTTGTTGAATTGTATGATAGTATTTTTACTTTTGCATTTCTATTTATAAATTCTTCTTTACTTTGTACAAATGTTTTCCAACCTTCAGCATGTGAATAATTTGAATTTATTTGTGTTTCATAACCTTCAGTATGAGAGCCTTCTGAATGTTCATTTATAAATGTATTTACACCTTCTGCATGTGCATATTTGCTTAATGCTTTTGAATCAATACCTTCTGTGTGTGTAGCATCCCCATCAGCTCTAGTATTTATACCTTCAGAGTGTGATGCAGTTTGAACTGCTACTGTATCTTTTCCTTCTGCATGGGCAGCAACAGTGGTAACCTCTTTATACACATTATATGTTGCACCTATTGTATATCTATTATACTTAATAACTGACGCACCTTGCCTAATATCAGGATTTATTTTTAAATAGATATATTCATCAGATATGTGATCTACTATGCAATTTATTAAATAAATTTTTTCATCTCTATTATTTGGATTTATTAACTATATAGTTCTTAATGTATAAAAATAAGCTGCAAACTTACTCTAATTACTATCGCCAACATATTTAAGCACTATCGATTGGTCAGTTATTGAGTTTAAAATTACTTTATGTTTTGTTTCTTTATATGTTGTATTTCCATCTGTAGTACAATTATATCCTTCTGCATGTGAGCCTTCGCCTTGTGCAGATGAATGAATGCCTTCAGAATGTGCATATAAACCAGATGCTTTAGTATCATATCCTTCAACATGTGTATATTCACCTTCTGCATGTGTATATTTTCCTTCAGAGTGCGAGCCAAATGCAAGTGCCTGTGTCTGTTCACCTTCAGCGTGTGAATATGCTCCATATGCTTGAGTTTTTGTTCCTTCACCGTGCGCAGCAGTTCCAGTAACGCGAGTTCTTTCACCTTCTGCATGACTATATTTACCAGCTGCATCTGACAAATAACCTTCTGAGTGAGAAGATTCACCAGCTGCGCCAGTTTTTATATAAGCAGAAACTGAAGTATTTGAAGGTATTTGTGCAGCTCTATCTATAATAAACCAGCTGCCACTTTCACCTTGAGACTTGTCTGGGAATCTTGTAATTACACCTAAAATGGAACCATCTGCATTATATAATGTTCTTCCAATCCATCCAGCAAATTTATTATTTTTCTCTATTCTATATTTTTCAGTAATATCTGAAGCTGAATTCCATGCATCAGAAGCAAAATCAGAACCTGCTAAGAAATTGAAAGCAGAGTCAGATGCAGATCCTTCAAATCTAATACTATCATAATATAATCTAGTATTACCATATCGTGACTCCCAATATACCTTAAATAATGTAACATTACCACCGGTTCCTTCAGCATGTGATGACTGGCCTAATGCAGTTGTAGTATTTCCTTCTGCATGTGATGACTATCCAGAAGCAGTAGTATAATATCCTTCTGCATGCGCATAAGAATTGGTTGCATCGGATTCAAATCCTTCAGCATGTGATGACTACCCAGATGCAGAGGTGTATTCACCTTCTGTGTGCGCATATGTTCCCTCAGTATATGTTTCACCACCCTCTGCATGTGCACCAAAGCCTGATGTTATATGTGTTACCGTACGTCTCCATACAGAAGAAGTCCTATCATATATCTATGAAGTGTCTAATGAGAAATAAATACGTTTACCATAAGCATAACTTTTATCTCTAGCAGCATTAACAATTTTTCCTAAATATTCCTATCCCTCGTCATCTTTAAATAATAAGCTGCCAACTAAATTAGGAATATTACTTATTGGGTCTATTTCAGGAACTTCACCGTTTTCAATTTGTAATTTATACTAAAAACTACATTCTTGTGAACTTCCTTCAAAAAATTCAAGATCTTCTCTATTAAATTCATATGAGTTAGTATCATTAGGCGTACCCATATATCCAATAAATTCAAGAGGTGATGTTATTGTCTCATTTATAAATTTTGTAATAGATTTATGGCCTTCTGCATGTGAATAAGCCGCCTGAGTTTCTGTTTCTAATCCTTCTGCATGTGATGCCTCGCCCATTGCATTAGTATATTCTCCAATAGACTATGAATAATCTCCAGATGCAACAGTTCCTTTTCCTTCTGCATGACTTCTAATTCCAGATGCAGTATTTAAATCTCCAAGTTCTTCATTAGTCCCTTCAGCCAATGAATCAAGTTCTTTATTATATATATGGCCTTTATTGCCTCCTGCAGTATTATAAATATATCCGCCAGTCCATATATAATTGCCATATGATGCATCATTAACAAATATGATTGAAAACTCACTAGCAATAGAACTATCTGGAATAAGTTCTAGTTGTTTAATATCACCATCTGCAACTGCTTCCCAACCTGCTTCAGGTTCTATAAACAAAGCAGCTAGTGAATTTGATCTAATAAACTGTTTATAATTCATAATTTTTTATTAAAAATTTTTATTTTTTATTATTTTTAGTAATCTATTCAGAAACCAATCTGAATAGACTTTAGATTAAATTGGTGTATAAGCTGGTGGATTTTCTCCTAAACAGTAAATTTGTGTTGCCGGTACATTAAGATGCCAACCATATCCTTTAGTTATAGAATTATATTGAGATATTGTTCCTGTATATGAGATTGAGGTCAACCTACTGCAACCACGGAAAGCATACTAACCAATGACTATGACATTATTACCGATGGTCACAGATATCAAACCGCTGCAATTACGGAAAGCACCATCTACAATATGTGAGATGCTGTTAGGAATTGTTATGGAGGCCAAACTAGTGCAATTGAGAAAAGCCTCATTTCCAATGGCAGTAACGCTATTGGGAATCATTACAGAAGTCAAACTAGTACAACTCCGGAAAGCCCAATCTCTAATAATTGTTACGTCTGTTTCAAATTTAATAACACCTTTCCCAGTATTTGGATCAAAATCATTAGAAATAATAGTTGGCAAAGAACTAGGTCTATATGGCGTAACTTTACTTGTTGCTGTATATCTAATTATGTCATTCATTTCTTTAATTATTGCGACTCCATTCTCAACAACTATTTTGCAATTCTCCTAATTGCATTCTAAGAACTATTGACTTTCTTTAATATAGCAACTAAATGGAATAGTTTCAATGATATATCCATCAGCATCATTTAATGTTTCAAAAATAACATCAACTATATTATGAACAATAACCTACCCATTCTAAATAATTAACATTTTATTTGGATCATTATTAAATATAACCTATTCATTTTCTTTGATATAACAAGTGAATGGGATATCATTGATTACATATCCATTTGCATCATTTAATGTTTCAAAATATTTTATATTTTCTTTCATATTTCAAATTTATTTTTAGACATTTACTATTTCCCATTTGAAAACAGCCTCAATGTAATCTTTAACATATCCGTCACTGGCCAATCCTGTTGATTCTGCATGAATATATCCATCTGGAAGAGATGCATCCTCAACTTTCTCAGCAAGTTGAACTTCAGATTTAAGATTTACATTTTCCATTTCTTTTGTCACACTAACAGAAACAAATTCATCATTTGGCCGTTCATTAATTGGTTTTTCGCCATTAACTTTTATTGGTTCTAATAATGCCAATTTTTCTTCAACATGTCCAATTCTTGCATGAACTTTTCTAAAGAGTTTCCAAATCCACTCTTTGAATTCTTTTGTATATAATTCAGTATTTCCCCAATCAAAAATTGTTTTATTGTTTTCCATAAATTTATTATTCATTTATTTTAGTTATTTTGATACTATGCAATCTTATTGAATCTACATCAACACCGACAAATAACGATCCTTCAATATCTTCTTCAAACACGTATGTATATGTAGCAATTTCTTCTTCTGTAACATCATCAGTATTTCTATGATGTTCAAATGTCATATCATCCTTAAATGTCCAATTAATTGATTTGAATTTTAATTTTTTGGTAAGTGGATCAGAACCTCCAGATTTTATCCATGCTTTGATTTCTAATATACAACCTGCAGTAATTGTCTCAGTTGGAATAGCTTCAATATAATTTTTATTGAAGTCAGATGGAGTGCTTGAACCAAATTTAATGCCACCGAAATTATCATTACCAACAATACTACCATTATTCAAATTATACTCATTATCAGTAACAATACCTTCATCTACATTAGGAACATTTAATTCAAATATATTAACTTCTGGGTCTGGAATTCTTTCAAATTCTGCAACTAAATATTTGACACTGTTTTCATCAATAAGAACATTGATTTGTTGATCTAATGAATAAATTTCACCAGCATGTTCCTCTTCAACACCATATCGCCAACAATTGAATTTATATTTTTCTTTTGGACTGGCATTTAATTTGGCATTCACACCAGTAATAACAGTATTTGCTTTAGGTGCATATGGTTTGCCATCTAATGTATATGTAACTTCTATATTTCCATATTCTGCAATATTTGGTTCAGCAAAGAATTTATATCTTTCTTCTTCAAAATATCCAATAATAGTATGATTTTCTGTGAAATTTTCAATAGTGTATGGATTAGTTTCAGATACAATAGAAGAATCTACTACAAAATATTTGAAATGATGTTTATTTGCAGGTTCTGCTGTTATTATTGCATTTTCTCCTTTGCCAATATATGCAACTCCATCAAAGATTTCATAAATGTCTCCAGAAATATCTAATTTATCATCAAAACTATCTGCGATATCAGAATTCAAAACAGATGTATCAAATTTTAATTCCATTAATTTGCTAAATATTGCAGTATAGCCGTTTTTAATTGGTGCTTGTTCCATACCATCATTTAATGTTCCAATCACGTTAATATCTCCTCGGTCTTCATTAAATATATAATTAACTGATGCATTATAAATTGGTTCATCATAATTTGCATCTAAAAGCCAATAATTTAATTTGTATCCTCTATTTGGAATTGCAGTTAAAATTGCTTCATCGCCGGCAACATATGTTTTATATTCATTATGCGGTGTGCATTCTGCTACTCTTGTTTCATCATAAACATCTTTAATTTGTATATATCCACCTTTTGTATAACAACATAAATTAATAGTGTATATATCATTATGAAACAAAGATTCTATAGAAGCATCTGGAATTGGCTCTGCATTTATATATTGAAATAGTAAATTAATAGAAACATCTTGAATTTCATTTGTATTAAACAATTCTTCAAATTGTTCAATAGCTGATTTATTTCCAGTATCTGACAAATATAAATGTTTCCTATTTTGATAAATATTTCCAATTGCTATTACGCAATGAATTTCATTTCCATCTTTATAATATTCAGTATGAGTTTTTCCTGGTTTTAAAAAGAATAATTCACATGCAGCTAATGCTTCGTCAAATGAATTATAGACTGTTGGTTTTGGACATTGTTCACAATGCATTGGTATTGGAGCTGAACTGTAATCAGGATTTGGTTCAGGAATATTGCATAAATTAACTGGTTTATTTTGAATTATATTTTTATTAATTGCCATAAAAATTTAGTTAATATTTTATTTTTTATATTTATTTTCAGAAAATACTAAAACTTTTATATAAACAAAAATATAATAATTAGAATGAAAGAATCAAAATTTAGATATATTGAGAATAGAAAAGCTAAGCATAACTATTATTTTATAGATGAATATACAGCTGGCATTTCATTAATTGGGTCTGAAGTTAAATCTATTAGAGCCAGTTGGGTTGATTTATCTGAATCATATTGTATATTCAATAAATCTGGTGAATTAATTCTTAAAAATTGCTATATATACAAATACAACAATATTGTATATACTCGTGAAGAAAATGTTGACAGAAAGTTATTATTAACCAAAAAGGAATTAAAGAAACTTAAAAAAGACAGTGAACAAACAGGATATACTATTATTCCTATTGCTATTATTGTTAATGATCCTGGATTTATTAAATTCAAAATTGCTTTATGTAAAGGTAAACATGAATATGATAAACGGGAAGTTATAAAGAAAAGAGATTTAGAAAGAGAACATAAAAATTTTAAATAATATGAAATTACCATTTTTATACGAGCATTTACAAAAAAGCTCAATTGATAATAAAGAACAAATTTTGGAAGCATTAACAACGCATGATTGGAAAATTACTGATATTAGCTCATTTTCTAGTGTAAATTGTGGAGATCCTGTTATTAATTTGGAATCTGACAAAGGATATTGGCTAATTCATATTCCACTTGATTTATTTTCAAAAGCAGTTTTGGCAGAAGAATTAATTACAATTAACAAAAACAATAAACAATAAAAATTAAAAACGATTATTTTTATGGAAACAAAAGTAAAAACAACAAAGAAAGAGATTAACGGGGCAGTATATACCGTTAATGAAGAGAAAAAAGCAGTAACATGCATGATTGTATCTAAAGGTGAAAAAATTTATGGTTACTCAAAGTGTGGTCCGCGTGATATATTTGATGTAGAGCGTGGAAAAGAGATTGCAGCATATCGTTGTGAAATTGCACAGCGTAAACGTGATTTGAGAAATACGGATGCAGTTATTGAACAACTTCGTGCAATTATTGAAGGTAATGAATATCGAATATACCATCGTTTTCTAAAGCGTTCTGAAGTTTCTAAGCATTGGGATAATTTCCTTAAACAAGCATGTGATGAGCGTAAAAGTCAACTTGAAAATATTGCATTCTGTGAAAAAGAACTTGAAAAACTGACAAAGTAATTATGAGCAAACAAAAAGCTGCAGTAAAAAATGAAAATGCAACATGTAAATATTGCGGAACTCCATTTAATGAAATTCCTGAAAGCAAATCAGAATCTGGTGCATGTGAATATTGTGAAGAAAAGCGGGTAATGATTTCTGAAATTAATATTAAAAAATCCGCTAGTGTTGATTTGCGTGAGTTTTCAAATTTTGGACAAGAAGGAGATTGGCTTGAAGTAACAGAATGGGCTAATGGTGAAGGTGTTGATATTATTATTGAATATGCTAAAAGCCAATCTAAAAATATTTCATTGACATATGATGAATTGGAGGCTATTATTAATATTGTAAACAAATTTGGTACGCTTCCACCTATTTATACAAAAATTGAAATTGAAAAATAATTATGGATAAAAAACTAACTGGCGTACAAAGTATTGGTATTAAATTGCCAATTATTCGCGAAGGCGATGATCTAGTAAATATAGTAGTTAATTCTGTATTAAATACGGTTGTTAATTATGACGAATATTTTGACAAATGTGTATATGATATTGATGGTAAATATGTTTATGATATTGATGATAAAGATGTTATAGGTATTACTGAATCTGTAGTTGCACGTTCTCAAGGTAATTATGTAACTATTGATGATATTGTACAATTCTTAAATGAGCTGCATATTTCAAAGAATTTGATTCTTTATTCACCTATTATGTCTAGAAATCGTTTCTCAATGATTTTAAAGGCATTTGCAAGATATGCAGATTTTATTAGTATTGTATTGGATGGTGATCATGATGAACAAGGTAATCCGAATTTTGGAATTAACCGATTTACCGGAGTAGATATTCAGAAATATTATAAAGAATTAGCAGCAAAAGAAAATTGCGGATTAGAATTTATAACAAATGCATTATATCCTCTTATTGATAAACAATGGAAAGGTATTGAACCCGGAGAAACATTTATTGATTGCAGATGTCATCCGGAGGAAGCAGACCAATTGACATTGAAAGATATTATGTGTGCAGCCGTAACGCGTGAAGATGGTTCTATGTCAGGTTTTAATACCGAATACGGATTACTTGGATCTAATAAAGCTACTGAGGAGAAATTGAAACTATTTCCAGAACCAACAACTGCACAAAAATTTGTAGAGGATGTTCAACAAAGAATTTTTGAAAAAACTGGAAAACATGTGGAGGTAATGGTTTACGGTGATGGTTGTTTCAAAGATCCTGTTGGTGGAATTTGGGAATGGGCGGATCCTGTAGTTTCTCCGGCATATACTAAAGGTTTGGAAGGAACACCTAATGAGATTAAGATTAAAGCATTTGCTGATGACAAATATAAAGATTTATCTGGAGAAGAATTAACAAATGCAGTTAAATCTGAAATCACATCTAAAGATAAAAATCTTGTTGGAAATATGGCATCGCAAGGTACAACACCTCGTAGATATGTTGATTTACTTGGAAGTTTAATGGATTTGACTTCTGGTTCTGGTGACAAAGGATGTCCTGTAGTATTGGTGAAAAATTATTTCAAATCTTATGCAGATTAATTTGAAACAATTTAAATAAACCAATTATAATTAGTATAATCAAATTTTTATAATTTATGGAAGAAACACTAACATTTGAGCGACAATTAGAACCATGGTATTTAAAATTACGTTCTCAAAATAGTAATCTTTTATCAAAAAAGATGCTTCATCAAGCACTTGAAGAGCAAGTTACAAAAATTAATAAATTGCTCGGTGAAGAACGTGAAAATTATTATTTGGATGATATTTATAATATCTTACCGAATAAGATTACATGGAATAACAGAACTGGTTATTTAAAGATTTCTAAATATGATATTGTTTATTCATCTTTGGAAACTGAAAAGGATGGTAAAGTTGTTGCATTATTTTCATTTATGATTGGATATTTAAATGTTTTTGATGCATTTATTGAAGCTCTTGAATTTTTTAAAAAATATGAAGATACTATAACAATATTAGAATAATAAAGGTTGGAATTAAATTTTCCAACCTTTAATTTTTGGTTTTTACCAATCTTCATCTTCCCAATCATCTCTATCAACATCAACATCAGGATCTTTATAATCATACATATCTTCGTGATTAGGAACTTCCCATAATCTATTTTGAATAATATAAAGAACTGTTTGTCTTAATAAACGCATTACTAATTCTTCATATTGCTTATCATCTAAATCACAGTATGCTCTATCAACAAATGAAAATATTTTTTTAACTGTTATCCATAATGGATTATTCATTGTAGTTGGAGTAATATTTGCATACATAAATCTAACAGCAGGATTAACGGTTTCACGGCCATATCCTTCACCGGCTTTATCACCATCATTATAATAACGATATGCAATACGTTCAGCTGCTCTTAATAATTCACCACCTAATGAATCTGCATGTCCAGAACCTGGAACTAATGCATCAAATAAAATTTCAGAATCTTTTTCAGTATTAATTTCTCTAGCACCATCATCCACATCTCCTACTAAATCTGCAAATTCATCACCATATTTTTCTCTAATATCTGGTTCTTCACCTTCAAATAATTGTGATTCATTTATACCTCGAGAATCTAATTCATCTTGAATTTGCTGAGCTTCTGAATCATATCCTTTTCTTTTGCAAATTCCAAGATTCATTATTAATTTATCTGTAGAGCATGCTTTGACATTTTGTTTTCTTTTTCCTTCATGCCATTTGTCCATTTTACTTTCAGCATCTTCTTTGTCAGCTTTTGTTAAATCTTCGGTAACAGATTTTTTATTTGTTTTGATTTTAACTGATTCATCTAAATCTTCATCATCGAAGTCTTTATAAATTTCATCCTTATGTGCAAAGAACCAATTTATAGTTTTTGTAATTTCAGGTGCATTAATTATAATTGTGTCAATGAACACACTAACAACACCATAATAATCTTTAATTTCAATATCACGGAATTCCATTGGATCATCTAAATCAATATGAACCCAACCTCTGCCATACATTGTTTCAATTGAGAACTCATCATCTAAATGATATTGTATATAATCGATTACACCATCTTTGGTTACAATATTTTCATCTAAATAATCTTTAACATCCGATACATATACATGGCCTTCAATTATTCCACCATTTACGGTTTTTTGTTCATCATCAAATTCATCAATAACATCACCATTATAATATATACCATCAGATGTTACACCATCATAATAATCTTCAGCCTTCCATTCTACTAATGAATCACTTAAAGATGCTTTAAATCTAAAAATAGGTTCACCATTTGAATCTTTGCTTCTACGTATTGAATTTATATCTATTTCATCAATGGCAAGTCCACTAATAGATACTGTATATCCAGCGCCTGCTCCTTCATTTAATGTTTTTCCAAGAGCTTTTGATACTGATTCCATTATTGATTTATGTAAAAGTTTTTTATTCATTTTTAAAATTACATTTATTTTAATTAAATATCATATGCATCAATTTTATTTTCACTGACAACATCTGCCATCCAATCATCTATTATTCCATTATCAAATAATTCTGCTGTAACTGGATCAATAAATACTTCATCAAATGGTGGAAGTTCTTCATCACCATATTTTTCAACATATAGCATAATAGATTCAGCTAAACCTCTTTGCTCTTCTTGATGCAATTGACTCCATCCTTCAACTGTTGCAAACAATGGAAGTGTATGTTCAGAACTAATATTATCATTTAAAAAATATTTAATTCCATCAATCCATGCTCCAGTATCAGCTTGAACATCTAACCCTTCATCTTCATAATCTTCTCGTGAAGAATAATCATTGCGGTATTCGCCTTCATTAATAGCTTTTTTAACTTGTTTTGCAACTGAAAACATTATAGATTCATATAATTTCTTTGTATCTTTCATATTTTCAAATAAATTCTTTTTATATTTATTTTTTAATTTTTCTGTAACTTCATAATAATTCATGTCATTGACAAGCATTGCCATTGGGAAATTATATTTCATTGTACTTGGCAAATTATCAAAAAGATCATAAAAACCCGCCATGTTATATAATCTTTTAACGATTCTATCTTTAGCTACGCATAAAATCATATTAAAAGTATGGTTTGAAGACAAATTTTTAAATGGGTATTTGTCTGGATGTTCACAATACTGTTTAATAAAATTAAATATAACTTTAATAGTATTAAATGACCGGTATTCTTTAAATATTTCTAATACATCTATACATAATGGATTATGGTTATTAAAACTATCTGCCCACTATTTAGATATTTTGTAGAAAAAATTATATAATGTGCAGTTATCACTATAATTATTTAAAAATATATAACCAATTGGTATATCATTTTTAAAAATTATAATTTTTATATCTGTTTCATAATTTTTAATTTTATTATTTTCAAACTATAAATATTGAGTCAATTCAGAATGATTATCAGATAATAATTGCTATATTTCATTATCTAAACACACTCGAAAATCATATGTTTTTGGAACTCCTATCACTATTATATTATTTGTATTTTTACCATTGAATCAAATCATATGTTATAGCAATGCCTATAGACCCACCTGCATTTACACCAACACCATTGTTAATTAAATCATATCCAACGTTTAATCCAGCACCCAAATAAAGGCTGAGACCCCAGCGTTTCTGTTTATAATAATTTTTCAATGTTGGAGAATTCATTGGATCTATAACAACACTTTGTTTAACACCTAAATTCATATATGGGTTATCAGATTTAGCAATAACCGCAAGTTGTTCTCCGTTATCAATAACGTCTAATGTCAAATTTGCATTTACTTGCATATTTTCAATAAAGGTTTTTGACGAATCTGGATCATTAAAATTTGCAGTTGATTCACCACTTATTTTATAATAATCTTTATCTGATGCATCCCAACACCATGCAAGCAATGAATCATTAGACATTGCATTATGAGTATTAGTATTAACAGAATCAATATTAGTTACTACTTCAGTTTTTGTAATAACTATTGGATTGTCTTTCAATGATTTATATTCTTTATACAATTCATCATTATATGCCTATAATTGTTCAGCTTTTAGAATATATGTATTTTTAGCTGAATATTCTTCATTATATTTGTTTTTGTAAATATATGTAGAATCATTCCAAATAACCACTTGGCCTTCAGCTTTTTGATATTTGTGATAATATATTCCGCAACCGATTCCAAGCAAAAGAATTATAATTCCAAGTGCAATTATAATCCAGTCTTTTGCATCTAGTTTATGTTCTTTATTAGTTTCATACATAATATGTTAATTATTAATTATTTTTTAACTTTTCTTGGACTATATCCACTAGATAAAGAGGTTTGCATACTTCCTAATGTTTGAGATGGTCTGGCAGAAGACTATTGTTCAGCTACAGATGCAACAGTTTTAATAGTTGAATATTGACCAATATTAGCAGCAGTTTTTGTAATAGATTCTTTCTATTCCACCATCGCAGTATTTTTAATGAGAACCTTACTTAATTTAGATTTATCTAATGTATAAAGTGATTTAGCAGTTTGTTTCCCATAATTAATTTTTAATGTTAAAATATCTGTATTATCATCTGCAATATTATTAAAATTCAATGAAGAATTTAATGAGAAATAAATTTTGATATCTCCTGAAATTTTAGTAGCATTGTCTGTTTTGAATGTGAGAATTGTTCCAGTTTCAGAACCAGAGAAGCTGGCAAATGGAAGACAGATAGAATTTGTAGTATTAGATGTAGATTCATTATTAGTTTGAAGAGAAGTAATTATTTCCTAAACTGCTTCAGTATCATTTAAAGTTGTTGTAACTTCAGCTATATTTTCTTCATTAGTTATCTAATCAGTTTTAACTACTACATCTATTCCATTATCTGTTTCATAAAACTCAAGGACTGTTCCATCATCTAATTCAGTGGTACCATCCGGAGTTGTGCTTCCACCACTAGTTGTAGATCCTGCACCCTATTCATTTAATGGTGTAATAGTCCAGTCGCCAAGTTCGGAAAGAGCATCCCTGCCATATTTTTCTACATATGCCTATACAACATTTCTAACAAATGCATTAGTAAGCGTTGTTGTATCATCTGTGTGTGGCGGTCTTATAGTAGGTGCTTGATTTGGACCATTAACGTTGTCAGTATTATTAGTATTAGATGTAGTTTCTGGACTTTCAATATATTTAACCGGAATTCCATTCAAATATAATCCGCTAATAGTTTTATTAGAATATACATAAAATATATTAGCACCGTCCTACACATTAGAAAATACTCCGCAAGGACGAGAATATGTAGATTTGTCCGATGATGGAATTTGCAATTCAGAATTTTGCAATTTAACATAATTATTATCATTATCAATTCTGAATTTTAATGCTTCAATTGCAGATTCTGCCATATCTAATCTTTCTGTTAAATTAGATATTACATCATTAAACTATTCAACGACATAATTGATAGAAACTGACCAATCTTGCCAACGTTTAAGATTATTGTCATCTTGTCTTTTTCTCAATTCATAAATGGAACTATTTCCTGCCATAAATCATTAAATTTATTATTTTTATATGTTATTTATTTATGCATTGTAAAAACTGTAGCTAGAACTTTTGTTATAATAAATAATAAAACAATAATTGTAATTTATGGGTAATATAAATGGCATAATAAAAATGTCAAATAATTAGAAAGATTTAATTATTAAACTTGAAGATATAATAGATAATATTTCAAGCAATATTGATGTTTCTATTGATTATGGAAATATTAGTGAATGTCAGAATATTAGAATGAATGGTATTAAGTTATCAAAATCTAATGAATGCCATTATAATAATGTTTCATCTGCAATTATAACATTATCTTTAGATGATTTCATTTTAGATGACAATACAGATTATATTACTATTAATTTATGTGTTTCTGCTGAAGAAGACCACTATATATTCCCAATTTATATTACCAATAATACATTAGATTAGTATAAATTTTATAATAAATCCGCATCAATGATTGCATCTAATATGGAATCATTTATGTTACTTAGAACAAATCCTAAATTGACAGGTAATGTTAAATTAGTTGTAACTGAAGATTATAATTTATACTTAGATACTTTCAAAATTTCTGAAAATTCTATTTTAAATAAACAAGAATATCGCCATCAAGCTATTGGAGCCAATGGCGACTATCCACATGACGTTTACCATGTATTCAAATTTTTGCCAGCAACTGAAATGTATGGTATCTATCCAGATAGTTATGATCCGCATATCAGTTATCATAAGATGGATGATCAAATTAGAAACATATATGAATATGGTGCTGAATATAATTCTGACAAGCTTTATTCAGAAAATATGAAAATTCTTGCACCATTATATATTGGCAAACATCTTCCAACTTTCTTTGCTATTTGGAGAACTGATAGATTAATAACTCCAGATAATACTATTTCTAATAGTGATGTATTTAAGGACATGTTGAATACTGGAAAATGCGTCAAGATTTTTGATTTACGTCGTTCAACATCTATTGGAAAATATTTGAATAATTATCAAGAAATGATAACTAAATATTTTGCAGGTTCATGTGCATTACAATTTATTGAGTAGGATAATGATCCATATTCAGCTGACCATAGACAAGGACAAAATACATGGAAAGGTGTTGCGTATGATAGAGGAATTTTAACAGATAGAAATGAAACTACATATTTTGCAACATAGACCTTAGAAGGTGAGCACCCACAAGAAAATTATGATATGTTCTTAGTTAATGGATTTTCTCGCAATAAACTATTATTCCCTAATATTATTAACTTGGAATTTATGTTTAATGATCCAACAGCTGAAGATTTTTCAATGTATAATTATTTTGGATTATATTTAACTGAAAATGATTTTATATCATTCAACCAAGTTATTAAAAACGGGAATGATATTAATTATACTTTAGATTATTATGATACATCAGATAATATTATCAAATTAGATTCTACGACTATCGATATTATTGAAAATGATGATTATTTAGATAGAATTTTCTTTGCAACCACAAATATTGCTGCAGTAGATTTGAAAACAATGGATGATTTCAATTTATTTGCTAAAAATGAAGCTGCAAATAAACCATATGAAAATCTAATTCAAATTGGCGGTTCAGAATTAAATGTTCCTATAGAAGATAAAGCATTCTTGTCAATGGACTTTACAAAACAAATCAGATATGGAGAGCATTTTAAATTTATAATTCCAAAATATGAAATATCTGAAAATGAAACACAACAAGTTGTTTTTGAAGTTATTGCATCAAATGACATTAGATTAGTAGATACAAACAATAATATTAGCCCATACGTATAGACAAATACTACTAGACGGCCAATAGATAAACAAGATGATAATACTAAAATTTATAGAGTTACATTTTATACTTAGGATTTGAATGATGCAACCTCATAGGCGACATTAGCTGAACAAATTCAACGACTCGGTGCAGCAATTGGAAAATTTGATAATGTTTTAAGAGTTGGTTCTGACGGCGAAGAATCTATATCTATTATTTCAACTGTTAAAGATGTTTATTTTCAACATATAATGGCTGACGAGTATTTTGAAGATGAAGTTGTTAATGATACTTTAAGATACTATAATTACAATAATGTTCAACCATGCGAATATATTGAATATAATAATGATTTTTATAAATTGAATCATATGCCATTAGCAAATAATGGATTAGAAGAAACATTAAATAGATATGCAAATATTGTTAAATTTATTAACTTTGAAGATTTTAAAAACAAATATATTTATGAAATTGACAAAGATATTTATGAAGAAACAAATAAAGTTGCACACCCATTAGTTTATACTGTTAATGGTTACTATCCAATGATCCACTTTAATAATAATGATGGTGATTTAGTTTTTGTAGATACAGTAGATACTTCAACTGCAGAAAATACCAAATTTTCACTTGAAGGAGATAATTGGATTTCTATTATTTCTCCATATGGTGTTGAAAAATCTATTATTTGTGCACCATTTAAAGTTGAATTTATTAATAGATAGATTAATATATGTTCTCCAATGCCATTAAATGTGGCATTAATGGGTATCAATAACATTAAAGATATTGATGTTTATACAAATAATGCATATACAGAAAATCATTATACATCAGCTTCTGCAACATTTAGTAAAGGCGAAGTAGTTAAACTAGACAATAGTGATGCACGACTTAGAAAATTTGTTCCATATTCAATAATTTATGGTTCAATATAGGGAATTGATACTGCGTCCATTAATAGCTTTGTGATTTTGCCAAATAAAATTATATATACTAGTGCAGATTCTGGAGAATAGGTAGAAATACCATTAGATGTAAATGAATTAGTATTTGAAGAAGATACTGAATTGATGCTTACATCAACTAATACATTAGATTTATACAATTATACTGTTGATTATCCAGCATTGAATGAAGACTATTATTATATTAACAATGTAGACAAACCAAATTCTAATTTGTTAATTCCATTAGTTCCATCTATTAATTGCCAATGGAAATCAAGTGGAACATATTTTGATACTTAGTCAGTTTTAAATGTCGATTATTTAATTAATGATTATGATATTGTTGGAAACTTTGTTGAATGTCAATATACTCCTGGTGCAAGTAACCAATATATTATAGATTCTCTTCATGACATTATTAATATAGGTGGAAAAGATGAATCAATTTATGAATATATTCTTAAAACTGGAAATATTAAGAAATATCTGTGCAACAATGATAAGATTCAAACCGCTATAGGTTATTATAATCCATATGTTCAGACACTTGAATTTATTTTCTATGGAATCAAATTTATATTCAAATTGACATCAAATGAATACAGTAATGAAATCAAGCTTAATGAATATAATAATTATGAAGTATTTATAATTAATGATTATAATGGTACAAATACTAATGAAATAATTATATCAAAGAAAGAAGAATTTATTTTAATTATCAATCACGTTTATAAACCTGGTTATTATTATGGCAATTCAAATGTAATAATGTATAAAAACAATATTATGCAAGACGTTACATATGATTGGTATAAAACTCCATTTAACTATGAATTGCAATATATTTCTAATATTAATAACAATATCTATATTAACAAATCAACATCATATTTATTAAATGATATTGATAACACAAAGGCATATGTAGAAACAAATTTAGATGAATATGGAAATAATTATGATTTTGGTGACAAGCCTGGATATGCATATTTTATAATAGATTCATCATTTAAGAATAAACAAAACTATGACATATATTCCCCAGAAAATATATATTCTTCTAATGATACTTCAATTATTAAAGGGTATGATAATTTTGTTAATTCATATATTGATACCAGATTAGATTTTAGATAGAAAAATGGTTATATTGTTAAATCTAATGAAACTCCTGTTGAAGACCAAGAAGTAATAACAGATGAAGAAAAACTCAATGCATATATAGAATCATTTAATAATAATATTGATTTATATATTATTGAATAGGGAAATAATGGAGAAATGCCAAAACCTATAGAAATTAATGATAATTATAGACCATTGACAATTTAGTTAATTCACCCAAATAAAATTAAATATAATAATGGATTGTTTAACCCTAATTTCATCGATATATTTAATTTCAAATTGCATGACGAAATATCTGATGTATTAGATATTGATACATTATATGGAAATACTTTAGTGTCATCAATAGATTCTATAAAGAATTATTATTATAATAAAGTTATAAATGAGCAATCTATATACACATATAATTATTATATGGATGAATATAGAAGCCCATTCTCAACTAACTGGGATAATAACATTTATAGGTCATATAATAATGATACTGAATATCAGAACCTTCCAGGTTATTCAATTGGAATAGAAGACAAAGTCTTCTTTGGTTCAAAAGTTATCAATTTGCATAATGATGGAATTATATTGACTAAATGGAATTATTAGCCAACTAATAATATCAACTATGCAATCTATAATATTTCACAACATAATGAACATAGTGAAGCTAGACAAGTATTAGAAATTTCATTGAATTTAACAAAAACATTCTATGATTATAATTTTAATAATGAAATATTTGTTAATAACTGGCAATCTATTTCAAATGTGACTAACACAAAAATATATATAAATAATTATATAAATAATGTTTTATATAATATATTCAATTTCAAGGGAGAATTTGATGTTATGCTCTTTAAACAATATGACGAAGCAGTTGCAGACAAATCAGCTGAAGATCATTTTATTAAAGATGCAGGAATATTAGCAAATCCAGAAATAGATACAAATTATAAAACGGAATTTAAAGATGTAAATAATGAAGTCATTTTAACAATAACAATAGATGACTATAAAAATTACAAATATTATCCAACAGTAAAAATTAATAAAATTTAATTATGCCAACAAAAGACGTTTTAGTAAGTCAGAAATTTGATAATTTTAATTATGCACCGGGTATTGCCACTTATGGTATAGATGGCAAAACTGGATAGTCTGGATTAGATGGAAATAATATCTATTTTACTAATTGTAATATAATTTCTGATAATGATGAGAGTGATATTAAAATATTAGCAGATTTAATTAGACAAAATGTATTGCCGGTTAAAGGTTCTACAGAAAAAATAGATCGGAAATATAAAAATAATGATTTATTTTTTGATATAAATGGCATTATATTTAAATTAATTAATATAGATGCATTATTAGGTGCTTCTGAAGTTGGTTCATATACTAATTATTTTAGTATTGCTGGAAAAATAACTGTTGAAAATGCTAAAGTATTTGCAAGTGGTATAGAAAATATAAATAACAGATTAATTTTTAATAGTAGCGATTATACTGGATATGATATTATAAAGGGCATTGCTCCTAAAGATGGTGTAAAATATATAGATACTGCTGCGGCTGTTAATATTATTTCAAATGTAGTTGATGACAATGATAATATCGAAATGGTGAAAATGCAAAGTATTGATGATATTGATGTCGAGGATGGAAAATTATCTGTATATTATAAAACAACAGAAAATGCATACTACTTAGAATCTAATAAACCAATTGTTATAAATAGTGATGTTAAATTAAATACAGAAAATAATACAAATAATGAATATGATAATTTTTCTACAGTTTTAACATCTAATGATACTATAACTTATTTTAAACATATTTGTGACAATTTAAGATATAATATTTTATATGATAACAATGTAAATAGATATAAATTGGTTATATATCAAGACGATGGTGGAAGTGATGATTTGGAATATTTGATTAACAGAAATGAAACTGTATATGGAAAAGTATATGATGTCGAAAATGATTAGATATTATTAAAATTAAATGATATTGTAAGTAGTCCTACTAGTGGTTCTAATTATTACGATTATATGCCAGATTATAGTTTAAGCATAGGGCTTAATAGCTTTGACTTATTTAAATTTAATTATAAAATAATAGAAAACAAATAGGAGATTATGCATGAAGTAGAGGTGAGTGAAAATCGCATTATACGTAATTTAACAGATACTAACGGAATTATAAATATAGATTTAAGTTTAAAATTAACAAATAATGATATTGGTCCAGATGCAGAGTTATTTGATGCTAGCATATTAAATAATGCATTCAATAATAATATTTGGGGTATTAGTATTATGTAGGCTAGTAAACATTATACATCTAATATGATTAAAATAGACTGTAGTCATGGGACAACTACTATTATTGACGATAGTAGTGCAAATGATAAAATTAATAATATAACATATACAAAGAGTGATACGAACACTTCTAATTAGTTTAAATATGTATTTGACCCAACAATAAATAACTCATTATTTTTGTATATTTTTCCATTAACATGTATAGATAATGATTCAACAAAAGTTTTTGATTATCTATATTTTAAAAAGATGGCACCAATAAGCATAAATATAAATATGCCTAATGATATTAAAAATACATGTACGTTGTATTTTATATTGAATTATTCAGAAGAAAAATTTAGTATTAACAATATGATGTTATTTAAATAGAATAATTTATTAAATATACCAACGACTACACCATAGCCATGTATTGAAACTTATCTTCCAGATTCAGTAGAATCAGTTCAGCGTTTTTCACTATTACATAATACCGAAGTCTTTATAAATTATCAAGAATAATTAAAATATTAAACATAAAATAAGAAAAACAGATAATTTTTTAATAAGTTATCTGTTTTTATAAACTTTTTTCAAAATCCAAATTATAATTATTAAATAATTAAAAATACTAAAGTATGGGAATATGTGGAACATTATTTATAATTTTTTTAATTTTGAAATTAACCAAGATTATTGATTGGTCATGGTGGTGGGTAACTGCACCACTTTGGGGCAGTATTTTGCTTTGGGTAATTATATTTGTGACATATATATTATTTTTTGGTATTTTAGCATTATTATGCATTTAATTAAGTTAACATTTTAAAATTATGGGTGAAAATAATAAATTGGCAACATCTGATGGTTTAAGCGTGTTAACAGCATTATTTATAATATTTCTAGTTCTTAAACTAACAGGATATATTACATGGTCTTGGTGGTTAGTAACTGCACCATTATGGTTAGTGCCTGCATTATTTTTTGCAATTATCATTATTGCATTATGTTTTACATTATGTTTAGGCCTAGTTGGTTGTGTTTTATATGGGATATATGAATTATTTAACTTAATGTTTAACAAATAATAAATAGACAAAACTATAAATTTGATTTATAATATTAAATAACGTAAATTAACTAGAATTTATTAACTTTTAAAAACATTTTAATTAATGGAACTAAAACTAAAAAGTATTGGATCTACCAATGGTTTTGTTACATGGCTGAAAGGCTTTAAGGACATTAATGGCTCGCTTTTGGTAGAGATTGATCTAGAGTCAAAAGAATTTATCGCAAAAAGTTTTCCGCAAGACAAGTCAGTTGTAAAATATGCAAAACTCTCATTTGAAGATGCAGGGTATGAGTATTCATATGTGCATAATAACGGTGAAGATTTTGATTGGGCACAACGTGAAGCAACTAATGACGGACGTGTAAAACTTGGTATTTATAATGTTCTCGGTAAATTCATCGATGTTGTGTCAATGTTCGATGGTTCAGAACATGATATGGTTGTCAACTTTGATATTTGCAATAATGTTCTCTATTGGGGAGCAAAGAAAGCAGAAAAGGAATATCAAGCAGAGACAACCGTTTTTCATTCTAAAGCACTTACAATGACTGTAAAGAATTCTCAAATCAGCGAGTTCTTCCAGAAGTGTGATGATGAAACATTCTTGACACGAGTTTGTAACATTGGATCACCTTCTACTTATGAAGTAAATACAGCAGTTCTTGGGAACCTTTCTAAAATTGCATCTGTATTTGCAGCTGATAAGTCTCGTGATCTTATTAAATTTTATTCTAAAGAAGTTGACGGGGTTCTCGGATTGTATGCATATGATGAGACAAATGGTTCATTTGACTATTTGCTTGGTTATTATACAACAGGTGAAGCAGGCGCAACATCAACAACTATTTTCAAGGAGAATTTCTTGAATGCAACAAAAGGTCTGACTGCTGAAACACTTGAAATTACATTGGATACTGCAGGTGCATCTCGTATTTTGGTAGATGCGGGTGAAGCAAAAGTTGTTATCGCAGCAGCAAAAACTAACTAATTATTAAATTATTTAATCTAATCTATTAAACATTTATTAAATTTTATAAATATGGCAGTAAAAGTAACAAAAACTAGAGAAATTGTAGCTGGAGATTTTGATTGGTCAGCATATGAAGACGGATGGAATGGGTCAAGTCTTCGTGTAAACAAAAAGGTAAAAAATAAAGATAAGCATATTAAGGTATATTGTCATGAACCATATGCACAAGAGCTTTTGAATCAATATACTAATCAAGCTGAACCAATATCTAAAGAGCTTAAGAAAAATACTCTTGTTAAGATTGATGGTTTCCGTAAGATTGATGAGGACCATGTATCTGCAAGTATTAATGGCGGTGCAAATAATATTAGTATTGATTTGAATAAAGAAGGCAAGTTCTTCAATAATATTACAATTGGCGATACTAAGTTGACAAAGGAAACATTCTTGCAATTACTTGATGACCCGGATGTTCATAAGAAATTTATTGAAATGGGTCTAGTTGCAAAAATTGGAACTGATGTAGAGAAGGGTTCTATTTGGGATGGATATGTTGAATCTCTCATGGCTGAAATGCAAGAGCAAATCACTAAGAAGAATAAAGCATATATGGCTAAATTGGTTTCTTCTAACAATGGTGGATTTGTAGTTGAGATTGCCGGTATGGTGAAAGCATTTATGCCTGGTTCTATGGCTGCAGCTAATAAGATTAATAACTATGAGTCTCTTGTTGGAACAGAGATGGAAGTTATGGTTGAAAGCTATGATCCTAAGTTCGGATTTATTGTATCACGTAAGAAATACTTACGCACTATCGTTCCAATTTATCTTAAGAATCTTGAAGCTCAACTCAAGGAGAATAAAGATACAATGCTTGAGGTAACAGTAACAGGAACAACACCATTTGGTATCTTCTGTGAAATCAATGAGGTATTGACTGGTATGATTCATAAGACATTGATGAGTGATGAACTTCGTGAAAGATTGCGTCAAAATCAAGTCGCAGCTGAAGAGAAGTTGAAAGTGTATGTTCATAAGATTGAACGTGATGGTAAATCAAGTCGAATTATCTTGTCCGATGTTGCAAGTGCTGAACGTGATGCTGTTATTGTAAAACGTGAGGCAGAGGATCTTCAAGAGAAATCTGATTATGTAACTGCAAAACGTGAAGCTGCAAAAGCACAGGTAGAAGCACAAGCAGAAAATATTGAAGATGTAAAATCTGAGCTTGAAAATGCAGTTGAAGATATTCTTTCAGACACAGAGGAGTAAAAGTTATTCACATAAAAGAGATTAGGAGAGATTTTTAAGTCTCTCCTAATTTTGTTTTTAAAAACTTTATTTAAATTTTTAATATAATATTAAAAAGCTATTCAAATAAACATGTTAAATTTAGATAAAGCAAAAGAACGATTATGTGAAAGATTTTTACCGGATTTTAATATTAAATTAAAAAGAAATGACAAAGGTGTGACAACCATTTCTTTTAAAGATGAAGATACAAATGTAGTTGTTAATTTGAAATTTAATGAAAATACATTGGTAACAACAATTGCACCAAGAGAAATGGAAAAAGAAGAGTTTCGTTATGGACTCAAAGAACATATGAATGATATTAAACAAATTTTAAATGAATCAGTAAAATAATTATGGAAACAAACAACAATTTACATCAACAATCAGTTGATATGATGACATGGGGATTGCTTCATGATCTTAATTTTAAAAATATTTTGAATAAGGTCAATGTTGATCAAGTTCATAATGTTATTTATAGATTTTTAAAAAAGAAAATTGCAGATAAAGAATTGTCAGTTGCAGATATTGAAGAAATTGCAGATAATATTAGAGCAAAAGCCAAAGTATTATTTAATAGAATTGGTGAAGATTGGGGTAGAGGAGATGATGGTTGCATGGATATTGCTGAAGCAGCTGTTGCATTTGGAAAGCAAAATTATGAGAAATGTTTAAAAGATCATGATTATTTGGTTTCGATGCGAGAAGCAACTAAAGAATATGAAAATGTTCTTTATCCATTTAATGACATTGTTGAAGAATATAAAAAATAAAAATTTAGAACATGGAAAGAAACTTAAATATAAATCCACTAAAATATCCAACAGTAAAATGTGAATGCGGTTGTGAAGTCTGGAATCAAGGGGTTATTATTAAACGAATTCCTGGATTAGAAGTTGGAAATGGAACTGAAGATACATTTGCAGATCTTCCGGTTTATTATTGTGCTAAGTGTGGAAAGATTATTCCTGAGCATAGACAAATGTATCAATTAGATAAAGTTGAAGAAAATACAGAGACACCTAAATCTGATAACCCATCTAAACTTCTAATAGTTTAAAAACAAAAATTTGCCATTGTTTTTTGATGTGCCATTTTTCTTTCTAAATAAATATAAAAATTGTTATGTTTTTAAATAATGATTGAAGATAATTAGAAAGAGGAGTGGCGCAAATATAATACTTCTAGAGAATTTAGCAAAGATTTTAAATTTAATAGAAAATGGTATCATTTGATTGCTATATTTGACAAAGATCAAGGCGAAGACTTTGATTTTAATAATGATGTCGAACCCGGTGAAGAATTTGATTTTAATCAAGTGATAGAACCAACTATATATAGTTCTGAAGATTTTATCAATACAGATGAAATTGAATTTGATTTTAATTCCCCATTAATGGAAAATAAAATAGGAAAAAATGAAAAAATTTAGTAGAAGAATAAACTTTTTTCTAAATTAGAGTATAATAATTATAATTGATATTTGAAATAATGATTTGGCATAGTTGAACTGTGAAATTTATTGTCTTTTTAAGGTATTTGCTTTAAATGAAAATATATGTAAAGTAACATATAGGTTTAAAGATGCGGCAATAAGTTAAGATCCAGAATCAGTCAAGGTTCCTATTTATGATCTATTAAAACTAGGTAACAAAAATACCTATAAGGATCTAATACCTTCCGCCAAAAAGTTTTTAAATATTAGAAATTCTATTGCGCTTACTAGTAGTCGCGATGCGCACGGGATGATTAAGACGTGAGATCATCTATATGAAAAAGAGATTCAAAATTATTGAATCTCTTTATTTTTATAAATTTACTACCGGGCGTATATTCATTAAATAACATCTATTAGTACTCCATAATATCGGTTTACGATTAAAAATATTAGCTTTTATACAATATAATTGTCGAGAATTTTCAAGCTATGATGATGGAATAAATAAATCATTATTATAACCATAAAAACCATCTGAATAAGTTATACCACTAAAAGGAAAATATAATTTATTTCCATTGATTATACTGGTTAATTCTAGCATACTTAAATTGAAATCGTTTTGCACCACATTACTTGTTGTATATGTTATTAATTCTGTACATTGATCTTTAGTCGGCATATGAATTTTAAAGCTATATGATTTTTTAACTTGAAGCTGTGCAGCTGCGTCATCTTCAGGAAGAAGCTGGGTTAAATTATCAGTAAAACCGTTATCTCCGGTAGACGGGTCGGTACAGTATTTATACAAATATCCAAGCCAATCTGAAAGACTATATGATTTCCAATTTGCTTTAATATATTTTCTTTTAGGAATTAATTCACCCCATGCATAATATCCTCCACAATAAGCATCTTGTGATGATAACTAATTAGGGTCAACATCTAAATTATATTTATACCATAAAGTTCCGGATGGAAGTCCAAGATCAACTACTTTTTCCATCAAATCTAAATATTCTTTAGTATAATCTCTATTCTAAACTTGTTTAGCCTTTATATTCTAAATAGAACTATTATCATCAAAGTCATCTAGTGCTAGCTAGA
>OCTX012262809.1_pt1 | contig 27319 bp, 22 predicted proteins | sample 1539691 | NCBI WGS metagenome assembly OCTX01 (sample SAMN02144231, study PRJEB22623) | gut metagenome | biome: sheep rumen | host: Ovis aries | place: New Zealand
ACCATTCTGTCATCGAACGACTTATATAGGCCTTTGACTTCGATCATGCTGAAAAGATTAAGTGAGCATATTCGTTAGGAAAATATCAGAAAAGAGGATGAAGATGCTACTGGTGACGACGGCAGAAGTTGAAGCCTTGCCGACCTCGACAGATCCCCCTTCGACCATGTATCCCTTATATGCAGAGATGGTGGTGATGATAAACGCATAGACAACTGCCTTGATCATGCCGCACCAGAAAAACCACTGATTGAACTCGTACCTGAATCCCTCGTTGAGTTCGGCCACGGAGGTTGTACCGAGCAGCGTGGTTGCAAATGCCCCGATGATTCCGGCAAAAACGCTGAGCGTGACCAGAACCGGCATGATGGTCATAAGTCCGAGTATTTTAGGCAGAATAAGGTAGTTAGCCGAATTCACGCCCATGATGTCGAGTGCATCGATTTGTTGAGTAATCCTCATGGTTCCGAGTTCGGATGCGATGTTAGACCCCACCTTTCCTGCAAGGATAAGACACATAATAGAAGAAGAGAATTCAAGCAACATGATTTCCCTGGTAGTGTATCCTGTAACCATAGTAGGCATCCATGGGCTTTGGATGTTGAGCTTTATCTGGAGACAGATGACGGCACCGATAAAAAAAGAGATGATGAGGACGATTCCAATAGAATTATATCCAAGTTGGAACATCTCTGTGACATATTGCTTCCAGAACATCCTCCACCTGTCGGGCACAGCGACTGCTTTTCCAATAAGCATTACATATTGTCCGAGTCCGTGTAAACTATCTTTTATAGAAACCATTCAGTAATATAAAAATAGAAACAATTCATCGATAGATAATACAAAATAAATGCAAAATTAGCAAAAAAGTGTGTATTTTCCTTAAAAAATGATTTTTTTTTGAGAATATAGTCATAAATAGCCAAAGTATTTGTAAATTTGAAGACAAAAAAGGAAAAAAAGATGTCAGAAGAGTTAATCAGCCATAACAATGGCGATGTAGAGATTCCCTCCTATTCATCCGACCGAATGACGCTATACACCCGGAATCTGGTGAAGACCTACGGCAAGCGCACGGTTGTGAACGACGTGTCGATACATGTCCGCCAGGGAGAGATTGTAGGTCTGTTGGGACCGAATGGAGCAGGCAAGACCACCTCATTTTACATGACCACCGGCCTGGTGGTGCCCAATGGCGGCAAAGTGTTTTTGAACGATACCGAAATCACGAAATACCCAGTGGCAAAGCGTGCCAAGTCCGGCGTAGGCTATCTGGCCCAGGAAGCCTCCGTCTTCCGGACGATGAGTGTAGAAGACAACATCATGTCCGTTCTGCAGATGCGCAAGGAACTGAGCCGCAGCGACTGCCGTGACAAGCAGGAAGAGCTGCTGAATGAGTTCCGCCTTCAGAAAGTCAGGAAAAACAATGGCAACCAGTTGTCGGGTGGCGAGCGTCGTCGTTGTGAGATAGCCCGCTGTCTTGCCATCGACCCGAAGTTCATCATGCTCGACGAGCCCTTCGCCGGAGTGGACCCCATCGCCGTAGAAGATATTCAGTATATCGTATGGAAACTGAAGGACAAGAACATCGGCATATTGATAACAGACCACAACGTGCAGGAGACGCTATGCATCACCGACCGTGCCTACTTGTTGTTTGAGGGACGAATCCTGTTTAAGGGCACTCCCCCCGAATTGTCGGAGAACAAGATTGTGAGAGACAAGTATTTAGGTTCAAACTTCGTTCTTCGTCCAAAAGACTTCCAGCTGATAGAAGAAAAGAAGAAACGCGAGGCCGAGGAGGAGTAAGATTTAGCCGTTCAATCAAATATAATCAATGGAATATACAGAATACCGATTTAAGCTGGAGCCCTACGACGAGAGCTTCAGCGACGTGTTGGCTTCGGAGCTGGGTGATGCAGGTTTTGACAGTTTTGACACCGAAGGAGACCAGCTGAAAGGATATATTCAAACTGCGCTTATCGATGAGAAGACGATTGACGCCGTAATCCGGAATTTCCCTATAGACGGCGTCCACATCACATACACGAGCGAGACGGTCTCGTCGTCAGACTGGAATTCAGTATGGGAATCAGAGTTCCATTCGATTCGTATTGGCGACCTGGTGTATATTCATGATGAAAAACTGGAAGCTGCGGGCGACGTGAAATACGATATACGGCTGCATCCCCGCATGGCGTTCGGGTCCGGCAGCCACTCCACCACCCGACTGATGCTTCAGCTCCTACTGACTTCAGCTGACGATGACTCCGCTGTGGAATCCGTTGACTTAACAGGCCAGCACGTGCTTGATGTAGGCTGCGGAACGGGCATTCTGGGCATAGCGGCCCTAAAAGGCGGCTGCACCCACCTAACGGCACTTGACATCGACATAGACAGCGTATTGAACACCCGTGAGAATCTGATACTGAACAACATAGAGCCACAAGAAGTATTAGAGAGCGACTTAAGCAAACTGGACACAAGTTTACAATATGACATCATTCTGTCGAACATCCATTTGAACATCCATTTATCCCAAATGCAGCTTTACCAAGAGCACCTGAAGCCAGGTGGCCAGCTGTTGCTTAGCGGCTTCTTCACCAAAGAGTCGACTCAGTTGGTGTCCTTGGCAGAAGAATCCGGCATGCACCTGTCGAGAGAAATCTCAGAAGAAGGATGGTGCGCCATCGAGCTGAAAAAGCAAGACTAATAACGCAGTTGGCAAAAACAACAGTTACAGCCAAAGAGGAAAGTAAAATAAAAGGTATAAAAAGAAAAACTTGCACAATCATACTCCAAAGTTCATAAAAAATTCGTAACTTTGCAAGATAATTGATAAAAAGTCGGAATTCACGGCTTCAGAACATCCAAAGAAGCATCAAAAGAAATGGCATTAAAGAACTATTTTTCAGGCAGATCAGGTTGTCTGTTTTGGTTAAACGTCATATTAGCCCTCGTGTTGCTGGCAGGCATCCCCTATGCCGCGTTCAGCTCGCTTGACATATTCACTCACCATGGTGAGAAAATTCAGGTGCCGCAGGTGATGAGCCTCGACGGAAAGAAAGCCATCGCCAAATTGGAGAAGAGCCATTTGGTAGGCGTGGTTTACGACTCGATTTACGTGCCGACAAAGAAGCCCGGCATTGTCCTGTCGCAAAGCCCCCACGCCGGCAATTTGGTAAAAAGCGGCCGTTCGATTTACCTGACACTGAACCGTAGCGGCGAGCCTCCAATCCGTATCCCAGACTTGGTACGCAATGCCACAGACCGTCTGGCCGCACGTCAGCTGACAGACCTGGGCTTCACGATAGCCAAAACGGAAGTGAAATACAATGAGCCCAAAGGTCTTCTGCTTGGTATCAAGCAGGGCGACAAAAATGTGAAGACCGGCGATATGCTCCACAAAGACGTGCCTTTGACGCTGATAACCGGGGGAGGCGACCCCTTGCTTGACAGCCTTGGCATAGACACCTCATCCGTGTCGATAGGCGTGGTTGAGACAGGTGGCTACAATGTGGAATTATAGTTGACTTCCATCAAAGTTAATTTCTCATCAGAAAGAAGAGAAATGGCATTATATTCCGACGACATAGACAAGACAACCGAATTACCTTCGCTCACTTCATACCAAGATCCCGACGAGGAGGAGGAAGTGGACGAAGGTCCTTCGCTTTATGAGCACTACCGCGTTGAAGCCGACAAAAGCCAGAAACTGCTGCGTGTAGACAAGTTTCTGATTGGTCATTTGTCGGGCATCAGCCGCAACCGCATCCAAAAGGCTGCCGATGCCGGTTTTATCATGTGTGATGAAACCCCGATAAAACGCAGTTATAAAGTAAAGCCCGGTGACGTGATCCGAGTGATGCTTGACCGTCCTTATCACGAGTTGAAGATTGACGCCGAGGACATTCCGTTAGACATCGTATACGAAGATTCCGACTTGATTGTTGTCAACAAGCAAGCAGGACTTGTGGTTCACCCAGGCCATGGCAACTGGCGCGGCACACTGCTTAATGCCTTAGCCTGGCACATGAAAGACGACAAACGTTTCGACATTAACAACCCCGAGATTGGCCTGGTGCACCGCATAGACAAGGACACCTCCGGCTTGTTGGTAGTGGCCAAGACCCCTTCGGCTAAAACACATCTCGGCCTTCAGTTCTTCAACAAGACGACCCGTCGCGAATACAACGCCTTGGTGTGGGGCAGCTTCAAGGAGGCCGAAGGTACGATCGTGGGCAATATAGCCCGTAATCCTCATGACCGGATGCAGATGGGCGTATTTCCACCCGAGAGTGAAATAGGCAAACATGCTGTCACCCACTATAAAGTGCTGGAGTCGTTTGCGTATGTGACATTGGTGAAATGCGTGCTGGAGACAGGCCGCACCCATCAGATTCGTGCCCACATGAAACACATCGGACATCCCCTGTTCAACGATGCCCGCTATGGCGGTGACCAGCTGTTGCGGGGTGTGCAATTTCCCAAATACAAACAATTCATCCAGAACTGTTTCGACACCTGTCCACGCCAGGCCCTGCATGCCAAGACATTGGGCTTCACGCATCCCCGCACCGGCGAGCAGATGGATTTCACCTCAGAGCTGCCCGCCGACATGAGCACCTTACTGGACAAATGGCGCAAGGCCACAAACTTTGAAAATTGAGGTTTATTAGCATGATTTTCGGCTGCGCTCGGCATGATTGAAGCAAGTTTCATTCTGCTCTCACTTGCACGAAAATTGAAATTTAGCCATTTGGACGGAAACAAGAAGACAAGACGATAGTCTGCTATGACCAATATGCCAATGGAGCAGATGGCGAGGCAAGTTTTTTTAAAATTTACTAAAGTCAATAAAAAATCAAGAAAGAGATTATAACAATAAAAAAAATAAAAATGGACAAAAAGATTGTTGCAATAATCGCAGGCGGCGACTCATCCGAGCACGACGTGTCAATGCGTTCGGCCGCCGGTATTTATGGATGGCTTGACAAAGAAAAATTTGAAGTATATATCGTAGAGGTAACCAGCCAGGCCTGGGAAGCTCACCTGGAAGACGGCAAGAAGTCTGCGGTAAACCGCCATGACTTCACCTTCGAGAAAGACGGAAAATCAATCCGTCCCGACTATGTCTACATCACGATTCACGGCACCCCTGGTGAGGACGGCATCCTCCAGGGTTACTTCGACCTGCTTCAAATCCCCTACTCCACGAGCAACGTACTTGTGGAAGCCATGACTTTCAACAAATTCACGCTGAACCAATACCTGAAAGGATTTGGCGTGAAGATAGCCGACTCCGTCCTTATCCGCAAGGGCCAGCCATGCGACCCTCATCAGATTGTCGAGGCTTTAGGTCTTCCCTGCTTCGTGAAGCCCAATGGTGGCGGCAGCAGTTTCGGTGTGACGAAATGCCGTAAAGAAGACGACATCCTCCCTGCAATCGACAAGGCCTACGGTGAATGGCCGGAAGTGGTGATTGAGAGCGAGTTGGTAGGCATGGAGATATCCAACGGCGTATATAAGACGAAGAATGGCGGTGGCCGCGTGCTTCCCATCACAGAAGTGGTGAGTGAGAATGAGTTCTTCGACTACGATGCCAAATACAATGGTCAAGTTCAGGAAATCACCCCCGCACGACTGAGCGACGAAACGACCCGCCGCATTCAGTCGCTGACCTCCCACATTTATGATATCTTAGGCGCCTCCGGCATCATCCGCATCGACTATATTATCTCACAAAAGAAAGAAGCCGACGGCAGCACAACCGACGTGATCAACCTTCTTGAAATCAACACGACCCCTGGCATGACTCCGACGTCGTTCATACCACAGCAGGTGGCAGCCGCCGGACTGACCATGGAGGAAGTGCTGAACGAAGTGATAAGCGACAAGCTTGGGTAGAAGACGAGAAAACGAGAAGACAAGAAGACGAGAAGACAAGAAGACAAGAAGACGAGAAGACAAGAAGACAAGAAGACGAGAAGACAAGAAGGCGAGACATCAGCCAGATGACCGTCTGGCGGACATACACAAAGTAAGTCCGCAAAGGCAAAACCAACAATCAAAAAAAACACAGTTATGGACATACATGAATTTGACGACATCCGTCCTTTCCTTCCAGAAGAGCTGCCGGCGGTATTCGACAAACTGCTGGCAGACCCTGGATTCCAGGAAGCGATAGAGACAGTATACAAAGGAATAGGGATAGATCAGTTCGGAAAGATGATGCGCGCCTGCCGCACCAACGAGGAGTTTCAGGAACGTCTGGTTTATCCCGTGCTGATGGATTTGCTGAAGAAAGCCAGCAAAGGCAAAACAGCTGACTTCACCATGTTGGACCCTGGGAAGAGCTACACGTTCGTGACCAACCACCGCGACATCGTCCTGGACTCTGCTTTGTTGGACTGCAGCCTGATAGACAACAAATTAGGCACAGCCGAGATAGCCATAGGCGACAATCTTCTTATCCGTCCATGGATAAAGGACCTGGTAAGAGTGAACAAATCATTTATAGTCCAGCGCTCATTGAACATGCGTCAGATGCTTCTGGCATCCAAAAAGATGTCGTGCTATATGCACTACACCATCAACGAGAAGCATAACCACATATGGATAGCGCAGCGTGAAGGTCGCGCCAAGGACTCCAACGACCGCACGCAGGAGAGCGTGCTGAAGATGATGTCGATGGGCGGCGACCTTCGCGAGCTGAACATCGTCCCACTTGCCATCAGCTACGAATATGACCCTTGCGACTACTTGAAAGCCGAAGAGTTCCAGCATAAGCGCGACATAGCGGGCTTCAAGAAAAGTCAGCAGGACGACTTGGACAACATGCGTACCGGCATCTTCGGATACAAAGGCCATATCCACTATCAGGCAGCCCCATGCATCAACGCATGGCTCGACACCCTTCCTTCCGACATGCCCAAAACCGACTACTTCAAGGCAGTGGCATCCCATATAGACGAAGAGATCCACAGGAGCTACCAGCTGTATCCATGCAACTACATCGCCATGGATGAGCTGCAGGGCACCTCCGCCCATGCCAGCCACTACAGCGAAAGCGACAAGGCATCGTTCGACTCCTACCTATCCGGCCAGCTGAGCAAAGTGAGCATTGAAAATCCAGATATGGACTATCTTCGCGAGCGAATCCTCACGATGTATGCCAATCCAGCCATCAACCAACTCTCGTTAAGTGAAAAGCAGTAAGAGCATATATATCGCAATCGTCCTGCTCTCCATGGTTTCGTTCGGGTGTTCAGACGATGAAGACGCAGGAAGCTACCCACCAGTGCGGACAGAGCTGGTGGAGGCATTGACAGGTGGCAACAAGAATGTGACCGAAGTCCGTCTGGACGACGGCACTGTCTATCCTGTCAGCCAGAGCATCAGCACAAACACAGCCGACACAGCATATCGCTGCGTCTGCTCATACACGTATGATGAGGAAAAGAGAAAGTTGTCGGTCTACACGCTGAGCGGCATCCCGTCTTCCCGTCCCATCGTGACCGACAGTCTCCCACCAGAAAAATCAAGCGACTACAAACTCATCAGCAGCTGGATTACGGAGCGCTACGTCAACGCATACCTCAGCTATCAGACCACAAGCCAGGGAACTCACCGCTTCTATTTTGTTGAAGACAGCATCAGCAAGACATCCGATGGCAAGCGGGTGGCCCATGTCCGTCTGTACCACGAGAGTCCGCCAGACGACCCCGGCTCGTACAGTCAGAAGCAATACATAAGCCTTCCGAGCTATTTTTACCATGGCAAAGTCGACACCGTCCGCCTGGAAATCGGTGGTAAAACCATAACAGCCCTCCCATAAGGAGGGTATTTTTTTGCTTTTTCCGTATAAATCCGGTCTATTTATGTAGTTAAAATGCTGAAATGTGAATAAAAATTCGTATCTTTGCATAATTTTAGGCTTGACGGAAAGCGAGAAGACAGTTGGATTTACGATTTAGCAATTTACGATTTACAATTTATTCTTATAATTAAGATTTATTTTTGCAATTAGAACTAGAAGAAGAGAAAATAAGGACACAAAAGGGCACAAGACCATAGTGTTTTTCAGAAAACACTAAAAGCGAGCAAAGCAGTTGAGTATTTAAACAAGCATACAAGCAATAAAACAAGCACCGACGCAAAAAAATGGCATCTAAAGAACAAACTCCGAAGACAAGGTTTTCCTTTGAGGTGCTTCCTCCATTGAAAGGAACAGGCACAGAGTCGTTGTTTAGGACGATAGACACGCTGAAGGAATTCAATCCACTGCATATCAACATCACGACGCACCGCAGTGAGTACGTTTACGACGAGCAGGAAGACGGCAGCTTCACTCGAAAGCGTCTTCGCCGCCGTCCCGGTACGATAGCCGTGGCCAGTGCCATCATGAACAAGTACGACATCAAAGTGGTCCCACACGTGGTTTGCAGCGGCTTCACGAAAGAAGACACAGAGTATATGCTGCTCGATCTTCAGTTTCTTGGCATCCATGAAGTGTTGGCCCTGCGTGGCGACAAAGCCAAGGACGAGTCCCGCTTTCAAGCAGTGCGTGGCGGCCACAGCCATACAACCGACCTGCTTCGCCAAATCAACGCCTTCAACGCCGGCACTTTTGTTGACGGGACGCCAATCAAGCACGTAGGCGAACCCTTCACGTTCGGTGTGGCCTGCTACCCAGAAAAGCATGAAGAATCGCCCAACCCCGACAGCGACCTACGCTATCTGAAGAAGAAGCAGGATTTAGGAGCGAAATATGCGATATGCCAGATGTTCTTCGACAACCAGAAATACTTCAGTTTCGTGGAACGTGCCCGCAAAGCCGGCGTGACCATTCCAATCATACCAGCCTTGAAGCCGATGGCCAAAATGAGTCAGATTACCCAGGTGCCCAAAACCTTCCACTTGGACATCCCCAAAGAGCTGGCCGACGAAGCCGTACGTTGCAAGACCGACGAGGACGTGAAGCAGCTTGGCATCGAATGGAGCGTCTCCCAGTGTGAGGAGCTGATAGCGCACGGAGTCCCTTGCATCCATTTCTATACGATGTCAGCCGTTGACAGTATCCGCCAGATAGCGGAGCGGTTTTGGTGAATGAGGAAGTAGAAAAGGAAGTAGAAGAGTACTATAGTGATTCTTACTTGAAAACGATAATTCAGTCAGCACAGATTGACAGAACAAACAATATTCAGCCAGTTGAATAAAAAAATTTTTAGGGCAACGACATGAAATTCTCAGAGGTGATAGGACAGGAAAGCATCGTAAAGCGCCTGAAAGACATGACAGAAAGCGGCAAGATTCCCCATGCCATCATGTTCAGTGGCAAAGAGGGCAGCGGCACGATGCCATTGGCGATTGCGTTTGCCCAATATCTGCTGTGCCAGGGCCAGTCGGCCGTGGAATCGCAGTCGGCAGGCCTGTTCGGAATGGAAGCCCCCGCCCCTTCCGTGTTGGAACGTCCATGCGGGAAATGCCGCTCTTGCCTGATGGCGGCAAACCTTCAACATCCCGACCTGCATTTCATGTTTCCGATATATAAAAAATCCAAAGGTTCGAACGCCCCCACTTACTGCTATGAGTATATAGAAGAATGGCGCGACCTGCTGCTGTCTACCCCCTACTTCACCTACAGCGACTGGATGAGCGCCTGCGGTGCAGAAAACCAGCAGCTGAAGATTTTTGAGTCGGAAAGCGATGAGATAAACCACAAGCTGTCGCTGGTGGCCAGCCAAGGCGGCTATAAGATATGCGTGATATGGCTCCCGGAGAAGATGAACGAAAGCTGTTCAAACAAGATGCTGAAATTGATAGAAGAGCCTCCCGCCAATACGATATTCATCATGGCCAGCGAGCACCCGGAACTGCTGCTGACCACCATCCGCAGCCGTGTGCAGTCCATTCCGGTCCCTCCGGTTCCCGAAGAGTCCATATACGAGGAGCTGACAAGCCATTACGGGATCATGGAGAACCTGGCCCGAAGTATCGCCCACAGCTCGCAAGGCAGCATGTCGACGGCACTGAAAGCCATCCGCGACAACAGCGAGGAGCAGCAATATTTCGACCTGTTTGTCCAAATCATGCGTCTGACCTACCTTCGCAAAGTGCGCGAGATGAAGAAATGGAGCGAAGAGGTGGCCGGCTTAGGGCGTGAACGCCAGAAGCACTTTCTGGAGTATTGCCAGCGCATGGTGCGCGAAAACTTCATCTACAATTTCCATAATCCGTCACTGAACTATATGCGCGAGGAAGAGTCGAACTTCGCAGTCCGCTTCGCACCATTCATCAATGAGAACAACGTGATAGGCATCATGGACGAGTTGTCGCTATGTGAACGTGACATCTCCCAAAACGGAAATGCCAAGATCATTTTCTTTGACTTCGCGTTGAAGATGACGGTGTTGATCAAGAACAGGTGAGGAGTGGAAAGTAAAGAATGAAGAATGAAGAATGTATTTACTCCGAACATGGAATTAACAGGGACATAGAAGACATAGTATTTATAGAAACCATAGATTCTATAGAAGCCATAGATTGAATAGAGACCATAGATTTTAAACAATAAAATAAATACGATTATACAATGTCAGAGAAAGAAAACGATATAAAAGTGAATGCGTCGGACAGCAATTACCGAGTAGGCAATGGTTCGAAGATTCAGTTGCTTCAACGCAGCTGCAACCCTCACACCGACAAGCTAAATGCCTACGACTGGCTGGCCGACCTGCCCGACAATGCCGACGCAGACGAGATGGTGGAGGTGCAGTTCAAGCCCCCGCGTAAAGGTTATTATCTGAACAGCAACCATCTGGACCTTCAGAAAGGTGATGTCGTGGCAGTTGAGGCCAATCCCGGCCATGACATCGGCACAGTGACGATGACAGGCCGCTTGGTCGCCCTTCAGATGAAGAAAGCCAACCTGAAGCCCAATGTTGAGTTTAAGCGTATCTACCGCAAGGCCCGCACCGTCGACATCGACAAGTACAAAGAGTCGAAAGCCCATGAGCACGATACGATGATAGAGTCGCGCCAGATAGCCAAGGACCTTGGGCTTCAGATGAAGATAGGCGACGTGGAGTATCAGGGCGACGGCAACAAGGCCATCTTCTACTACATAGCCGACGAGCGCGTGGACTTCCGGCAGCTGATTAAGGTGTTGGCTGAGCGCTTCCGCGTACGCATAGAGATGAAGCAGATTGGTGCCCGCCAGGAGGCCGGCCGTATAGGCGGTATCGGTCCTTGCGGCCGTGAGTTATGCTGTGCCACCTGGATGACCAGTTTCGTGAGTGTGTCGACCAGCGCAGCCCGTTTCCAGGACATCTCGCTGAATCCCCAAAAACTGGCCGGCCAGTGCGCCAAGCTGAAATGCTGTCTGAACTATGAGGTGGATCAATACGTAGAGTCGTTGAAGCGCCTTCCTTCACGCGAAATCACTCTTCACACCACCGACAACGAATACTATTTCTTCAAGGCCGACATCCTGGCCCACATGATCACCTACTCCACCGACAAGCACATCCTGGCCAACGAGCGCACCATCAGTGCCCGCCGCGCTTTCGAGGTGATTGAGATGAACCGTAACGGTCAGAAGCCCAACGATCTGAACGACACAGGCGTCCCTGTAGTCGTAGAATCCAAAGACCTGCTCGACCAGGAGAACATCACGCGTTTCGACCGTGCCAAGAAGAAAAAGAAGAAAGGTGGCAACACACCCGTCTCTGCTTCCCAACCACCGGCCAAGCAGAGCGATGAGCGTCGACAGCAGTCTGAGGACCGCCGCCAGCAGAAGATGGCACATAAGGCCCAGAACATGAGCCAGGAAGCGAAAAAGCCACAGAACAAGCCCCGCGGCAACCGCCACAAGCCGAACAACGTGAGAAACAGCACAAACGGACAGTAATTCCTTTGAGGTTTGAATTTTGAGGTTTGAGGTTTATAGTTACTCAGAACAAACGAATACTCATTAGGCAGACAGTCCTTTAAGTTTGGAATTTGAGGATTATCGTCACCGAAATCGGCTACCATCTTGGCTACTCTCGTTAAGACAAGAACTATAATAAAAAGACAGCAGATATGAAGGCACGGTTTACGCTATATATGATGTTGTTGCTGTTGCATGGAGTTATGTGGACTTCATGCAGCGGTTGTCTTGACAGTTTCGGCGGCGACTATGGAACCATGAAGGTAGACTCCGCTTCAGGCGTGGTTTACGACAAATTCATTGCGCTGCCCGACCGCGGCTGGGAGAAGTCAGACAGTGCCGTGTTCGAACTACCACTGTTTGAGCGAGATGCCGACTTGGACGTGACGATATGTGTGCGTCATACGAACCGCTATCCCTATCAGAATCTGCAGCTGGTGGCATTTCTTGCCGAGCTGGACACAAGCAACATCATCAACAGCCTTCCCATCCGCAAAAATGACGACCGCATAGACTCCCTGATTCACCGCCAGGATTCCCTCCGTCAGGAGAAAGCCCAGACCGAGCAACGACTGGCAGAAAGAAAGGCAATGCAGGACTCTTTGGGCATCCCGGCAGACGACACCCTGAAAAAACAGACAGAAGACGTCATCGCATTGAAAGACAGCACCAAAACATTCCGTCACAAGGAATCAAGCAAAGATTCCCTGCCCGAAACGAAAGAAGAGCCGGACAGCACAACGAAAAAGAAGACCAAAGACTCAAATAAAAAAGACAAGGAGAAGAAAGAACCAGGCAGCCCGTCTGACGGCAAAAAGAAAGAGAAACAAGAGAAGTCAGCCAAAGAGAAGGCATCCGCTAAGAGCGCTAAATCGAGAAAATCTCAAGGAAAAGGCAGTCCGTCCGACAGTCTGACCCACGTGATAGAATTTCAGTTGTTCGACAAAGAAGACGAGAAGAACGGCAGCGGCATGATGTTTGTAGAGACGAATGTGCCTTGCGGCACAATTCACTTGAAGGCCAACACCCGCTACAAGATATTCATCACCCATAACATGAAGGAATCCCGTCTGAAAGGCATATCTGACATAGGAATTGAACTGAAGGGCTGCAAGAAACAGCCCATCGACAAGATGAGCACCAAATGGTGGGACAAGCAAAAGGGTGAGAATTGAAAAAGAGCAACAACATAATATTTCACCTGATAGCAATAACAGTGGTGATGATATGGGGATCCACCTTCATCTTCACCAAGTTACTATTATTGAATAATCTTTCGTCGGCCATGATATTCACGTTGCGTTTCACCATAGCCTACGTGATGCTGCTGGCCTACTCCCTATTCAGTTCATTTTTGGGCCGTCACCGGCAGAAGGCAGTGAAAACGAAGTCCTCAAGAGGAGGTTTTCGTTGGTTTTCCAACAATCTGAAAGACGAGCTGGTGTTCTTGCTGCTCGGCATCAGCGGCGGGTCATTGTATTTCCTGGCAGAGAACTCCGCCATGAACTACACGACAGCCACGAACGACTCGCTGATCGTATGTTCCTGCCCGCTGTTCACCACATTTCTGGCCTGCCTGTTCTTCAAATCAGAACGAATCAACCGCCGCCAACTGACGGGAACCCTCATCGCATTGGTGGGCATGGCCTTGGTCGTGCTTAACGGTCATTTCGTGGTACACGTGTCACCAAAAGGCGACCTGCTGGCTTTCGTGGCCTGTCTGTGCTGGGCCGTTTACTCATTGATAATGATTCCAATGAGCAAACGTTACAGTTCATTGTTCATCACGCGCAAAGTCTTTTTTTACGGCCTGCTGACGATGATTCCCTACTACATGATTTTTCCGGAGCCGATTCCATGGTCGTCGTTATGCCGCACTGACGTGTTGAACCACCTGCTTTACCTGAGCCTTGTCGCTTCCGCCGGCTGTTTCCTGACCTGGACATGGGTGATGAAGAAGCTTGGAGTGGTAGTGGCTACGAACTATGTGTATCTGAATCCGCTGGCCACGATTGTGTTCGCATGGTGGCTGCTTGATGAGCCTGTGACCCTATGGTTGTTGGTAGGCACTGGGCTGCTGCTTTTCGGCTTGTATGAACTGAACCGCCATAAATAACGGAATAAAATGCAATAAATTAAAAAAATCTTTGTTGCATTTAAAAAAAATTCCTAACTTTGGAGAATTAAACATTGATTGACGAATAACATACTAATTTAAAAACATACTAACTATGAACTTAAAAGGCAGACGTAAAAGCACAAACGTACAAGACCGTCGCGGCAGCAGCGGTGGCGGAGGTGGAATTGATATCGGTGATATCTTAGGTAAAATCGGCCGAAGCGGCGGATCGAGCGGAGGCAGCGGCGGTGGTGGCGGCCTGCCGATGGGCCAGCTGCCGGGTTGCTCTGGCGGTGGCGGCAAAAGTGGCTGCACGCTGATTATCCTGATTGCCGTAGTCCTGCTGGTACTGATGATGTGCAACGGCGGTGGCGGAGGCGGTCTTGGCAGCATACTGAACTCCTGCGGTCAAGGTGGTGGCTTCGGCGACATCTTCACGGGTCAGGTGACCAATCAGAATGGCCAGGAATATGAACCGAGTGCAGAAGAAGACTCATTGTTTGACTTCACACTCCAGATTCTGGGCAGCACCGAGGACGTCTGGACGAAAGAATTCCAGAAGTTAGGCAAGGAATACCACACCCCTGAGCTTGTGATCTATTCCGGCCGTATCCAGACCGGCTGCGGCATGGGTTCATCGTCGACAGGTCCGTTCTATTGCTCTGCCGACCGGAAAGTATATATCGACCTGAGTTTCTACGAGACGATGCGCAAACAGCTTGGCGCACAGGGAGACTTCGCCTGGGCATACGTGATAGCCCATGAGGTGGGTCACCACGTTCAGAACGAGCTCGGCACATTGAGCAAGGCTCACGCGAAGATGAGCCAGCAGAGCCAGACCGAGGCCAACAAGACGAGCGTTCAGATTGAGCTTCAGGCCGACTTCCTTGCCGGACTGTGGGGCCACGACGAGAACGAGCTGTTCGGTTCGCTTGAGGCCGGCGACCTTGAGGAAGCATTGTCCACAGCCATCGTGATTGGTGACGACTACCTGCAGAAGCAGGCCGGCTACCATAATCCACAGGGATATACCCACGGCACATCGGCTCAGCGTAAGAAATGGTTCAGACGCGGATTCGACACTGGCGACATCAACCAGGGCAACACGTTCGCAATACCATATGACAGACTGTAGTTTGTTTAAAGTTTAAGGTTTAAAGTTTAAAGAGAAGTTTGTCTGAATAATAATGTCTGCCAGCACAAGGACGACGAAGGTTCATTGTGCTGGCGGACATACATATAGAACGGTAAAACATATAGTAAATCCGTACAGACAACGAAATCAGAAAAGAAAACAATGAAACGATTCGCATTTAAGATGTTCCTCAAGCCCGGCTTTGAGGAAGAATATGAGAAGCGGCACGCCGCACTATGGCCAGAGCTGAAAAAACAGATTAAGGAAGCCGGCGTGAAGAACTACTCCATCTACTGGGACAAGGAGACCAACATCCTGTTCGGCTATCAGGAGATAGAAGGGGAGCAGAGTTCCCAGGACATGGGTGCCGATGAAATCACACAGAAATGGTGGGCCTACATGGCCGACATCATGGAGACGAATCCGGACAACTCACCCGTGACGATACCCATCAAAGAAGTATTTCACTTAGATTAGCTATTACAAGTATGGATGATTTTTTGAAACTATGCCAGACCCGATATTCGGTTCGCAAATATACTGACGAAGCGGTGAGCGACGAAGATTTGAGCTATGTGTTGGAGTGTGTGCGCATTGCCCCCTCCGGTGTGAATTTCCAGCCATGGAAGTTCGTGGTGGTGAAGAGCGAAGAGGCACGCAAGAAGTTGCAGCAATGTTATGACCGCGACTGGTTCAACACTGCCCCACTCTACATCATCGCCTACAAAGACACCTCGAAGGAATGGGTACGCAAATACGACGACAAGCATATCGGCGACATCGACGTGGCCATCGCCGTTGAGCACCTGTGCCTTGCCGCCACGGAGAAAGGACTCGGCACCTGCTGGGTGTGCAATTTCAATCCCTCCCTGCTGGCCGAGCTATTCCCCCAACCTGAAGAGTTCGTTCCCGTAGCCCTGATTCCGATAGGACATATTGCCCCTGACTGTCAGAAACGCGTGCAAGGCCGGAAAGCAATGGATGAAATTGTGGAAACAATATAAAATCTGAAATTCCAACAAGAGGGTGTGTTTTTTTTTGACACACCTTCTTTTTATGGCAACTTCATGTAGTCCGCAAACCATCTGCCAGTAGAGACGCCCCGTGGGGCGTCTTCAAAAACTACCCCCATCACCTGTACGGACTTACTTCATGTATGTCAGAAAATCTAAATTTGGAACACAGAACTAAACATCCAAATAAATATATAACTAACCAATAATAAGTTTATGAAAATCAAAAGTGTCATTATTTCCATTATGATTACATCAGCGATGGCGGCTGCCTTAGGAGGCTGTCAGCAGACACAGACGGACAATCCGTTACTGCAGGAAAGCAAACTTCCGTTTGGTGCCCCCGACTTCAGTAAAATCAAGAACGAAGACTATATGCCTGCCTTCAAGACGGCAATCCAAGCTACCCGTGACTCTATTGACAAGATTGTGGCAAACCAAGATTCCGCCACTTTCGAGAACACCATCCTTGCCTACGAGGAGAGCGACCGAATGCTCGACCGCGTGGTTCGCGTGTTTTTTGCCTTGACCGAGGCAGACAAGACGCCCGAACTAAGTGAGATTGAGAAGAAAGTGCAGCCTATGCTGACAGAGCTGGAGAACGAGATTTCTTTCAACAAGCCCCTCTTTGAGCGCATCAAGCAAGTCTACGACAAACAATATGAAACGCTGACCGGCGAGGACAAGAAACTGCTGGAGGAGACTTATAAGGAATTTGTGCGTAAAGGCGCCTTGCTATCCGACGAGAAGATGGAGCGGATGAAAGCCATCAACCTTCGGATCTCAGAACTGCAGCAGCAGTGGGGCGACCTGCTGCAGGAAGCCACGAACAATGCAGTGGTATGGGTGGATAAAAAGGAAGACCTGGCCGGGCTCACCGATGCCGATATCGAGCAGTGCAAGAAAGACGCTGAGAGCCGCGGCGGCAAATCGCCTTATGCCATAGTCATCGTCAACACAACACAGCAGCCATTGCTGACAAATCTTGACAACCGTGAGCTGCGGAGGAAAGTGTACGAAGCCTCCATACGTCGTTCCGACGGCACAGGAGAATACAACACCTATTCCATCGTCAGCGAGATGGCCAAGCTGAGGGCCGAGAAAGGCGAGCTGATGGGCTATCCCAACTATGCAGCTTATTCCTTAGAGAACACCATGGCCAAGACCCCAGAAAAAGTATATGACTTCCTGAAAAGTCTCATCGCACAATACAAGCCCAAAGCCGACGCTGAGACCCAAGCCATCGAGGAATTCGCACGCCAGAGCGAGGGCGCAGATTTCAAGCTGGAGCCCTACGACCGGTTCTACTATTCCGCCAAGATGAAGAAGCAGGAGCTGGATGTCAGCGATGAAGAGGTGAAGCCCTATTTCAATATCGACAGCGTGCTCATCAACGGAGTGTTCTATGCCGCCAACCGGGTATATGGACTCACCTTCAAGGAGCGGACAGACATTCCGCTCTACCATCCCGACATGAAAGCCTTTGAGGTGTTTGACAAGGACGGTAAGTCGAAAGCGCTTTTCTGCTGCGACTATTTCCGCAGGCCTACCAAGCGAGGCGGTGCATGGATGGACGGTTTTGCCAAACAAAGCCGCCAATACAATCAGTTGCCCATCATCTTCAATGTGTGCAACTGCGCCAAAGCCCCGGAAGGAAAACCGTCGCTGCTGACATGGGACGAGGTGACAACGATGTTCCATGAGTTCGGGCACGCATTGCACGGCATGCTCTCCGACTGCCAGTACAGCCGCCTCAGCGGTACAAGTGTGGCACGGGACTTTGTGGAGATGCCGTCACAATTCAACGAGTCGTTCGCCTCAATCCCTGAGATATTCGACCATTATGCCCGTCATTATGAGACAGGTGCCCCGATGCCCGACGACCTGAAAGAACGGATGCTAAAGAGCATCACCTTCCAGCCAGCCTATGCACTGGGCGAGAACCTGGCAGCCACATGCCTGGACATGGCATGGCATATGCTTTCGTCAAAGGATGTCCCTTCAGCTGAGGAAGCCGCTAAATTCGAGGAGGACGCTCTGAAGCAGGTAGGCCTGCTCGACCCTCAGATTCCGCCACGCTACCGCACCAGCTATTTCAACCATGTGTGGGGCGGCGGATATGCAGCCGGCTATTACAGCTATCTCTGGACTGAAGTGTTGGCAGTCAACATCGCCGACATATTCAAGCAGCGCGGCGCCCTCGATCCTGCCACAGGCAGCGACTTCTGCGAGAAGGTGCTTAGCCGTGGCTACACAGGCGACCTGATGCAGATGTTCTCGGACTTCACCGGCATGAATGAACCTGACGCCTCCGGCCTGATTAAGGCAAGAGGATTGTAAAAGAGCAACGGGCTAAAGTTCAATAGTATTCAACTAAAAAAAGCAAGAGGGTGTGTCAAAATCGGCACACCCTCTTGCTTTTTGAAAATAAGTATTCGACTTTTTGTTTTTGAATACACTTCATTTGGCAAAATCACTCAGTGACAAGAAGCACGGCTCCGTTATTCGGGATAGTCACTTCGATTTGCTGTTTCTTGTTCACTTTTTGTGAGGAGACCTTTCCGTTGAGCTGTTCGTCGTCGGAATAGACTTTGATTTGGTCGCCCTTCTGGAACATAGGCAAATTGACAGTGGTTTTGAGCGTCTCTTTCTGTGCGTTGACACCGGCAATGAACCACTGACTGCCATGTCGGCGGGCCATGATGACATACTTGCCGGGGTAGCCGTCGATAAAGCGTGTCTCATTCCAAGTGGTAGGCACAGACTTCATGAAGTCGATGGCCCAGTCAGGCGCGTCGGTCAGGTTGTTGGGTGCCAGCGCGAAATGCTGTACGCATGACTGGAAAAGTACGGCTGTGGCCAGAGCATAGACGTCGGATGTGCGGCGCTGTGTGCCGTGTGCGTTGTCCGCGTTGTAGAACTTGTTGAGTGCAGATCCGCCGAAGTCCATGGAGCCCACGGTGTTACGGATGAAAGGATGCAGCGTGGCATTGAAAGCCTCGCTGTCGCAAGCCCCCTGTCCGAAATGGAGGTTCTCGCTCGCCAGCACAGCCTCGCTCGCCACATAGTTGGGATACATCCTCTCCCACCCTCTTGGCAGCGTACATCCGTGGAAGATGACCATGATGCCGTAGTCGTTGGCATCAGCCAGGATATTCTCGTAGAGCTGCATCATGTTCTGCTTGTCACCTCCGAAGAAGTCCACCTTGATGCCGCGGATGCCGATGCTCTTCATCCACGCCATCTCCTGCCGGCGGATGAGGTTGTTGTCCATCTTCCCGATAGGCGACTGCGGCGCGTCGTTCCAAGAGCCGTTGGAGTTGTACCAGAGGAAAAGGCCTACACCCTTTGTCTTGCCGTAGTCCGCCAGTTCCTTGATTTTGTCGCGGCCTATCTGCACGTCCCAGAGAGCGTCGATGAGGACCGTCTGATAGCCCATGGCGGCAGAGAAGTCGATATAGCGTTTCTGCTCGTCGAAGTTGCAACTGGAGTCCATGCCGATGATCCAGCTCCATGATCCTTTTCCGTAAGTATATTTTTGAGACGCCTCGTATTTGGGCTTGACGAGGTCGAAGGGTACGGTCGTCTCCACGATGTTGGCCAGCGGTCCGACGGTGATGGTACGCCACGGCGTCTCACAGGGAAGATGCACTGCAGCAGAAGTTGATCCGAATCCGTTGCACTCCCCTTGCTGAGGGAACCCGATTTTGTAAAGTCCTCCTTGGACATTAAGCAGACGGGAAGCCACGTAGTTTCCGTCAACACCCGTTTCGGAGATGAGCACCCAGTTGGAGTCATTCACTTTGAAAAGGCAAGGAAAAGAATATCCTTCGCCCCATCCGTTCCTGCCTACCGGCTGGTCGACGGAATAAGAAGTCTCGTAACTGGGTGATGTACGTGCGAAACCACCCATCGGCTTGGACTGCGGACAGAGAAACGAGGTTGTTCCCTGCGGCAGACAAAATCCGGAAGCCTCCTCATTGACTACGCATACTTTATTGTCACGTTTTTCATAGATTTTGTATCTGAACGCCACGTCGCGGTTGCTGACGCGGAAGATGACGTCGATGACCTTACGTCCATCCTGCTGGAAAGAGCATACTGCTTGCGTGGCATGATAGTCTACGCTGCTCTGCTTGATGTTAGGAAGTTGATAGGAATCTGACACTTCGGAGATATCGCATGACGACATGGAGAGGTTCCGCGTGAAATCTCCGATGTTGGTGTTGATTCCCAGCGGTGAGTTCTCGAGCATAGTCAGGTTGTCGTAGGAAACTTTGTAGGATGGATTTCCACCATTATCATTCACGACTACCTGGATTTTCTTGTCAGGGCTGAAGAAGGCATTCTCAGCCGCCAGGCAAAAAGATGATGCGCATAATGATGCACAAAGAACAGAAAAGAATTTGAGATTCATATTGTTGAAATTTTAATTGATATTCAGTTGAAATTTCATAGTGCTCACAAAAGATGTACAAATTTACGAAAAAAAGATGAACAAATCCGTGTTGGGCAGAAACAAAGATTATAATTGTAACAGAAACAGAAGAAAACGGAACAAAAAGAAAGGGGAATACGGTAAAACCAGGGGGGCAAAGACACAAAAAGAGCAAGAAAAAGAAAAAAGACGAAGGCGATACGGTATTATAGCACAGAAAAAAGAGTAAAGAGCCGAAAGAGGCATCAAATGATTCAGAAATTATCAGAAATGAAACATATAAAAAATAAGAAACATGAAAAGCGAAGATATATGATAAAAAAAGAATAAATTTGTGGGCAAGAATCTTGTGGACAAGAATCAAAAAAATCATGAAGAAAACAAACATCAACAAAACGATATGAAAAAGTATTCTTTTCTACTCATGGCAGGCATGATCCTGTGCAGCCATGCTACCGCTCAAACCGGTAAGGAATGGGACGACCCCAAAATCAGTAATGTGAACCGCGAGCTGGCACACACCGTGTCGATACCGATGGGCTCGGAGGAGGACGCAGGCAAAACCGACATGAGCCTGTCGCCTTACTACCAGTCGCTCGACGGCACATGGAAGTTCCTATGGGTGAAAAGCCCGACACTGGCCAACGTGAACTACTGCAGCAAAGACTACAACGACACAAACTGGACTGATATCGATGTTCCTTCGAGCTGGCAGGTATATGGACTTCATCACAACAAAAACTGGGACAAGCCACTGTACTGCAACGTAGCATATCCCTTCTCGTTCAATGAGTCGACCTACAGCGTGATGGCTGACCGTCCCGGTTGGTTCACCTATAACAGCAACATGCCCAATCCCGTGGGCACCTACCGCCGGCATTTCACGGTTCCCGCAGACTGGGCTGGCCGCGACGTGTATGTCCGGTTCAACGGCGTTGGACATGGCTATTACCTATGGGTCAACGGCAAGCGGGTCGGCTACAGCGAGGACTCTTATCTTCCATCCGAGTTCAACATCACCGACTACCTGGAAGAAGGGGAAAACACCATCGCGCTGCAAGTGTACCGCTTCACCAGCGGCTCATTCCTGGAATGTCAGGACTACTGGCGCCTGACGGGCATCCAGCGCCACTGCTTCCTTTGGTCAGCCCCAAAGAGCCAGATCCGCGACTTTTTCTTCACGAGCGACCTCGACAACAGCTATGTGAACGCGAAAACCAACGTGAAAGTGACGCTATCAGGCACAGAAAGCGTGGAAGGCGGCAGTGTGAACGTCAGCATCGAGGATAACGGCAGTGTCATCGCCCAGGCAAGCCAGACAGTAGGCAGCACAGGTGAACTGAGTCTGGACATGGACGTGGACAATCCTAAAAAATGGAGTGCAGAGACCCCGAATCTTTATGACCTAGTACTGACGCTGAAAGATGCAAGCGGAAAGACCGTTGACATCCGCGGCTGCAAGGTGGGCTTCCGCGAAGTGGGCATCCGTTCCGACGGTGCGCTGATTATCAATGGCAAGCGCATGGTGTTCCACGGCGTGAACCGTCATGATTTCAGCCCTGTAAACGGCCGCGCCATCAACGCCGAGGAGATGGAAGAGGACATCAAGACGATGAAACGCCTGAATGTGAATGCGGTCCGCACCTCCCACTACCCCAACGACCCCGTATTCTATGATTTATGCGACAAATACGGCCTGTATGTATTGGCCGAGGCCGACGTGGAGTGTCACGCCCATCAGAAGCTGTCGTCTGTCGAGATGTTCCGCTATGCGATGGTAGAGCGTTCCACCAACCAGGTACGGTGGCTCCGCAACCATGCCTGTATCTTCATGTGGTCGTTCGGTAACGAGTCCGGCAACGGCAACAACTTCCAGTCCGTAGGACCTGCCATCAAAGCATTGGACAAGACACGCCTGACCCACTATGAAGGCAACAGCGACTATGCCGACGTCTCGAGCACCATGTATGCCAGCTACGACAACATCAACTGGATAGGCTCCTCACGACAGGGGCAGAGCGGCCAGAAGCCACATATCCAGTGCGAGAACAGCCATTCTATGGGTAATTCGATGGGCAACGTGCGGGATATGTTCGACTTATACGAGAAATATCCGTGCCTGACCGGAGAGTTTATCTGGGACTTCAAGGACCAGGGCCTTCTGACGAAGAGCAACACCGGCAAGGAATACTGGGCATACGGTGGCGACTTCGGCGACAACCCCAATGACGGCAATTTCTGCATCAACGGACTGGTACGACCCGACTGGAGTCTGACCGCAAAATCCTATAACACGAAAGAAATCTATCAGCCATTAGAATTTAAGGCAGTAAAAGGCAACAGCACTGCATTCCTTGTCAAGAACAAGCAGGCGTTTCTTCCGAGCAGCGCATATGAGGTTAGTTATCAACTTGTTGACGAGGAAGGAACCATCCTGTCAACCGGCAGCATCGACACGGAAGTCGCAGCAGCCGACAGCGCCGTCGTCAACTTGGATATGAGCGGATTGGATGGATTAGACACCCAAAAAGAAGCTTTCATCTATTTTTGTGCAAAACTGCGTAAAGCCACTGACTGGGCGGATGCCGGTTATATCGTGGCAGAGGAGAAACTGCCAGTGAAGCAAGGAGAAAAACCCATGTACGACCTCTCCGCACTGGAAAACAGCGAGTCTCTCACGGTTGAGGACGGGACTGTCAGCCTGACCGTCTCCAACTCCAAGTTCAAAGTTCAGTTCAGCAAAGGCACGTCAGCGCTGAGCAGCTACACATACGATGGTGTTCAGATGATCAGCAAACCAATGCATTTCAAGGCGTTCCGTCTGCCTACCGACAACGACGGCCGTCAGTCGGGCAGTTGGGACACGATGGGGCTGAGCAGCCTGACCGTGAAAGGGAAAGGTCTGGAGGCTACAGTAAGCGAAGACGGCAAGACTGTCACTGTTACCGCCAGCAACACCTACACCGGCAAAAACGGCACCTATTTCGACGTGAGCACGAACTACATCATATGTGCAGACGGCACGATCATGGTCAGTTCGTTCATCCGTCCGTCGAACAGCGGCAGCATCATTCCGAAATTAGGTTTCCGCCTAGAGATGCCTTCATCGATGGAGCAGCTGAGCTGGTTCGGCCGTGGTCCGTGGGACAGCTACCGCGACCGCAAGGAAGCCTGTCTGCCCGGCACCTATCACAGCACGGTGAAAGACCAGCAGGAAGACTATATCCTGCCCCAGGAGCACGGCACGAAACAGGAAGTGAGATGGATGGCCGTGACTGACGAGAACCAGCAAGGCCTGCTGTTCGTAGCCCCCGACCAGATGGCAGCCTCCGCCGTGCATTTCCGTCCGGAAGACAACTATACGGACCGCAATAACCGCAGCCGCCACACCTATCAGTTCAAGACTTGCACGAACACCGTAGTCTCCTTGGATGCTGCCACACGTGGTTTGGGCAACGCCAGCTGCGGCCCCGACGTGATGGATAAATACGAGTTGAAAGCGCAGAACACCGCGTTCCGCTTCTTCATCATTCCGTTAGCAAACGGTGAGTCAGCTTCAGCCAAGGCCCGCGTCGGGATGCCGGTTTGTCAGCCGGTGAGCTGTGAACGGACATCAGCCGGCCGCATCAAGATGAGCACGACGACTCCGAAAGCCACCATCTACTACAGCATCGACGGTGGTGAATATAAAAAATACACGAGTCAGTTTACTTACAACGACGCCTGCACCATCAAGACCTACTGCACGCTCGAGGGTATGCTCGACAGCCAGGAGATGGAGTACTCGTTTGACTTTTTCGTCAGCAAAACCGGATGGAGGCTCGTTTCCGTAGACAGCGACCACAGCGGAAACGAAGCCCGTCTGGCCTTCGACAACAACAACTCCACGTTCTGGCACACCGAATACTGGGGCAGCGAGCCGAGATGTCCCCACACCTTGGTGGTAGACATGCTGAAGAATTACAACGTGACGGCATTCACCTATCTTGCCCGCCAGGACGGCAATCAGAACGGCATGGTGAAAGCCTACGAGATATACCTGAGTGAAGACGGCAAGAACTGGGGCAGCCCGGTGGTGAGCGGTGAGTTCAAGAACACCAGCGCCATGCAGACAGCTCCGCTCAGCACTCCGACCGTCGGGCGTTATTTCAAGTTTGTGGCCAAATCTGAAATCAACGGCAACGCCTGGACATCAGCCGCGGAGATTGGCATCCAGGCCAGTTCCATCGTGACAGGAATTGAGGACATTCAGATGGAGGCTCAGAAAAGCGCTGATCATAAAATATATGATTTACAAGGGAAATTGGTCAGTGGCGAGATTTCATCACTGCCCAGAGGAATCTATATTCTTGAAGGGAAGAAGGTGATGATCAAATAAATTGACAATTTACTATTTACGATTTACTATTTATTTTATTAATTTTAAAATTTTTCCCAGCATTATTGATGTCAACATAGAAATTTAAGCTATAATAGGATAAGTTGGTAAAAAGATTGAGGATAAACCATTGTCGTTAGAATTGAAGAAGGTGGATGCAAGCATAAGCTCGCATCCACTTTTCATTTTTGAATCTACAGGGCGTACGGTAAATAATCCTGTCCGTCAGTGCCCCCTCGTAGGAGGCGAAGTCTACAGGCTTTGCGAGTAGAAAGGCTGCTGATACATAAGACTAAAATCCCTGCTTTGATTCTGATCACAACGGAACCGATACGTATCTGCTTCCGACGCCTGGAGACGTCGACTCCTACAAGGCATACGAAGGTGACCAAAACCGAAAACATCAACGGCAGGCTCTCACAGTTCGGTATCGGTGCGGGATTAAGCCTGAATCTGTAAGAAACCATTCCACACTAAAAAATCAACATTATACATTATCATGGTTTTAGTAATCGTTAAAAAAAAAGTTGCCTCGTTTTTCAGGACTTTTAATGCGGAATGAGGAATGAAGATTCTTCTGAAGAGAAAAGGGTATTAATCCTGGGTGAAATCACCTGACCATGTTGATTTGCTGCTTTTTGAGTTCTTGAGAAGACACTAATGTTCCGTCTGTGTCGTAGATGTTGATGACAGGGGTTACCCAATGTTTATTATAAATCGTCACTTCTTCATTTGGTTTTAAGTCTATATCCTCAGTCTGATATATCGTGGAGGTGGTTATGATATAATCTTGTGCCAACCCCTGTTCTGCTCCCATCAGTGCTTGGGTTGAGGTGTGGGAGATGGCCACGAACCGTTGGTCTTCCAGGAGTTTTACTTTTCCGGAGTCCGGATTAAGAAGAATCACAACTTCACGGGAGTGGTTGAATCCGGTCCATATCTCCGATTGCAAGACTATGACAGGTTTGTACGTGAACTCTTGCGTTTCTATGACTTGCTTTGTGGCTTTTATCGTGTAATTCTTAGTGGTGCTTTGTTTGTTGAGAAGCCAGTCGATGCCAAAGATGAAGAGTCCGTCGTATTCGTTGTTGACTTGTTTGAATACTTCTTTCACGGAATTCTTATTAGAGTCGTACATCCAAAGACTGATGCGGGTGAAGGTTCCTTCTTCCGTTTCACCTTTTGGCTGAACAAATAAATAATATTTGTTGTCATCACACTCAAAGGAACTGACTTCATAGTCGGCTTCCGTTGGTTTTAGGTTCTGGTTAAGGAATAAATGTTCGAAATAGAATTTTGCTGGTGAGGCGTTAGCAGGCAGACCTAACTTGACCAATTCGTTGATGTCAATGGCGAAAGCGGAAAAGGCTGTGCCCATCAACAGAAAAAATAAAAGAAATCGTTTCATAATTTTGTGATAAATATTTTGTTAATTACGCAATTCTTATATTATCGTATATGTGATAAACTACGCCACAAAGTTAACAAAATATTTCTAAGGAATAAAGGAATAAAAGGAATTTTTTAGGAGGTGTTCTGAAAATTTTGTCGGATTGATTTTTGATTTTATGTATGTTGATTTTTGTTTGACTGTTAAGGGAAATAATATAATCAAAAAACATTTTGTCCAGGGCTTCGCCCTACGGTGTCGATGCCATGCCTTCCGTTATGAAAACAAGTTTTCAATCGTCTGGCATGCAATCAACCCCGGCACTTCGTGCTGACAAAATTCAATAAAAATTCCTCTAGATGTATTGTCGCAATACGCTCACACGGCTAATCTGATGTGAGAGAGATGAAATAAGAAAAAATGGGAAGATTGCGTAAAAATACACTGAAGGAGTATGCGGTATCAACAAAAATGATGAACTTTGCATTAATCATTCATTGGAAGAAAAACTGCCGGAAAACATCATCATTATCTCCTCCCTGCTGCATGATGTATACAAAGCAGACATTTATAAAAAGGTCATAAAAAAAGATGAACGCAGATGGTGATTTGGAGGAAGCCAAGTGCAATTTCAATAAGGCAAAGGAGATTTGCCCACTCTTGTCTCTGCTGATAGCTTCAGACGGACTGGCAAGTCAAGTTTTAGAAAATAAATGAAAGTATATCTTTTATTTTCTTGAATCAGGATTTCGCATGAAAGTAACTTCTTTAAATTCAGTGTGCTATTCACTAAAAACATATCTGTATCATAATGATTCTGATTCGTAAGCATTCGACAAAGTACATGTAGTACCAATATACAATAACAACAGCAGCTATACCCCGTTGGAGTGTAGCTGCTGTCATTATGT
>OCTX012283760.1_pt1 | contig 27275 bp, 16 predicted proteins | sample 1539691 | NCBI WGS metagenome assembly OCTX01 (sample SAMN02144231, study PRJEB22623) | gut metagenome | biome: sheep rumen | host: Ovis aries | place: New Zealand
AGCCCTTCCTGCAGGGCCTGGAATCCGCATGCACCGTGCGGGTCGCAGAGATAGCCTGTCTGTTTGTACACCTGCTGAATGGTCTGGGCGATGAGCTCGTCGGAGTAAGTGGCACCGCTGATGTCTTCGCAGATTTGCTGGTGGCTTTTTCCGTAGAGTTCATATACTCTGGCGAAGTTCGAAGGGTCGCCCACGTCCATGGCGTTGGCGATGGTCTGCACAGAGGGTTTGGGACAGTATTGTCCTGTCTGCAGGAACTGGAAGAAGATGTCGTTTGCGTTGTTTGCAGCGATGAACCGCTTGATGGGCAGCCCCATCTTCTTGCCGAAGAGCCCGGCGCATATATTGCCGAAGTTGCCAGACGGAACGCAAACGACGAGATTGTCGGCTTTGCCCATGCGCTTCATCTGTGAGTAGGCATTGAAATAATAGAACGCCTGGGGCAGGAAGCGCGCCACGTTGATGGAGTTGGCGGATGTGAGCTTCATGTGCTGGTTGAGCTGCTGGTCCATGAATGCCGACTTGACGAGCCGTTGGCAGTCGTCGAATACACCGTCCACCTCGATGGCGGTGATGTTCTGTCCGAGTGTCGTGAACTGGCACTCCTGTATGGCGCTGACTTTTCCTTTGGGATAGAGCACATAGACATGGATTCCGTCGACTCCGAGAAATCCATTGGCAACTGCCGAACCGGTGTCTCCCGAAGTGGCGACGAGCACGTTGACTGTCTGTCCCTCGTTCCCTTCCTTCTTGATGAAGTACTGGAGCAGACGTGCCATGAACCTGGCTCCCACATCCTTGAATGCGAGAGTTGGTCCATGGAAAAGTTCGAGTGAGTAGATTTTCTCAGTGACGGGCACGACCGGGCAGTCGAATGCCAGTGTGTCGTAAACGATGCGTTTGAGGTCGTCGGCGGGCACGTCTTCTCCGAAAAACGCGTCAGCCACGGTGTATGCGATTTGCTGGAATGTCAGGTCCTGAATGTTGTCGAAGAATTCCTTCGGCAGTGGCTTGATCCGCTCCGGCATGTAGAGTCCTTTGTCTTCAGCAAGCCCTTTCACCACGGCTTTCTCGAGAGTAGCGAGGGGCGCTTGCTTGTTGGTGGAGTAATATAGCATATTTTTATAGGTTGAATGAGTTGAATGGGGTTAATGTGGTTAGTCGTCCATGAGTGCGTTCATGAACTCGTCTTTCTGTAGCAGTCCGTATGAGCCTGCCTTGCATGCGTCCTCGTCGAGAGTCTGCACATCGTCGGGCTTGACTCCCGGCTTGTAGATGAGGAACGGTACGGGCTCGTTAGTGTGGGTCCTGTGTGCCACAGGGGTTGGGTGGTCGGGCAGGATGGCGATGGCGACGTCTTCTCCGATTGCGGAATGCGGGTGCTCCGGGTCGAAGTCCTCGAGCTTTCCGTAAATGGCCTCGAAAATGGGCTTGACGGCTCTTAGGTCGAGGTAGTCGATTGTTCGGAGTTTGAGTTCGAGGTTGCCATCATGTCCAGCCTCGTCGCTGGCCTCGATGTGGAGATAGACGAAGTCGTCGGTCTTGAGTGCTTCGACAGCCGCTTGTGCCTTCCCCTCATAGTTGGTGTTGTAGAGTCCTGTGGCTCCTTCCACGTCGATGCATCTAAGTCCTGCCAGCTTGCCAATGCCGCGTAGGAGGTCGACAGCCGTGATGACAGCCCCTCTTTTGATAGCCGGGTAGGTCGTTGTGAGCGGAGTCATGTTCGGTCTGTAGCCGCCTGCCCATGGCCAAATGCTGTTGGCCGGGTCCTTTCCCTGCTTCACGCGTTGAATGTTGACGGGGTGGTTGCTGAGCAGTGTCTGGGACTTGCGGATGAGGTCGTTGATGAGCTCTGCCGTAGGTTGAGCCTCAGGTACTTCTGGCTTGACGAGCAGCGGCTCCCAGGGCTGCCCTGGCACGTCGTGGGGTGGTGTGCAGTTGATGCGTTTGTCTCCCCCCTTGATGACGAGCAGGTGGCGGTATTGAATGCCAGTGTAGAAATGCACTTTGTCGTTGCCCAGTTTCTCTTGCAGGAACTGGATGAGCTGGTCTGCCTCCTCGGTTGTGAGGTGTCCGGCAGAGTGGTTCTTGATGTGGTCGCCCTCAATGCAGATGAGGTTGCAGCGGATGGCCATGTCTCCGGGCTGGAGCTCCACTCCGATGCTGGCTGCCTCGAGCGGTCCGCGACCCTCGTAGACCTTCTCTTGGTCGTAACCGAGGATGGCGGAGTTTGCCACCTCGCTGCCGGGGTGGAATCCGTCGGGCACGGTCTTGAGCATGCCGCACCGCCCCATGCGGGCCAACGCGTTGATATATTTGGGGTTGGCATACTGGAGGAGTGTCTTGTTTCCAAGACTCTCCACCTTCCAGTCTGCCATTCCGTCGCCAAGTATGATGATATGCTTCATTGCTGTTTTCTGTTGTCAGTTTTCAGAGGATAGGATGCTCTGGATTTTTCTAGATGTTCTATGTATTCTAGATGTTCTGGATTCTCTAGATGTTCTGGATATTATAGATTTTCTAGGGCAGGGGAGCCTCTGTTTTACTTTTCGCAGTTGAGGACTAGATGTTGGCGATTCTCATGATGTCGGCAAAGACTCCGGCAGCCGTAACGCTGGCACCGGCACCATATCCCTTGATGAGCATGGGGTGCTCGTGGTAGCGTGCCGTCGTGATGAGGATGATGTTGTTGGAGCCTTCCAGATCGTAGAACGGATGGTGCTCGTCCACTTCCTGCAGAGCCACTTTGCCTTTCCCGTTTTCGAGTGTGGCCACGAAACGCCACTTCTTGTTTCCTGCCTCCAGCTTCTTGCGTCTTTCCTCGAAGTCAGCGTCGAGTGAAGGTAGGTTCTTCCAGAAGTCGTCGATGGTGCCTTCGAAGAAGTCGTTGGGGATGAAGAGATGTTTCTCCACGTCTTCCTGATTGAGCTTGTAGCCTGCTTCACGGCTGAGGATGACGAGCTTACGGATGACGTCCTTTCCGCTGAGGTCGATACGTGGGTCGGGCTCAGAGAAGCGTTCCTCCTTTGCCATCCTGACGGTCTGCGAGAAAGGTATGTCGGCCGAAATCTTGTTGAAGATATAGTTGAGGGTTCCACTGAGCACAGCCTCGAGTTTCTCGATTTTGTCGCCCGAGTTGACGAGGTCGTTCATTGTGTGGATGATCGGAAGTCCGGCACCCACGTTGGTCTCGTACATGTATTTCACACCTCTGTCGCGTGCCGTTGCCTTGAGTCTCTCGTAAACGGCATAGTCGGAAGATGCTGCCACCTTGTTGGCCGCCACGACGTTGATGCTGTGGTCGAGGAAGTCCTGGTAGAGACCAGCGATTCCCGGTGCTGCTGTGCAGTCGACGAATACGGAGTTGAAGATGTTCATTCCGATGACCTCTTTCCTTATGGTGTCTTCGTTTCCGCCCGGATGCTTAGCCAGCTCCTCTCGGAAGTTCTCGAGGTCGATTCCGTCGCGGTTGTAAATGGCTCCGGTGACGTCGATGATGCCTACGACGTTGAGTTTGAGGCGGCGTTCCTTCATGAGGATCTCGCGCTGCTGCTTGATTTGCTGAATGAGTGATCCACCTACTGTGCCTGTGCCGCAGATGAATAGGTTGAGTACCTGATATTCCGACAGGAAGAAGCTGTCGTGCAGCACGTTGAGTGATTTGCGGAGGAACCGGCTCTCCACGACGAACGATATGTTGGTCTCAGATGCACCCTGAGCGCAAGCGATGACGCTGATGCCGCTTCTTCCGAGCGTTCCGAAGAGCTTACCCGCAATGCCGGGCGTGTGCTTCATGTTCTCTCCTACGATGGCGATGGTGGCGAGGTTCTTCTCCTGCGCCATCTCATACATGGCTCCCATCTCAATCTCTTTCCTGAACTCTTCGTTGAGCACCTGGCAGGCCTTGTCGGAGTCTTCGTTTCTCACACCGATGGAAGTGGAGTTCTCGGAAGATGCCTGGCTGACGAGGAATACGCTGATGCCTTCTTTTGCCAAGGCTGTGAAGATGCGTCGGTTGACACCGATGACTCCCACCATGGAAAGTCCGGACACAGTGATGAGACTCGTGTTGTTGATGGATGATATGCCTTTGATGGCACGTGAGCTTTTTTCTCCTTCCGATGATATGGTAGTCCCCTTTGCTTCGGGGTTGAATGTATTCTTGATGAGGATTGGTATGTTCTTGATGCATACCGGGTAGATGGTAGGCGGATAGACCACTTTGGCTCCGAAGTGGCTGAGCTCCATGGCCTCGATATACGACAGGTGGTCGATGGTGTATGCGGAGTTGATGACCTTAGGGTCTGCAGTCATGAATCCGTCCACGTCGGTCCAGATTTCAAGGATGGATGCGTCGAGCGCTGCTGCGATGATGCTTGCCGTGTAGTCCGAGCCTCCCCGTCCGAGGTTGGTGATTTCTCCCGTCTCGTTGTCCGTTGAAATGAATCCCGGCACGACTGCGATGGGGCGTGGTGACTGCTGGTCTTTACCCAATGCGATGAAATTCTTGAACTCTTTCTTCACATTGTCGTATGTTGTACCAGTGACGAGTGTGTTCCTGTCGTTTTTCTTCTCCGTCTTGATGAAATCGAGTGCGTTATGGCAAGTTGCTCCCTGCATCATGGCTGCCACGATGCACGACGACATCCGCTCTCCGTAGCTGACGATGGCGTTGGCCGTCTTCTCAGACAGGTCGCGAATGAGATAGACTCCCTGGTAGATGCTCTTGAGGTCCTCGAGCAGCGAGTCCACGGTCTTGAGCACTTGTACCTGCTTCTCTGCGTCAGGGATGACAGCGTCGATAAGTTGGTGGTGGCGTTTCACCATTGCGTTGTACGCCTCGATATAGCGTGGCTCTCCCGCCAGCGCCTGCTGCGAAGTGTTGATGAGCTGGTCGGTGATGCCGCCGAGGGCAGACACGACTACAATCACAGGCTCTTCGCTTGCCTCTACAATCTTTTTTACACTCAGAATGCTTTCTACGGAACCCACGGATGTTCCGCCAAATTTCATTACTTTCATTTGTTTTTTTATACGTTTTATGTTTATGTAGCGTCCTGCGTCTCAGGACTCTGCGAAACGTCAGGCTCATGCTCTCCTCGTCCGGAACCACAACATCCGCAATCCGGAAAACATAGTCTGGCATCTTCCCAGTACATATAATCTTTGCAAAGTTACGATTAAGTGAGCAGAAAAGCAAATAAAACGCAGTTTTAATTTGATTTTGTCGAGCGAAAGTAACTTCGAGCGAAGCTCAAAGTTGACGATTAAGTGAGCAGAAAAGCAAATTTTGGAGCAGCAAATGTAAAATAAGCTCGCTTATTTTGCTGAGTCGCGACAAAATTCGACGCAGACAAATAAAACGCAGTTTTAATTTGATTTTGTCGAGCGAAAGTAACTTTTTTTATACTTCTCTTTTGTGTTCGGATTTCACAGAGAATTCCCTCTGCGCCAAATAATCCTTCAAATATGGGTAGTGGAGCAGGCGATGGAGTGGTTGTTTATAGAAGCTGATTGGAATTTGAACATCTGTGGTCCGCATTCAACAAAATGGACAAACGGGTGTTTCTATAGGATTCCACTTCTGTGGGGAATTTCCCACACGAATAGGAAAAATCCCCTTGAAAGATAGGAATAATCAGTTGGGAGAGTGGAAGAAAATTGGTAATTTTGCAGTGTCAAAACGAAATATTAACAATTAAACCCCTGATATGATTATGAAAAGGTACAGAAACATACTGACCGTGATTGCCATCGCGCTTTTCACAGTGCTCTGCCTGTCGAGCTGCTTCTGCTGCTATGACTACTACGACGAGCCGCTTCCGCGCCCTTACCGTTATCACTACCGCTATCATCACAGACCCTACTATTATTAATTTAAAGTGGTATTAGTTTAAATGTGAAAGTTTAAAGTTTAAAGTTTAAAGTGGACATTAGTTTGAGTATGAAAGTGGCTGTCAACAGAGAATGAAGTCCTGATTGCGGATTTTTCAGCAAACATTTTGAAGTTCAAGAAAAAATGCCTATTTTTGCAGAAGGATGAATTATTAACATATACAACCAGAAGATTATGAAAAAGATAAAACATCTACTCGCAGTGATCGCTACTGCAACCGCCATGGCAGCCCTGCTGTCGAGTTGCTGGGGATGGTACGACTGGGATGAGCCCGGCCCTTATCACCATCGTCCTCACCATCCTCACCACCATCACCGTCCCGGACCACGGTATTGATATTCCTCCATCGTGCCATAAGATTCCTCCATGGCAAAAAGATATTCAATAAAAAAACAGCGGACTTCTCCGCTGTTTTTTTGTATGTGGCAGGTTCTCTTATTTCAAATATCCGTCTCCTCCACATTTGGGACAGTTGTCCAGATAGTCGCCGATTTGGACTTCTCCTATGCCCTTGCATCGCTGACAGATGGAGGCAGGCCGCAGGTATTGTGCCGACACCCATCCGTTGAACTCTCCCACCGTAGGGTATATCACCTTGACGTAGCAGAATCCGTTGCGTTTCTTTCCCAGACTGACTGCCACCATCCCTTTGTTCATCTGGACTTTTGTGGCGGGGTCGTTTTTGTACTCGCATACGAAGCCGTAGTTTTTTCCAGGCCCTTTGCGCACGTTCACGTGGTTGCCGGTGCAGACAAATCCCCTCTGCTGTGCGCTTGCTGCCGCCATAGTCAGCAACAGCATCAATAGGATTGTAATTCTTTTCATTTTTTAATCTTATTTTTAGGTGTTATGAAATCGTGAAAATTTAGTTTCCTCAATTATATGATGAAGAGACGACGTATTGCCTCCTTCCTTTTTTGCTCGTCCTCTATCTTTCCAATATTCGTTTGTCTGTCAATGGATTCCATATATTTTTATGATTATCGTTTACAAAGATAATCTTTCTGAATGATAAATTCAAATTTTTTCAAAAAAATCTTTAGAAATGAATAAAATTCAACCAAGTAACCGTTAAATAATCTGTTGCCTCACTCATTAATTGTTGTAAATTGGTTTGCTGGCAACGAATAATAATTGTTTCCATTGCTGAAGGAGTATCGACGAAGTAATCTCGACGGTAAGCAGACAAATAATTGTAAAGTGCAGATTGCATGATGGCAATAAAGTACGTTCATTTGGTCAGAAACGGCAAATAAAGAAATCTTAACGTATTTTGTTTGGTAGTGAATGGAAAAATGCTTAATTTTGCCATTGAGAAAAGGGCCGTTCGGGATTTAGTTCCAAAAGCGGCCTGTTTTATTAACCCCAGATAAATACGTATACTATGGAAGTTGACAAAATCATGCATGACCTGGAGGCAAAACATCCGGGTGAGCAGGAGTATCTTCAGGCAGTACGCGAGGTGCTGCTGTCAGTAAAGGATGTATATAACCAGCATCCTGAGTTTGAGAAGGCCAAGATTATCGAACGTATCGTTGAGCCGGAGCGTGTGATCACGTTCAGAGTCCCGTGGGTGGACGACAAAGGCGAGGTCCATGTGAATCTGGGCTACCGCGTTCAGTTCAACAGTGCGATAGGCCCGTATAAGGGCGGCCTTCGGTTCCACCGTTCGGTGAACCTGTCGATATTGAAGTTCCTGGGTTTTGAGCAGACGTTTAAGAACGCGCTGACCACACTCCCGATGGGCGGTGGCAAAGGCGGCAGCGACTTCTCCATCCGAGGACGTAGCGACAACGAGATCATGCGGTTCTGCCAGGCGTTCATGACAGAGCTGTACAAGAACATAGGTCCTGACGAGGATGTTCCTGCCGGCGATATCGGCGTGGGCGCTCGTGAGATCGGTTATCTGTTCGGCATGTACAAGAAACTGACGCGTCAGTTCCAGGGCGTGCTGACAGGCAAGGGCCTGGAGTGGGGCGGCAGCCGCATCCGTCCTGAGGCCACGGGTTATGGCGCCATCTATTTCGTGAACCATATGCTGGCTTCGAAAGGTGACAGCATCGCTGGCAAGACCGTGGCTCTGAGTGGCTTCGGCAACGTGGCATGGGGTGCGGCAAAGAAAGCGACAGAACTGGGTGCGAAGGTCATCACCATCAGCGGTCCAGACGGCTATATCTACGATGAGGCAGGACTTGACGCAGAGAAGATCGCCTATATGTTGGAGCTGCGCGCCAGTGGCGAGGATATCTGTGAGCCTTACGCCAGCGAGTTCCCCGGTTCGGAATTCTTTGCCGGCAAGCGTCCATGGGAATGCGAGGCCGACATCTACCTGCCTTGTGCCACCCAGAACGAGCTGAATCTGGCTGACGCCGAGTCGATTCTTTCGTGGAAACCGCTGTGCGTGGCAGAGGTGTCGAACATGGGCTGTACGGCAGAGGCCTCTGAACTGTTCGTGGCGAAGAAGGTGCTGTTTGCCCCTGGCAAGGCCGTGAATGCCGGCGGTGTGGCGACGAGCGGTTTGGAGATGACGCAGAACTCGATGCGCCTGAGCTGGAGCGACCAGGAAGTGGACGACAAGCTGCACTATATCATGAAGTCCATCCATGAGCAGTGCGTGAAGTACGGTACGGAGCCTGACGGCTACGTGGACTACGTGAAGGGCGCAAACGTGGCTGGATTCATGAAAGTGGCGAAGGCCATGATGGCGCAGGGCATCGTGTAGGGTTCGAAATTTGAGGTCTGAAATTTGAGGTTTGGCCATCCGGACGTTTTCTTTGAGATTTGAGGTTTGAGGTTTGAAATTTGGCCATCCGGACGTATTCTTTGCGATTTGAAGCTTGGTGCCTCACTTTCTGTGCCAGTTGGATTCCTGCCATGGATGACTAACGTCCCGTATTCTTGTCTTCATAAAATCGATTTAAAAGTTAATTTATATAACATTCAGTCAATTAATTAATTATTAAAAAAAGAGAATGAAAAAACTATTTTTAGCCACCTTGCTAATGATGGCTGCGGGCGTGAGTCGCGGCCAGGGGAATCTGTACGACTTGTCGGTGTATGAGAAGAAGGGATATCCGGAAGGCCTGTCGGCCTATATCGCCCAAAGCGAAGAGGGCGACGTGTTGCTCTCGATTTTCGAAGGTACGCGTATGTCACAACTGATTAACGTGGGATATGTGGACGTGAACACTTATGGAGATGCCAACGTGAAAGTGGTGCATTTTCTCGACGTGAACTACGACGGCTATCCTGACATCCTGGTGGGCAAGGACGGTCCGCGGTGCGGTCTCGCCTCTGTCATCTATAATCCTCAGACGAAGAAATACGACTACGAGACCGACGGCGTGATTCTTCAGAGCCCGCTGTTCGACCCTGCCAACAAAGTGATTTACAGTCATGGCGCCGGTAGTGCCGCCCAGTACTTCATCACCCGCGTGTTCCCCTCTGGCCAGCGTCTGCTGACTGACCGCTCCCTGCGTATCACTTCCGACCTGGCAGGCTATAACGCCAACACCGACCCTCAGTTCCGTGCCGCACATAAGTACGACATCGTGAATGCCGAGGGTAAGTATCTGAACGAAGGCTGGAACGACCGCATGAAGCTGCCCGCCGAGTGGCAGCGCCTGCTGAAGGCTACAGGCTTGGAGGAATAGTGATTTTTGAAGTTTGAACTTTTGTCTTTATTCTGACCAATAATAAAATCCGCCCCTGCTGAATCACTATTCAGCAGGGGCGGATTTTCAGTATATGATATGAGCTTGTGCTTATTCCTTGACATTGAGGTTGAGACAGAGCTCGTCGAGCTGCTTCTGGTCGATGGCTGAAGGCGCGTCGAGCATGACATCACGTCCGGAGTTGTTCTTCGGGAATGCGATGCAGTCGCGGATGGAGTCGAGTCCTGCGAAGATGCTGACCCAGCGGTCGAGTCCGTAGGCGAGTCCTCCGTGTGGCGGCGCTCCATATTTGAAGGCGTTCATCAGGAATCCGAACTGCTCCTGTGCTTTCTCCGGCGTGAAGCCGAGTATCTCGAACATCTTCTCCTGCAGCTGCGGGTCGTGGATACGGATAGAACCACCTCCGACTTCCACTCCGTTGCATACCATGTCGTAGGCGTCGGCGCGAACGGCAGCCGGGTCTGTGTCGAGCAGATGGATGTCCTCGTCCATAGGATGGGTGAAGGGGTGGTGCATGGCCATGAGCCGCTGCTCTTCGTCGCTCCATTCGAACATCGGGAACTCAGTGACCCACAACAGTGCGAACTTGTTTTTGTCGCGTAGTCCGAGTCGCTCACCCATCTCGAGACGGAGCTCACAGAGCTGCTTGCGTGTCTTCATGGCGTCGTCGCCAGAGAGGATGAGGATGAGGTCGCCCGGGTTTGCCTGCATCTTCTCTTTGAGTTGCTGCAGGATAGTCTGGTCGTAGAATTTGTCGACGCTGGACTTGACGGTGCCGTCGTCCTGAACGCGAGCATACACAAGTCCTTTGGCTCCGATTTGCGGACGCTTGACGAAGTCGGTGAGCTGGTCGAGCTGCTTGCGGGTGTAGACGGCGCATCCTGGAGCACAGATACCTCCGATATATGCCGCATTGTCGAATACGGGGAAGCTGCCGGTCTTGAGAATGTCGTCGAGCTCCACGAACTCCATACCGAATCGCATGTCCGGCTTGTCGCTGCCGAAGCGGCGCATGGCCTCAGCCCATGGCAGGCGTAGGAACGGCTGATCGAACTCCACGCCGCGGAGGGTCTTGAAGAGGTGCTTGGCCATTCCCTCGAAGGTCTGGATGATGTCTTCCTGGGTGACGAACGACATCTCGCAGTCAATCTGTGTGAATTCCGGCTGGCGGTCGGCACGCAGGTCTTCGTCGCGGAAGCATTTCACGATTTGGAAATAGCGGTCGAATCCAGACACCATAAGCAGCTGCTTGAGTGTCTGCGGGCTCTGAGGCAGGGCGTAGAACTGTCCTGGGTTCATTCGTGAGGGCACGACGAAGTCGCGTGCTCCCTCCGGAGTTGAACCGATGAGCATAGGTGTCTCGACCTCGAGGAATCCGAGGTTGGACAGGTAGTTGCGCACCTCGATACACATACGGTGTCTGAGTTCCAGATTCTTGCGTACTGCCGTACGGCGCAGGTCGAGGTAGCGGTATTTCATCCTTATGTCGTCGCCTCCGTCGGTGTTGTCCTCAATGGTGAACGGAGGTATCTCGCTCTCGTTGAGAATGTTGAGTTTTGATGCGATGATTTCGATGTCGCCGGTCGGGATGTTTTTGTTCTTGCTGTATCGTTCGTTGACGGTACCTTCCACTTGGATGACGAACTCACGTCCGAGCTTGTTGGCAGCCGCGCAGAGTTCGGCGTTGGTTTCCTCGTTGAACACGAGCTGTGTGATGCCATAGCGGTCGCGCAGGTCGACGAAGGTCATGGCACCCATCTTGCGTACTCGCTGCACCCATCCCGCCAGCGTAACGCTTTCGCCGGCGTTGGTCAGTCGCAGTTCTCCGCATGTTTTCGTTCTGTACATATATTCTTATTTTTTGATTGTTTATGATATTTTCCGCAAAGTTACGAAAAATAAAGTGAAAAGTGAAAAGTGAAAAGTGAAAAGTGTGTTTATTTACCGTAAAAATATAAGTTACCTCGTTATGATGAAGGCAAGATAAGATAAGTGAAAAGTGAAAAGTGTAGTTACTTTTGGTGATGGCATTCGAATTGCTTTCGTTGCGGATGTTTTATTTTAACGTGAGTTTGACGAATTATAGAATAAAGCAAGTTGGTTATCTACAGCTCTTTCCATATAGACGCATGGCTTCTTTTTTTTTCTTCACACGAATGTTCATGAATGCCCACGAATTATCATGAATTAATATTTTTAATTGTAGTACTTTCTTCGCCCGTTCTGTTTCAGTCGAAGAGTTGGTCGAGAGTCAATTGGAGCTGTACGATGTCGGAGTATATGTTTTTTCTTACTCCGTAGGTTGTGATGAATGTTGTCAGGAAAGCCGCTTTGGTTTTGGTCTGTTCCCTGAAGAGTGCCATTCTCTGTCGCAGTTTCTGTTCGTATTCTTTTGTGATGGTATATTCTTCTTGTGAGAACTTCATTTCACACAGGTATATATATGGGTCTTCTCGTGCGATAATGAGGTCAATTTGTTGGTTCGATGATTCTTTTTGTGGATTGTCCTCTTTGATGTCCTTTCTGCCCCTTTGTTTATTCATGTTGGATGTTCTCTCACTTCTCCAGGCACTCACGGTAGTGAGAATACCCGATATGCCGAGATGCTGTATGACTTTGTCCACATGTGTGTTGACGAGCAGTTCGAACGTGAGCCCTTGCCATATTTTCACGGCATTACTATTGATTTTTTTTTGCCAGTAGGGATTGATGGGTGGTCTTGTTCCTTCCACAAACGAGAAGTAGAATAACGTGAAGAAGTCCACAATTTTGTATATGATTCCTTTTTTCTTTTTCCCGTATTGTTGTTGTCCCATGATGAAGTCGCATCTTTCAAGGTTTTCAAGTCTGGACGAGAGCGTTCCTCCGTTTGATTTTGTGATATCGGAAATTTGTTTTCGTGTCAGTCCTTCCCGGTGTTCAACCAGCGTACGGACGATTTCGATGTAGCGTTCAGCATCCTTGAAGAGTACATGGAATAATTCTGCTATTTCTCCTTTCAATTTTGCTTGCGGAGTGAAAAACAGTTCGTCGATATTTTGTGGCAAGTCTTTCTTGGGTTCCATCAGGCTGAGGTAGTAGGGTGTACCTCCGACATACATATAACATTGTGCAATCGTGTATCTATTCCACATACATCCTTCTTGGCGTAGGTATTCCTCCGTCTCTGCCAGCGTGAATGGCTTCAGATAAATTCGTGAGGTGATTCGTCCATGCAGTCCTCCTTGGTTCTCAATAATTTTGTCCACCATCCAAGATGTTGCAGACCCGCATGCCACGAAGAGAATGTCGTCTCGCAGTGCTGCCCATGTGTTCCAGAAGTCTTCGAGAGCAGAAACAAACTCTGACGCATAAGTGTCAATCCATGGCATCTCGTCAAAAAAGATGACCTTCTTCCCTTTTGTCTTGCTTTGTTTGATCATTTCTTGCAATGCGTCGAAAGCATGATACCAACTGTCCACTTTCGGAAGATAGCTTAGTTTCCCTTGCTCTTTCAGGTTGAGTGCGAATCGTTCGAGCTGCCTTTCTTTTGGTGCTTTATGAGACCCGATGAACCTGAACGTGAATTTTCCTTCAAATGTTTTGTTCACGAGAAAGGTTTTTCCAATGCGCCTTCGTCCATATAGAATAGCAAATTCCGATCGTTGGGAATTGTAGCATCGCATCAGTTCTTGTTGCTCTTTTTTTCTGCCTATTAATTTTTCCATGTGCCTGTGATGATGATCGATGCAAATTTATGAAAAATCCTTTGTTTAAGCAAGCTTTTTGTTGAAAAATCAGCTAAAAGTGGTAAAATTTGATAGATTTGGCTGATTTTGTCGGATAAAAATCAGCTAAAAGTGGTGAAAAATGATAGATTTGGCTGATTTTGTCGGACAAAAATCAGCTAAAAGTAGTGAAAAATGATAGATTTGGCTGATTTTAATTGCAGGATGGTGTGTTTTGGATAAGAGTGTTTTGACGGTTGGTTGAGATGATTTTTTTTAAAAAAATATAAGGTGTGTTGAATCAAAGACTTAGCTACGATTATTACACTTTTTCAAGCGACTTTTTGGTGGATTGTTACACTTTTTCAAGCGAGTTTTGTTCGCAAAGATATGTTTTTCTTGTGAATCGGACAAGGTAAGGGCTGTTTTTTGCCGAATTTTTCAATGGTCAAGATCTTGAAAATGCCGAAATTCTCAATGAAAAAGCCCCGCCGGGGAATGGCAGGGCTATTGTGTGATGAAGATTTCGCTTTATTGAGTTTAGTTTCCGTCCGGCTTTACGGCGTCGGTGAAAGGTCCTTTCACCCAGTGGAACAGCTCGAAGCTGTCGGGCTGGGCCGGGTTGAACGGCTGGAAGGACGGTTTGATATGAGAGACAATGGGAAGGTTGAGATCCTTGATCCCCATGACCACCATCTTGGAGATTTCGTATGCTCCGTAGGGGTTGAAGTGGGTGTTGTCCTCGAAGGCTTTCATCTGTCCCGGGTAGGTGTGAGCCGGATAGTGGACGAGTGAGCGCTTGGAGTTCTCCACGCCGAGCGTCTCGAAGAACGTGCGTGTCATGTCGTGCAGTTCGATGACCGGCACCCCTTCCCGTTTTGCCACGGCACGCATGGCGTCGGGATAGTCGCCGTGAGTCTCGCGGATGCGGGCGTTGTTGTCGAAATTGCGTCGCTGTGTCGGGGTGACGAAAACGATGGCGGCTTTCTTAGCGCGGGCCTCGTCGATGAAGATCTTGAGGTTGCGCGAGAAGTCGTACCATGCACCGGAACCTGGCTGCTTGGCTTTCTGGTCGTTATGCCCGAACTCCACGAAGATGTAGTCGCCTTCCTTTGCGAGTGACAGGATTTTCTTGAGGCGGTTCTGCGCGATGAAGCTGCCGGCTGACTCTCCGCTCTCGGCATAGTTTGCCACTGCGGCCTGGTCGTCGAGCCAGTTGGTGAAGATCTGTCCCCAGCTGGTCCAGGGTTCGCAGTCCTGGTCCACGACAGTGGAGTTTCCACAGAGGAAGAGGGTGGGGATGTCCATGCTTGCCGGCTCGATCTTGATGGACGAGCATGCCGGCTGCTCACCGGTGATTTCGATGGTGAGTTTGTCGTCCCAGTTGAGCTTCGACTTCTCGCGGTCCTTGATTTTCACGCGGTCCACCACTTTCGTCTCGCCGTTCTTGTCGGTGCCCCAGATGTCGGTGTTGCGCTTGTTGACGATGAAAGATACGGTCTTGTACTCGCCTTTCTTCGTCTGCAGGTCCTCCACGAAGAGTCTGCGTGACTCGGCACGCACGACGGTGTTGCCGGCCTGCTTCTTGTTTCCGAGCGTGACAGTCACTTTATAGTTGCCGTCTGGTACGTTGACCGACAGAAAGAAAGGAGCTGTGGCAGACGTGCCTCTATCCTCTTTCTTGAATTTCGAGTCGATGAGGGTGGACTCCTTGAGAATGTTGACAAAATCGAATCCGTAGCCTTTTTCCTTGGTGTAGATGTCGTTGGCCGTAAGGGCCTGTGCGTCCTTCTCGCGGCCGTCGAGTGAGAAGTTGTAGGTCTGCGCCTGGGCGGAGAGAGCTGCGGCTGCGATAAGGGTTGTTAGCAGTAGTTTCATTTTTTTAGTTTAGAGTTTAGAGTTTAGAGTTTAGAGGGAAGTTAGATATTTTATGATTTCTGGACTTGCTAGATTTTCTAGACATTCTAGATTTTCTAGACATTCTAGATTTTCTAGGCTTTCTAGATTTACTAGATGCTTTAGACTTTTAAATATCCTTGGCTTTTGAATCAAACAGAGTAATTATAAAGTTCAAACCTCAAAGTTCAAAGCTCAAATTTATTTGAGTTTTGGCTTGAGCTCATCGGGTGAGTCTTTTGTGAACATATCGATCTTCGGAGCCGTCTTGTTGAAGAGGTTGGAGATGGCTTCCTGGCTGATATTCATCCTTGGCTGGAACTGGTCGGAGTTCATGTAGTTGAGGATGGATGCACGCATCTGCCTTGCCGCGATGCGGCGGTCGAGGTCGGTGGTGATGTCCATGGTAGTCATCATGAGTTTTCCGTTGAGCACGTTGGCCTCGAAGAGCATACCGATTTTTCGGGAGAGGAACCAAGTGTCGATGCTCTGGACTATGGGCTGGAAGCTGTCGGGAAACTCGTCGAACTGCATGACCGGCGTCTTGTTGGTGAGCTCCCACCACTGCAGGTCGGAGTAGTAGTCGGTAGGGAAGTCGGCGAGTGCCGGGTGTGTGTTGTCGATGTACAGTCCTGTGGTGTGCGGTGGCCTCATCTTGAACCATGACGTGTTCCAGAAGACAGGAAGGAACTGCTGAACGATGTCGTTGCCGTATTTCACGTTTTTGCCGGCGCAGATGAGCACTTTCCCACCGTTCTGTAGTGTGGTTATTGCTTTTGCGTCGAGCTGGTCGGTGATGAGAATGCCGTTCTCAGCTGTCTCCACCTTTTGCGGGTAAACCCAGAAGTCCCAGTGGTTCTCGATGTCCGTCCCCTTGATTTCCACGTTCAGCCTGAGGTGGGCCGGGGCAGTGATGCCGGAAAGCGGGATGTCGATGTTTCCCACGGTCTGCACATCGCCCACAGGGAAGGACTTCTTCGCTACTGTTCCTTCTTTGATGTTCTCGTAGTCTGTCCGCTGGCCTACACTGGGGAACTGCTCGCCCGATAGTGTCTGCAGCGTGTATCTCACCTCTGCGTTGTCCAGCGTAGCCTCTCCGAACTGATTGAGCAGGATTTCCGCCTTGAAGTGCTCGTTGTTGGCATAGGTGAATTTCGGGATGCGTGCCAGCAGCACGACGGGGGCGCAGAACTGTCTCCATTCGTCGGAGTCGATATAGTCCTTCTGGTCGAAGAATACGTCGGTGACGCCCACGAGCGCCGACCCTTGTCCTGAGTAGTCGTTGAGTCCGAGCAGTTGGAACCCTGCATAGTCCGGCGTGCGCATCGTGCGCTCAATCTCATATTTATAGCACAGTGCCTGCAGTTTTCCGCTGGCGAGGAAGAACTTGCGTGCCATGGAGCCCATCTTGTGGTCGTTGAGGATGTCCTGGAACACTTCGAAATTTTTGGCCTTGTTCACGCCCGTGTATTTCTTTGTCTCTTCGAAGTTGGGGAAGACGCACCATTGCCCGGTCTCATGGCTGACATAGGGCTCGTGAATGTCCGTCTCCATGTCCTTCGCTTTGTAGTGGGTGATTTTCTGCGTGTAGTCGTCCATGGCCTGAGGCGCGCGGCTTGCCCAGTCGAGTCCTCTTGCCCCCGCCTTCACGTGGTACTGGCTCTTTGGCTGCCATGCCCATCCGCCTCCGACGGAAGCCCCGGTATAGACACGTCGACTGTCCGTCTGCTTCCAGTAGTCCACGAACTTGCTGACCCATTCCACCCAACGCCCGGCGGGCTCGTTTCCGCACGCCAGCATGCAGAATGAAGGGTGGTTGCCGTATACTTTGCTGATGCGCTGAGTCTCCTCCATGAGGAAAGAGTCGATGTCCTGCCCGTATCCCAGCTTCACTCCGTGGTTAGGCCAGCTGGGCCCCTCGGGCTGGATGTAGAATCCCGTCATGTCGGCTGCGAGGAATGCTGCCTCCGGGGGGCAGTAGGAATGGAACCGCATGTGGTTGAGCCCATATCGTTTGCATGCCTTGAACACGTCCATCCACTCGTCCACGCCCATCGGCGCATAGCCTGTGAGCGGGAAGTCACAGTTCTCCACAGTTCCGCGCAGCTGGGTCTCCCGTCCGTTGACGAAAAACATCCGTCCTTTGATTTCAAACTTGCGCATTCCGAACACCGTCTCGAAGGCATAGTTCTGCTTGAGCAGGCTGACGAACTGGTCGGACTGGAAGTCGAGCTTGTCCTTGAGCAGCGCCTTTGCGCTCTTGTCGGTTGCGTCCACAACGGTGGCGTAGAGGCGGTAGAGGTTGGGGTGGAACTCATCCCAGAGCTGCATGTTCTCGCCGAGGTTGAAGTCCGTCTCGATGGTTTTTCCTTCGTCTTCCTTCTCTAAGTTGACGGACTTCAAGGCCGTATGCACGTATTTTCCGTTGAAGCTTTTTGCGAGCAGCAGCAGCCGTGCTTTCTTTGTGATGGGTCCTTGCAGCTCCACTTTCACATGTGCCCGCTTGCTGTCCACGTCGGGGAACACCTGCACGTCGGCCACGCTGAGTGCTGGAATCTCCCTGAGTTCCATGCGCCCTACGATTCCGTTCCAGTCGCCCTGTGTCTGGTCTGTGACAGAGTGTGAGTCCTGGCCCACGCCGACGGTCTCGATGCGGTTGTCGATGCGGACAGCGATGGTGTTGTCGCCTTTCTGCAAGAAGCTTGTCACGTCGAACACGTGTGGCACGCAGAGGCTGCGGTCTGTTCCCGCCTCCTGTCCGTTGACGAAGACGGTGGACTGGATATGTGGCCGTTCGAGGTAGAGCATGTAGCGCTTCTTCTCCGTGTCGATTTTCGGTAGGCTTACTGTCTTGCGATACCATGCCGTGCCGACGAAGTGCTTGTCGGGCGTAAGGAAGAAGGTAAGCTTCATGTTGCCTGGCTGGCGGTATTTCTTGAGGTAGGGGTTATAGAAATACGAGCTGTCGTAGAGTGAGCCAACCCATTTGGTGTCGACGGAGATGTCGTCTCCTTTCAGCCGTTGTGGCATGGATGCCGGGAGAACAATATTGTCGTTGAGTTTTCGGTTTTGCCAGTTTTCAGATATTCCGGTGTTATTGCGGTCGATTTCAAATTCCCAGAAGCCTGAGAGGTCGGTTACGTTCTGTGCTGTGCATAGGCAGGCTGCTGCGATGCAGAGTGCCAAAGAGAATATTTTTTTCATGGGTAATATGGGGATTTTGGGGGGTGTTATGGGTTTAATGGGTCGAATGGGTTCAATGGGCTCAATGGGCTTAATGGACCCGACCGACTCATTGCTGAACCAGATGCAAAGTTATGTAAATAAAAGGAGAGGCCGATAGCACAACTGTCCGATTATGCGGTCGATTGTTCGTGTAACGGTTTTTTCGGGATGTTGTTTGGCGGCCGGAGGCAACAGGGACAAGGTTTTCCGCTGTTGTCTGCATGGTGTTATTTAGTGCTCTTCTGCTTGAGGATTTTGAGCGTTCTAAGCCCGGCTTCCAGCAGGTGAATCTGCTTTTTCTTCTGCTTGTTGGGGAGGTAGACGAACCCTTCTGTGACGATGATTCGCTGGTTGGCGCTGTCGAGTTGGACGAATGAGACGAACGGGCCTCCCATGGCGTCGTTCTTCATGTCCCATAATCCATGCACCTCCATGACGTAGGATCCGTTGATCATGCGGTCGCGCACGGAGACGGTGGACGTGTCGGTCTCCATGTGTTGTCCCCATTCCTCGCCCTCGATGTTGAAGTACATGGCTGAGTCGCGCTTATGGCAGAAGTAACGTTTTGTGAAGGTCTCGTTGGACTCCCATGGGTAGGAGTACATGCATGCGTTGAAGGTGTTGTCGGGTGAAGAAGCCCAGAAAAATTCCTCTCCCGGCTTGATAAGTGTGATTTGCGACGGCATATGCCACGTGCATCCGAACATCTTGCGCGCGTGCTTGTCGATAATGCCGCTGTAGTCTTTCTTCAGCAGCGACAGGCTGCGTGACATCTCGTTGTCGACAAGGAGGTCGAGGACTCGCTGTCCCTGGGTCTCGACGAGATGGTCAATGCTTTTTGAGTCCGGTGCGTTGAACGTGACGACCACCTGCGGCCGTGCGTATTGGTTGCGTGCGATGAGAACCTCCTCCTCTTGGTATTCTTTTCCGATGTTGACGAAGATGATGCATCCGAAAGTGGAGAAGGTCCGGTTGAACCCCTCGTGGTTGATGCATATGACCTTGAACACGGGCTCGTCCTGCGGCATCCCTTGCATGAGCGTGTTGGCGAAATTCCGGAACTGCTCGCCCGGTCCACTGCCGTACCATGCCTTGTCGCAGACGACGAGGAGCTCGTAGGGTGCGGACTGCACGAGTCCCACTTTCTTCTTCCGTTTGCCCTCCTTCACCTCCTCTTCGCACGCAGCTGTGCTAAAGAGTAAGAGAGCGGCAAGCACAATGTAGATAATCCGTTGCATTTTTTCCTATTTTACTGCTTCTCACTCAGTCTGTAGACCTCGGCTCCGCAGAGGAGGAAGCATCCGAGACCGTAGTCGTCGAAGTCGGGCTCGATGTCGTAGCCGACGGGCTGTGAGTCTTTGGGCTCCTTTCCGGTTCCCTGCACGTAGCCGAGGAATCCGTTGGGGTGGAGGCATTCCTTGACCATGGCGTTCCAAGACTTGATGATGATGGGCTTGAACATCTTCTTTGGCAGGATACCGTGGCGCACTCCCCATGCCATTCCGTAGATGAAGAGGGCGGTTCCGGTCAGTTCCTTCCCTCCGTAGTTGGCCTCGTTGTGCAGGCTGACGTTCCAGAATCCGTCTTTTCGCATACATTTGACGAGAGCGTAGCTCATCTTCTCGAAGTCTTTCTGATAGTTGTCGAAATGCTTCTCGTAGTCCTGCACCGTCCATTTGTACTCGCCTCGAGGCTCAAGGTTTCCCTGCCCGGAGTGCTTGGCAATCATGGCGTTGTCCATAGCGCGGACAAGAGCCGCATATACCCATCCGTTGCCGCGGCTCCAATAGCAGTTTGCACCGTTTGACTCTTTGTATGGCGGTACGAAGTCCTTGTCTCTCCACCATAGCCCCTCGTTCGTGTTGAAGAGTCCTCCTGCGAGAGTGTTGCGAGTCCATTCGTACATCTTCCATCCTTGCTCGGCATATCTTCCGCAGTTGATGTCGCCGTCGAGATGTTTCACGCGTGCCAGGCGTGTGAGCACGGGCAGTCCCATTTGAATGGCGTCAATCCATGTCCAGTCCTCCACGCTGTTGGCAGTCCATTTGCTGTTCTTTGGTGGCGCCACGGGGTTGAGCAGATTGTTCATGCATACGATGGTGGGCTCAATCATGGAGTTGTCCTTCTCTCCAGTCTTCTGGAATTTCCGCTCGTAGAGATAGATATATCCCTGGCAGCAGCAGTAGTCGTCTGCGTCACGCGTTGTGACTCCGTTACGCGGCATGAAGCGGTGTGCGGTGGCCCATCGGGTCATGTAGTCGAGGTCGCGGTTCTGTCCGTCTATGGCAATGAGTTCTGCCAGTCCCTCGTAGTATACACCACGTGTCCAAAGGTTGCTTGGCCGTTCTTTCTTGACGAAGGTGGGTGCGCCCGGGTCTGGGTATTTGTTCATGAAGTAGTCGTTTGCCCTGTGCATGGCTGCAAGGACGTCGGCTTGCTTTGGGTATTTGGCCGCAGATGCGGAAATGGCTGCCATGACGGTCAGCAGGGTGAGAAGTAGTTTTTTCATATTTTCAGTTTTTAGTTTTCAGTTTTTAGTTATATTGGGGCAAGATTTTCTATATGCTCTACATATTTTAGGTGTTCTATATGGGTTATTCTGTTTGCATGATGCTGCTGAGGTAGCTTTCGAGCTCTTCCTGGTTGGCTCCTTGCTTGACGAACTTACCACGTTGTGCGATGGTGATGAGTCCGGTCTCCTCAGAGACGGCGATGGCAACGGCGTCGCTCTGCTGGGTGATACCGAGCGCGGCGCGGTGTCGCAGACCATAGTCCTTAGAGATGTCAGTGTTGTGTGATACAGGCAGGATACATGCTGCGGCGCTGATCCGGTTGTTTCTGATGACCATGGCACCGTCGTGGAGTGGGGAGTTCTTGAAGAAGATGTTCTTGATGAGTTGCGCGTTGATGTTTGCGTCGAGTACCTCACCCCTGTGTACGATGTCGGACAGCGACATGTTCTGCTCGATGATGATGAGAGCTCCAATATTGTTCTTGCTCATGAATCCGCACGCACGTACAATCTGCATGATGGCCGGGTTCTCCTCCGACTTGGTCTTCTTCTTGGAGAATATTTTTCTGAAAACTCCGAACTGATTGTTTGATCCCAGCGTGAGGAAGAATCGCCTGATGTCCTCTTGGAAAAGAATGATGAGAGCCAGCACACCGACGCTGACGAGCTTGTCGAATATTGTACCCATGAGTTTCATCTCGAGAATGGGCGAAACGATAATCCAGAGTACGACGAAAATGAGGATTCCGTAGAATGTGTGTAGCGATCCGGAGTCCTTCATCAGTTTGTAGAAATAGTATAGCAGAAATGCCACTGCAATGATGTCGATGGCATCTTTTATTCCGAAGTCAATCATACTTTTAGTTGAGAGTTGGGGGTTGGGGGGACGTTTTCTTTTGCCTGGGGGATTTTTCCAGATGCTCTAGATATTCTAGACTTTCTAGATATTCTAGGCTTTCTGGTTTTGTTGGAGAATTTTTTCTGTGATGGTGACGGCCTCGCATGCGGGTCGGACGTCGTGTACGCGGAGGATGTTGCAGGCTTGCTGCAGGAGGCAGGTGGTGTGGATGACGGTGGAGCCGTTGAGCGCCTTGTCGGGAGTGGTTTTCAGCAGCTTGTAGATCATGCTTTTGCGCGATACTCCGATGAGGATGGGCAGGTCGAACTGTTTCAGCATGCTGATATTAGCCAGCAGCCGGTAGTTCTCGTCAAGGGTCTTTCCGAAACCGAATCCCGGGTCGATGATGATGTCCTTATGTCCGAGGTCGCGCAGCAGCTGCACTTTCTCCGCAAAGAACCGCATCACGGACTCTACGATGTCGCCGTCGGTTTCTTCCTGCTTGATTGGGTTGGCTGTGGCTGACGTCAGGCAGGCGGATCCGAATAGGTTCTTGCTGTCTTCTTTGGCAGCTTCCGGCTGTGGGCATCCATGCGTGAGCACATATGGGACTCTCATTTTAGCCACGACCGGAATCATTGTCGGGTCGAATGCTCCTGCACTGACGTCGTTGACGATGGCAACTCCGAACTCCTCTACCGCCATGCGTGCGATGCCAGCCCTGAAGGTGTCCACGGAAATGATGGCGTCAGGAGCGATATCCCGTACGGCCTTCAATGCGTCCCTCAGCCGTTCATACTCCTGCTTCTCGTCTACGCTTCTGGCTCCGGGCCTGGTGGAGCAAGCCCCGATGTCGATGATGTCGGCCCCTTCGCTGAGCATCTGAAGGGTTCTTTCCACGATTTGGTCCCTACGGTTGCATCTGCTCCCTTCAAAGAAGGAGTCTTCGGTGACGTTCAGTATGCCCATCACCCTGACTTTTTCTAAATCCAGTAATCGTCCGTTGATGTTGATTGTATAGTTCAATGCCATTATTTTTCGTCTGTGGCCGTTGTCAGCCTTCAATTCTTTTGCAAAAATAAAGAATATTGTTGAATTTTTCACGTAGTTTCGTGATTTTGTGCTATATTTGCATGATTTTTTAATTAAAATTCGCAAAAATCAACAGTTATTCAGAATGGAAATACATCAACTTTATGAAATCTTCAGGCAACATCCCGTGGTGACGACCGACAGCCGCGACTGTCCTGAAGGTTCATTGTTCTTTGCGTTGAAGGGCGAGACCTTCAACGGCAACGCTTATGCCCACGCCGCCTTGGAGCAGGGCTGTGCCTATGCTGTGGTGGATGAGGCTGAATACGCCGGTGACCCCCGTGTGATTGTGGTGGATGACGTGCTGCAGACACTTCAGCAGCTGGCGAACTACCATCGCCGTCAGCTCGGCACCCCGATAGTCGGCGTGACGGGCACGAACGGCAAGACTACGACCAAGGAACTGATTTCTACGGTCTTATCAAAAAAATACAACACCCACTATACAAAAGGCAATTTCAACAACCATATCGGTGTGCCAAAGACGCTGCTTCAGCTGACGGCTGACCATGAGATGGCTGTCATAGAGATGGGTGCTAATCATCCCGGCGAGATCAAGACGCTGGTGAATATCGTCGAGCCTGACTACGGTATCATCACAAACGTAGGCAAGGCCCATCTGCTGGGTTTCGGCTCGTTCGAGGGTGTGATCAAGACGAAAGGCGAGCTCTATGACTTCCTGCGCGAGCATGGTGGCAAGATCTTCCTGAACAACGACAACCCACACCTGAAAGGCATCGCCGGCGGGCTGGAAGCCATCACCTACGGCCAGCAGGAGGCCGAGGATCTCAGCGTGAAGGGAGAGCTGCTTGACTGCAGTCCGTTCCTGCATTTCAAGTGGAGCGGCCATGATGTCCAGACCCACTTGATTGGCTCCTATAACATTGACAACGCGCTTGCCGCCGCCACCATCGGACAGTATTTCGGCGTGCCTGCCGACGACATCTCTCAGGCCATTGCCGACTATGTGCCGTCGAACAACCGGTCTCAGCTGGAAAAGACGGCCGACAACACCATCATCATCGATGCTTACAATGCCAATCCCACTTCGATGGCCGCCGCTCTCGAGAATTTCAAGCTGATGAAGGCAGACCACAAGATGTGCATCCTGGGCCATATGGGCGAGCTGGGCGAGGTGAGCGGCGAAGAGCACCGCAAGATTGTGGCCTTGCTGCAGGAGGCGGGCTTCGAGAAGGTGTGGCTCGTTGGCGAGGAGTTCGTGAAGACACCATGCCCCGGCAACTTCGTCTTGTTCAATAATGTCGACGAAGTGAAGCAGGTGCTGGCCGCCGAGAAGCCGAAAGGAATGACGGTGCTGGTGAAGGGCTCGAACAGCACGCGTATGTTTGAACTGCCGGCATACCTTTAAGATAAAGGACCGAAAACTTGAATAATCGAAGGATTGAAGAATCATAAAGAATCACTCTCAACTTTAAACATCATAAAACTAATGAAATTGAAACTGAAACCGATACTGATGGATGTGGCTTGCGTGCTGTTCTTTGCCGTGATAGCGTCCGTCTATTTCTACCCGGCATTCAAGGGCTGGCGTCTGACCGGCGAGGACAACTCCGCCAACGACGGTCTGAAGATAGAAATCAACCAGTACCGCGAGAGCCATGACGGTGAGACTCCCCGCTGGATCAACTCCATCTTCTCCGGAATGCCCACCTATCAGATTGCGCCGAGTTACGACTCAGCGAAGCCGATGTCGCTTGTTGAAAAGATTTACCATCTGGGCCTGCCCGACTACGTGTGGTATGTGTTCGTGTCGATGCTGGGCTTCTACATCCTGCTCCGCGCGTTCGACTTCCGCCGCTGGATGGCTGCGCTCGGTGCGATCGTTTGGGCGTTCTCCAGCTATTTCTTCATCATCATCGCCGCCGGCCACCTCTGGAAGGCCATCACCCTGGCTTATATCCCTCCGACGATAGCCGGAGTAGTGATGTGCTTCAAAGGCAAATACCTATGGGGCTTCGTTGTCACCGCCCTGTTTGCCACGCTTCAGATTAACGGCAACCACGTGCAGATGACGTATTACTTCCTGATACCAGAGCTGCTGATGTTCGCTGCATTCGCCATTCAGTGCCTTCGTAAGGGCAAAGCCGGCCATCTGCTGAAAGCCACCGCCGCCATCGCCCTCGCAGCGGTGATAGCAATCGGCCTGAACGCATCGAACCTCTATCACACATATAAGTATTCCGAGGACACGATGCGCGGCAAGAGCGAGTTGGTGAAGGAAGGAAAGGAGCACGACCAGACCGACAGCGGCCTGGAGCGCAGCTATATCACTCAGTGGAGTTACGGCATCTCGGAGACGTTCACCCTGCTGATCCCTAATGCGAAAGGCGGTGCCACCGTGCCGCTGGCAGCCAACGAGACCGCGATGAAGAAGGCCAAGCCCGACCTCACGAGTGCTGGTATCTACCAGCAACTGCCCCAGTATTTCGGCGAGCAGCCCGGCACCAGCGGCCCGGTGTATGTGGGAGCGCTCATCTGTATGCTCTTTGTGCTCGCCCTGTTCGTCGTGCCCAACCGCAATCCGCTGAAATGGGTTCTGCTTGTCGCCACCATCCTCTCGTTCCTCCTCTCATGGGGAAAGAACTTCCAGGGATTCACCGATTTCTTTATCGACCATATTCCGCTATACTCGAAATTCCGCACCGTCTCGTCCATCCTCGTGGTGGCAGAGTTCACGATTCCATTGCTGGCCATGATAGGCTTGAAGCAGTTCGTGGAGAACATGCGTGATGCCAACCTCCGTCCGAAGATGTTCCGGAGTCTGGTGATAAGCACAGTCATCGCCGGAGGCATCTGCTTGCTGTTCGCCCTTGTGCCGACTATCGGCGGGCAGTGTGTGGCCTCGATGGAGGAAAGCTCCATCCGCCAGCAGCTGGATCCCACTTCCGCCAACATGATTCTCTCAAGCATAGCCGAGATGCGTGCTGCGATGGTGAAGTCCGACGCCTGGCGCTCGCTTCTCATCATCCTGCTTGGAGCCGCCCTCCTTTATTGCTATTATAACACGGCGATGAAGAACAAGGGCCAGGTGGCCTGGAGCACCCAGGCAGCCATCGGCGGACTGATTATCGTGGTTTGCCTTGCCGACATGTGGCAGGTGAACAAGCGCTATATGAACAACGACCTTTTCAAGGAGCCTGCAGTCCAGACGGCGCGCGAGAAGACTCCTGTCGACGAATATATCCTGCAGAAGAGTGGCGACAAGCGCGACTACCGCGTTTTCAACGCCACGGTGAGCACGTTCAACGACAACACCACCTCTTTCTTCTATAACAGCGTGGGCGGCTATCATCCTGCCAAGCTCCGCCGCTATCAGGAGCTGATAGAGAGCCATATCGTTGAGGAATTCCCGAAGGCGCTGGGTATGTTCTCTCAGGACCGCCTGAACACCGACGCTATGCTGGCCGACGACAACCTGAAATTCCCGGTTTACAATCTCTCCGGCCTCAATGCCGACTCCATCTGTCCTGTGCTGAACATGCTGAACACCCGCTGGTTCATCTACGGCGACCAGAACAACGTCTTCCCGCTTGAGAACACGACTGCCTACGGCAACGCCTGGTTTGTGGACAAGCTGAAAGTGGTGGACAACGCCAACCAGGAACTGGACGCGCTGCATGAGGTGTCGCCACGCCATAACGCCATCGTGGACAAGGAGTTTGCGAAGGTGCTGGGCGATGCGGCTGCCGTGGACTCGGCGGCCTATGTGAAACTGACCGCCCAGACCTCCACTACCTCCACTTATGAGGCAGAGAGCAAGAATGGGGGTGTGGCTGTATTCTCCGAGATATACTATCCCGGTTGGGAAGCCACGATCGACGGCAAGCCGGCTGAGATCGCCCGTGCCAACTATGTGCTGCGTGCCATGAAGATTCCTGCCGGCAAGCACAAGATCGAGATGACTTTCGATCCCCAGTCCGTCCACAAGACAGAGACCGTGGCATACGCCAGCCTCGCTGTGCTCGTGCTCGCCACGCTGCTTGCCGCTTTCCTGTCGTGGAGGCGTAAAGACGGCGCGCACTCAGAACCGGCCACCAGCAAGTAGGCTGCGGTTCTGGGCTCATAAAAAACAATCGGCTGTGTTCCCTGGAATGCAGCCGGTTGTTTTTTATGTGCGTATTTGAAATTTTTGTGCATGATAAATTTGGAGAAATGAAATAATAATCCTAAATTTGCACAAAATAATAGAGAAAAGTGTTGTATGACCACACTTTTCTACACAATTTAGTGTAATATATGGAGATAAGAAGAGATATTATAGATCTGTTCAAGTCGTGGAAAAACTCATCTTCCCGCAAGCCCTTATTGTTAAAAGGTGCTCGTCAGATAGGCAAGACATGGGTGATGGAGGCCTTTGGCAAGGAGTATTATGATTATTATGTCCGTTTCGATTTCGACCGTCATCCTGAGCTGA
>OCTX012071586.1_pt1 | contig 27261 bp, 31 predicted proteins | sample 1539691 | NCBI WGS metagenome assembly OCTX01 (sample SAMN02144231, study PRJEB22623) | gut metagenome | biome: sheep rumen | host: Ovis aries | place: New Zealand
TGGAGAGGTGCTCGAGTGGCTGAAGAGGCACGCCTGGAAAGCGTGTAACCGTCAAAAGCGGTTCGCAGGTTCGAATCCTGTTCTCTCCGCCTGTATATTTTGAAACCCACTGATTTTCAGTAGGTTTCTATTTTTTTCTACGAAATGGTCCCCCTAAATGGTCCCCCTGAAAATTTAAGTTTTTTTTAATATATTTTTATTACTGGACAATAAAAATATATTAATTTTGTCAATTATTAGATATACAATTATTTTTAGTAATGCATGAACAAATAGAAAATCCGCTGATTAGAGCATTTCAAGAGATGTATAATTTCTATCTTGAAAATAAGGATTTTGTACGCACAGAAGTTGAACTGGAGACATTAGAAATGCTTAACAATTGTTTTGATGAAAAAGAATTTAATGAAAAATATTTTGATGTTAAAGAAGATGATGTTAATGTTCTTCCCCCTGGTGTGTGGTTAGAATTGCAAACGATGATTGCGAATTATATTATAAAGGACAAGAATCGTTTTTTCAAAATATTCAAGTCTACTACTCCTGATATATTCCTTAATATATTAATATATCAACTGCATTTCAATTTAACTGCATATTTTAAATTAGCTTTTTATTTTTCAAGAGTTATCGAGTGCATTTCTATTGTAAAATTTGTAAGTGTTCTGGAAAAAGAGCAAGGAGAATGGAGAAATTTTAGTGAGTATGAGTATTATAAAATGCTTGAAAATCGAACAGATAAAGAGGCCAGTATTTTCATTGAAATATTAGAATGTGATAGAGAAATTAAGAACGATTTAAAATTATTACTAAAAAATAAGAACGAAGAAGATTTTTGTAAAAAATGTTGTCAATCAGGTCTAGATCTCTCAAAATCAGCTGGAATATGTTCTATTTGGAAAGTAATGCATGATGCATTCAAGTTTATGAAGTCAGAAGACCCAGACACAATTAATAAAAATGAAGTTTACCAAAATTTGGAATTATTATTTAAGAATAATGACTACGCCACACTTTCAAGTAAAGAACAAAAAATTTTTTTTACAGCTTATGATACAGATAGTAATGATGCAGAATCAGTATTGAATTTTTTTAATTTAGATTGGAGTTATATGCATAATGTGTATAAACTTACCGAAGGATTTATAATAGTTATGTCTAACATATTTATCGAATTTTCTTCAGATTTTCAGAAAAATCGGGAGTTAGTTAATTTCATTAAATCCATTCCCTATTACAATAAACTTAGCAGTGAACTTACTCTGGATAATTATGAAAAATATAAGTATAGGAGCTTACCTTGCATTGAAAGATTTAGAGAGATGTTTTTTATAAACTCCTCTTTGCCTTCTTCAGTAGGAGAAAAGAAAGATAAGAAAGAAGTTCTAGTATGCAGGAGTTCTGTTACTTATGATAAGTGTGAGCGTATATTTCAATATTTTAAAAGTCAAAATTATATACAAGAAAATGATCATCATGCGTTTTTATATAGAACATCAATAGACTATAATACAGAAGAAAAACCATCAAAGATTACTTGGTATGGTCACCGTTGGGTATTATACTATTTTATCTATTGGTTATCAGGTTCAAATCAGCCAGTTCCCAAGTATACTTGGGCAAGAATGATCCAGTTTTTTGTTTTATCTAATGGTAATCCACCAGTTCAGTCTGAAGCTTCGCATATTATAGATCGGCATAGTACCTCTAGTGATACTATAAAACTGATTCAAATTTTGGATAAAATCTGATGCTTTTTTGAAATGCCAATATGGTGTCTTTAAATTTTCAATCTGTACACATAGGGCATTTGGTTGTTGACTGGACATTATAAGAATCTAAAGGGCTGAGTTTAAATACCTACAAATCACTCTGTTCCAATAAGGTAGATGGAACATCCAGAATTTTAACCGTAGTCTTTAATAAATGGGTGTCAAGGGGTGTCAGGGGGAAGGGTGTCATAAGGGTGCCAAATAGCGAAATCCCTTTGTAAATCCCAAAGAGAGGGGTGTCAAGGTGAGGTGTCAGTAGGGTGCCATATCTCAATAGCTGACACCCCTATAGCACCCCTGCAGCACCCCTAATGGCATCCCTCTTGAAACAAAAAAAAGCAACCTTATGGGCTGCTCAGTAGAATGATTGTGCTTAAATCAATTCGAGATTGCCAAGAATTCTACTGCTGTTTGACTTTAGCTTGACACTGGTAAGCTGGCGCAGATTTTCCACAAAGGCAATCAATTTTGCACGACTAGGTTCTGGAAGATGCACTGACCTTGAAGTATTACATCCGATGTTCACTTGGAAGGGGCGTATAAAATTCATCATGCCCAGCAACTCGTCAAGGTCGAAATCCATAATAGGCTCAATAGTAATCATCACGCCAAAGCCAAGTTTGCGCATCATGGTCATGGCTACTGCGCGTTCTCTCATTGACTGTGCCCTCGATACAACAGGTTCTTCCCGGTTCGTCTCGATGGTTGTAGCAAAGAATATCGAACCTTTGTTCCGCATGAGAGGGTGATTAATTAAGTCAGGTTCCAAGAAACTCTGTGGGTTCTTGGACTGGAAGAGATAGCGGTTCTCACCATACTCTAAGCAATGAGAATATACGCGCAGGATCCAGTCAGTCGGAACTTCTTGCGCATACATATCAGTACTGCTACCTATGAAGATAAACTTGTCCTTGCCATAACTTGCGCACAGCTCCTTCTCGTCCAATCTCATATTTTGGTTGAGATTTTTATAACGAGTATAAATCCCGTGCATATAGCAATAACTACACTCATGTGGACAAAGACCCTTGATTGGGTTGCTTGTGTGCGATACGAAATCGTACATGTTTCCATTTTGCTTGTTCATTTTTTTCAAATTTTATTTAACATTAATAAGGAAAGGAGATGCTGCCAGTAAGCCTCACAGCACTCTTTCAGGCTTTATGCTTCTGGATGTTCCTTCTCGTATTCCAGAATTCTTCGTTTAACTGTATTAGACGACATCCCTGAGAGCTTGGCAAGCCGATCCCATCCATAAAGGTTATTCCCTTTCCCGTCCTTCTGATCGTGCAGACTTTTGAGTTCTGCCACATCTGTTATTAAGGGACTACTCAGTTTTTGTCCGTTTCCAGAGTTCTCAGAGGTATCGCTGCTACTTTCATCATCGACAAGTTCAGCCTCCTGATTGGCTTTACGTTGTTCGTTCTGCTCCTTACCAAACTTGTGCAGGAAGCGTTCCATGCAGTAGTTGGCTATGAAGATGACCAGTTCCGTGAGCTGCTTACGCCTCTGCCATTCCTTTGCCTCTGGAGAACCGTAGAGTATATAAAGAGGCATTGCGCAGTGAAAGGCAATAGCGGCCATCCTCAGACGCACATCCCTACGAGCAGGATTACCCTCTTCAACAGAAAGTGAATACTGTCGATCTCCCCACTCGTCAAGAGCTTTACATACGAAATCAAGATCAATCTTAATCTCGCCAACAGGTTCATCTTCGCCTCCAGGAACAAAATGACAGCAATACAGATTAGTCCATTCGTCAATTTGGTTGCGCATGGCTTCCAGTTCTGCACCCTCTGGCAAATTCAACTTCCCAGGATAACGCCCTTGTTCTGGTATACAGCACCAGGCAATTCTCGACAGTGTACCACCTTCAAGCTCTTTCTTGAAGGTTGTAGAGATATCCTTCGGCGTTCCTGTTATGGTATAGTTAAGGTATATCTGGAAGATACCATTCTGACTATCCCTTGCCCTATTATTCCGGCATATATCCCCATTCTCAAAGGCTTTACGCAAGAAATCGAAGTTTAGCCCGACACCCTTGCGCATGTCATTAAACAAAGCTCTTACCTCACTATTGAAGAAGTAAAGATGGCACCCCTGGTTAGCAGCCAGCATATCGACGAATCTTGCCATTGATGTACCTATACCAGTAGTTTGAATAATTGAGACTTCTTCAGTTGGATTGTTGCCAATTGCTTCTATCTTAACTCTACTTCTGTTGATGATACGTTCAAACAGTGCCTTGAACATCTGCTCAAACTTCGCCTTTCCTGCGCCCCAATTGCCTTCAATGATTACCTGGAGGTTCGGGGCGTGGAAGTCGCCATCCGAATATTTGGCACGCAGCTTTGAAAAACATATGGCTCCAAGCATACTTAGTAGGTGAACGAGCATAGCTTCCTCATATCCCTCAGGCACCCCTCGCATTATCTTTTCAAGGAACGGAGGAAGAGTCGGTAGTTCGAAGTTGGACTTGAATTTCTCTAACCAGGTTATCTTTGACTCGTTAGTATTTCCATTGTCAAGTGTGTAGTCATCGTCATCATCGGAATCTTCTCCGTTATATTTCCTTTGGCGATACACACCTGTCTGAGCCTTAGTCTTAATCAAATCTCCGTCGGCCATCCTCTGAAGGGTATAGAGATCGGCATCAGCCTTACGCTCTTTCTCGTAGCGTGAAGCCTCGGCATCTAACTCTTCTACCTTACCCTTGGTCTCGGCTCTCTTCTTTATCCAGATGTTCAGCCCAATAGCAGAAGCGATTACGACAGCAATACCAGTAAATACAAAACCGAACTTCGTCAAGGTCTTTTTGTCTTTCTGACTGAGATTTAAGACAGAATTAAGAACCTTTGACAGTCCATAGCCAGCCCCTGCTGTCTGAGCAGCAGGACGGCCAGCGTCAATTATCCTGCCAATAGTCTTTTTCATACTACAAACTTTTAATGGAGTTAATAATGCGACATACCATAACTGCAGTCATATTGTACTGCTCGGCGATATCAGTAGGGAGAACGCCATCCTCATACTTCTGCCTGATATTATAGACATCCTGCTCACTTAAGGTTATAGGTTTCCCCTCCGTAGAGAAAAACACATAGTTGACCTTCTTTGTGATGGTTGGTGTTCTAGCCTTCTTATGGTTTAGTACATATATCATACCTCCCACTAAAACCATGTTAAAGACCGTGATGCCTATCGTTATTTTTTTTGTCATTTTAAAAAAAATCTAATTTTGTGAGGATGCCGCCCTAGAGTAGCACCCTCTGGTTAGTAATTACAAGTCCATCATCAGGTCAAGAGTAGTTCTAATCTTCTGGTCTCGTGTCATATACTCCTTCTTGCTGGTCTTGGCTGTAATGATTGGAGTGTAGAGTTTGTCATCCATAGCCATAACCTTCTCGCTGATGATCTGAGCCGTAGCAGTCATGTCCTCTGCGTGGTTCAACAGTTGGTCTGCACACCACTGAGCAGCCGGTACACCACGGTATACCTTCTCAGCACCTTCGGCAGAGAAACGAGCCTTGAAACTCTCGTAGCAAAGGGTGAGAGCGTCGGTAAGGGTATTGTCAAACGTCGGAGCATCCACCTCTCCGTAAGTCAACTTGGTAATCTCTTCAGCCTTGAGTTCACGACCAGTAGTCCAAAAATGAGATGCCTTGGGTATAACATGGTCGTATTTAATCTTTCTCAAATAGGAGATTACAATTGGATGATTACAACGTGCGCCAGCAATTGCCAGTCTATCCTTTGAGGTTGTCCTGGTCATATCAATATTACACGATGTATAAGCCTTACCAAACTCTTCTGGTGTTGAGTAGTTCCTAAAGATAAAATGAAAGTCAAAAGGCTCATCATCACCTTTCATCAAGGCTGAGATTATGGATATAACCCAGCCATCCAGCCGTGCATGACCTTCCATTACACAGTAGTAATCCTTCAGTTCCTCCTTAGACAGTACCTTACCAGAGGTTGGATCGATTAGCTCAAGGCCCCATTCCTGGACTATTTTTGCCGAAACAAGTATAGCAGGAGTGGTCATGCCAAACTTCATACAGGCATTCGACATCTTGATTGCTCTCTTGTATGTACGACGGTTGTCTCTGATAATAGCCACCTTCAGACCTGCCATATTCTTTAAGTGATACACTCTGTCCTCTACGAGTGGCTTACCATTCCACACGTCAGTTGCGAATTGTTTTGAAATTTCTTCGAAGGGCTGGTTGTTTATGAAATCACAAATTTTTCTCTTAGTGATTTTTTCAATGTCCTTCTTTGTAGGAAGTGGAGCAGGGGCTACTTTCTTCACCGCTACTGCTTTTTCTTTTGTTATCATATCTTAGTGAAACCTATTACGTAGTTCATCTGTTGTTGTGCCTTTGCTCCTTCCTGAGAAGCATTGGCCGTTGTTTTTTTTCTTAATTTTTTCATTGTTTTTTTTACTTTTTTACATTTATATTATACTTAAAACCATGCTTGTGAATGTTAAGCAAGTCCACAACGAGGTCTGCATCAATCACCATTATATGACCATGCTGACTAATCGCAGGGTCAATCGCACCTGATTTTTTTAGTCTGTAAGCTGTAGATAAAGAACACCCAAGTAGCTGCTGAAGCCCAGCGTAACCATACACATAGTTTTTTTTAACCTCTTTGTTATCAACTGAGGTTGTAGTCAGCCCCAAACCCTCTTTGAGTGCATCGATGAACTCGCTTACTGTTAAATTAAATAAAATTCTTTCGTTCATAGTTTCATTTTTTTTTATTCACCGCAAAATTACTAGTATTTTACACGCCTTTAAAGAACTATGACAACTATGATTACTATCCATGACAACTATGTCAAAGAACTCGATTATATCCCCTTTTTAAGGAACTATTTGATTAATATTTAACTCGTCCATTTTTTATTGGACACTAATGTGAGAAAACATTAGATAAAAAGAAGAAGCAAACTAAATGCTTCTTCTAATTTTTATCCTCCAATTAATATCTCAAACTCAGAAATAGATGTTTGCTATCTCCAACGAACTCCATCTTCTTGGGTCTAGATGCGTTCAGGGACTTGCAGTTGTCTTTATATAGCTGAATAAATTCACTGACTGGCCATGAATAATAATAACCGAACCCTACTCCCCCTGGATCCTCCATCAATTTTGTGTCCTTGAACTTACGGCCCAAGAGAAGGTCAGAGTCTAAGCAGAAAATGTTATACTCATCGTTGAAAAAGGTGTTGTAAGGCAAACATTCCTCAACACCCTTCACATACTCACGCCGTATCTCTATATCAACCTTCCCGTCCTCTATCTTAACAGTGGCTAATGCTCTGTCTGAATGTCCACCATAGAACTCATTTATCCTATATTGTATGTCGTCCTGTATCTCTCTCGCTGTGGTGATATATAAATCATATATCTGGCCACATAAAAATATTTTCTGATTCATTTGCTTTTTCTTGATTTAATTATTAAACTTATCCCACGTCGACCTAGTTCTTTTACTAATCCTCGATACGCATCAGCTCTAGGGCGTGTTCTTGGGCAGATTATCAAGAGGTCTTGCAATTCGATGGTGATAACGGCTCCCGGCTCCATCTTATAGAACACATTGAGAGCCATAATATCCTCATCATACTTCCCATCTGTCGTCTTAGGAGGCCCGACTGTATCTTCCATCGTGATAATAGACCTAGGCTGCTTCTGCCCAGGATCTTCTCCATAAGCTAGTTTGTCTGCCGAGTAAATCATTTGTTCAAGTAATTCCATATTATTCCGTTTCTGATTTCTCAAACCAATAGCCGCCCTTGGTTTTGAAGTCTGGGCTACTATGTTTCAGGTTGTTATGTATAGATCCCGTGCCGATACCTAATTCCGTTGCCGCATCTAACAACGTCTCAAACTCCGTCTCTCTACCATCAGGATAATGTGCCTTAACCTTAGTGGCTCGTTTCCTTTGAGCGGCTGACATATTGGCTTTAGCTTTTTCGGACATTTTCTTCCCCGTCCAATAGCTTCCATTCTTCTCTCGCCATTTTTTTGCACCTTCAGAAGCTGCTTTAGGCTCAACACCCTTTAATCTCTTACTCTGAGCCCGCTTTACATCCTCTGTCCTAACTTTACCAGTATTACCTTTACTGATTTTTGCTCTTGTTGTTTCCTTTACTTCGTGGCCAAGCAGAGAATTGGATAGCTTCTCTCTTGTCTCTTTACTCTGATAGTCACGGTGATTAATAGAAATCTTGCTGCAGGTTTCTTCACTTCTAGTCATTCCTGTGTGACCAGAACCGCCTCGATTGCTGTTATAACCATGATTACAACTGTCATAAAGACCAATGTAGTAACCTTCACGCTCTTCAAGTCTGGTCTGGAGATCCTGTAAGTCCTCTGAGTACAATCTCTCTTCAATCTTGTAAGTCCAGTCTGAGGGAACGCTGCTCTGCCTTGCGTTCTTGATTTTCTCACCGGCATAAGCATTCGACCAATTTCTCCAGCTTTCTCTCCTGGTACGTTCCCTGGGAGTGCAGCCTACATACTTTTTATTATCGTCAGAGGTGTTTTCATAGCTATATACCACACCTTCATAACCTTGCCCCTCAACATAAGTCAGGCCATCATCGTTACGTCTTCTCATATAACATGAAATTTTAAATTAAACAATAATGCTGTAGCTAATAAAGACTACAGTTTTCATAAAGCCATCTGAGTAAATTCCCAGATGGCTCTTTTCATCTATAAGGGTTTCATGAAAAAAACAAGTCAAAAAGTGGGGGTATTGAGAGTTTATATCTTAAATTATAGCTAATATACTGCTATTTTAACCATTAGCTTGATAGAAGATAAAGAATTACAAAAATTGAATGTAATTCTCATATAGCTATAATAAGTAGTAGCGCTGTAAGGCGCGTTAGTATATTAAATAAAGATTTTGAAATGCTAGTGTCAACCAAACCACATTCACCTTCTTTTTTTTTCTATTCCTTTCTCAGGTTCAGACCAGTTCAGCATAAAACGATTGAGAGTTAGTTTGGGAAGAATGTATTTATCCCGCCAATTAAGGAATGTAGTATATTTGAGCCGCAAGCCTTGGTTAGCCATTATCTCCATGTTTTCCTTAGGAGATAAATTGTTGTTATAAAGTTCTGTAAACAGATCTATTTTTCTTTGCTTTTCGACTCGTTTCTCCTTTTGCTTGTCTTTGACTGATAATTGACGGTTGGGATTGGTGTCAAGGCCCCTGTCTTTACAATATCTATAAAGAGTGGCTGGTGAAGCATTTACTCCAGCTTCTATATTTTCTGTTACAGACTTGTTTTTATCGTATTGCTCATCAATTTTTCTGTAGTGGATTTCTTTCCTGAGAGATTGTAGGATGCCACGATTATAAATGCCAGTCTCAAAGATAATAGTCGGTCGGTGTTCTTTCCAATACGATATAGCTTGACTGCAAAATTTAGCCAGGTCCTCTTCACTCATATTAAGGACTCGAATGACTTTGTTTTTCAGATGAGTTATAGAAATTACTCCATCCGAATTATCATAAAATCGTTCTCTGTCTACATAGAGATTAAATAGGAGAGTATTAGCATCAACATCTGGATATATCAATCTTCTAATGCAAGCAGCTTCGAATAGCCTTTTCCTTCTTTGTTGTCCGTCAAATAAGGTTTCACGGTTATAGTACAATTGAAGATAATCTTGATTAGTATATTGATAGTGATACTCTTTTCCATCCTTCCCAGACTTGTATTTTTGCCAGTTATCTCTTTCAGTACGATAAAAATAGCAGTATTTCCTTGAATAGTGATGCATGAAGGTAGAATAGTCCTCACTCTCCATATCATTTATCATCTTCTTATCAAAAATAACATTATCTTCTCTAATATCACCATTTTCCATTTCTTCGTCGGATGATGATGCAGTTTGAATATCAATTGTATCGGAAAAGAATGGCCCACCTTCAAAAAAATCGGTGATACTATAAATGATATCACTAGAATAAGTCTCGTTATTGTTGAATACACCATTCATGTACTGGGCAATTCTAGTACCGCAATCATCATCCATAGGTTCACCAGTATCTTCTTCAATAATCTGAGTTATTCTTCGAGAAATGTATATAAAATACTCTTTTGGGAGTATTTCTTCAAAAAGGTAAACCATCCTAAACCTTCTGGAGCACACTTCCCCTCTATCTTTCATTTTCTTTGTTTTATTATCACTATAGCTCATATAAACGCAAGATGGAGGAATAGTCAATAAAGCCAGGTAGTCTTTAACGTTCTTGAATCGTGTAAAGTCTATATCAACGAATATAGCCTGAGCACCATAAAAAAACTGATTTGACTTCATTTTTATGTTCATGCAACCCTTATTAGGTCCCTTTCTGTACACAGGGTAAGTCTTATTCCAAGTACCATCACTGCTTTGAATCCAATAGAGTTGATTAGGATCAAAGTTGAAGAGATTACAAAACGAATACCCTGAAGTAGCAAGTCTAAGAAATTCTGTAATGTTTATGAAAGTTTCTTTAAAGGCCATCTTAGATTTACCGATAGCCTGAGCCCCCTCTCTTGAAAGGCAAGCTCTCGCCTCTTCTTTAGTCTCATAAAATTCACGAGAAACATTGATGTAGAAATAAAAATTATCTTGTATTTTCATAATAAAATCTGTTTATATTACAAGAATAAAGGTTTTATCCTTTGGCAGCTCCCTTTTTGCCAATAAAGGGAATGACTCAATAATGATTACAGTTGAAGGATAATACCGCCTGAGAACCCGCGATTGCCTTATTGATGTATAAAATATATCGCGTCAGAATGAAGAATATCTGGCGCACCTCAACAATGGAAGTTTTTACTGCCTTTACGGAGAGTTTAGGATAATAACAAACGGTAAAGATGAATCTGCTGCCTCTTTCAGCTTAAGATATCTGAATCTAGGGTGTGGACGGCCTGAGTTGAGATAAAACAGAGCATAAAGAATGTGCTCTGTTATTTTTTTTGTCCCCGTCTGAGTTCTTCTAATAGCCTTATATATAGAAAGTTATATAAGTGTTAAATATAAAATATAAGTAAAACAATTTAAAACAAAAAAAGTAAAATGAACAAAGAAAAATTATTGATTATTGGGAAGGGTGCGATGACCGCTTTGAGTCTCATCGTGTCCGTAATTAACCTTGTCGATTTTGGTGTCGGCATGGCTAGAAAGTACAGAAAACCAAGAAAGGTAGAGGGCTTCACAGCTCCTGCCACAGAGAACTAAAGGAGGTCGTGTATGAAAGAGAAGAGTACCGACTACCTTGAGCTACTTACTGCTTTAGGAGAGGGCTTTCGTAGCTCTCTGCAAAGCTATAAAGAAATTTAAGGGCATCTGGGATCAACTGCATCCTAATCGCCCAAGTAAACCACCATAAAAGATAAAAATATGGAAAAACAAGAACAAATGTCAGTAGTAGACAACACCTCAATGGTAGTAGTCGAGCCTGAACAAGAAACAAGAAGTCCGTTTATCCTGGGGAACACTAAGGAGATAGGGCTTACAGAACTAGGTGAAATGTTGACCCCTGTTTTTTCAAGGGATAACGTTGAAACTATTAGCCATACGGAAGCTATCAGCACCTGTATGGACGCAGTGAGTACGTATTTCGATGGAGAGGAAATAAAAGCTCCAGTCGTAAGAGTATCACATGAAATGAAATTGAGAAATCGCTTTGGTATGGGAAAACTGGTCGAGAACCTTAACCCAGAGGATAGCGATTCTTATTTCCAGAGAATGATGGCAATGATCGAAGTACCATCAATCTCCCACAATATTAACGGAAACAGATGCAACCTTCAGATATGTATTGTAAGGAACTACGCAGACTGTAACCTATTAGGCAATTCATCACAAAAACAGACTATGAAACTAGCTATCGGTTTTTTGAATACCGTATGCACCAATGGAATGGTCTGCACTGATGGAGTAAATCTTGCAATCAAGGTAACTAATACCGCTGACTTCTACAAATACTGTCTAGAGTTATTCAAGCAGTACAACTATAAGCAGCACCTTGACCAAATGAGACGTTTGAACGATACTGTTGTCAATGTAAGCGACCTGGCTCAATTCCTGGGCAGGGCAAGAATGGCAGCAGCTTTACCGACAAACATGAAAAACGAGCTTGGGCTCCCGGAGTTCATTCTTCCAGAGGCCCAACTGAATAACATGATCCGTGATTATTACACCGACGAAAACTTTGGCGGTTTTGGTAAGGAAATCACGGCTTGGCAATTCTATATGCTCTTAACAAATTACAAGAACAACTATATAGACGTAACACTGGAGCGTTCATGCAATGCTTTTGAGTGTGCAAGAGGTATCGCATCAGCCATTAACAAGGACGATGATACCTGGAGTTGGTTTATCGAGTAATTCTCTGAACATCGAGGGTAAGACCTCATGTTCCCGAAGAGGGGACTATCACTGTAACAGGTGGTGGTTTCCTCTTTTTGTATCATATAAAATTTTCTATAACAATCTAAAAACAAAACAATTATGCTTTACATCAAATCATTCAAGAACTATGAAGAATTCCAGCAAATATTTGGAGTTCGTCATTTCGATGGAGGGAAAGCCAGAAACAATAAGATATTGTTGGCTCTCCTTAAAGACCAAGAATTATTCAAAAAATCAGTTAAGAATGGAGATCTCAGCCTGTTCGCAGTAAAGAACTTGGTAGATCTCAAAAACCTCATCATCAAGAAGCTTCACATTAGTGGTGCAAGAAGTCATAGTCTCCCGTATAAAGTCGAGCTACTAGGGCAGACCTACTACAGCAACAAGTATAAGCTGGATAATATGGACGGTATCTGCGAAGATGGTACTCCTAACGCTGTACGATACATTAACACTGAAACAGGCCGCGTATTCAAGATGAAGGGCGGCAAGTTCTATAAACACCTTATAGAAGTAACTAAGTTTGGTAAGACTCTAAACGAAACCATAGTAATCTGGTTATGTGAAGAGTTCTCTAGAGATTGGCAGTCTTTTGTCATAGGAAAACTTCCCAAAAACAAACTCTATGTTAATAATAATTTCTCAGACATTTATGACTCGAATCGTTTGAAAGGATATGATACGAGCTCTGATTCATTCGTGAGTTGCATGGTAGATAAAGGCTTACATTCATTTTATCGTGATGCAGTCAGTGCAAAGGCTGCTTATCTGGAGGATGAGAACGGGATGATTATAGCTCGTTGTATTGTTTTCACTGAAGTATACGATGAGAATGGAAAAACTTGGAGATATGGTGAACGCCAATATTCTGTGGGTTGCAATGATGTCTACAAACAAGCCTTGGTAGATGCTCTCATTAAGGCAGGAGAGATTGACTGTTATAAAAAAGTAGGTGCGTCGTGTCATGACAGTACAGCTATCGTTGATATATACGGCAATTCATTGTCAAACAAAAAGTTCTCAATAGAATGTGATCTAGACTGGGACTCTACTGTGTCCTACCAAGATACGTTCAAATATTATGATATTTCCTCTCACACTGCTTATAATTATGAGCGAGGTAACTTAGCTCTTGATGTAACAGAAGGTAGTCTCACGGATGAGGACGAGCCTGAAGAATATGATAGTTTCCATGACCGTGATGCTTATGAGGTTTGTACCTGCTATTATCACGGGTGCGAATATACCGTAGACGTTGATAGCAGAGAAGAATTTGAGTATTTCAAGGGAGGTTGGTATCATAAAGATGATATTGTAACATGCCCAAAATGTGGACAGAAGATGCTCAATCCTGAATATTACGATGAGGATGACGGTGTCTTTATGAGCGACTTGACTGATAAAGGATATTGTTCTGATGACTGTTTAGATGCAGCGGAAGAAGACTACAAGAAAGAGTTTTGGCATTACTCTGACTACGATGAGGATTACTACCAGTACTCTAATGATCTTACAACCTATCTGAAATACAACAACCTGACTTGTGAGTATGAGGAAAAGACTATTTCGAAGGACTCATTCTTTGAACTTCTGGAGAAGAATGAGCTACATGAGTGGGGTGGTCAGTATTTCGATACAATCAATGAAGAAGAGGGCAAGCCCTTCGGATATGAATCATTAATAGAATTTAATTTAGCAGCTTAAAATAATGAAGACAGATTTTTCACTTTTAAAAAAACTATTCTCCATCCACTCAAAGAGCGGATATGAAGGAAAAATACGTAAATATATATGCAATTGGATAAAACAAAACATACCAGAAGCGGAAATTAGTGTTGACAGACCAGGTAATCTCTATATTACCAAAGGCAAGTCAGAAACGTACCCATGTATTGTAGCCCATATGGATCAGGTGCAGGAAAAACATTCGAAGGATTTCCAATGTTATGAGGGAAAGGATGTTATATTCGGCTTTTCTTCAAGAAATAAACGCTTTGAAGGTCTCGGGGCCGATGATGCTGTTGGGCTTTGGATAGGCTTGATATGCCTGCAGGAATTTGACTGTATCAAGTTAGCCTTTTTCGTGGAAGAAGAAACCGGTTGTGTCGGTTCTTCAAAAGCAGATATGGATTTTTTCAATGATGTCAGGTTCGTAATCGAACCTGATAGAAAAGGTTCTGATGACCTAATCACAGTCATTGGGTGGACGTCACTATGTAGCGAAGAATTTCTGAAATCTATTGGATATAAGAAATATGGCTATAAAGAAGCCGACGGACTGCTGACTGACATTGTAGCTCTGAAAGAAAACGGGCTACCTGTGTCTTGTATTAATCTCAGTTGTGGCTATTATAAACCACATACCGATCAGGAATTTGTATTTAAACCTGCGGTGATTAACTGCTTGAAATTTGTCAGACATATTGTCAAGACTTGTAAAAAGGTCTATCCCCACGTTGATGAGACATATCAGTATGACAGCTATAACTACTACGGAGATGATTATTACTCTGAAATATACGATTTACTCTCCAATAATTCTAACCTGAGTTTTGGTGACGTTGAGGATATCTATACATCCTGGTATGGTAAAGGAAAATACAATAGAGAAGCCTTAGAAACTTCTTATGATCAGGCTCTTGATGACATACGTTTCTGGAAGAGTCATGAAAATGAAGATAACACTAGATTATTAACCAATTAAAAACAACAAAACTATGTGTAAACTTAAAATTTCTGAAAACGCTACTCTTGACGAAAAGAGGAGCCTGTGCTTCGATGCACTTTACAACATGAACCTCGGTGATAAGGTTGAAAAGAAAGACAACCTAAGCTACCTCTCATGGAGTAACGCTTGGAAGGCTTTTAAAGAAGTCTATCCATCAGCTACGTACAGGGTTATCAGCAACCCTGACACAAAACTGCCGTACTTCGTTGACCCAGGTGTCGGTATTATGGTGTTTACGGAAGTAACAGCCGATGACCTAACTCAGTCTATGTTCCTGCCTGTCATGAACAGCAGTAACAGAGCGATGAAGCTTGAGCCCTACAACTATCAGGTCTGGGACAAGAAAAACAATCGTTATGTAGAGAGAACATGTGAAGCTGCAACGATGTTTAATATAGCCGCTAGCATTCAAAGGTGCCTGACCAAAAATCTAGCACTCTTCGGATTGGCCTTGAAGCTTTACCAGGGGGAGGATTTACCATCCTCTGATGATGCTACTTTAATAGAAAAGAAGGTAACAACAAGAAGGGCAAGGACAGCAACTCAGGCTGTCCCCCCTGTTACAGACCGATTCGCAGGTATTAAGAATGCTATCAATGCTACAGCAGACACGGATGCACTTCTTGACCTCTACCTCCAGCATCAGAACGAGGTAGAAGGAAATCCTGAGATTAAGCAGTTATTTTCAGCAAGGAAACTACAACTTAAACAAGCAGCGTAACTATGGCAAGAGTAGAATTAAAAGATAGTGGTGTGTTATTTGATGAAAAGAACCACACCTATCTACTAGGAGATAAATATCTTTCGGGCATCACAGGTATGCTCCAGAGGCAATTCTATCCTAATGAATTTGAAGGCATCCCCAGGAGTATCGTGGATGCCGCAGCTGAATATGGCACAGAAGTTCATAAATCTTGTGAAGACTTTGACCAGGCTTGGATCAATGACGGTACACAAGAAGTTGTTGACTATATTCAGATTTGTCATGATAACAATCTTACTCATCAATGCTCGGAATATACCGTAACTGATGGTAAAGACTGGGCTTCAAGGGTTGATAAGGTATATAGGGTTTCTGATGATACCTTTGACCTTGGAGATATTAAGACATATGGACAGATGACACCAGAAAAACTAGAAAAAGCTCGCTGGCAGTTGTCTATCTATGCTTACATGTTTGAGAAAATGAACAAGAAAGCAAATGTAGGAAGACTGTTTATCATACATCTTCGCAACAAGGAGAAAAAGGATGGTACATGGGATCATATCTCCGACATAATCTTTGTAGACCGTATTGCCTCAGAAATCTGTGAGGAACTACTTGCAACAGACCTGAGGGGAGAGCAATTCGTCAACCCGTTCGGAATTCCTGATAAGTATAAAGCTCAGGAAGCAGAAATCAGAGAACTCATTCAGACAAAAGCCAATGTAGAAGAGAGATTAGGGCAGATTAAGGCTCAAATCCTTGAAGACATGACTAGTAAGAATGTTAAGCTTTGGGCGACCGATACTATGCGGTTGACAAGAAAGCTCCCTACAACTAGAACAACATTTAATCTGGCATTGTTCAAAAAACGTCATCCAGATTTGAACTATGACGATTACATGAGAACTTCTGAAGTATCTGGCAGTTTGCTAATTGCCGTATAATACCAGTTTAAGGGCTGGGAGAATTACAACACTTTTATGTATGTATTCTCCTGGCCTTTATTCATTCATTATTAAAACATTCATCATTAAAAAGTAAAAAGACATGAATATCAATCAGTTTTTATTCACAAGAACACAACCAAAGAAGAAGTTGGAAGTAATTAGCAGCCTTACTGAAAACGAGTTACTATCTGTTAACCAGGAAACAATAAAGAAAATAGTAAAGACCGTCGGTAACAGATGCTATAAGAGCCGTGATAAAGAACTATATATCTCCTCAGAGAGAAGGAGGGGTAATAGTTGGAACTCAGTCGTAGAAAGTGTAGAACTAATACGAGGAAAACTTCACCTGAATTTTTACATTCAATATGAAAACACCGACACCAATACCTATAAGAAGTTCGAGGATTTTGTCAGGTATGGTAATTTTCGTGGTGAGATACGACGCTCTGATAGATATGGAAATGATCGTACCTACTATTTCATCTATAACCCCGAGGATAAGGCGAAAGTCATCAGATCAATCCTTCAAGAGTATGTACATAGAAAGTATGCTAATAAACTAAAAACAACTGCCGCATGACAAAAAAAATGACAATCAAATACTGGGATGGTCTCAGTAAAGAAAGTAAAAAACGAGCATTAACCTACGCTTTCCCGCTAAACAAGGCTGTAGTGGATATGCTTATGAATGAGAAACCTGATCCTAATAGAAGCCCTTGGTGGAAACTCGTATGGAAGAAAGTAAGAATACCTCAGGCAGATGGATACAGGACAGTAGTAAACAAAACTTATATTCCATAAAAATGTCTTACAGATTACACGTAGCCAAGAAGTATGAAGTAGAGTATGCTCTTGGCGATGCTTTCAACTACAAATGTTCCGAGTTCCATAATCTTCTGTCTGCCTGTGGAGCAGAGTATACTGGAGAAGAATGGGATGCAGATTTTGAAGTGCAGAAAGATGATTGGAAAAAGGTTATTGATAAACTGAAACACATTCACGACCTCCCCGACGATGAGCAGGAGGGAATAAGAGGTGCAGTAGATGACCTGGGAAGTACAACCGATGAGGTAATTCAAATGTTGGAGTATTACTTGGAACATAGTGATCCCAACAATGACGTATTAAACTTAAGTTTTTTCTAATATGATAGAACTGCATGACATTGAGATTGGAAAGTATATACTATCCATTCTCCAAACCCAGCCGACAATAGTGGCTTCTTGGGGATTAGACCCGAGTTCACTTAGAACTATCAAATATGGCATTGAGTTCCACGTTCAAGGCTTCAAGCACACTGGTATGGTACAAGTAACGCTGAATGAAGGAGAAGATTTGTTTGAAGTCGCCCTTATCTCTGAATCAGGAGAAACTAAGGAAAGACACGAATCCATTTTCCTTGACAATCTGATTTCTATAGTAGATGATGCTGTGGAGAAAGTTGAGAACTATGAGAAAAGAGTATCTGAAGAATACCCGTTTTTCAAAGATAACTAAAATCTAGAAAAAGTCAAACCTATAGAAATCGTACTTCTCTAATAAATAAGAGTGGGGGGATAATTGAAGATATAGTATAAACCGCGATCTTTGATAATCCCCCTTCTTTTATACTGATTTTCAATAACAAGACGAACATCTAATAAAGGAAACTAATGTTAATGAATGATAACAACCAAGAGAGATTTGTGGCTTACCTTAGGGTGAGCACTCAAAAACAAGGCTATTCTGGATTGGGGCTCGAAGCACAGAGAGAAATCATACATAATTATCTCCGTGATAAACAACCTATCTTTGAATATGTAGAAGTAGAAAGTGGCCGCAAAACAGATAAAGGGCGACCAAAACTGAAGGAAGCATTAACTCAGTGCCGAACCTATGGAGCAAAACTGATAGTGGCTAAGCTCGATCGACTAGCACGTAATGTAAGTTTCCTATCGGCATTACTGGACTCTGACGTCGAGATTCTTTTCTGTGATTTCCCACAAGCCAATAAGATGGTTCTACATATCCTGGCATCCATAAGTCAATACGAAGCAGAACTAATCTCTACACGAACAAAACAAGCATTAGCCGCAAAGAAAGCAAAAGGATGCAGGCTGGGAAACCCTGAGCACCTTCTAGGCAAGCATCAGGCGGCTATAGAGAAAAGTAACCAAACAAACAGGCAGAAAGCATTAGATAACCCAAACAATAAAAGGGCTGTGGCAATGCTGAGAATATTGGTAGGGCAAGGAATGACACTGAAAGAAATGACTGAAATGCTGAATAAAGAGGGTTTCACAACCTCTAAAGGCTATGCTTTCAGACCATCACAAGTGTACAAACTTCTCCAAAGGTATAACTTAAAAACAAATGAATAATGGAAGACATAAGAAACAAATTATTATTATTGCAATTGACAGGGCAGGAGTTTGTTGACCTGCTTTGTGAAGGCTTAGGGTTGTCCGCCCATGGTTATGATTCTAAGGAACTGGTAGAGAGAAAGCACCTCGTGTATGGCTTGAAAGGATTATGCAAGCTTCTGGGGTGTTCTATGGCTACAGCATATAGAATAAAGAAAAGCGGAGTTATTGATCCTGCAATAAGTCAATGTGGCAATATTATTGTAATAGATGCAGACTTGGCTCTTGACTTGCTCAATACATCCAAGAGGAAATCCAGAGTAAGAGGTGGATATAAAAAGGTATAATTTTAAAACAACAACATTATGAACAACAATCTTAACAACCAGGGAAGAGCTATTATAGTAAAGCTCTATCCCAAAATCAATCCGACTATAAAGGGTCAAAGTTTAAGAACCCCAAATTACTTTACAACTGCTTAAAGGGAGATGGAGAATATTCAACATCAATTCATAGAATAGATTACTAGCAGAATGAGGAGCATACCATTAAAGGTTATGCTCCTCACTTTTTTCTTATCTTAAACTATTGAATTAATCTTTATCTTATTCTTTTCACTATCGCTACTACTTATTATCACTATTTGATAATAGTGTAATTTTTTTGTAATTTTAATATATAATGGGTTGGGTATGAAGTGTTATTGAATCATTACAGCCCTTAATTCTTTCTGAAAATCTATTGTCTTTCTAACTTGTTCATCTCCTTCCTTACACCATTGTTTTATCATCTTGGCTACTTGTTTATGCTCTTCATTGCTAACATACCAATATTTGGATAGGAAGATGCTAACAATACTAGAGCGGCACTGTCTATCTCCTAACTTTGCCGCTCGCAACCAAGCCTTCATAGCGATAATATAATTACCACTATTAGCATATTTCAGTCCTATGCGATTTAGCTCAGCGACATCAGTCATTTGCTTGATATTCTGCTCTATTTTTTTCATCTTTGAGTTTTACAAAATCTTTATCACCCATTTGCTACCACATTTAGGTCGTTGATATCCAACTTTACAGATAATGTCACCATTCGGGATAATACATCGGAACTAGTAACAATCACATAAATTGTTACACCATTTGAAGTTGTTAACGCAAAGGCTGAACATCCCACTTTGCACCAGTCATGTAATTAGCTGTTGGCGGTATTCCTTGTATTGCAAAGGCTCTTGATATAGCTTCTTTGCCATAAGGTGTCATAAAGATGCTGCTAGCCTGGACCGTCGGAGCATTTACAAAAACTTCAATCTGTCTTCCTCTTTCTATCATTTGTCCACCTGATAGAGGAATGTTATTTCGGGCAGTTAATACAAATTTAGGCATAATTTTTTATGTTTATTTTCCTTATTCCACGTTTCAAAGCGGCTGATGCCTTTTCTGGTTCTCTTGAAAGCCAATCTAATGCCAGAAAAGCAGCAATAGGTTTCATTCCAAAATTTTCAACGAGTTTTGTATAAGTGTAACCACAGAATTCTATAGTTGGTTCTGTTCCAAATTTTTCCCATTCCTCAAATGCACTGGATATTTGAGGGGTCAAATGCTCAATCTTGTCTGCTGTCTGTTCCAACATGAACTCTGGATAGTCTTGAGAACACAGAAGCATCATAATTCTATCTCTTGTCATACTCGTAATTATTAAATTGTGTGGTTTCCGCCTCCATTAAATGCCCTCTCAGCAAAATCATTAGCATCGGCTTCAATTGGTTGGTAATAATAGGCCTCATAATCATACTCGGGACTGATATAATGCTCGAAGTTATATTTCCATGTCGCAATTGTGTCACTGTTAACAGAAACCTTCTCTGGATTATTGATTGCAAAGTCTTGATATGCGTGACGACTCTCATGCATGACAGTTTCCATCACTTCTTTCGGATTAGCATTACACAGTAACTCTGCATTCAAATCTATTCTCTTTGTAACTGGATCAAAGGCCCCTAGGTTGTTCGGCTCCATTGAATCTGAAAAATGAAGATTCCTAGAGTAACCAGACAACTCACAAAAGTTATTATGGAAATCCTTGATATATTCTGCTCGCTGTTCTATCGATGCTTCTGAATATGAGGGTTCTCTGTAAATATCACGTTCTAGGAAATTCTGTACAGACCACGAAGTACGACTCTCAAACTCATCAACATCGCAAAAGTCTCTGGAGACGGTGACAGATGAATCACGATACCAATCTTGCCATGATTCAATCTGCCGCTCCTTCGGTGGTCGTTCTATCTGATTAAGTTCTTCTAACATAACTATTGTACTTTATTAACCTTTATCCAATGTTTATCAGTTGATAGAGCTGTTGAAATCAGACATTGTCCTACTAACAATTTCGGGATGATAGGACGTTGTTCTTTGTTGACTCCCATAGCTTCAGCTATTGCCCTACAATCATCTTCTGAAACAAGTCGATGGGTAATCTTTGTATTAGTATTCTTGATAGCATCTGGAATAAGCCTTGTTGGTACTTGGTCAACTAAGAACATTCCCTCTCCATAGGCACGTATTTCTGAGAGCATGTTACTAAACATCATCGCAGTCTTATATTGGGGTTCCTCTGGTTTGTCACACTTTTGCATAACACGGTGGGCCTCTTCTATAACTGTCAGGTGGCGGCATGTATTGGAATTGAAGTCAATTTGTCCACATTCTGACTGGGCTGTGCGATACTCATAGAGGAACTGTAGAATTAGTGACATAAAGAAAGACTTGTCAACATCATCACCTACATAAGATAGATTTATGATACAAGGTTGACCAAATATTTCCTCCCATGGTGTTGAGTGGAGAGTATCAAGCATTTCTTTTTTCCAGCCTCGGCGGAGTGAAGCTATTCTTGTATTAAGACAAGCCTTCATGTTGTCACTGACTCTCTTTTCATAGCCGTGTGCTTCTATAGCTTGGTCTACATGAGCAGCCATACCAGTAAGTGTGGGCGCTAATGTCTTTCCATAGACGACATCTGCATCTTTTCCTATCCAGTTAGTAGAAGGACTTTGGTATAGGGTATATATTAAATCCTCTAAAAGAACTGGAAGTATATCATACATAGGGAATGCGGCTGCAAAGGTGGATTTTAGGCGATCAATATGTGTAAGCACATTTGGATCCTGCTCCTTAGAAAGCCATACTGGTTCGAAGGGATTTAGGCGCAGCTCAGATAATAGAACAGGCTTACGAGTTTCTCTGTCCTTATAATTTTTACATCCAGGTATGAATATCTTGATAGGATTGGCTTGATGGGCTTTGTTGTAATTTATTGCCCAATCCACATATTCTGTTTTTGCAGGCTCAATTATAAGGAAAGGAATGCTATTCTTGCTTCCTAATATGGAATTCAGTATTGCTTTCACTGTATTTGTCTTACCTGTTCCATTAATTCCCGACAACAGTGTATGTTTTGCTAATGAGTTTATTGGTAGTTGATAACTAATCTTAGTTTCCGTACCTCCGTACAGTAGTTTGCCGAAATCTATTGACTCTTCATCGTTATTCACTTCAGGTTTGTTTAGAGAAAATTCGGGAACATTGTCCACAACACTAATACCTGGAACAGATTTCAGTGGGAAATTTATGAAATAAGACAGTTCTTTTGTAGTTAATAGTGTGCGTAAATCATTAAATCTTGTACCTAAAGGGTGCTGAAAATAACCATTAGGGGTTGCTATTCTAATCATGGGAGCGTCCAGACAACAAAGACTTTGGGGCTTTACGTCATCAATAATATCTGAAATGTCATGTACTCTAATAGGTTCAAATATAGACTCTTGCCCACTAACGATAGATTTTAGTTGCATAGATGCACTTTGGAGATTGGACATTTTGTCAGACATCAGATAGACGCCAACATTCCAACATCCGATAGCCTTGCCTGTCTCATAGCGTTTTGTATGATAAAAAAGATGTTCAGCAACAGCCTCTATTTGCTTGTTTACAACATTTTGGCTGACTGATTTGCCTTGCTGTTGCGTATAAGACTCACTTTCTTGATGCGTATCCGTTTCAGAGTGATTTTTTGTTGTTGTATGACTATTTGTTACAGAAGGCGAAAAATTACTGAAAAGGTCTGCGCCAGCAATTGTGTTAGCACCTGCAATAATACTTGCTCCTAAATCGAGTGCTGTAGTTATTGCACCAGCAGGAGGAAATATCCACGAGGCGAGCATAATACCAGCTCCAACATTTGCCCATGCACTTTTGCGACTCTTACTCTTAGTATCAGACTCTGATGTCCCATTAGTAACAGAATGAGCATCTGAAACTGTTTTACCAATGCTGTTCGACATGTTTTCACTAAAGTTGAACGATTTCAAAGACTCAGCTTTTCCGCAGAAATCACGGCATTGATAAAGAATGCCATCAACCTCATTTTCGGGGACAGGATCAGCTATAACAAGATATGTGAAATCTTTGCCGTTCATTCCTGCCATCAAGGTGTCAATCGTTGCTGGATATATTGTCTTATACTGACTCTCCATAGATGGGATGCCAGTGATCGCGTTTACATATTCATATTCAGCAATTCGCATTTTGACTTCTTCATGAACTTTATGCTCACTTTCGCATTTTACTCCAGGCCATACGCCTTCAATGAAATTACATAGGTTGTCTGCAAACTTTGGAGTAATAGTATTCTTGTCAAATGAGCGTATTCCAAGATATAGATTATAACAGCCCTTGTTTACATTAATTAAAAAGATAAGTTGATCTTTATGTGGTATGAAACAAGAAGATAGGATTTTCTGTATAGCTGTGAAACACATCTCGGCACTATTTTCCACAGGTTTTCCTATCTGGGTAATATGCACCCAAAATGGCTCTGACGGCATATCTATACGATGTACTTGGGGTATTTCCAAAGCAAAAGGTTGCGTATTGCTGGAAATTCCATTCAAATATTTCCGTTCAGATGTAAAACTCAGGGACTGTGCTATGCCATTTGCAGCCATCATCCTTGCTTTTGGCTCAAACTTTGTCATTTGCTCCTGACTGATGGGAGCAAGATTGTTCTTATCCATATTTTATTCTATAGGTATTATTACTTTTTGTAAATTGAGATCTATGATTTCACGGAAGTATTTCTGAAGGGACGTTGAAATCTCATTCTTAAATACTTTGTTATCTTGCAGTTTTTCATAAATGGAAATTATCAAATCCTCTTTAATACTATCCTCTTTATCAAGTATATCTTTGGCCTTGTCTTTGCGTTTGCTTTCATCACTTGTAAGAATTGCTTTCAAGAGGTAATAAGGCGCAACAAACACGCCCCACAGGAAAACACCAAGTGCAACCCACAGCGCGTCAGCGATGATATCACCCATGCTTTTGCTTATGCTCTGTATTATGTCATTCATTTCTTTCAGGCTATCAGCTATTGCTTTTTGATTGCCAATAGTGGCACTGCCAGAAATAGTGATTTCCTGCCCAGGAGCATATCTGCTGATTATCTTGTTCATTTCCTTACGTATGGATTCACCTTCTTCTTTGATGAATGTTTGCAGGTTACTATTTATTATAGGATTGACGTCTTTGTCTTTGAATTTTTGCAATCTTTTTTGTACAATATGTTTAAGCTCGTCACGGTCAGTAGTTGTTCCGAATTTTACCCAATAATCACATGCAGACTCGACACGCTTCCATGCTTCATTAGTTATTGCTTTAGAAAGAGCTCTCGTTAAAGGTTCGAAAAGTTTATCATCGGTCAGCAACTCTGGGATCTTTGATTTTAGTTTTTCGACAAGAACACTTGTTACTGCGTCTGCTGTTCCAAGTAATGCTATTCCTCTGGAAATAGTTAAAGAGGGATTGTCGTTGTCGTATTTGACTCTATCCAATGAGAGACCAAGAGTCTCAGCAATAAGGGGACGTATGAAATTCATTCGGGACGCTCCTCCTGTAAGAAAAACACCATTTATTTTCTTTCCAGGGATGTTTTTATCTCTAAATTCTTCTAATTTTTCTCTTAGATTACTTATATAATGTTTTTTCTCTTCTATAATTTGATTAAGCTCCTCTAGTTCTTCTATTTTCATTTTTATGTGAGTATCACCAAATTCTTTATATGCGGGCTCACTTTTCTGAATTACGCTATCAAGATCAAATCCCATAGAAGTAGAACTATCAGGGCTTCGACTATATGCTTTTTCCTTAAATTTCCTGGCGGAAAACCGCAAAAATCCTTCATACTCTGGATATTTCTTTATGAAGTCAACAGCAGGTTGTTCTTTGAGAATGAAAGAATTGTATATAACATCATCAATAATAGATGCGCCTACGGGGTAGCCGTTATCAATAGGCTTGTCATTATCAGACAAGTAGGTAAAATCAACGGTACTTGAACCTAAATCAAATACGATAGCTCCCTTCGATATATCGTTGGCAAAACCAATACGAGGACTTTTAGCAAAGAATATTGCAGCTCGTGATTCTGATGTCAGTCCTCCTAATGGAATGCCTGCTTTGATTGCCATCTGTCGGTACACTTCTTTAACTTCTTCATCCTGCCAACCCGATGGACGAGCTATGTAAACAATATGGTTTGTATCTGTTAGCCTATCTTCTGCCTCACGAATACGACCATACACAGCGCGCATATAATCAATCATTAATTTTTCTTTTTCACCATCAATATCTTTAGGGCTTTCTTTGAAACCAAGTCTTACTCCCTCATTGTCTGTGGCATGTTCAAATGCTTCATCGCCAATAACTATTCCGTTTTTTGTACGACAAATGGCAGATGGAATAACTTTCTTCCGAGCCTGAATGTCCATGTCAATATCAATCACGTTGCCTTCTCTTTGACCTGCATCTTTATTCCATTCAAGTTCACAAATAGCAGCTGAGGTCTCTCCATGCCCGAAGTCTATACCTACTACATATTTGTGCAGGTTTTTATTTGGTATAATAAGATTTGCCATATCTATCTGTTTTCATATTAATAACTGTATTAGCACCTTTTATTCATGAATGTCTATTCATAGACAACTTTCCCATCCTTTATGGTCAGCCCGTAGTTTTGAAGAGATTCTACTAAGAGCTCAACTGCATTTTGAACTTTTGATGGCACATTATCTTTGTTTGTATTTACATTCTTGTATACATTGGCTATTTGGTTAAAAAGCTCTTCACATTCATTGAGCAATGAGGGCTTCTCTGCTTGTTTATATATGTTTTCCACTTTCTTTACCTGTATCCGGAAGGTCTCCATCAGATTATCTATACTTTGACATATTCTACTTATAATAGAACAAAAACTATTTGCATCTATTTTGAGAGCAGATAAATCTTCTGATGCTTTTTTGTTTGAAGTTTTTGTTGTATCCCGAGAGGGCTTGTTGGCACAGTAAATAGCCACAGCTGTTCCTGCAATAGCACCACAAACTGCAACCCAGGTTCCGAGGATTCCTCCTGCTACAGCTCCTAAGCCAGCACCAAGAAGAGGAGAATAAATATTGCCCGTATTTGTCGTGGATCCTGCATCCTGTGTATTTGAGGTTTGTCCCTTTAAAGAAATAGCTAACTCATTTGTTATGTTTTGCTGTGCTTGCAGTAATTGTAATGATGCTTGTAGAATGTAATCTTCCGACTGTGTAAGACTCTGGCGATATTCACCATCGGATTCCATTAGATCACTAAGAAGTTTTGTTACTATTTCCTGTACCTTTTGCGCATCGCGAGGAAGAGTGAGGGATTGGAGCTGAATTACCAAATCATCCTTACATGATTCGAACAAATCATTCAATGTGAGTTTTTTTTCCATAACATTTCGTTTTTTATGAAAATATAGCCACTCACTCCACTGTTGTAGCATTATTATTAGGTTAGCAACAAGAAAAGCATGGAGATTATTAACCGCTCGTCTTATCTTGGGCTCTGGAAAAACCTCATTGCAAACAAACAGATAACTACACCCCATGCTTGTGATATTGAGGCTCTTCCAGTTGAACCAGAAAGAAACAATCAATACACACAATATGGGCATTTAGTTGACCCGTCCCTGCAATTAAAATTTTCCAGACTTTAAGATAAAGGACAAAGACAATTTAACGCCTTCTTGGTCTTTGGCTGTCACTCATTGAATTAGATATAAAACCCGCAGAGAGTTCCAAATGACGGTGTAAAATTAGTAATATTTTGAGAAACTCCAAATTTTTTAGTGACAAAAATCAAAATAAAGTTATATTCTTTTCCTCATTAGTACGTGCTTACCGCACTACTACTTATTATAGCTATATGAGAAAAACGTTTGATTTTTGGAATAATCCCCAT
>OCTX012289947.1_pt1 | contig 27254 bp, 34 predicted proteins | sample 1539691 | NCBI WGS metagenome assembly OCTX01 (sample SAMN02144231, study PRJEB22623) | gut metagenome | biome: sheep rumen | host: Ovis aries | place: New Zealand
AAATAGTATGTATCAATATGAAGAAATATACAATAAGAGACGGTTTAGACAATACTCATGCAGAGGCAGACTTATTGCTGAGTGGGTTGTAATAGAATGCAATAATAATAATACACCAACTAAAAATGAATAAAGACTATGACAAAGATTGAATTACCAAAAGAGGGCTTTGTTGCTATCAAGCAGTATAAGCAACAGGGCGTATTCTTCTTTCGCTTCGACCCAGTGGAGACGGAAAATGAGACTGTAGTATGCGAAGAAGTGACTATCACACTGAAAAATGCTGACTATGCCAGCATGGTTGCCAAGTGCATAGGAGTGAAGTATAACACAGATGCACAGCTTGCATTGCTGTATAACTATGAAGCCGACCCTGCGATGTATGAGGAGGACATGGCAGAATACCAGCAATGGCGAACTTACTGCAAGGAGGCAGCGAGAGTGTTCTTTGGAATAAAGGAAGAGGGAGGAAGTGAACAATGAAAGCTGTGCAATATTTCATTGAGAGCATAATCCTCGTATTTGTATCTGTCATTATGCTTGTTATCTTAGGCTCATGCAGAAGTTCCAAGACCATAGAGAATGATAGTTTGAGTGTGAGTGTGAAGGCGAGGACCGACACGGTGGTAAAGACCAATGTAGTCACCCAGAAGGTGACAGAGTATGTAGATAGGTGGAATGACCGCTACGTGGTGGTTACTACTGCAGGTGATACTGTCAAGGACTACAGAGAGAAGATAGTCTATAAGGAAAAGGAAAGCTACCTTAGAGATAGTGTAGCACTCTACAAGGCGAAGTGTGACAGCCTGGCGAATATAGCAAGGAAAAGCCAGAGAGAAATCAAAACAAAGCCTCCAGAGATAAAAGATGAGCTGAAGACGGGAGTTATAGGCTTCGTGCTGGGAGTTGCACTGGTGTTGTATCTTACAAGAAACAGGAGGGTGTGATATGATTGTAACGCATGAGATTTTCGAAGGGATAGGCTTGATGAGCCTGTTGTGTGTTGTCGTCATGATACTGGTTATTGTAGCTATGGCGGTGGATTTGCTGAGTGGAGTGAGGAAAGCCAAGCTGAGAGGCGAGGCAAGAACAAGCTACGGACTGAGCCGTACATTTACCAAGTTCCTTATCTATGAGGGCATACTGATTATTAGCGCCTGCATAGATATGCTGATACACTTCGTGGTGTATAGCATGACGGACAAGGTGTATCTAGTTCCTGTCATGTGCTGCGGCATGGGCATAGTGCTATGCGCTGTCGAGGGGTGGAGCGTCTATGAGAAGGCAGAGGATAAGCAGAGAAAGAAGATTGCTGACGTGGCTACAGTGGCAGCGGCTCTCGCTGACAAGGAGACCTTGAAGGAGGTTATCGCAGAGGCTATCCGCAAAGCAGCCGAAAAATAACTGTACGACATTTTTATAGGTTTGAATTTTACTAATTGCCCGTCACGGTTCGTGATGAATAGTGACGTTTTAACTAAAACTGAGGAGGAAAAGAAATGAAGATAACAGAAGATATTCTAAAAAAGATAATGCCCAATGTAGAGAAGAACATTCAGGCTAACCCATACTTCCGTGGCTATAAGATTGGGGATATAGTTCGCTACCTGAATAAGTATGCGGAGGAGTTTGACATCGACAACGCTGCTCGCTGGGCACACTACCTGGCACAGATAGCACACGAGTCTGCTGAAATGCGTTACACCAAAGAACTCGCTTCGGGTGTCGCTTACGACACTGGCAAGTTGGCGAAGCGTCTGGGTAACACCCCTGAGGCTGACGGTGACGGTCAGCGTTACAAGGGTAGGGGATTTATCCAACTGACAGGCAGAGCTAACTATGAGGCATACAAGAAATATTGTGGATTTGACATTATTAAGAACCCTGACCTGCTGGCGCAACCTGTGGGTGCTATACGTTCGTCTATGTGGTTCTGGCGTACCAACGGACTGAACCAGTTGGCTGACGCTGGTCTTTTTCGTGAAATCACGAAAAAGATAAATGGAGGCACAAACCATATAGAGAAGCGTCATGAGTATTTGCTGCGTGCTGAGAATGTGCTGAGAAAATTCTAACTACTATATATAATAAGGTATGGCAAACAATAACCAAACATATACTACCACCGTTGTCATCAACGACGCTCAGGCTAAGCGTCAGGTGCAAGAAATGGAGAAAGAGATACAAGGGTATCGCAAGGAAATGGATAAGGCTTACTCTTCTGGCAATAAAGCTCTGGGTGATGCCTATGCTAAGAAGATTAAGACCACAAACAAAGAGTTGAACCGTCTGAAGTTGGAGACTATGGACGTGAACAAGATACTCAATAACCTCTCCGACGCTTCTCTCAATCAGTTGCAGAAGGCTGCCAAGTCTCTCAATTCACAGATGAAGAACCTCTCTACCTCTTCAGACGAATTCAGGAAGAAGGCTGAGCAGTTAAAGCAGGTCAACACAGCTCTTGCTAATGCAAGGGCAGAATACCGTGCTTCCTCTTCATGGACCTCCAGACTGGCTGACGGCTTCAACAAGTGGCAGGGTGCTATAATAGGTGCTGCAGGTGCTATCACGGGTATTACCATGACAGTGCGTAAGTCCGTCGATGCGTATGCTTCTATGGAGGAAGCAATGGCAGACGTACGCAAGTATACTGGCATGACGGACGAGGAAGTACGAGAGCTCAACGAGGATCTTAAGAAAATGGACACAAGAACCTCCCGTGAGGAACTGAATGCTCTTGCTGGTGACGCTGGTCGTCTGGGTATTCAGGGCAAGGAGGCTATACTCGAATTCGTCGATGCAGCAGACAAGATACACGTGGCTCTGGGTGACGACCTTGGAGAGAGTGCTGTGCGCGACATAGGCAAACTGTCTCAGACATTCGGTGACGCTGACAACATGGGATTGCGTGGCGCTATGCTCGCTACTGGTTCTGCTGTCAATGAACTGGCTCAGTCATCTTCTGCAGCTGCTGGCTATATCGTTGACTTCACGGCTAAAATCGCTGGCTCTGCTAATCAGGCAGGACTGGCTCAGACTCAGGTAATGGGTTATGCCAGTGTGCTTGACCAGAACATGCAGCAAATGGAGGTGTCATCAACGGCTCTCTCACAGCTCCTGACTAAGATGTTCCAGGATCCAGCGAAGTTTGCTCATTTGGCAGGCGTGGAGGTAGGCAAGTTCTCTGAACTGCTACGCACCGACGCTAACCAGGCACTCCTTACTTTCCTCGGCAGCATGAAGGCTAAGGGTGGCTTCGATTCCCTTGCGCCAATGTTTGCAGAAATGGGCTTGTCAGGACAGCGTTGTGTAGGTGTTCTCTCTACACTTGCTACCAACCTTGACGAGATTAAGACACAGCAGGAGATAGCTGCTCAGGCATTCAAGGAGGGCACGTCTGTGCTATCGGAGTTTGACGTGCAGAACAATACCGTGCAAGCTGGATTAGAGAAGGCAAAAAAAGCGTTCAACGAGATTGCAGTGGAACTTGGTTACAACCTCTATCCTGTGGCCAAGTATACAATTACAGGCTTCAGCGTACTGACCAAGGTGCTTCTCGCCTTTATATCGGTGATTAAGAACTGCCATGTCACTATCATGGCTGCCACCGCTGCTCTTGTGCTTTGGAACGCTGCAGCTATTAAAGCCCTTGTCGTAGAGAAGGTGACCACCGCTCTTAAAGCGACTAAGGCTGCTTTTATTGCGTTGTCTAATGCTCTAAAGGTTAATCCTTGGGTTCTTTTCATATCTGGATTAGCTACCGTTTCTGCTGGTATCATTGAGTTTATTTCACGTACAAAAGATGCAACAAAGCAGACGGGCGCTCTTAGCGACGCAGCCAAGCGTCAGAAGGAAGCACAAGAACAGGTAGGAAAGAAGGCCTCGGAACTGGTATCTAAATATAGGTCACTTCAGATACAGTGGAAGGCTCTCTCTACCGAACAGGAGAAGAATGCTTGGATTAAGAAAAACCAGCAGGCATTTGCGGAACTCGGCATTTCCATTAACAATGTCAACCAGGCAGAGAACTATATGGTAAAGAATGCCAAGAAGGTTACTGATGCTCTCAAATCTATTGCCGAAGCTGCTGTATGGCAAGAGAAGTTACAACAGGCAGTGCAAGAGAAAGCTGAGTGGGAGCAGAACACCAATGGACGTGTCAAGTTCAGGAAAGCGGACAATCAGTTATACGGAAATCTGTCTGATGCCGAAAAGCAGGGATTGAAAGATGCAGGCATAGAACGTGGAGGGGGTTCAAGGCTCACTCAACAGGAGATAAACTATGTCAACTCTATGAGGCTGAAGGCTGCCAGGACTACATACCAAAAGTCAAGAGATATGTTCGACAAGGAAATTGACTATGCAGCTAAGAAACTGGCAGACGTATCAAGTAAAATTGAGGACATTGAAGGTATGACTCCACCTGCCCCCTCTGGGAATACCTCTGGTGGCGGTTCTGGTTCTGGCACCACTGACAATCCGATGAAAGTTAAAGAGCAAGAAATTCAAGACACCTATAACAAGCAACTGCTCTTACAGAAGGAAGTTCTTGCTGGAGAACTGAACAATGTGGAACTCACTGCAGAACAGAAGTTGCAGGCTGAGAAGGACTATAATGCAGATGTGTACGCTCTCAGTCAGGAACGCTATGCTCGTCTCCGTGACTTATATGCCAAGGAGTCCGTGGAATGGAACCAGTGGGAAGACAAGAGGCTGACCGAGCAAGTGGCGCACGATAAAGAAAGACTCCAGACTGAGGCGGATATGCTTAAAAAGAAACTGGAGCAGCAGATAAAACTAGAGGAAGACGCTAAGAAAAAAACGCAAGAAATCAAGGATAGCGCACTGGATATCGTTGGCCAGGAAGATGACGATCTTAAGCGTATGGAGCAGCAGCTTGCCCAACAGGAAATGATACTGCGTGATTTCCGCGACAAACAGTTGATATCAGAAGAGGAATATCAGACAGCCCTCGACGCTATACGCGACGCTCATGGTGAGATAAACAAGCGTCAGGTTGCCAAACAGATTCAGACTACTAAGGAGAAAGTGGAATTTGCACTCCAGCAGGTATCATCTATCATTTCTGGAATAGCTGCGAATGTTTCCGCGTCATACGAGGCCGAGAAAGCAGCCATTCAGGAGCGTTACGACGCAGAGATTGAAGCTGCTCGTGAGGCTGGTAAGGACACAACTCAACTGGAGAAGCAAAAGAGAAAGGAAATACAGGCAGTTGAACTGAAGCAGATTGAAGCAGAGACGAACGCTCAGCAGGCTCAGGCTCTCATCAATATTGCCATGGGTGTTACTAAGGCTATTGCCGAATATGTCTATCCTTACAACGTTATAGTAGCTGCTATCACTACGGCAATGGGTATGGTGCAACTTGACACAATTCGCAAGCAGGCAGAAGCTCGTAAGGCTGCTATAAGTGGTGGCTACTATGCTGGTGGCTTCACTGGCGGCAAGGACTACCACCGTGAGGCTGGCGTGGTTCATGAAGGTGAGTTCGTTGCTAACCATGAGTCTGTCAACAACCCTGCTATCATGCCCCTGCTCAATCTGATAGATAGTGCTCAGCGCAACAACACTGCAGGTACTCTTACTCGTGAAGACATTGCTCGTCAGCTTGGTACCACGCAGCAAGCTCCTCCTGTTGTGAATGTGCAGACAGACAACCGTCAGCTGGAAGGCACTCTTAACAAGGTGACTGACGCTGTATCTGAGCTGTCTCGCCAGATAGAAGACGGAATAGAGACAAATATCTCTATTCAGGAACTGGAGAAGAAACGTAAAACCTACAACAAACTTATTGGAGCATGATACTGATATACCTTGACGGTACCCTCGTAGTCAGCGACAGTACCAAGACAATAAAGATGACCAAGGAAAATCCTGGTCTGACCAAGAAAGGCGAATACTCGTTGGAGATAGAATTCCCAATGAGTATTCCTACCAACAAGAACTTCTTTGGTCCAATTAACAGAAGTGAGGTCACCAATATAACCGTTACACACTCGGCTGAGATATACGACGGTAGCAGGTTACTCGTCCGTGGACAGAGTATAATTACTTCTATCACCGACGACACTGCCAAAATTCAAGTTAAGACTGTGTTCGGCAATACCCTAGAGGTTGATGAACGATACATAGACGAAATTCAACTTGGTTATGTAACCTTCAACTACAAACCAGAATTCCCCGCTTCTGAGGCATACCGAATGAATATTGTGGAGGGTGATCCTCACGACACACAGTCTTCCTCTATTGGCTATGCAGGAAAATATAGAGCTCTTCTTGGTATAGCTTTTGGCATCAATAAACAAGCTACGACGCAAGAGGAAATACCCACTTGTGACGGTGTTGTTGTTGAAGAAGACGGAACTAATGAAATCCACTGTGCGTTGCCTGAGAGAGTTGGGCTCAATCACCTTGGTGAAGACGGCAAAATAATATTTATCCCCGTCTATGACACCACCAACGGCAAAGAAGTGAACCGTCAGAGGTTCATGGGCTACGAGCGCCTACAGGAACCTGAAGCTATGCAGGTTAATTTCAAGTGGCTCATTGAAAGGATATTCACGAAACTCGGCTACACTGTTGATTGGACAGGACTAAGTATGGATAGTGGCCTACTTAATAGCCTCTATGTCGCAAATGCTTGTATCTCTTGCGAGATAAGACATACTCTTCCTCACTGGACAGTGAGTGAGTTTGTTAATCAGCTGGCAGTCTTCTTCAATCACACGATATACGTTTCTGGTTCTGAAGTCAAGTTCATAAGCAACGCGCTCCAGCTAACCGCCATAAACAAATTAGATATCGAAGACGGTATAGAGAAAGAGATTAGTGAAGAAGCGGAAAACATATCTTTCGCCACTACGCACAATGTTGAATACGAAAAGTCCGAGGAACACGACTATGACTTCGTCGACCAGGACATCATGGACTCTTTCGAACATATCGAAGTAGAGTCAGAAGCAGCAGCAGAGAATGTAGGCAACAGCCTTAATACTGAATTCGAGGAGGTAGGCGACACTACAGAACATGGTTCGTTTAGTGGCGGAGGTTCTGGCGGCGGAGGAGGTTCTGGCAGTTTTCCACATTATGACTCCAAATACATCTACGTCACGCCAGGAGGATTCTTCTGTAGAGGCACTGAACCTATCACTGGCACCACAGGACTTGTCAAGATTAACCATTTTGGTCGGCTCACGCATGACGAGAATTCAGAGGAATATGCCGAACTGAAGATATCTCCTGTGGCTATAGATGCGTATGACGAGAATTGTTATGAAGGTGCGGAGTGGTACTTTCCAAGTACGCACATACACTACCTCCAAGTAAGGCTCTTAAATCCTGTTCCTCATAAAGCGTTGCGACCAAAGCTCGCAAACAAGAGAACATTTCCTACCTCTCAGTCGGTATGGAGTACCATTCAGTCAGGAACCAGTGAGATTACACAGCCAGAGGACCTGATGCAGCTGTTTATATATGACGGCTACACGCACAAGATGCGTAGCGATTGGGAAAAAGGAACCACATGTGCGCCATTTACCGACGCTGAGTATAAGCAGATACCTGGCATATCTGAGAAGCCAGATACTCGACCAGACTATTCCTTGTCTATCAATCGGTCTGCTTCGGCTGCATCAATCGCAGAACTTCAGGTCAACTCGGTTAAGATAAACCTTACCAAGAAAGAGCGGTTTCAGTTTTTGTCATCTACTCCTCCTGACATATCGGGTGTGTTCCTGATAAGAGGAAAGAAGTACCTCTGTGAGAAAGTGGAGTACGACATTACCGATAGTGGCGTTCACCCATTGATGACTGGTTACTTCTATGAGATTGTCGAATAACCTGGTACTGAGACTGCATGGCCATTGTCGCGCACTCTCGCTTTGGTTCTGTCTGAATATATGAATTAACTGCTTATTTTGTGCACACGATTATGTATATCTGTACACCTGTGCACGTCTTCATTCGTTTCTCTCCTGCCTCTCCCAATTTCGGGGGAGGCTTTTCTTTTTCCTTTCGCTTCCTCGTCGGATATTTCTCCGTCGCAGTACACCACGAGAATGTACGTCGTGTGCTCGCAGTTCTTGTGCAATGTCTGACGTACGCCATAATAGTGTTTCCTTGTTTTGTTTATTATTTACACCGCAAAGTTACGGCAGTCACTTTTCACCAATGAACCTGCAAATATTTTTGTAAAAAATCATGGCGCAGGACACAGATTTTTCAAGCCTACGGTAAAAAATAATTGCAGAACCCTTGGTTTTTGAAGTATTCCACTACCGTCTTTATCGCAGTGTAAAAATTAAACAAAACAATTAAACACTTAAAAATTATGACATACACAGTTCAGACATCAGCATTCAAGACTCGCAAGCACATGTATAACGACATCTACAGCGTGGAGATAGAAAACTTCGACGGAGAAACATTCGACTTCGAGATAGAAGCTAAGTCTTTCAGCGAAGCATCAGAAATAGCAGGCTGGAGGGCAGCAGAGGAAGGAATAGATGTTTACAATATGAATATATACAAATACTAATCGTTTCACTATTAAAACAAAGCAGTTATGAAAAATTCATCAAACATTCAGATCATCGCTAAAGCAGCAGAGTTCGCAAACGGTACAAATGGCTACGCAGTCTCAGTATCAGGTATCGACAACAGACTTAACCTCTCAATGAGATTTCTTTCGCCACTGAAGGCAATGCGTTACATGTTCCTCATCTCGAAGAGGCACCACATTAAGATTAACCGAACCGACCTCGATAATATCAAGGAGCAGTATGCTAAATCCAAGAAACCTGAAACGGTGGAGGCTCAATAGCCTTCACCTATGTTTAACCATGTAAAGTTCTGCATCATGAGATACAAATATATTGCATCACATAGATATGACAGCCAGTCAGGAAAAGTGGCGCGTGGTATCAAGTATGGCGATGTCGAGTCGATACTTAAGGCAGCTGAAGAGATGTCTGCATTCGTACCTGACAATGCTGTCCTGGTACCAATGCCTTCACATCATGGGTTTGCAACGCAGACCTACAAGCTCGCGTTGGCTATCAGTCAGCACACTGGCTCGCCAGTGGCAGACGTGATACGCGGCAAACTGCGCCACACTTTGTACGAGACAAAGAAAAATGGCGCTAAGCCACATTTCCAGGATCTGCAAATGTATCTCACAAGTTCAATACCTTCTGGCAGATATGTCGTCGTCATAGACAACTGCATTGATACTGGTGCTTCAGCTATGGCTGCAGCATCATTATTTCAAAGATGTACCGTTCTGGCATACGCAATGACGCATAAGATTTTTAATTAATTTTAAGTTAATAGCCACCAAGGTAAGGGGTTACTTTGGAGAAAGTTCGGTAATAACAACCTATTATCGGGTTAGTATAAAATTATACTAACCTGTGATAGTTTTCCACTAACCTAGTAGTTTACCCCAACTTACCCCCACCTCACCAGGTGTGGTATGAAAGTGAATGCAAGGGATAATCAGTGCGAATGTAAGGGATAGTCCGTGCGAATGTAAGGGATAATCCGTGCGAATGTAAGCAGGGCACCCCTCAGGACACCCCTTAGGACACCCCCTAAAAAGAAAAAGTCACCCCTCATAAGGGGTAACTTTCTGTGTAATAATTTGCATATTTCAGCGTTTTTTTATTATAACTGCCCTTCAAAATGCTTTGTGGCTTCGTGAGCTGTGTTGCCACCATACTGAGCATAGATATTGGTTATGGCGATACTACTGTGGCGTGCTTGGTCTCGCGCCATTAACACACCCTCTGCATTGATGAGGTCCACGATACCAGTGTCCTTCAGCCCATAGAACTGAACACTGTCATCAAGCCCAAGCTCCTCACGCATAATCTTCCAGCGATAGCGAAATAGATCGTGATTGCCAGGGGCGTTATTAGGCTTGCAGCCGTAACCGAACAGCCAAACGTCAGGAGGACACTTGTCTATACCCAGGTCCCTCATGAGCGACAGCAACCTGTCATTGATAGCCACTGGCTGTTCTCTATGGTTCTTGGAGTATTCCGCTGGTACTACAACATACTGCTCGTCAAAATGAATGTCTTTTATCTTTAGGTGCAGCATCTCGTTAGGTCTGATGAGAGTATAATACTGCATCATTACCGCAAGCAACATATACCTATCATTATGTACAAAGTAATCTGCAACACGTCTGAGCTCATCGGCTGTAAGTATTCGCCTTTTCTTGGGAAGCACCTTCAGGGTGACAATATCCTTGCAGGGGTTCTCTGCAACATAAAACCTTGCTACACACCAAGAGAAAAATGCACTCAGGAATGTCCTGTCATTGTTTCTGCCACGAGCAGACACTTTGTCATGGGTTACCTTGTAGTTCAAAAACTCTTCTATCTTGGCAGGTGTGCACTCACCAATTCTTTTTACCTTCCTCAATTCGCACCAGGCACAAAAATGCTTAAGTCGGTTGCTGTAGTCCACAATAGTCTTAGGTCTTTTGCCCTCCAGGGGGAGAGATTTAAGGTACTCCTCGCGTACCTTATATATATATGTAGTAGTCTTAAGCTCTTTGCAATCGGTTGCAAAAGGATTCCAACCATTAAGCAGCTTTGCTTCCGTGTTCTGAATGTACTGAGCAACTGCGATGTCCCGTTCTCGTCCCGAGACAAAATTAAACTTTTTTCTTCTCCTGGTCATAATGCCAGTGAGTGGGTGACGAACGTAATACTCTACATAACAACCCTTCTCCGTCTCAGTCTTTCTGAGGGGAGTCCACGTCAGGCCTTCATGTCGGCTCGACTTTCGATTTGTAAGATTAGTCATTTTTTTGACTCTTTCATTTGCTTGCGAGCAGCCAAAAGAGTCTCGTTAAACAATATGGTGGAGCAGGGTTTTGTCCCGAACTCGTCACCCTTAATTTATTACGGTAAGTGGGAAAGCCCTGTTTTCCTGACTTTCCCACCTTACTTGTTGCGGAGGCTCGATTAGCAATACTCGCAATCTTTTAATACTCGAAGTAATAAAACATTGATAATAGCAAGATGTTACTACTGTGTAACACCTTGCTTTTTTATTTCTAGCGCAATTTTCAATGCCTGAATGGTCTCGTCTTTGCTGGATATGATTTCCTCCAACTGCTGTATTCTCATCTGCAGTTGCTGGCTATCATAGGCAGTTGCTCCCATGCCAATGTTGCCTACATTGTTATAGTTACCGCGGACGTTGTTGTTTGCACTTTGCTTTCCTCTGAGCGTATCAAGTGGTACGCCCAGATACTCCGCAATCCTCTCTGCTGTTGAGAAGGTTACGTCGTGCTTTTCAAAATAACTCAGTGAACGCTTCATGGTCTTGCCAAACGCGAACTCCATAAACTTGGTGCGGTTACCCTTGTCGCTACCCACCAGATTCTGTAGTACTTGATAGTCGATCATTGTTCTGTTAGGATTAATTGTCATAATATGTTATTGTTAAATAGTTATAAATTGATACTACGATATTAAACTTTTAATACTTTTTCTTTGTTCATTGAAAAATTTTCAATAATTTTGCCACAAAATTAGTAATAAAATAATAAACATACAAGAAAAAATGCCGCAAAACTTTAATCACGAAATGAAATTTGCAATAGGTTGCAAATATTCAGAGCTTTCTAGGGAAGAAAAGCGGAGAATGGTGGAATACGTTACTTCCTGCTGTGGTGACTCTGTCGGAACGTGGCTACAACGCTTCTCGCACTGGGCTCGCAAGGAGGATTTCCAGTGCAGAAACACATTCGTTCTGGAGAGTGCGCACAAGATAGTAATGGAAGATAAGTGGCGACAGCAGAATAACTAACCTATTAAACAGCTGAATGAACATGAATAAGTTTGAATTTTACGTCTCTCCTGAAGGTGAGACAAGAGTATTAGCCTATGGCGAAGACACTCCACTTAGTGAGCACACCAAAATCATTGATATGCTCTACAACGAATTGGAGGAAAATTTCAGCGAAGCTCTTAAGGCGTGCTTGGATCACGCTGAGTCAATTAAGAACTTCCACCCTCGACACACTGTTAAGTTCCTTGCTGTTGACAGGTTCATACGTTGCAACTTCGGTGCACGTGACACCATGCCTGACATTCTCAACGGTAAAATGGAGTTTGAAGAGGTGCCATGTCACCTCAGAGGTGTGTGTCTCGGTGAGAACGTTATCTGCAAGCCTCGCCACTCTCTATTAAGGGATATAGAGGAAAAATGTATATCACAACTTTGCATGGGATATGACTACAAAGAGACTGCCGCTCTCTGTTGCGAGAGCGAATCGAGTGTCCTTCATAAATGGAAGAACGTCTGCAACAGGCTCGGTGTTAAATCCTACTCACAGCTAACCAGAGTTTTCAAAGGTCTCCACCTCGAACGTCGTCTGGGATTCAAATGAGTCATAGCGTCTAACTTATAACAAATGCCAGCGAGGTCTCTGCAGCAGGATCAGGACTGCGATTGCTAAAGCTGTAAGGTCCGAGAGTAACCAGGCTCTAAAAATTGACAGCGCTCGCTGGTTCTTTTTAATTGAATCACATTAGAGAATGTTACCACACTACTATTCACACAGAGAACCACCGTCGTTTTGGGAGAAATTGCTTTCTTGGGTTCTTAACCCATTCAGCGTATTCCTCTACTTCTATATTGCATTAGTCACATGTATTATATTGATGTGGCCCAAATGTCCAAAATGTGACAGCGAAATTGGTCCAATGGACGTATATTGTAGTGAGTGTGGTCATAAACTTAGAACTGACAAATAAATGCAACATGACTAAACAAGAGCTTACTTTACATTTAGCGATAGATTATCTCATGAGAGAACATGACTTTTGGCTCTTAGAAGACAAAGAAATCGCAAGGGCTAAGCGCAGGGCTGAAGCAATAGCAAATGTACTCATGCCAGAAGAAGAAAAAAAAGATGTCCGCAAAACTCCTATAAAGGAAATGGTGTATGCTATAGACAAAGTAGATTCAATAATACGAGACCAGAGGACAAAAGGCACAGGCAGGAGGTGTCTAAAGAAAGGACATGCGGTTAAATTCGCGGACGCTTGTAGTAGAGCTCGTATTAGAACCATTGGAGATTTGCTCGATCTTGGCAAGACGAGATTTCTCTGTTGCCCTGGCGTTGGTGCATCACTTCTGGACGCGGTTTCTATTACTCTCCGCACGTTTTACGACATTAAAGAGTGGCACACATGAACAAAGACCTACTTCCTAACCTCGATGACCTACCGCAGGATAGAGCCAGTTGCGCCAATTGCACTCACACTGGAGGCTCATGTGCTCGACGCAAGAACGGCTACATCATGGGGTACAACGGCGAGATAGCTGGATATATAGCCTGCTGTGTGCACTACACAGGATTATTCAAGTCTATTGAGTTTAATATTAAAAAAGTACACTAATATGGAAGATCATTTTAATCCTACTCATTGTTTATATTTTGAGTCATTTTGTTCTTGGTGTGAATCACCTGAATGTCCTATTTCTTTGGCTAATCGTAATTCACAACATTTTTAACAATTAAAAAAAAATATTATGACAAAATTGAATGAGGTCGTAAAGACCAATGAAGAGATGCACGCGGAATTTGAAGACGCGCTGAATCTCGTTTCAGAAAAAGCTGAGCAGCTGCTCAAGCATGGCAACTTTCGTTTGGAGCGAGTACTTCGTGACTACAAGTCGAATGAATTGGAGAGTGCAGTTATATTTATAGGCAAACACCGTATCAGGTTGCAAGCTAACTCCAGCTGGCCTAACAACAAAAATGGTACAGAGATTACCGTTGCACTGCCTAAGAACCCTATCAGCCAGAAAGAAATGGACGCTTACGACATTCAGATTATAGGCTCCGATATTGGCTATCACAGAGAAATGGTGGAAAAGTTGGTAAAGAAAAAAGAGGAATTGCTGAAGAGATACCGAGAGAATGAATATGAAGTTTGATATAATTATGGCAAAAGAAAAGAATAAATGAGTAAGAAAGAACATATAGGAAGAATGGTGCTTCACTTGCATCTAAAGGCTCAGTGGTATAATATGCAAGAGCGAGGCGAGAAGACGGAGGAATATCGTGAATATACTGAATACTGGTGTAAGCGGCTCATTGACCAGGAGACGCTGCGTCTGAAGCCGTACACCCACGTCTGCTTCCATTATGGTTACACAAAACGCTGCTTCATTCACAAGATTGACAGCATCACCGTCGGCATGGGACTGCAGAAATGGGGAGCACCAACCTACCGTGAAGTGTTCATTATTAAGCATCATAAAGAAGCACCAGAGAAGATTTATATCCACCCCGATATAGGTGGTAGAGAGTTTTTGCGTCCTTGGTTACATAGACCAGCAAACAACGAAAGTGTTGAATACACTCGCACTGATTTAGTTATCGAGAGGGCTTGTGAATGGATTGAGCACAACAACAAAAACGGAGGGTGCTCATTCGACGGTTGGAGAAAAGAGTTCATTAAATTCTTGGAAGACGAATTATGATAGCTGAAAAGAAATTGACAAAAACTGTATTAATTGACATCATGAGGGAGGGGAAGTTTATTTGTCAGCTTTCCTACAACCAGAGAGGGTGCAGGACGAAGGTAAACGGACAACTCCTTGAAGTTCTCAGCGAGAAGGCTGTTAAGAACTTCGTAGAGGAAAGGTTGCCTTCGCTGAGAGGCTCAGATTACAATGTATGTTTCACCAATCAAAAAATACTTAAATAATATGGAATACATAGTACAGATAATGGAGGCTCTGCCTTACAGAGAAGTGAAGACGGAGAAAGAGGACGGAACCAAAGGTTTGTTCAAGACAAGAGGTGTCGTGATGAAGTACGGCAAAAGTACTTTTTATGGCGAGATGACAGGCTCCCTCGCTGAGGTGAACAAAGACACCGAGTATCAGAAGGGTGTGGTGTATGTAGTGCAAGGTTTCTGGAGGCACCGTACATACAACACACAAAAAGGTGATACTGGCCATAGTAACGATTTCTACATTTCAAGTCTCGAACTGCTATGAAGGAAGTTAAGATTACATTAGACGGAGTGGAGTACAACCTGGTACCCACTCCCTTAGGAACAAATTCGTGCGAGGTCTGCCTGATGAAGAGCTGGTGTAGTTACATTGGTGGAGACTTATGCCAGCTTGCAGGAAGGCACGTAGATCCAACACATTTTATATAATATAATAAGGTATGAAAGTAAAGATAGAAAAACTCTCCAAGGAGGTTGTCGAACTCATAGACAGGGCTCTGCTCTTATACAGTTTGGAACACCCAGAGGAAAAACAAACGGTGTATTCGCTGACATCGAGCATGAGGAAAGGCGAATTGATATTGTGGAATAAAACAACAACTAAGAAAAATGAAGAATGAATGCAAGAATTTTAGGGGGGGTAAAAATCCCTGAGCAGTTTGTCATCACCAAGGAAATGGTATTCGACCAAATGGTTGACTACAAATGTGAGCTGATGAAACTGCGAGCCAAGGAGAAGAGACTGAGGCACGGCATAGAGAAAGCGGAGGCGGTGAGACGTCTGTATATCTGTAAACCTGTAGGCGACATAGAAACAAAGAGGTTTTTCAGAAGGCTGAAAGGAATGTACGACAGGCTGTCAGAGATACCGTCGGAGATGAGAAAAGCTGAAGATAAAATAGCCACCCTCCGCTTTAGTGAAAACTGGAACTAATACAAAACTTACAATCATGGACAAGAGACATAAAATATCAGAATGGGAGAATAAGCAGCCATACAATGTGTGGTTCGCAGAAATGTTTCTCCAGAAAGGCTATGTCACCAAGGTTAAAGGTGGCATAAATGGCAACGATGCAGTGTGCCTGGTATGGAATAGTGCTGGCGAGTGTTCGGACCCTTTTGGCGAACGATTGCCTCGTTTTGACATTCTCTGGTAGAGTAGGGAGGTAGCACTATGGCTAACGCACAAAGTGACATAGAGAGATTATACGCCAAGACCGATGACGGTCTGCAGATAATATGCGACTACTGCGACGCTGCTCAGCAGGTGGTGAATAGGGCAAGTTCCTCCCACGCTGAGATTAGCAAGTATATGTTCGCATACTCTCACGAGAACACTCCTTCTGCACACCTTTGGCATGGCAAAGACCACTGGGTGATTAAAGATTTCAGCAGTTCTGCAGACGGAGCTGTTGACCCTATCGGTGTCTATTGCAAGCACGAAGGACTTAACCGCAAGAGTGACTTCAACAGGATTATGAAGTTCCTCTGTCAGAAATACCTCGGTGAGTACGGTTCCCAGACTATCAGCGAGAAGAATATCGCGGTTTGGGACGACCCAGTTCCTGCCCCTGATGACATGCAGGAGGGAGAATACCGCTGGGAAGGTATGCGCGAGCTTAATGCCAAGGAGCGTGAGATAATGGGCAAGTTTGTTACCGAAGAGGCGTGCAAGGATTTGAAGTGGTATAGCATTGAGGGCTACGGACGTAAGAAAAACGGTATGATACGCTGGTGCCATTCCACCGAGACATACCCGATATTCTTGCGCGAGTGTATAGTTACGAAGGGTGGTGAGAAGATTGGTTCATTCTTCAAGAAGTACGAACCGCTTAACCCAGATAAAGGTTTCCGCTTCCTCACCTTCGACAACCAGAAGATAAAGCCAGCTGATTATATAAATAACCTGTACGAGTTTAATCAGGCGTACGCTAAAGCGAAAGCTAACGCTGAGGAGGACGGAGAGGACATACCTTCCTTCCTCACTCAGGGAGTGGTGATTTGTTGCGGAGAGCGTGACAGTCTCACGTGTCTATCTATGGGGTGGTGGCCACTGTGGTTCAACAGCGAGACTGCAACACTCTCTCAGTCTATGATCCGTCAGATCCGTAAGTACAACGGCAGGCTTCCTATATACTATATCCCTGACCTTGACGATACTGGCCAGAAGATAAAAAATAAGATAGCCAACGCTTTTCCTGACCTTTGGGTAGTGGAACTGCCTGCCTCTCTCCGTCTCAGGAAGGACAACCGAGGTAAACCGATGAAGGACCTGCGTGACTGGGTAGAGTCAACACCTGACATGGACAGGTACAAGTTCGATAGACTGATGCAGACTGCCACCCGTGTCAAGTTTTGGGAGGTGCGTGAGACGAAGAGTGGAGAGCGCAGGGTGAATATAGACTCAGACTGCCTGCATTTCTTTCTCCGTTCCAACGGCATAGAGCCAGTCAAAGATGAAGAGATAGAAGGTGACGTGGAGTTTGGCCGTCACATAAACGACTACATAATCGAGGCTTGCAACCAGAAGGACGTTACCGACTACGTGCTGAATTGGGCGCAGAGCAATCTCCTTCCTCGCGAGGTTAAGAATGCCTTGCTCGACGGCGTGAAGCTCGACGAGTCCAAGCTGATGAGAATGGCAGCGTCCTCTTACAACTTCTGTCATCATGACCAGAACAGCCAGACAATCTACTTCCGTGACCGTTTCGCTGTTATCTCTGAGAAGGGCATACGACTTATGGAGCCAAAGGCTGCCAGTGAGTCCAATGCTAAGATATGGAAGAAGTCTGTGATAGACCGCAACTTCCGTTTCATCACGCACGACGAGGAGAAACCTTTGCTGAACAGGTACGGCAAACCAGTCCTCGACGAGAACGGCAAGCCTCGCATGATGCTGCAGAGTGTCCGCACCAAACTCTTCCACTATACCAGGACGGAGGAGAATGGAGAGCAGCGCCTGAAGATAGATATCAATCCTGAAGCATACAACTCTCCTGCTTTCAAGGTGCTGTGTGCTACGTCACATATCTTCTGGCAGACTGAGCAGACAATCCTCGAGGGTCAGGGCCTTAAGGAAGACGAGATAAGAGAGTACTGGAAAAAGAACTGGTACAAACTCGACTCCAAGCTGCTGACGGAAGAACAGATATATGAGCAGCACGCATCGCTCATCTCAAAACTATTCATTATAGGCTACTACGGCTGGGATTTCAACTCTCCTTCCTCCCCATGGGCGGCATACATAATGGACGACTTCGACGGTGAAGGCTCCAACGGTGGCAGCGGTAAATCCCTGCTCTTCAACTTCATTGGTCAGTATAAGGGAGTGGTGACTATCAATGGACGTGACAAGACCAACTCAAATAACAAATTCGTGTTTGCCGATGTGAGCGGAAGGACGAGTGTTATACTCTTTGATGATTTCCTTGGCAACTTCTCCGACTGGTATCAGCCTATAACGTCTGGTGTGCGCGTGGAGCGGAAGTCTATGAACCCTTTCACTATACCACTGGAGAAGTCACCAAAGCTCGCGTTCACAACCAACGGGGTAGGGGACACCCAGCAGTCGTCACAGCGCAGACAGATACGTTCAACGTGCAGCAGCTTCTTCCATACCGAAGGCAACCAGTTCTCTGATACTGTCACACCTTCCGATTTCGTAGGTACGCTGTGGGACGTGAACTATTCAGAAGCTAAATGGCGCTATGATGACAATATATTCCTGGAGTGTATCGAGGAGGCTATACCTTATATAAAGAAGAGTATCAAGATAGAACCGCCTATGCAGCGTGTAGAATTGCGTAAGCTCCGCGTGAAGATTGGTAAGGTCAACATTGAGTTCTTTGACGAGTACTTCCGTCCAGGAGTTATTACCCATGGCGACACTTTCATTGACCGTAAGCAGTTCGTGGAGGACTACCGCAAGGCTATCAGTGGCAAGTCCGACTATATTACCGAGACCGACCTGCTTGAACGCCTTGCCAAGTGGGTGGCATATCGTTCATGGGCGCTTGCCTACTGTCCGAAGGGTATCGCTGGCTGGTGTGGCGACCTGAAAGGCGAGTATCGAAAGTCGCGTATTATTCAGAACGGCATAGAAGGTATATATATAGCTACCACTGCCAACAACGACCCACGCCTTAGCTACCTGAAGGAGAATATAAGCCCAGAGGAGGAAGATGAGCAGGTGCGAAGGGCAGTTGAGCAGCTTGCTAACCCGTTGTTTGCGAACCAACCACTTTGACGCAGAGGTTCTATTTATCATAATTCGACATTTTCAGTTTTTGTCCATGGTATATTTTGGGAGTCGGTGACTCGCGCATACAGATGTGCGGTCGCCGACTTTTTTTGTGCCTGGCTGGAAACTCAGTTTACCCCTCCTCACCCCTCATTATTAAAATGTCTGTATATCTGTATATCTGTATGAACAACAAAGGGGCAAAACGTAACTTATTTATTTTTAAGTATATACATACGTTTATTTTCATACAGAATTTCATACAGATAAAAATATAATCTGTATAACTTAAGATAGAGAGAGGGGAATTTGGCACTACAAAATTACAGATTTACACCAATCATACAGATGCCCTTCTTCAAAAATTACTACTTTGTAGAGTTATAACGTATTGATTTATTGATACATATATACAAAAATACAGGCTACACACAGACATACAGGCATACAGCACTTTCATTGATTGAGAACAGAGACGTAGAGTTGTGGATAAAATTGTGGAAAACATCAAATAATTGATACTAATACATCGAAAGTGTGGCAAAATTTTGTTCAAGTATTTATTTTTTGCTACCTTTGCATACTGAAGAGTAAAGTAATTAGCGATGCCTGTTTGTATTTACCTAAAACTGAAGCCCTACGTGGCACAATGGCTGACAAGTATCTATGGCAATCCTGTCAAGTTCCCTGCCCAGTCAATAGAGAATGCTGAGATAGTTCGTCAGCTCCGTGTTCCTCCTGTGTTCTATAAGCCACAGAAATATGACGACAGCTATGTGGCAATAGTCCTGCCTCAGTCCAAGCGAAGACCACCAGAGAAATACTGCTTCCTGACAGAGCAGGCAAAGGAGAGTTTGGTAGGTCTTATTAAGAATAACTTTGACAGCGACCTGAAGGTGAGTGTCAGACACATGGTGTGTAACGGTGTGTCCGTGACCAGAGCCGTACACGCATGGTTGAGAGACCACAATATTCCAGTTGAATACGAAGAGACAATACGTACCCGAATTCGCAGAACTGTGGTCATGTACAAGCGGAAAGGGGTGAATTATTTTCATTTCGACGCCAAATTGGAGTTAAAAAAGATTAAGAAAAAAGGATAAGCGTCGCTAAATGTACCAATTAGTACCAATATTTTAATACTTACATGATATGGTATACTCAGTAGTTAAGATAGAGATGTGTAAATGTGCGTTCGTAAGAATGCACCAGTTAGGTGATACCGCAATACTCTCCAGCCACAACTTCCAGGAGATACCTTGCGTGAAGGACGGAGCTACGCTTGATGTCAGTGAGGAACGTGACGAGAAAGATGTCATCTATAACTCAACTCTCTCCTTTGTTACCGCTCACGAAATCAAGCACGAAGGGCAGAGACTGGCATACCGCATCACTCTTGCTGACGGTACCAGATATATCATGGGTAGCTGTCAACGGCCATTCCCTATCACCGAGAAGCAACGTACCATAGGAGAGGTTAGAAATTCCATGGTTCCGAAATATACGGTTACGCTAAAATGTGCGTTGCCGTTACCCAGGCAGTAGTAGTACTGCTGTGTCATAATATTAAAAGTTAAATAGCGAAGACGTGCAGTCGTGAGACTGTACGCCTTTTTTTGTGCGCGTACGCGCCACTTTTTTGTATTTTCTCCTATATATATATAATGTGTAACTTTGCCATAACTGCAAAACGAATTTATTTTCAACACATTATGAAGTATGACATCACTATTAACGGTACTATCGGGTGGGAGACCACCAGTGACTACATCTCTTACCAGCTTCAGAAGATGAAGGGTAAGCGTGTTGACGTTCGTATATGTTCACTGGGTGGCTACGTTACCGACGGCATAGATATCTACCAGCAGTTCAGAGATCATGGCGACGTGCACTGTCACTTTGTAGGTATGTCTGCCAGTGCTGCAACATTCCTGGCTATGGGAGCCAAGTCTGTTGACATGGTCAAGAACTCACTTATCCTTATCCACAATGCGAGTGTCGGACAGTTCACATGGGGCTCCTACAACAAGGAACAGCTGGACGAACTGATTAAGTCACTTGGCAAGGATCGTGAGGAGCTCGCCACCATTGACAGCCTTATCGCTTCTGTCTATGCTGACCGTTGCGGTAAGTCTATCGAAGAGGTGGAAGAGAAGATGAAGGTGGCAGCATGGATTACCGCTGCTGACGCTAAGTCTTTCGGTCTTGTCGACGCAATTCGTGATGAGGTGGAAGATGATGAGAAGAATGTGCAGAACATTGTCAACTGCCTTTCTCCTTCTAACGATAAACTCAAAGAACTAGGCTTACCTCCACTTCCTGGTCAGGGAGAGGAGAATCCAACCGACAGTGAGAGTCTTCTGCAAATGGTCGCACGGAAGCTCGGACTGTCTAAGCAAGTTGTTAATCAAGAACCAACAGCGGCCACAGAGAATGCTATGCTTAAGATTTTTAAGACAGTAGCGGCGCTGCTCGCTGTCGAAGGTTTTGCTCTCAATAAAGAGGGCAACATCGAACTGACTCAGGATCAGATGAAGCAGATTGACGATGCCGCTAAGAAGAGCGCTGATGACATCAAGGCTCTTCAAGACAAGGTCAAGGAACTCACCGACGCTGCTGGCAAGGACGCTGGTAAGGGTACTGAGGACAAGACCAAAGAAGTAGAGGACCTTCAGAAGCAGGTCAATGATCTGACGAAGGCGAACAAGGAGCTCACCGACCAGGTGGAGGCCCTGAAGAAGAAACCAGGCGACGAGACCGACGAAGCTCCTGCTTCCGAGGAGAACGAGGTTACTGGTGCTGACTTCGCCAAGAACTTCCTCGACTAAGAGAACTATTCATTAACAACTTAAACAATTAAAGAACTATGGCTGGAATTCAGTTTACACCTGCCGAACTAGGCAAGAACTATGTGAAGTGGCGTAAGGACCTCCTCACAATTCCTGTAGAGTCTTTCCGTGCTCAGCTCGGTAAGCTCTTCTCTATCCACACTGGTGTTCGCTACCAGGAGAAAGTGGGTATTCTTGACGGTAACATGCAGCTCGGTCCTTACGACCCTAACCGCACTGATACCGAGTCTCTGACTATCACCGCTCGTACTCTGGAGGTATTCTTGGGTAGTGCTGTTAAGACGTTCGACGCTAACACCGCTATTCAGTCTATCTGGGACGAGTATGTAGCAAAGGGTGACAAGGTTAAGAGCATTCCTTTCGTGAAGTACGTGGCTGGTTATCTTGTTGGCAAGATTTCCGAGAATCTCGCTGTTCATGTATGGGACGGTGTTCGTAACCCAAGCGGTACAACTTCCGCTGACCTCTTCGACGGTATCGAGACTATCATCAACAAGGAGATTGCTGGTGGTGCTATCTCTGTTGCCAACGGCAACCTCGTAGGCATTGAGGATATTTCTGCTGTCGGTGCTGACGCAGAAGCTATCTTCAAGGCATTCTATCGCTCTGCTGACCGCAAGCTGCGCTCACAGAACACCTTCCTCGTATGTTCTGAGGACGAGTACCTGGCTTATTGTGATTCTTATCAGGAGAACCACGGTGCTCTGCCTTACAACCAGAGCTACGAAAAGGTTAAGCTCGAAGGTACTCAGGGACGCTGCACAATCTTCCCTGTGCCATTCGTGTCTGACAACTTCCTGAAGCTCGTGCCTGCTGGCAACTTCATCTTCGGTACCGATATCAACGGTGAGGAGACCAAGATGCTCATCGAGCCTAACAAGAGCTCTCACTTCCTTACCGACTTCGTTGCTACCATGTTCGCTGGTTTCCAGGTTCAGCGCGTAGAGAAGGAGTTCCTTCACGTTGGTAAAGTGCTGGAGTCTCCAGAACCAGAACCTGAACCAGAACCAGAGCCAGAAAAGCAAGCCGCTGGTATAGCTTACGCTACTGCTGCTGTCGTTAAGTCTGTTGGTGACTCAAACTTCACCAATGCCCTGACTAACCCTAACAGTCTCACTGGTATAGTTTACTCTCTCGAGAGCAACACTGCTACTGGTACCACTATCGACAGCGCTACTGGCGAAGTGACTCTGGGTTCTGCCGCTGGCACAGCTACCGTTAAGGCTACCTTCGCAGGTAACGATGAATACGAGGCTGGTACAGCAACTTACGCTCTCACAGTTGAGGAGTAGCCTTATGGCTATTCCCAACTTTTCAACGGAATAAGTTTCATAATTAAAATTTACGACTATGGCTTGCGAGAAAGTTAATATCTATGCAGACGTGCTGCACTGCGCTGGTGAGGTGAACCTTCCTGGCACCCGTGAGCACTGCTACTTCATTCGTCGTGAGGATATCGTCACTTGGCCTAAGAAGGGTACTGCTACCCTTGCAGATGTAGCCACCATTAAGGAGGACTTCACTCTTGCTACGGACAAGAAATGGAACAAACTCTCTCTCGTTCCTGACGCTAACTCATTTACATGTGAGTCTCAGGGCAACTGGGGCTCTAAGACCTTCAACAACCAGGTGACAGTTGTTCACCCAGGTACTAAGGAAGAGGCTGCTGGTCTCTGCAAGGAACTCAACAACGACGATGTTGTATTCCTTGTGCCACAGCGTGACGGCAAGTATCGTCTTTTCGGTTCAGAGGCATTCCAGGCTTCTATCACACTCCGTCAGGAGAGTGGTGCTGCTGCTGCCTCTGACTCTTCACAGACAACCCTTGAGATTGCTGTGACCGACGATTCTCCTGCTCCATTCTATGAGGGCGAGATAGCTCTTCCAGAGTAAACGAATCGACATCGTTGAAATACTTACTCTCAGGGAAGACGCTGGATAACTCTGGTGTCTTCCCTTTATTACTTAAAATTTAGAATCATGACACAACTTGACAACCATTTCACCGAGAAGCTGCAGGCGTGGCTCAACCGACCACATGGCAGCGAAGAGATGATTAAGGAGGGTGCTCTTCTCCTTCTTCAGCTCAATAAGAACCGAGTGCTTTACAACAATATCCTGCGTCAGCCTACACGTCCACGTTACCGTGAGCGACTGGAGTATGAGCTGAACAAGTTCCTCCAGATACGCCTGGCTGGTCTCACCCAGTCTGAGGTAGCTGCTATGGACGCACGTGTCCTGAAGGTGGCGGAGAGCATAATAGCCTCACAGGGTGACAGTGCAGGTGACATTCCAGATGAACAGGACGAAGAAACACGTATCCTGAAGAAGGGTAAGCGTCCTGATCACGACCAATTACCCGAGAAGATACAGCAGCTGTTCAATTCTTGCGGAGGTGTGTACAAGAAGATCCGTAAGCTCCACACTATGCTGAAGGGCATGGAGAATCTTCCGTCTTGTGACCGCTACGAGTATCTGAAGCAAATGGACGAGCTGGACGAAATCTACCGCAAGCGTATGCGTGAGTACGACGAGTACAAAGCTGACGCCACCTCTGCTTCTCCTGCTCCAGAGTCAAAGAACACAGAACAGGAGGGCAAGGACGTTAATGTGCTGCTCAACAATGAGCGCTCCTACCTCAAACGTCTGAAGGTACGTCTGAAGAAGGCATACGACGAACGTGGTATATCTGAAGTGACATACCAGGCTTACGAGGATATGCTGAATGAAGCACAGCCACACATCAAGCACCTTCTCTCACTTGGCGGCAAGATAACAGAGAAATCGCGTTACCCTCTGCGTCAGCTGGGAGTGAAATTCCCGGACGAAGAAAATGCGAACACCAAAATATTATAACGAGCTGTTATTGCAACTGCGATTAGCCCCAAACCAAGTGTACTTCGGTAAGCGAATACATATGGCAGGGCTCATCTCGTGGGTGCTCGACCAGACAGGTCCTGCCGATGTTACCGTGACCACCTTCTCCACCTCAGAGGATTTTCTGTATTCGTTCCGTCGTCTGAAGGAAGATGCAGCCATAAAGAGCTGCACCCTCCTTTGCGATATGAAGGCTACGGCAAAGACGTTGCCACTTCTCAGGCTCATGAGCAACACCTTTGACAACGTGCACTTCTGTGAGAACCACAGCAAACTCCTGCTCGTAGATAGTGGAGAGATGAAGGTCTCGGTGATAACGTCTATGAACCAGACTTATGGCGGACGTAACGAGTCAACGCTTATCACTACCGACCCTCGCATATACTTAAAGTTCCGTGAGGGTGTAGATGACATAATACATAATCATTCAGTGCGTTACGACAAATGGAGGAAGTAGATATTGAAACCATGTACCACTACGGCAGACTGCTCACTCCTATAGTGGAGGTGGCAGCGCTTCTGGGTGTCAACGAGCTCTTTCTACAGGAGGAAGTGGACAACCGCAATTCACCTATCCGCAAGGCCTATATGAAAGGGCTGGCTGAGACAGGCGAAGAATTGCGCACGCAGATGATCGAGGCGGTGCATGCTGGTTCTCCTTCTGCTACCGAACAGGCTCTGATAGCACTGCACAACTGTTATAAAGACTGATAGCTATGCCAGTAACAGACATCGAAATATATGCCAAGCACTTCTTCTCAGATGAGCTGACGATGACACATGCCAATGTTCCTGCATCGACACAGGAACGCCTTACGCGCATGCGTGCTGCCTATGCCTATTGGAAGAGGTTTCCCACTCTTGCTGACAAGGAAATAAAGAGTTGGCTTCGTGACAATTACGGCATTGCTGTTACAACGGCTGATGAAGACGTGCACGTTGTCAAGGCTCTATTGGGTAACTTCAATAAGGAGTCGAAAGACTGGAAGGTGTACATGTTTAATCAGCACATTATGGAAATCTACCGCAAGGCAAAGGCGGCTGGTGACTATAAGTCTGCTGAGAAGGCACTGGCTGACTATGCCAAGTACAACCGCCTCGACAAAGATGAGGAAGTTCCTGACAACTGGTGGGAGCGTATCATGCCACAGCAGTTCAATCCTACAGCCGACCCACGAACTATCGGTATCAATCCTATCCCTAATCTCGGACAGCACATAGCCAAGTGGAATAAGCAGTTTAGAGAGGAACTTATCGACGCTGATTTTGAGGAGGTACAGGAAGCAGCACGTTATGCTGGAGAGATAGAAAAGGAGGAACAGTAATGGAACAATACTTCAACGACGGACAACGCTACGTGCTCACCATGCAGCCTCGTGACCTCGTGGTGTGTGCTGGTCGTGGCTTTGGTAAGGGTATCATTCAGGGCACACGTATTCTTCAGTGCATGCAGATGATGCCACGTAGTTCTGGTGGCATGGTAGGTCCGTCAGTCAAGCGTCTGCTCACCAACATACTGCCTTCCATGCTGCAGCACCTCGAACGCTGGGGTTACAAGCGTGATGTGCACTACACCATAGGACACCGACCACCTGCCAAACTGAAATGGGACGAGCCTCTTATCTATCCTGAGAACTGGGAGAACACGCTGTCATTCTATAACGGTAGTGTCATAAACCTGATAAGCCAGGACCGCAAGGGAACGTCAAACTCTATGTCACTCGACTGGCTGAGTATCGACGAGGCGAAGTTCATAGACTTCGAACAGCTGAAGAACGAGACGTTTCAGGCGAACCGTGGACAGGAGATGTTCTTTAAGAAATGCCACCTCCACCATGGCATGACGGTGACCTCTGATATGCCACTCACCAAGTCTGGCTCGTGGTTCATGAAGTATGAGAAGGAGATGAACCCTGAGCTTATCACCTATGTGGAGGGGCTGGTATATCGCCAGTGGCAGCTGATGCAGTCGCATGCCAATGGCAGGAGAACCGAGTGGACTGAGCGCAATCTGCGTGAGGTGAACAGTGCTCTGCTCAATGCTCGCAGGCACACACTCCTGTTCAAACGCTATACTTCAATAGACAATGTGCAGGTGCTTGGAATACAGTATATTAAACGTATGAAGCGTGACCTTCCGCGTCTTACATTCCTCACCTCTGTGATGTGCCAGGATATAGGTGTGGCGACTGACGGTTTCTACTCCTGCTTGAAGAGGAGCAACAAATACACTGCTCCTGACGTAAACTTCATTGACAACCTGGAGTATGACAAAGAGAAATTGGCTAAGCCTGACTCACGCTGGGACGCTGACTGCGACCCTAACCAGCCACTCATCATATCCTTGGACGCTAATGCCAATATCAACTGGCTGTGCGTGGGACAGACGGGTACGGTGGACGGACGCCCCTGCCTCAGGTTCCTCAAATCGTTCTATGTGAAGTACGAGCGCAAGATACCAGAGCTGCTCGATGACTTCAACGAATACTATCGCTA
>OCTX012243843.1_pt1 | contig 27243 bp, 12 predicted proteins | sample 1539691 | NCBI WGS metagenome assembly OCTX01 (sample SAMN02144231, study PRJEB22623) | gut metagenome | biome: sheep rumen | host: Ovis aries | place: New Zealand
GTATTACGGCAGGCCCTCCCGTCAGGAGCGGGTATTTTTATGAAGAAGGTGGCATCTATTCAAACGATGGACATGTTCATTCATTCGGTAAGGGCAGTACAGGCTTTGTACCTGGTAATGGTTATGGAATGGTCGTATTGAAGCGACTGGAGGATGCTATAGAAGACGGTGATAAGATATGGGCAGTCATAAAGGGATTTGCAATGAATAATGACGGCTCTGATAAAATAAGCTATACCGCTCCAAGTCTTTCAGGACACGCCGAAGTCATTGAGATGGCGCAGGCAATGGCTGATGTTTCGCCCGAGACCATAGAGCTTATCGAATCACACGGCACAGGAACAATGATGGGAGATCCTATTGAGGTAGCTGCATTGACTCAGGCCTTCCGTAAAGGAACAGACAAGAAGCATTACTGCTCATTGGGTTCTGTTAAAGCAAATATCGGACATCTTGATTCTGCTGCCGGTATTGCAGGATTTATAAAAGCAGTTCTTTCAGTAAACAAGGGGATTTTGCCGCCTCTTTGCGGATTCAAAGAGCTTAATCCCGAGATTGATTTAACAGATTCACCTTTTTATATCAATACGGAAGCAAAAAAATGGTGCCCTAAAAGCGGAATTCGCAGAGCAGGAGTGTCATCTCTTGGAATGGGAGGGACAAATGCACATATTATTATTGAATCTCCTCCGGAAACCATTCAATCCGATGCCACAGAAAAGACTAGGATAATACCTATTTCAGGGAAAACGCTTTACTCTTTAGAAGAGAACAGAAGGCAACTGAGCGTATTCCTAAAGAACAATAAGAATGAAAAACTTGCTGATGTTGCATATACTCTTTCTCTCGGAAGAAAGGATTTCCTGTATCGTGACGCTTTTGCGTGCAATTCGGTGCAGGAGGCTATAGACCAACTGGACGAGAGAGAACAGTATACAGAGTGTATGATTAATGATAGGAAGGTTGTTTTCATGTTCCCCGGACAAGGCACCCAGTATCCGGGTATGACATATGGATTATATAAGTGTTTTGATGTTTTCAGAGATAATTTTGAAAAGTGCCGTAGTTTTATTCTTGAGTTTATGGATGTTGATATTCTGGACTTCATAAACGGCACCATGGATGATGCCGAAAAGCTTAGCAGTACTCTTTATTCCCAGCCTCTGATTTTTTCAACGAGTTATTGCATGGCAAAGCTTTATCAGTCATTCAGCATCAAACCTGCTGCAATGATAGGTCATAGTCTCGGAGAATATGTAGCAGCTGCTATAGCGGATGTTTTCACTCTTAGAGACGCTTTATTCCTTGTATGCAGTCGCGCTCGTCTTATGTCGGAGGCAGAAGGTGGAGCTATGCTGTCTGTAAAGACAAGTCCGGATGTTATCAGAAAGCTCACAGATGCAAATGTAAGCATTGCTGCCATAAACGCACCTTCGATATGTGTAGTTTCAGGATCATTTGAAGAGATCGACCGTGTCAAAAATGAATGTGAAGCAAACGGTTATTTTGCAAGAGTTCTGAAAACAGATCATGCATTCCATTCTTATATGATGAATAACGTTGCAAAGGAATTCAGAAAAAAGTTGGATGAAGTATCATTCAAAGAGCCATCTATCCCTTATATATCGTGTATGGATGGTATATGGGCAGATAGTGAAACAGTAAATGCTTCGTACTGGGAAAAACATATTACTAATCCGGTCAGATTTGACAAAGGTATTTCAAAGCTTCTTGAGGAGGATGAATATGTTTTCCTGGAAGTGGGTGTAGGAAAGACACTGAGTGTTCTTACGGGAATGCAGAACGAAGACAAAAAAAGAATATGCATATGTGCGGGAAGAACGAATAAGGATGATACAGATGATGCGCTGTTTTTCATGAACAGTATAGCTTCCCTTTGGTGTAATGGAGTATCTATCAACTGGAACGCATTCTATTCTTCCGAGAACAGGGAAAGAATATCACTGCCTTATTATTCTTTTGACCGTTCCCTTTACTGGGTAGACGCTCCTGAGGATAATGAGTATTATTCTGAGCATTTGACAGCCGATACCGGAAATGATGTGACGAGCATTGATAATCCCGAAGAAAAGAGTGTATCAGAGAAAAAGTATCATAAGCGCCCTAATCTTCATCATGAATTTGTTGAGGCATCCACAGAAACTGAAAAAAAACTGATAGAAAAGCTCCAGGATCTGTTGAAAATCAAGCCTGTTGGAATAACAGACAGCTTCTTTGAACTTGGCGGTCATTCGCTGCTTGCAGCACAGTTCCTGTCAATCATCATGGATTCTTTTTCAGTACACATAAGAATGAATGATATTTTTGAATATGATACGGTTCAGAGACTGGCTGAAAGGATAGATGATCTTATTGCAGAATCAGAACCGGATAATTCGGTTGAGAGAGTATTCAATGAGATAATGGAAATGGAATTTGAAGCGATAGAAAAAGAATTATAAAAATGTGGTGATGAATTAATGGCTAAAATTGATTACTGGAAGCTTACGGAAAAGCAGAAGCAGTTGTTCAGAAAAAAGCTTATAGATAACGGGATTTCAGTATTGGATATTCCGGTTGTGCCTTGTGAGACAAAGGATGGGTGTTATCCTTTGTCATGGGCACAGAAGGAGATACTTCCGTATGCGCAGGAAGATGGAGCAGCCTATATAATGTGCAATGCTATACATATCCGAAGGAGAATGGATCCTAAACTGATACAGCAGGCAATGCAGTTTATGGTCGAAAAACACGAAGTGATGAGAATAGCCTTTGTTAATAAGGAAGGTTCTTTTTTTCAGACAGTATCAGAAATCAGCGATGTAAAGATCAATATAGTCGATCTACAGGATTATTCGGAAGAAGAACGTTATTCAAAAGCTAAACAGCTGCTCAGTGAAGATGGCCGTATTCCCTTTGAGGTATCGGATTATCCGTTTTACAGAGTAACGCTGTATAAGCTTGGGAAAGAAGAGTGCATCCTTGGTATAAGTATGCATCATTTTATAACAGACAGCCTGTCACTTCAGATGCTTACAGTTGATTTCCTGGATATGTATCTAAAGCTTGAAAACGGCAATCAGATAAGTATGGAGGCTCCCTCCGTCAGATTTACGGATTATGCACTATGGCAGAATGAATGGATAAGACCTGATATGTTACAGAATGAACTCAAATACTGGAAGCAGACGCTGAAAGATATCAAGTCGAGTTATTCACTTCCCGAGGACTATAAAAAAACTGATGCTGACCAGCTTAGCGGGGGATTTGTTGTATCATGCTTTGATGAAGCTCTGACAGAGAGGATAAGATCGTTTGCGGCAGAAAAAAGGATATCTGTTTTTCAGCTGCTGCTTGCGGTGTATATGATACTGATCAGCAGGTATCGTTCGGATCCTGACGTCGCACTCAGCACTCCTGTATCCGGAAGGATACGAAAGGAAATACAGAGTATACCGGGCTTTTTTGCACACGGAATGATAATCCGTTCTTTTGTTGATGAAAACAAGTCTTTCAGTGAAGTGTTAAAGTGTCTTTCTTTGCAAGTTGATCAAGCATTCAATAATCAGTATGTTCCTATCGATCTTATATGTGAAGAAGTTGATGAGAAAGATGCAGTAAACATTGGAAAGATCTTCGATATGTTTTTCACGTTTCATAACTATCAGGAGTATGATCCGATAATACCGTTTGAGCAGGTCAACTTTAGCAATAATACTGCTAAAGGCGATGTTTCCATCGAGCTTACAGAGCGAAAGAATTATATTGATGTTACGGTAGAATACAATCTTTCACTGTATAGGAGGGAAACGATAGAATTATTTGTGAAGAATTATATCAGCCTTTTAAGAAACTGTCTCGATTCACCTTTGGATCTGATAAAGAATATAGACGTTTATAATTCTGAGGATGCATTGCGCTTTTATGAAGTGGCAAATCGTACAAAAAGGGATTATGATTATCATAACAATGTATATGATATGATTGCGGAACAGGCCTGTGTCACTCCAGATAATGTTGCATTGTATGAGGACGATAAAGAAATAACATATAAAGAACTGTTAAATAGCGTTGATAAAGAGTGTGCATTCTTAAAAGAGAAAGGGATAAAAAAAGGTTCACAGATAGGAGTGCGTCTCAGACCATCAAAAGAGTTGATAATATCTTTAATCGCTATTTTAAAAACAGGATGCACTTATGTTCCTCTTGATTATCAGCTTCCACAGAAGAGAGTTGGTATCATCAGTGAAAAGGCAGGAATAACAGCGATTCTTTCTGATGATAAAAATGAATCTGATCTTAAAAAGAATCTGTTTTATTATGTGGGAAATGACGCGGGATTCTGGAGAGAAGAAGCATACCGTATTGAAAGAGAATCGATTGATCCGGAAGACAACGCATATATAATGTTTACTTCGGGAAGCACGGGAACACCAAAGGGCGTTCAGATCTCACATAGTAATATGGTTAATTTCCTTCTTAGTATGAAAGAGGAGCTTGGCTTCAGAGAAAAGCAGTCTTTTTTGAGCCTGACAACATATTCATTTGATATCTCGGTATTGGAAATCTTTCTTCCACTCATATGCGGAGGAAGTGTTATTGTTTCATCTGATAATCTTAACAGGGATATTGCAAAGCTAAAACAGGTAATTAGCAGATATTCGCCTGATTTTATACAGGCAACACCTGCATTATGGATTACGCTTTTTAAAAGCGGATTTGAATGCGGCAGAGATACTGTTGCACTTTGTGGCGGAGAGGCGATGGACAGAGATCTCGTTGAAAAGCTTGAACGGATGTTTGATAAATCATTTAATATGTACGGCCCGACTGAAACAACGGTATGGTCTCTTATGTATAAGCTTGACAAGAATAAACATGATTCTTTTATCGGATGGCCTATTGGCAATACAACAGCCTATGTCCTGGATAAAAAGCATAAACAGGTTGCCCCTGGCTTTATAGGAGAGCTTTATATAGGAGGTGCAGGTGTTTCAAAAGGATACTATAATGATCCCGAAGAAACACAAAAAAGATTTATTGATAATCCGTTTGGAGAAGGAAAGCTTTTCTATACAGGAGATCTTGCGAAATGCTATGATAACGGTTGTTATGAATACTGTGGAAGAAATGACCAGCAGGTAAAGGTGCATGGATATCGTATAGAAACAAAAGAAATTGAGCTTTGCCTGAAAAAGCATTCTTTGATAGATAACTGTGCGGTTGTTGCAACAAACGGAGACAGTGATGAAAAGATACTGGCTGCTTATATACAGCCTGTAAGGAACGCAGTGGCCTTACCTGATATTCAGGAATTGAAGGATCATATCAGAGAAGAGCTTCCTGCATATATGATACCATCTGTTTTTGTCTTTCTGGACGCGCTTCCGCTTACATACAATCTTAAAGTAGATAGAAAAAGCCTTATGGAGCGAAAGGTAACAGAGATAATGGACCATACTTATGTCGCTCCTCAGAACGAAATTCAGGAGCTCCTGACAAAAATATGGAGCGAAGAACTCAAAAAGGAAAGGTTAGGGATCAGAGATGACTTCTTTTCCATAGGCGGGCATTCTCTTTCCATGATAAGGATAAAAGAAACACTGTACAGACGTTTTAATATATCTGTCCCTCTGTCATGGTTCTCAAAGTATCCAACAGTAGAGAAAATGTCAAAAGCAATAGCTGAACAGGCGGATAAGATGTTTGTAAAAGATAAGGAGTCTAATAAGCCTGAGACAGCTGTTGTATTTGATAAAGATAATCTGTATGAACCTTTTGACCTGACGCCTGTTCAGGCAGCATACTGGGTTGCAAGGAACAGCAAAGGTAGCCTTGGTGGAATATCCACGCATATTTACAGAGAATCAGTCATAAAGGGATTAAATGTAGAAATGCTTGAAAAAGCCATAAACATCGTTATCGCAAGGCATGATATGCTAAGGACGGTGTTCTTGGAAAACGGTAAGCAGCAGATACAGAAAGAAGTGCCGTATTATCACCTGAAAAAGCATTTCTGCGTAGAAAACGATCAGAAATCTGCTGATGAGCTCAGAAAAGTAAGGGATGAAATGTGCAGTCAGGTATTTGATCCTGAGAAATGGCCACTGTTTGATGTGCGTATCAGTTATATGCCTGATAACCTTGCGCGTATTCACATGAGCTTTGACTGCCTTATCGGAGATGCAAGAAGCTTTCAGATCATTCTTGATGAATTGGCAGTATGCTATGCAGGTAAGGAAAAAACTCTGAGACCGATAAACTACAGCTTCAGAGATTATATCTTGACCACAGCTAATAATACCGATATTCCAGAGTATCAGCTTGCCAGAGAGTATTGGACAAAAAAAATCCCTGATATGCCCGATAAGCCTTTATTATCACTGAAATGTGAGCCTGCGCTTATCCATAAGCCTTCGTTTGCCCGTAAGAATTTCTGCTTGGGCAAAGAGCAATATATAAAGCTCAAGGAGGTTGCAGAAAGATATCATGTTACAAAGACTGTAGTCTTATTGACGGCGTTTTCAGAGATCCTTGCGCTGTACAGCAGGAAAAGCAGATTTACATTGAATCTTACTTTGTTTGACAGAGAAACGATACATCCTGATATCAATAGTATTGTTGGAGATTTTACAACAGGAGTATTGCTCGATGTTGATATGAGCGGAAACGGTTCTCCTCTCGTTTATGCGGAAAGGATACAGGATACTCTGATAACCAATTTAGAGCATAGGCGATTCAGCAGTGTGGATGTAACAAGAGAAATGTTAAACAGTGGGTATATCACCGAGAGTTTTCCTGTTGTGTTTACCAGTCTGTTAGATGTGTATGAAGAAACACATTCGTTCGAGAATACTCTGGGAGTTGTTGATGATAAGGAAAGTGTCAGATACAGTATCTCTCAGACACCGCAAGTATGGCTTGATCACCAAGCTATGGAGACAGATGGACAGTTGTTTATAAACTGGGATTATGTTGTTGATCTTTTTGACAATGACATGATTGACAATATGTTTGAGGATTATACAAAGCTTATAATCGAACTCCTTGATCATGAAACATGGATCTGCACGGAACCGCTGGCGCAGGATCATTCCCGATACAAGTATCGCATTGCTTTAGAGCCTGCTTTGGATTTCGAAGAAAGCGATGATAGTGATGAGCTCATGATAACTCGCTTCATTGATAATGTGAAAAAGAACGGTGCGGCTGTTGCTGTTATCACTGACAACATGACCATAACATATGACGAGCTTGACAGGATGTCTGATGTTCTGGCACTAAGCATTATAAAAAAGAACACAGCAGAATGTGTAGGTATCATAATGGAAAAGGGATGGGAGCAGATTGTCGCTGCTTTAGCTATCCAAAAGGCAGGAAAAGCATATGTGCCTATAGATGCCTCATTACCTGAAAAAAGAATTCAAAAGATCATAGATCTGTGTGGTCTTGAGCTTTGTCTGGCAACAGAGGAGTTTACTGGCAAGATACAAAGTGAAGTCATAATCGTATCAGACCAGACTTGTGATAAGGTGCTTATGGCTGATGACAGGTCTTTGATCGAACGCTCGTTAAAACGTGTCAATGCAGAGGATAAAGCTTATATAATATTTACTTCTGGTAGCACGGGCGAGCCCAAAGGCGTTGTTATCTCTCACAAAGGGGCAATGAATACTATAAACGATATCAATGCAAGATGGAATGTAAACAAGAATGATAGAATACTTGCATTATCGTCAATGAGTTTTGATCTGTCGGTTTATGATGTTTTCGGATTGCTGAGCGTGGGCGGAGCAATTGTGATCCCCGATAAGGAGCGAGTAAAGGATCCTTATCATTGGGATGAGTTATTGGAAAAGTATAAGATAACTATATGGAATTCCGTTCCTGCTTTTATGAGTATGTATACTGAAATAGAGAGCGACAAGCAAAAGGGTATAAAAAATCTAAGACTCATTCTTCTCAGCGGAGACTGGATACCTGTAGATCTTCCCGAAAGAATATGGAAAAGCAATAACAATGCAGAGATTATAAGTCTTGGCGGAGCAACAGAGGCTTCCATATGGTCTATCTATCATCCTATTACAGAGGTTAGACCCGGACAGGCAAGTATACCTTACGGAAAATCTCTATCAGGACAGAAGATGTTTGTTCTTAATGAGAAGAAAATGCTTTGTCCGGTAGGTGTAGAGGGTGACATATTCATAGGTGGCAAAGGACTGGCTGATGGATACATAAATGATCCTGTAAGGACCCAGGAGCGTTTTATCGTTCATCCTCTGACAGGTGAAAGATTGTATGATACTGGGGATGTAGGCAGATACACTGATGACGGGACGATTATTTTTCTTGGCAGAAGAGATGATCAGGTAAAGATGAATGGACATCGTATCGAGTGTGGCGAAATACAGGCAATAATCAGGCGCTGCCCTGGGGTTGAAGATGCTGTCGTAATGCCAAGTAAAAAGAACAGAAACTCTCTTACGGCATTTGTTAAGAAGAAAATGATCAATGAAACATATGATATCATACTTGATTACGCAAAGAGGAAAGAAATAAAGCTTGAGCAAAGAAGCATAAGAAAGGATATAAAGAGCCAAGAGATCGTTTTGAACAATCCTTATCAAAAATCAGATTATTTCAGACGCAAAAGCTACAGACAATTTATAAAGGATGAGATCCCTCTTGCTGATTTCTCTGCATGGCTTAGTTCTTTGTCAGGATATCGCAATGCAGAAATGCTGCTTCCGAAATACAGGTATGCATCTGCTGGTGCACTGTATCCTGTCCAGATCTACATATATGTGAAAGCAGGAAGGATAGAAGATATCAAAGGCGGATACTATTACTATAATCCTGAACGTAATAGTCTTCAGTTATTGTCAGAAGAATGTGATAATCAGGAAAAATATCATGTTCATCAGAATAAGATCATTGAGGGTGATTCGGCATTTTCTGTTTTCCTTGTTGCGGATTTAGAATCTATAAGGCTTTTGTATGGAAAAGAGAATGCGTATATATACAGTCTTATTGAAGCGGGAACCATCACAGGTCTGTTAGAGCAGGAGGGACTGAAAAACAAGATAGGATTGTGCCAGATAGGAATACTTGATTTTGATAAGATCCGTAATAAGCTCAGGTTATCATCTGCTCATAAGTATCTTCATATGTTTGCCGGCGGTATGATAAGTGAGGAGATGATCACACAGAATAGTGAGATCAGTTTACCTGAAGTTCAAATCGAGGATAATGCATCTGCCGGAAACAAGGATGCTTCCGTACAGGATATGGATGCCGAAAAACTGAAGGATCATCTTAAAGAATTCCTGCCTGATTATATGATACCTAAAACGGTAGTATTTGTTGATGAGATCGTATTGACATCAAATAATAAAGTGGACTATAAATACCTTGCTTCTTTAGAGGAGAGATCAGAGGATCAGCCCGCTAATGAAGTATCGACGATCAATACAGGCGCTCTGTCCGCAGAGGAGGCTGCTGTACTTGACGTGTGGAAACAGGTTCTGAACAGGAATAATATAGGCTTGAATGATAATTTCTTTGATATTGGCGGCACGTCTTTAAAGATCGTACAGGTAAATAAACTGCTTAATCAGCGTTTCGGATGTGAATTGGATATCATCGTTCTGTTCCGCAATCCTACCATTAAGGCATTGGCATCTGTCATTAAAAAACCGGTAAAGGAAAACAGTGCGATAGGCAGAGCTGAAAAAAGAGCTGAGAAGAGGCTCAGAATGCAGCGGAATAGGATCAATTAATAGAGAGGTGAAGTTAATGAATCTGAAAAACAACGCAAATGATATAGCGATCATAGGCATTAATCTGCGCTTTCCTAGTATTAATACGGAGGAAGAGTTCTGGGATGTATTAAAAAACGGCAAGGACAATCTTGAAGCAGTTGTAAATGACAAGAATATTATAAAGGTCAATACATCGTTAGACAAAGCAGCTTTTTTTGACAGAGAATTCTTTGGTTATACTAAAAAAGAAGCAGAGCTTATGGATCCGCAGCACAGATTGTTCCTTCAGTGTGCATGGGAAACTCTTGAAAAGGCAGGGTATGATTCGTTCAGTTATGATGGGCTTATCGGACTTTTTGCTGGAGTAAGTACAAGCACATACCTCTTGAACAATCTTATGACCAATAAGTCGGTCATGGATTCTGTTGACAGCTTACAATTATCTGTGCTTAATGAAAAAGACCATTTTGTTGGAAAAACTGCGTACAAGCTTAATTTAAAAGGTCCGTGCATTGCTGTGCAGACAGTTTGTTCTACTTCTCTTGTGGCAGTGCATCTGGCTTGTCAGAGCCTTTTGAACGGTGAATGTGATATGGCCTTGGCAGGTGGTGTGACGGTTCAGTATCCTCAGAATAACGAGTATACTTTCTATCAGGGAGGACTTGTTTCTGCTGACGGACGGATCCATGCTTTTGATCAGAATGCAACAGGAACAGTTTATAGTGACGGACTTGGTATAATTCTTTTAAAACGTCTCGAGGATGCTATAGAATGCGGGGACAATATTAGAGCAGTTATCAAGGGAAGTGCAATCAGTTCTGACGGAAGTGACAGAGTCGGATATACCGCTCCCGGTGTAAACGGACAGGTCTCTGCTATAATAGAGGCACAGATGGTGGCTGATGTCCCTGCCGAGACCATAGGTATGATCGAGGCGCACGGAAGCGGCACTCCACTGGGTGACGGTATAGAGATTGATGCACTGATACAAGCATTTGGATCAAGAACAGATGATAAGTCATTCTGTGCGCTTGGATCAGTAAAAACCAATATAGGTCATACTCAGAACGCATCGGGAATAGCAGGCATCATAAAAGCTGTTTTATCGCTTGAACATAAGCAAATACCGGCAAGCCTAAATTGTTTGTGTCCAAATGAAAAGCTTGAAATTGATAAAACGCCCTTCTTCGTTAATTCATTCTTGATGGATTGGATCGAAGATAAGCATCCGAGAAGAGCGGGAGTAAGCTCGTTCGGACTTGGGGGCATAAACAGCCATATCATACTTGAAGAAGCACCTGAGTATGTGAACGGTGAATTACATGTAAGCGATGATACCGGAGAGGTATATTGCTTGTCAGCAAAGACCGAAAGCGCATTGACAAGCATGATTCACAATCATATAGCGTACATAAACAGTCATGACAGCCTTGAATTGATAGATATGGCGCTCACTCTAAAAACGGGCAGAAAAAGCTTTGAGAAAAGAGTGGCTATACGTTTTGATAGTAAACAGAGTCTGCTTGCAGGATTGGAGGATGCCGTTAGAAATATAAAAAAACATGGCGCGATCGCTCCCAAGAAGCTAAGCTGCAGATTCGGTGAGATTTCTTGTATCAGTTTGGGTGAATTGATGCGGGAAACTGAAAAAAACGCATTGTTATCAGGTGTAGTGGCAGATGTTTTTAAAGAAAATGCTGTGAGCATAATGAATCTGAACGGTTTACCTGATGATAAGAAAAATGTGCTGGCTCAGCTTATAACGGCAAGATATCTGTCCTCAATGTTCGAAAACATAGAGCAAGCTGAAGACGGAGATTTAAAAATAGGTTACTCTGTGGGAGAAAAATCCGGTTTCCATACCATTGAAGAGCTGTTAAGCAGGATATGGGAGTATGGATATGATGTCAACTGGCAGAACGTGTATAAAGATACTATGTTCCATCATGTGGATCTTCCAACATATCCGTTTGAAATGGAAGAATGCTTTATCGAGCCCTCAAATAACAGAGACAGCGGCTTCGGGAATTCTGAGATCGTCAGGGAATCAGAGATAACAGCTGAAAGCGTAAAAAATACATTAATAAGAATATGGTCTGAAAAGCTCGGTGTAGAAAAAATCGGGGATGATGACAACTTCTTTCAGCTTGGAGGTCATTCGCTGCTTGTAACGCAGGTAGTTTTAAGCATAAACTCTGTTTATAACATTGATTTTCCTCTGGCGAGCTTTTATGAAAATCCGTTGCTGGGTGAGTTGAGCAAAGAAGTATATAAGACTATTTGCGAAAACAGTAAAAAGTATGATGATCTGCCCGAAGTTATCGAGAATACTGCTGACAGATATGAGCCTTTCCCCCTGACAGATATACAGAGAGCTTATTGGATTGGCAGAAATGGTTCCATGGATCTTGGAAATACTTCAACGCATATGTATTTTGAAGGTGATATCCAGGAACTTGATATTGACAGATTCAACAGTGCACTGAATAAAATGATAGAGCGTCACGAAATGCTCAGGGCAGTTATTACTTCTGACGGCAAACAGCGTATATTGGAGAGCGTTCCTGCTTACACGGTTGACTTTGAGGATATAAGCCATAAGGGTGAATCGGAGCAGAAAATGCGGATAGACGAGATAAGACAGGCGATGTCTCATCAGATCATCGACTGCTATAATTGGCCGCTGTTCTGTATGAAGGCAACAAAAGTATCCGAGAGCATGACGAGGCTCCACATCAGCTTTGATCTTCTGATAGCAGATGCATGGAGCATGGAGCTTTTGTTGGCAGAGCTTTCTTATTCATACCATCATCCTGAAATTGAATTACAGCCCTTACATCTTTCATTCAGAGATTACGTTAATGCAATTAATGAAATTGAAAAAACGAATCGTTATGAGAAGTCAAAGGAGTATTGGAGAGAACGAGTGAAAACCCTTCCTTCAGCACCTTTATTGCCATTGAAAACGGATCCGTCAAGTGTTACAGATCCTCATTTTGTAAGGCGGAGAGAGTTTTTAGATAAAGATGAATGGTCAAGAATTAAGGAAAAATGCCGTAAATATGGAATATCGGAGACAGTTATGCTCTTATCTGCTTTTTCCGAGGTGCTTGCATTATGGAGCCGTGAAAGAGCTTTTACTCTCAATCTGACGGTTTTCAATCGTCTTCCTATACATGAACAGGTTAACAGTATTATCGGAGATTTCACTGCTTTGAACCTTCTTGAGATCAGAAATGATGCAGATACTACACTGCTGAACAGAATGAAAAGCAATCAGAAGCAACTCCTGAATGATATGGACCACCGCTATTATAACGGTATTCGTGTGACAAGGGATCTGATGAAGGAGTACAGTAATTCTAATAGAGCAATAATGCCTATCGTTTTTACAAGTATTCTTAATCAGAACTCAAGCAGTTGGGATGAGGATAAGGATTTTGCCGATAATCTTAAAGAATCTGATGAGACTTACAGTATATCTCAGACACCTCAGGTTTGGCTTGATCATCAGGTAATGGAACGCAATGGAGCTATCGTCTATAACTGGGATACTGTTGAGGAGCTTTTCTCTGAAAACATGATAGAAGAAATGTTCAGAAATTACAGACTCCTCTTAAAAAGAATTGCAGAAACAGATGACATATTGTATGCTGTTAACCCATTGTGCGATGAACGCTTCGGATTTGGGTATAAGAATATGGTTGATAATGATGAAGCTCATTGTAACAGCTATGAGGTGCCCGATGACTTGCTTTATGAAGGCTTTATAAGACAGGCGGAAAAAAATCCTGATAATCCAGCAGTAATAACAAGCAGCGATATAATAACATATAGCGAGTTGGACAGGCTTTCTAACAAAGTTGCCAGTCAGATTGAAAAACTGAAAGAGCCTAAAGAAAAGCTTATAGCTGTGGTTATGAAAAAAGGCTGGGAGCAGATAGCGGCAGTTCTTGGAATCTTGAAATCAGGACACGCTTATCTTCCGATCGATATAACACAACCCAGTGAAAGAGTAATGGATATTCTTGATCTTGCTGGTGTTTCAATTTGTGTTGTACAAGAAAGAAATGACAACTTGTTTGGTATGCTATCACAGGTAGTTATTGATAATGGTACACTTTGTGGATTGAGAGATGAGCCTGACAGCTATAAAGCATACAATATCACAGAAAAAGCGGACCCTGATGATACCGCATATGTTATTTTTACTTCAGGCAGCACTGGTAAGCCAAAAGGAGTAGTGATTTCTCACAGAGGCGCATTGAATACGATAATAGATGTGAATATGTCATTCGGTGTAACAAGCAATGACCGTGCAATAGCTTTATCATCACTTTGCTTTGACCTGTCTGTATATGATGTTTTTGGAATGCTGTCCGAGGGGGCGGCGTTAGTTATACCTGATTACGATAAAACAAGGGATCCATATCATTGGGCAAAGATGATAAATGAACATCATGTTACGATATGGAATACAGTTCCTGCGTTAATGAAGATGCTTGTAAGCACCGATACTGATGAGGCATTTAATAATATCAGACTTGTTCTGATGAGCGGTGATTGGATTGATACTTCATTGCCGGCTGCAATCTGGGATAAAAACAGCAATATCCAGATAATCAGTCTCGGAGGTGCTACAGAGGCGTCTATATGGTCTGTTATTTATCCGATACAGAAGGGTAAGGAGTATCGCATCAGTATCCCTTACGGGAAAGCAATGACGCATCAGACCATGTACATCCTTAATCCTGCTATGCAGCAATGCCCTATAGATGTTATAGGTGAGATTTATATTGGTGGTGTTGGAGTTGCCAAAGGATATTGGAATGATGATGAACGTACAAGGGAACACTTCGTCAGGAGTCCTTTTACAGGTGAGATGCTCTACCGTACAGGAGATATTGGCCGTTATATGAATGACGGCAATATAGAGTTTCTCGGCAGACAGGATAATCAGGTCAAAATAAACGGATTTCGTGTTGAACTTGGAGAAATAGAATATGCGATTCGTGACAACGAAATGGTACAGGATGCTGCTGTAGTAGTAAATGATAAGGCTGCGGGCAAGCAAATGATAGCTTTCGTACAGGTCGATAAGGAATCTGCATATGGACTGAGTAATACAGGAAATGAAGAAATAATACTGGATTCAACAGAAAGACTGAAGTTCAAATTGAAAGAAACAGCAGTAAGAGATCTACCTGACCGTAAAAGAGTTTGTCTTGATAATTCTCTGTTATGTGATGATTATTATTACAAGCATAGAAGCTATCGACATTTTTCTGATGAGACGATTCTTTTAGCTGATTTTACCCGTGTTATTGGATCTCTTGCAAGAAAAAAGAGTGATACCATGCTCTTCCCTAAGTATCGTTATGCATCAGGCGGTGGTTTATACCCTGTTCAGGCATATCTGTATATAAAGGCCGATAGGATCGAAGGTGTACCGGCAGGACTGTATTATTACGATCCAAAAAACAATGATCTTGTCCTTCTTGACGGAGATACGGTGCTTACGGAGTCTATACATGAAAAAGGCAATAGGAGCATATTTACAGAATCAGCTTTCTCGGTTTTTCTGGTTGGCAAAAAGAGTACTGTCAGGAAGATGTACGGAGAAAGAGAGGGAATGAATTATATAAAGATCGAAGCGGGATTGATCTCATCATTATTGGAGAATACAGGTATTGATAATCAGATTGGATTCTGCCAGATCGGAACACTTGATTTTGAAAGCATTAGCCATAAGCTGGAACTTGATGAAGATGCATATTATATCCACTGTCTGCTTGGCGGTCATATAACTCAGCAACAAATGACTCGTGAGGGCTTTTTGAAAGAAATGAGTGAGTATGATCATAAGAAAAATGACAATACAGGAAAGATCGATGTTTCCAAGTTGATCTTGGAAAAGCTGAAGGACAGACTGCCTGAATATATGATACCTTCACGTATTGTACCAGTGAGTTCGCTGCCGCTTACATCAAATGGTAAGATTGACAGAAATGCGCTGCTTAGTATGCTAGATAGTACACAGCATATTGTAACAGAAAAAAAAGCGAATAATGTGAAAACAGAGGCACAGAAAAAGGTATACAGCATATGGAGCGAATGTCTTGGGAAAAGCGGCTTCGATATACAGGATAACTTTTTTGATCTTGGAGGAGACTCTGTCATTACTGTCCAAGTATTCGGCAAATTGAAAGCAGCTTTTTCAAAGCCTATATCTATAGTAGATCTGTTTAGCTATCCGACGGTTGAAGCACTTGCAGATTTCTTGTCTCAGGAGGAGAATGCTTGCGCTTTTGAAGATGAAGAGCGAGATAGAGCAAATAAAAGGAAAAATGCAATAGCAAAAAAGAAAAGGAGGATATAGAGTGGGCGAAAAGAATCTTTCGGATCTGTCAGCAATAGATCTCTTAAGAATGCTTGATAACAGAGAAATAACCAGTCAGGAACTTTTAGAGCACTACCTTCAGAGAGTGAAGGAACATGACAACGATATCAATGCAATCGTTGAGATCAATGAGAGCGATGCAAGAAAACGTGCGAAAGAAGCTGATGAGGCAAGAAAACGCGGAGAGATCTGGGGACCGCTTCACGGCCTTCCGGTCACTGTAAAGGATGTTTTTCTGGTAAAAGGATTCAAAATCGCTGCAGGTACCTCGTTCTATAAGGATTATACGGTAGATGAGAATGCAGATGTCGTTAATCGTTTACTTGATGCAGGAGCAATAATATATGCCAAGACAAATGTACCCTACTGGGCAGGAGATTGGCAGACATACAATAAAGTTTACGGAACGACGAATAATCCTTATGATCTGAACAGGACCTGTGGTGGATCATCAGGCGGTGCAGCGGCATCTGTTGCGTCGGGCTTTTCTTCACTTGAACTGGGAAGTGATATGGGAGGCTCCATAAGGATACCTGCTCATTATTGTGGCGTTTATGGTCATAGGCCAACCTATGGCGTTACTTCTATGTATGGACATATTCCGGGAAATCCCGGAGAGCGTGCGATTCCTGATCTGTCTGTCAGTGGCTGCATTGCCAGAACTGCTGAAGATCTTGAATTACTGTTCGATGTTATCAAAGGAGGTGAATATCCTGATAATAAAGCGATTTCTTTTGAACTTCCGGAATACAGTGAAAAAGAATTGAAAGACTTTAAGATATGTGCATGGTTAGATGATGATTTTTGCCCAATAAGCAGCAGTTTGAAGCAAAAGTATCAGAAGCTGATAGATGACCTTAAAGCAAACGGAGCGACAATAGACTGTAAAAAGCCTGAAGGCTATTCCCTTGAGGAAGTCTACAGATATATGCGATTCCTTTCAGGAGGCGTTGTAGCTACGGGTCTTACACCGGTGCAGAGAATTGTTTTCAGTTTTGTCGGAAAAGTATTGGGCCTCCATAAGAAAGGTAAACTTGCTGTTGAATGGAGAGAATACATTAAAGGCATGGTAGATAGTCACAGGACATGGCTTATTTATGATGAACAGCGGGCAAAGCTGAGGCATGAATACAAGCAGCTTTTTGATAAATATGACATTCTATTGATGCCTGTGGCGCCATGGAATGCTTTTGTTCACAACCACAAATCAGTTCTTTCCCGAAGATTTATGATTGATAACAAAAAGCGCAGATATCTTGAACACATCCCGTGGATCTGTATCCCAACAGTTATGGGCTTCCCCGCGTCATCTATACCGATCGGCATGGATGAAAAAGGTTTGCCTGTAAGTATTCAGGCGGTCTCAGGACCGTATGAGGACAAAAAATGCTTTAGATTCGGTAAAATAATAGAGAGCATTTACGGAAAAAACAAAAAACCATTTTAAAGGAGAATGAATTATGAAGAAGAGAATGTTTTTAGCAGCAATCACATTTTGTGCAGTTTTATGCTTCGTAGTAGGAGCAGTCTTTAATAACGGATTTGAAACTTTCGCGTGTTCGCCCAAAAAGCCGAAGAATATAAGTGTAACATATAACGGCTATGAGATGGATCTTCACGGCGAAAAGGCTTATTATTCAAACAAGACACTTATGGTACCGATTCAGCAGCTTACTGAGGAATTAGGCGCTACTGTTACAGTTGACAGAAAGGGTCAGCTCGTTATAGATAACTGGAAGCACATAATAACACTTAAGTCTGGAAAGAAGTATGCCTATATTGATGGTAAGAAGAGAAAACTTTCTGATAAAATTGTGAAGAATAAGGGCGTTTTCTATGCTCCTTATGAGCTGCTTGAGAAGGACTTTGATCTTACTGTTGATCTTGATAAATGCAGCAATACATTAAAACTTGAGACAAAGGTCGAAGTTGAGAGAATCCACGTTGAGGATCAGCTTATCGCAGGTATTCGTTTCCGCGGACAGTATACAGAGATCGCTGATTACTACCTTGCTTTAAGAGAAGTGGTCGGAGACCGTGCGATCGGCGGCGGTTTCAGCCTTTACTACGACCAGGATTATGAGATAGGACATGATACAGAGATCTGTCTGAATATCACAGAGCCCTTTGAGTCAACAACTGTTAATGTAAACGGGAAAGAAGCAACCATCGAATGCCGTATTTTAGAGGGCGGAGAATTCCTTTCAGCAACACACTTAGGTCATGCAAATACGTTAGGTTACCTTTGGACACAGATCGAGCAGTATGCAGTTGATGAGTGCATTACATTCGGTGGTGCTTCAAGAGAGATATATGATTATGAGGATTTCACAGATGATCGTAAGCAGGTAACTACAGTACAGATAAGGATCTTTGGCGAAGATGACCCTGTTCCTCAAATGCAGAGAACTTCTGTATACATCAACAATGAAAAGGTCGATTTAATGGCTGAGCCCATTTTCAAAGATCTTGACAAGAACTTTATCCTGCCCACAGAGCTTATATCTAATCTCCTCGGAGCAGAGGTATACTATACAAACAGCAGAAAGGAAATGAACATTATTACTGACGAGCACACAATAATGATACCTGCAAACAGTGAAACCATTATTGTTGACGGAACCGAGCAGGTAGTATCTGCTGAGTGCCTGAGCCTTAATAATACTATATATGTACCTAAGGATTTCTTTGAAACATACTTTGGTGTTACTGTTACATATGACAGTGAAATGGACGCTTTCTTTTTTGAAGTATAATAAGAGTTAATGAGCCATGTATTATGTTTGCTTGATATATCTATTATTGTCATATAACGGTTAAATATGCTTTATAGAGACTATACGTTTGAAAACAGGATTATTACAAACAGATTCTATAAAAGTGTATTGCTTTACATAGTTTTGCCGATTTAAGGCCATTAATAGAAATTGTTTTTGCAAGTCGGGTCGACCATAAACGCATTAGATACTGGATAGCTTTAAAGCAGCCTGCCGAAAAACGGAAGGTTTCCGGATAACATGATTCGGCTGAATTGTTATAGATAGCTGATGCATATTCAAGCATTAGTTTCCTCTTGTAATTATATAAGAGACACAGATCGTATTATGCGTTGTAATGCATCAGCTATAGCTTTTTGAACAGCACAAATCTTTTAAGCAAACAATATATAGTTTTCATAATAACAGATTGGAGAAAAGAAATATGAATAAATATACGACATGTAAGTATTGTATTATGCATAGCGGGATACCTGGCATAACTATTGACAAGGACGGAGTTTGTTCCGACTGTAATGATTTTGTTGAAGAACAGAAGGTTAATAATGAAACAGCAGCTGTTGAATACACTAAAAAGATGGAGGAACTATTTGAAAAGGTAAAGAGCGAAAAGCATGTATATGATGCGATTGTTCTCTTCAGCGGTGGAAAGGATAGTACAGAGCTTGTCAATATAGCAAAGAACAGGTATGGCCTTAGTATTCTTGGTTTTGGAATGCAGCTTCCCATCGGCAAGCCACAGGCGGTTGCAAATATGGATGAAGTAGCAAAGCGTATTGGCTTTGATCTTATGAAGATGTCTATACCGCTGGATACATATAAGCGATATATGAAGTTCGCACTGATGAACAGCGATAAATATGATCTCGGAGAGAATATTGGTTGTGCAGCTTGCAGTTTCATTTTCAGATGGTATGCATATAGACTTGCTATAGAAATGAATATACCGATAATTCTTGACGGGCGTGATAAGTGGCAGAATGGCGGATTTTTATTTGAATCCGGAGATGAAACAAAGGAAAAAGCTCTGAAGGGAGAAAAGGTTTTTTCAAGGCTTCATGATCTTGCACAGGATGCGCTGGGCACTACTAAGGGGCTGATGGGGTATGATATAGAGTACTTCAAGGATAAGAATTTCCCTTCATTTATAGCTCCGTTTACTTTTATGGATTATAATACAATGGACAGTCTTAAGACTATAGATGAGTTAGGCCTTAACAAGAATGATTTTGAGACTATGTATACTAATTGTGACGGTGTATATCTATTTGATTATATTACTCTGAAGAGATTTGATTGTACTTCATACCATAAGGGCTATGCTCACGGTCTCCGCAATAAGATACCAACACTTACACAACTCAAGACAGATGAATCAGGAAATGATGATTCGTTTATGCTGACAAGAGAACAGACGATGACAGTTCTCGATGAATACAAAAAGGCACTGTTTTATATGGCTGAGCATAGTATCGATTCCGCTGCTCTGACCGATGAAGTTATAGATGAGATAATAAAGCTCACTCCTTTTAGTCTGAAGTTATACGGAGAAAAGGGAGCTCGAATGCTTGTCAAGCGTTTCACATTTATGAAAGAGTACGCGGATTTCTTTGACATTAATCTGTTAGATATAAAAGAGGACGAATGATCTGATCATATGTCGGCTGATGCAGCGCAATTAGGTTATATATAATGGTTAAGCAGATAGTTCACCCTTGACTAACAAGATTATATATGCTATAATTGTTAATAATAAATATGACAGGTCTATGTCATATTATATCTGGTATAATCGTTTATAACGGGTTGTTGGCTGGGAAAAGGACTCTTTGTTTCTTGATCTTTATGAAAAGGCATTACTGGTATGTTGTTTCTGAAGCATCATTTCTCAGGCAACGCTTAATACTTTTAAACTGATGCGGACAGATTGTTGTCAAAGCTGAGAAGCATATACGCAGAAAGGAAAGCACATATGGATTATATTGAATTAACTGAGAATAATATTGATAAAGAACACATTTGCTGTGCATTGATCGACAAAAAGGGATGCTGTGGCGCAGCCAAGAAGCGAGAATGGTTAAAGCAAAGGCTTAATGAAGGGCTTGTTTTCCGCAAGGCAGATGTCAGAGGAAAAGTATTCATCGAGTATATCCCGGCAGAGAAAGCGTGGATACCTGTAAATGCCGAAAACTATCTTCTGATAGATTGTCTGTGGGTATCAGGTTCATATAAAGGAAAAGGTTACGGTCGTGAACTGCTCCAATCATGTATTGATGACGCAAGATCTCAGGGAAAATACGGAGTTGTCGGATTATCATCAGTAAAGAAGAAAGGGTTCTTATCTGATCCTTCATTCTTTGAAAAGAACGGATTTGAGATCGTTGATTCTGCTGATCCTTACTTCAGATTATACTGTTTGCGATTTGACAGTTCTTATCCGATTCCGTCATTCAAGGAATGTGCTAAAAAAGGGACGATAGATGATACAGAGAATATAGTTATATATTACACGAATCAGTGCCCTTTTACAGAGGATAACGTAAGAGATGTAAAGGAGTATGCTGATGAGCACGGTATACCTCTCCGCGTTGTAAGGTATGAAAATACAGAGATGGCTCAGAACGCGCCTGTCCCCGCAACTACATACAGCCTGTTTAAAAACGGAGTTTTTGTAACACATGAGGTACAGAATGTTGCTAAGTTTTTAAAGATTTTAGGTAAATAGTAGGTGCAAATCAAGTGAAAACAGATCGCTTATTTCAAATCGTTTTTTTTCTTCTCAGGAAGAATAATATGACTGCGGCAGAGCTGGCAGAAAAGCTGTCTGTATCGGTGCGGACCATATACCGTGATGTTGAGGCTCTGTCCATGGCAGGGATACCTGTGTACTGTATTGCAGGAAAAGGCGGAGGCATATCTTTGCTGCCTGGTTTTACTATAGATAAGGCCACTCTCAACGATGAGGAGTGGAGACTTGTTCTTTACGCTTTGCAAGGCATAAAGGTGGCAGACGAAAAGGTGGACAGCCTGATAACCAAAATAGGTTCGATATGCGGTAAAAAGGAAGCGAACTGGATCGAGGTGGATCTTGCAAGGTGGGGGCATACAGTAGCTGACAACAGCAAGTTCGATCTTCTGAAGGAAGCACTCTTGAAAAAGCAAATCATAGATATTAGGTATACCGATTCTTACGGAATGGTCTCAAAAAGGAAGATAAAGCCTGTACGGCTTGTTTTCAGAAACATGAACTGGTATCTGTACGCATATTGTATGACTGCTGACGGGATAAGATGCTTTAAGGTAAACCGCATTAATGAGATAGACACAACGGGTGACATCTTTGATGAGGAATATGATGATATGCTTGATATAGACACCGAGGTAGTCTATAACGAGATAGAACTGCAATTGCGGTTATCGCCCGCTGTTGCGTATCGTGCTATCGAGGATTTCGGAGAGAGCAGCGTTGTTAGGGAAAAAGACGGTAAGGTTTTGTTATCCGCAAAGTTGCCATATGACAGATGGATAATAAGCTATATCCTTAGTTATGAAACAGAGGTCGAGATAATAAGGCCGGCTTGGCTCAAGGATGAAGTGAAGCGAACGATAAAAAAAATGAAAGATTATTATGAAACATGACAGGCTTATGTCATGTTTCATATGATATACTATGCTTGTAAACACCGAAAGGGAGTTTATGATGATGCTGTAGGGTAGCATTGCCGTGCAGCAGAGAGCATTGATTCATGGATAAGGCGCTTACCACTCTCAAATGCCTTGTCCGTATATCAATGCAGGAACAAGAGGAGGCGATATAAGAGACAACAAGGCTTTTGTTCACAGATCGGAACAAAAAAAGAAAAACAATTCAATTACCAAAAACAGCTAATTAAAACGAATTACAGGAGGAAAACAATAATGGAAACAAGATTTTGTCAGGTATGCGGAATGCCCATGGGAGAAACAGACGAATTATACGGCACAGAGAAAGACGGTACAAAGAGCAAGGACTACTGCAAGTACTGCTACGATAAGGGCGAATTCACATTCAAGGGTACTATGGACGAGATGATTGACATCTGTGTTCCCAATATGGTAAAGGCAAACGAGGGAATGACAGAAGAGGAAGCCAGAAAGATGATGAAGGAGTTCCTTCCTCAGCTCAAGTACTGGGCAAACAAGAAATAATATAGAGACACGACATCCCGCAGAGCATTTCTGTGGGATGCTTTTTGTTATTATTAGGGCACTACAAGTTTCATTCAGCTTGAATGAGTAACAATCTTTTTATTGTATCACATATTGACGGTTTTGTATATGAAATTGGGCGAGCTTTTAAGTTTGCCCGAGTTTAATGACCTTGAACAGACAATAAAATAGCAAAATCCCTGCGATCAGCGCAATTATATGCCTGATTATAGGGATTTTTCATTTATAACACCGGATCAGAAATTATTTCTGCACTTAACCATTGCTTTATTGAAGATAAAATGATATAATATAATTGACAAGGGGATAAATGCCTGACGCATGATGACTTTGATAACCGGAAGCAAGGAGGTCAGACTATGGTCGGCGGTATATTGAAACGGATCACATCTCTTGCAGCAGCGATCGCTGTTGCACTCTGTATGCCCGTGACATCTGATACGGGAGCCGTTCCCGACGATGTTTTCTATGATGATTTCAGCGGCGCGGACCTTGACATGGACAAATGGCTCGTTGCCGAGAAAAACTGGGGCGGGACCGTCATGGTGAACGGTGCTTCCGAGGACTACAACGGGGGAGTTATCGCGGATAATGTTGCTATCTGTGACGGTGATCTCATTCTCACGGGACTGGGCAACGGCTACACAGGTGAGCTCCGCGGTATCAACCGCGACAAAAGCCGACGTGCTGACGGAAAACGCTGCGGCGGAGCGATAGCGACGAAGGAATATTTCGGTTCGGGCAGCTATGAGGTGCGCGCAAAAATCGCTCCTGAGCTGGGCTGCTGCTCTGCTATGTGGACGTTTGAATACGAAGAAGGCTACTCAGACGGCGAGCTGAAGATAGTAAATCACGAGATAGATATTGAGTTCCCGGGACGTGACAAAAATGACGATTTTTCGCTCAGCCACGTTCTCTGCACCACTTGGCTGACCGAGGAGGACTACAAGACTAAGTCTGTTGAATGCGGTGATCAGGCGGACGGGAAGTTCCACACATACCGCTTTGACTGGCACACAGGCGATGAAAACGAGACTCCGCGCGTGGAGTATTACTTTGACGGCGAGTTGATACACACGGCGACAGAGTATATCCCTACAAACGAAAGCCGTTTCTGGCTGGGACTGTGGTTCCCGAAAGGCTGGGCAGGGTCGCCTGATTTCGAGCAGACTGATCTCGTTGTGGACTACGTCAGGATAACGCCATTCCACGAGAGCGGAGACACTCCGCAGCACGAATCCTATCCCGACAATGGCTGGGCGGATGCGGAGCTTCCTAAGGGCTGGCTACTGTGGCACAGCTACAAAAGCTATGCCGACCTTGACAGTGAGCTGTATCTGCGTACTCCCGACGGTACGGTCAGGACTGTCAGCGGCGATTTTATCCACGCTATGAACGGCAGCTTCGGAAGGTCGCCCGAGCAGTTCACTTTTATGGCGATAGACAAGACGGCTGACGAGTGGGATATTTATCTCTCCGACCACGGAGAAATCATAGATCTCACGCAGAACAGCGGATTCCGCAATGAGGACCCGAAGTTCTCGCCTGACGGAAAAACCATTGTTTTCAAGCGCGGCCGCTGGGACAGCGGTGCAGACGATTTTGTGTATGACCTTGCGCTCCTTGACGTTAAGGCAAGAGCGGTCACGATGCTGACCGATGACTCCGCTGAGGAGGCAATGCCATGCTTTTCCGAGGACGGAAGGAATATTTACTATGCGCGCTACACTGACGGTATCGGCTCTATATGCAGGCTTGACCTGAGCACGAAAACCTCCGGGACTATTTTCGGTGAAAGCGGCGTAAATGCATATTATCCCATCGTTTGCGGAGATATGCTGTACTTCACGAAATGGTTCTCTGCGGACGATCGCTGCGACCAGATAATGTGCTGTGACGGCGAAAAGATAACGTCGCTGCCGTTTGATTCGGAGAGGTACGACTGTTCGGACGCCTGCCCTGTCAGCGGCGAAAAAATTGTTTTCAGCAGCACTATGAGCGGCGGATACGACTTGTACTATTATGACGGCACTCGCGTTTCTCTGCTGACAGCAATGAATACCGACAAGAACGAGCTTGGCGCGGACTTCTTTGCTTATGATACGGTCATAGGCGATGTAAATGCGGACGGTGAATTCAATGTTGCTGATCTTGTACTGCTTCGGAAATGGCTGCTTGCCGTACCCGGCGCAAAGCTGGAAAACTGGCAGAATGCCGACCTCTGCAAGGATGGTATACTCGATGTATTCGATCTGTGCCTGATGAGAAGAGTGCTGGTCGGGGAATGACAGAATACAGCAAAACAGCTGTCAAACATAAAAAACAATTAAAGACATTGTATCGGAAGAAGCTGCGCAAGTTGGAGATTATATTTTTATTTATTCAAGCACATATAATAAGAATATGCGGATATTTATTAATGATAAACAAGAACTACGCTCGCCGATTGCAGAATGGGCAATTGGTAAATCAGTTGGCTCGCAAGGAGTAAATAAGAAAAATAATTTTGAAATCGTAAAAATCTCAAAAAGGAAATAAAATTCTCAGTAAGAATTATATGTTTTTGATGCATTATCTAAAGCAATATGGTACTATGAGAATCTATTGAGCTCGGGACCTTATTAGAATATGATGAGTGAAGAAAGAATGGAAAAAGTGAACATAAGCGGCAAAATCTGCCATATAATAATAAACGGCACTGACCTGCCCACGATATATTTGGGCGAGATGAAGGACAGCTCCGAAACAATTGAAAAAGTACTTGCGCTGTGTGAGGGCGTGAAGTGCAACTATATCATTTACGAGACCGAGGACTGGAATGCTGACTTCTCGCCGTGGGAGTTCACGCTCAACAAGAAAATGTCCTTTTCGGGCGGCGGACGCAAAACGCTGGACCGTCTCATGAATGACTGCGTTCCGTACTGCGAAAAAAAGTACGGTCTTACGGGTAAACGTATTCTCTGCGGATACTCCCTCGCAGGACTTTTCAGTCTGTGGGCATTCTATGAAAGTCAGGCGTTCGACGGAGTTATAAGCTGCTCGGGCTCCCTGTGGTTCGGGAACTGGATAAGCTATGCGGAGAGCCATACCGCTCCGCAGAACAGCTCCGTTTATCTGAGTCTCGGCGACCGTGAGGAAAAGGCGCGTGACCGTATTATGGCAACAGTCGGGGACTGCACCCGCAGGCAGTATGAGCTTGTTTGCGGCGATAAAAACGTGTCCCGTCATATCCTTGAATGGAACGGCGGCGGACACTTCAACGAGCCTGAGAAGCGCATTGCTAAGGGCATAAAATGGATGATAAAAGGTGATGAAAATGATCAGATATGAAATAGATGATACTATAAAAGAGCAGTTTGACTATTACAAAAATATGTGCGCGTTATTGTCGGAGTTTACGGATTCGGAGTTCGGTCCGCCTGCTGAAATTGAAAAAATCGAGCAATGGGAAAAAGACAATAATGTCAGATTGCCGCACCAGTATAAGAGCTGGCTTTTGCTGACAGAGTACGCAAGGATTATAGGAGGATACATAGAGTTCAGATGGCCTCAAATTGGAAGTTCTGACGCTGAAAATGATGTAATAGTGATCGGAGCTGTTGTGGGGGACGGAGAAGAACTTCTTATTTCCCGTGAAAGCGGTAAGATCTTCAGCTTTTTTGACGGAGAAACGGAAGAATATGAAGATTTTGACGACCTTTTAACGTGCCTTTCGGGTTTTATGGAGCATTCTGCCGAGGAATATCTTGGTAAAGACTGGGGAGATATTTATGACGAACGATTTGAGCTCGGATAATATGTCCAGAATAACGCAGCCGCAGTAACAGGCAGCGCAAATGATCTGGATATAAAAACAAGTCCGGATACAGTTTATTCAAGACTGTATCCGGACTCTTTGCTGTGTGCGATTGTTGACATTGCAAATGCAAATATGTTATAAGCGGGGAGCCCCCGCAGGCTGGTTCGCGGTGTAAATGAAAAAACATCAGCTTTATCTCCGCGCTTTTTGCTATCACATAGCTTTTATGTTATAAGCGGGGAGCCCCCGCAGGCTGGTTCGCGGTATAAATGAAAAAAACATCAGCTTTATCTCCGC
>OCTX012166704.1_pt1 | contig 27218 bp, 32 predicted proteins | sample 1539691 | NCBI WGS metagenome assembly OCTX01 (sample SAMN02144231, study PRJEB22623) | gut metagenome | biome: sheep rumen | host: Ovis aries | place: New Zealand
TTGATAATTTAAATAAGTTAATAAAAATAAGAATTAAAAAATATAATAAAGGACTTAAATAATGACAAACGTAATATTATTAATATTTATAGCAATCGTAGCAATAAATATATTTTCATGTATATTTGATATAGTTTTCTATGAGCATATGGATAAAAAGATGAAGAAAGGTAATAGATATGAAAAACAAAAACGAAGACATAAGCAAGTATGATTCTAATAAAGTTGTTCCCGGAATTATATTTGATGAAAATTGGAGACAACAAGCTCTTACTAGATTAGAAGAAGTAAATAAAGATGATTGTTTTGCTATAAGCAAACTAACAGCTGGTGGTAAGTTTGTTAGAGGAAATCATTTATTTTATAATATGAGAGGTATAGAAGTATATACAGATATAAATAATATTATATTTGTAGATCTTCATAATAATACTTTATTTATAAAAGAATTTGCAAAAATAGAAAAGAATATAAATACAAAAGATCCAGAAGAAAGACAATATATATTACTGTATACAGATCTTGGATTTAATGATGATTATAAAGATTTCCCATTAAGATGGGAGTCATATACTGGAAGAACTGCTGCTTATGATAGTATAAAAAATAATCTTCCAGTTATAGATATAGATAAATCTATAGTTCTTACAGATAATGTACCATTGAAAGACGCTATATCAGTGAGAGAATTTATAGATCACATTCAAAATGCTGGATTTGTAGATCCAGATGAAATAGATTTAGATAATTATTCATCCAGTGAATATATTTAAGGAGATATTATGAAAGATAAAGTTTGTCCATTTTGTGGAGAAGAAGCAGTATTACAATTATCTAACGATAAACCTCAATACTATAGAGTTTATCATGCTTGTCAAGTAGAAAAAAATAAAGCTGCTGTATTATTTATAAAAACAAAATGGTGTAAGACTGAAAAAGAAGCATTAGAACTTTGGAATGAGAGGAAGGGTTAAAATGGCAAAATTAAATTATTTTCAGGACATGGAGCAAAGATATCAAGGTAATGAAAATTCTTGGATAAATTTAATTACAACACAAGATATTCAGAAATCAGCTATTAAAAGAATCTTTAGAGAGATGGTTAACGGTGGATATGATTATGAAAAATATGGTCAATATTTTCTTGATTCTAGATTTCTAGAAAATTTAATTGTGGCTGCAAGTAATAAGTTGGAATATTACACACTTCTTAATAATGCTGTATCGATGTATCGAGGAGCATATCCAATGTATCCAAATATTGGAGCTCATTTTACTCATTTACAGAATTTATATTATATTTATTCTACTATATATTATAAATTATTAGAAGTAAAAAATACTATTAATATTGCTCCACTCATTGAGATATCTCCAGTGTTATATCCATACAGATTAGACATAAACAACGAATAACAAATAAATCAATAAAGGAGGTATTGTTTATGACAACTGAATCTTGGAATAAATTTAAAGGGGCAATAGATCAAGTAGGCATTAAAAAATTTCAGATAGATAGTGATACGGATTATCATCTTTTTAATGATCCTGATGCTGGTAAAGTAGTTGTTTTTGATGAAGGCTCAGAAACATTCTATGGTATTAGACAAAAAGTTGCTACAAGTTCTGAAGGTTGGAAAGATCCTATTGTTGTTACTGGAGTTGAAATTGGTGATATACATATGGTTAAATTTGGAGCCACAGCTGATAAAATTGCTAAATGGATAGATGCAATGGGGCTAAATCTAGATGATGAGCAGAAAGCTGCTGTAATAAAAATCAACAAAGGTAACTATGATATAAATCCTATAACGGGAGATTATGTTCTCGCAGGATTTAAAGTACTCAGTGACGAGGAAGTCACTAAGTTATCTCCTCAAGAAAAGATAGATTATGAGAAGAAACTTGAAATCTATAAGAGTAGACAAAAATTTGGAACAAATCAAGTTGTTCAAATTACATATTAAACTCAAGAAAATATATAATTAATATAAAAATTAATTATATACTATATACATGAATCCTAGGGACATGAAGGATTTAAATATTATAATATTTTACTTATACGTATAAGGAGGTATAAAACAATGTTTGATGTCCAGAACAATGGGTTTGGCTACCCAACACAGCCACAGATGCAGTTTAACGGTATTCAGCCGCAGGCTATGCCAAAGAGAAACAATTTCCTGACAGATGAAGAGATCAAGAAAATTCAGGCAAATCGTACACAGTTCACTCTTACTATTTCAGAAGATGAACATCTTAGAGCAGCATGTAACCATAGAACACCTGATGGTATGAATGATGCTCTTGAGTATGATCCAAGCGATCCAAGTGCAGTAGTATGTAAGATTTGTGGTCAGAGATTTGTACCAATCGCAACAGATTCTCCAGCTGAATATGTTGAAGAGATTACAAATCAGTTTATCAATCTTCTTCAGACAATCAAGATTATGTTTGTTGATCTTCCAGTTGATGCTGCAAAGCAGTTCTTTGATATTATTCCAATGGCAGCAAAGACACCAGAGTTATTCCAGCTTGCTAGCAAGAATCTTGCTAAGTATGAGAATTATGGTGTATATGGATATCAGGGAGCAAGCCAGTCTGCAATGGGACTTCTTAATAGTTTCTTTGGTATGGCAGGCGCAGGTCAGAATTTTGGTATGCAGGCTCAGCCAGTTTATAATCAGCAGCCAACAGCTAATCCAGTATTCAATGGTGTAGCTAATCCATTTGGTTATCCGAATGCTCAGCCTCAGGCTCCAATGTATGGTGGTTATCAGCCAGGAACAACTGGTTTTGCTTATAATCCTGCACAGCAGGCAGCACCAGCTCCAGCAGCTGCACCTCAGGCTCAGCCAGCTAGTACAACTACAACAACTACAAATGCTCAGGCATAAGTAATATTGTAGATGGTTAAATTTAAATAAATAGATAGAAAGGGAAGTAGAAGATATTATTCTTCTACTTCCTAATCTATCCTTTTTAATTTGTTTTTATTTTTAAAAATATATTTCTAAAATGAAAAATACACTTCTATAATGATGAAATTAGATGCTCATAGAGATGTAATAAATTATTAAAGAACATATAAATGTTACGCTAGTATACTGATACTGAATTTTTGTAGAAGGAGGTTAATTCATACATGGCTGTAGAATTAACAAAAGAACAAAAAGAAGCCATAAAAAATTATGGTGATGAGATTAAGGAATTAAAAGATTTTCAAACAGCAGTTAGAACAAGACCAGGTATGTATATTGGACCTATTGGAAATCCGGGACTTTTAAACTGTTGTAGAGAAATTTATCAGAATGCAATAGATCAGATAGTAGATCAATTAGGTCCAGCAAATTGGTTCAGTTTTTCTTATGATGAGAGAACTCTTGAAGTTACTTGTGAAGATAACGGAAGGGGAATACCTTTCGATAATATGATAAAATTATTTACCAAAGCTCATGTTGGTAAAAACTTTGAAAGAAAACCAGGTGAATATCCTGCAGGTATGAATGGTGTAGGTGCTAAGGTTGTAAATGCTTTAAGTACAATTATGATAGTTGAATCTTATAGATATGATGGTACAGCAATGAAATTGGAATTTCATAAAGGATACCCTACATCTAAAGGACCAATTCCGATACCAAATAAATCAAAGAAACAAGGTACAAAAATATATTTTATACCAGATCCAGAAATAATGGGAGAAATGAATCTTGGATGGAAATCTATTTATAGATTATTGAAAGTTACAATGGGAATGACTCCTATAGGATCAAAATTAGATTTTTCAGCTATAGATATTAATGGTAAAAAACATGAAGAAAAGATAGTTAATACAGATGGTATATTAACTGATCTTATTATTAAAGTAAAATCACCAATTATAAAACCAATAACTATATTTGGTGATGATGGATATCATAAATTAAATCTTGCATTTTGCTATGATGCTGGAGATAGTAATAGTGACGGTCCAGAGCCTATAGAACAAGTTACTTCATTTAGTAATTTCTGTCCTACCGTAAAAGGTACTCATATAGATGGAGTATTAGAGGGAATTAGAAGATGGTTCTCTCAATATATGAATAACATTTATCTTGCTAATCAAAAAGGTAAAACAAAAGTTACTTTTGTAGATATTAATAATGGATTAAATGTAATGATAGATGCTGCTCATATAGATCCTTTATTTACTGGACAAGCGAAAGAAATCTTATCTAATGAAGATATGGTTGGTTATTGTAAAGAAGTAGTAATGAAGGGATTAGACGAATGGTCTAAAGCAAATCCTCAAGATCTACAAAAGATATCTAAGTTCTTTAAAGAAATAGCAGAATTAAGAATGAAAAATGAAGGTGCTAGAGCAAAGATAGTAACTAAATATCATTCTAATGTATTATCTGGACTTCCAGCAAAATATAAGAAACCTACTGGAAAGAAAGATATTGAACTTATAATAGTAGAAGGAGATTCTGCTATGGGTACTGTTATGGAAGGACGTGATTCAGCTAAACAAGGTATATTCCCTATACGAGGAAAAATAATAAATGCTTTTACAAATCCTAAACATAAGGTATTCGAAAATGAAGAGATACAAGCAATAACAAAAATAATTACTGGTGGAGAATATAAAAGAAATTTTGATGTAAAAGATGCAAAAGTAAGTAAGATTCTGTTTATGGCAGATGCAGATGTCGATAGAATAGTAGTAAACTGTCGTAAAATGCCTTTCGAGATACCACTCGGGTAGCATTTGAATAAATGTTGCTAACGGTAAGAGTTGAATAAGACTGTTATACAAAGCCAAAAGAGATGTATAACCATAGACCATAGACGAAGCAGCTCTCTAAGAAAGCCTAAGGTCCAGAAATGGATAGCTGGTAATACCGTGTCAATCGTAAATTATTAATCATTTAAAAACAGATTATCTATATGATAATTTTATTTGGGAATATGAGCAATAATTAAACGAAGGATGTAACGACTATCCTCGTTTAGAGGAGTACAGTGACTATTGGTACGTCATTGGAAAGGGCATTCTAGATTTAAATCTAGTAAAATATAGTCTGGCTTAATAGAAATATTAAGGTTAACTGGGTGCACATATATCAGCATTACTTTTAAGATTCTTTTTATTATATTTTCCACAATTTATTCAAGCTGGTATGGTATATAAAGCAATACCTCCACTTTATAGTATTAAACAAGGTGGAAAGAATAAATATTTTACAGAGCAGATTGATATTGTAAGATATATTCAAAAGAAATTTTTGGAGAAATATACAATCGCTGATGGTAAAAATTCTCTAAGTTCCAAAGATGTTACAATCTTTTTAATGAAAAATACTGATTATATTTATTATTTAGAAAGATTAGCTAATACATACGCACTAGATCCATATCTTTTAGAAATGGTATTATATAATTATATCATTAATAAGAATAAAATAAATGTACAGAAATTGGAAAAAGATGTTAAATCTAAGTATAGATTTATGGGAGTTGAAAAAGTCAAGGATACAATAATGGTTAAAGGTACAATTGATAAGGTAAATACATTAATTATTAATGATAAATTTATGAAAGATTGTACCAATATATTAAATATAATTAATGATAATGACAAATTATATTATAATATAAATGGAGAAAAGAAAACAATATATGAAATTATGAAATTATATGATTCTGCTTCTCCATCTGGTATTCAAAGATATAAAGGTCTTGGTGAAATGAATAAAAAGGATCTTGCTGAATCTACATTATATCCAGGATCTGATAGAACTCTTGTAAGATATACATTAGAAGATGTAAAAGAAGAAATAGAAGCGGTAAGAGAATATGAATCTAATCCGAAGAAGATATTAGGATTAGTTGGAAATGTAACTAGAACCGATCTAATAAATTAAGGAGAATTAATAATGAGAATAAGTGAATTAGTAGAAATACTTAATGATATCGGTAATAATTTTGGAGATTTACGTGTTGAAATTTATTATGATCCTAGACAATCAGAAAGTCTAATCAAAGATCCAGAAGGAATAAATATAGACGATGTAAAGACACTTCAAATTAGTGAAGATAATACAGTTGTATATATTCAAAATCGTTATTCTTGGATAAATGATTATAATGGTTGTAAAGGAGAGGTATATTATAATCCAGAAACAAAACTTTATGAAGGAAGAATTATTCCAGATATAAAAGTAGATGGATTCGATACAACTTTTTCTTCTCCTGATAAATATAAAATAGAAGAAATATTTAAAAATGTAGTTGATGAATATAATAATTTCTTAGGAAATAATAAAATTTCAGAAACTATGAATGTAGTAAATAATATTCTAGATAAATCTAATAACGAGAATAGTAGTGAAGAAGTAGAAGAATATGAATCTTCTGATGATGATGAGGATTATGGAGAAGTATAATGAAGAAAATTTCTCAATTTGTTCCTGTTCAAAATTATATAAATCCAATGTCTCAAGAAATATGGTGGTATTATATACCAGGATTTAATGGATATGAAATATCTAATACTGGTATAGTAAGATCAATGAAGCATTATAGAAAATATCCATATGGGATATTAATTAGACCAAGGGAAGTTTCAGATCCGATAGAATTATTTACTAAAGTATTTGAAGATTTAACTTATGAATTATCTGATAATAATAACGAGAGAAAAGTAATTAAAAGATCTGAACTTCAATACTTGGCTGCTTCTAATCCATATAATGTAGAAGGATATCCAAGGAGAACTATTGTAACAGATATAGCTCCTAGAAATATGAGATGTTTTATACAAAGACAGTGTGATGTAGTACCTTTGACAGAACAAGTTCATCAAGTACAATTTTATTACGAGAAAGACACAGATGTAAAAATACAAAATGGAGAATTAATAAATATAAGTAAAGAACAATCTCCAATAATAAAACCATTAATATTTGAAAGGACAGAATAAGATGTCTGAAAGAATAATAGATAAAGAATCACTAGAGATGTACGAACAAGACCAATCGAAATATTCTATTATAGTAAATAGACGTCGTGCATTTCCAGAAGTAAGAGACGGTTTAAAACCTGTTCAAAGAAAACTTATATTTGCTGCATATAAAAAAGGAATGATATCTTATAATAAAAGAGTAAAATCTCAATCTCTATTGGGTTATACAATGGAAAGATATTATGACAATGGCGATGCTGGATTATATGAAGCTATAGTTACTTTAACAAGTTGGTTTAAAATAAAATATCCTTTATTTGCTCAACAAGGATCATGGGGAAATTTATCAGGTGCTGGAGCAGCCGCTCCACGATACACAGAATGTGCATTATCTGATTTTGCTTATGATGTTCTTGTAGATGAATTAGCCCAATCTAATAATATTGTAGATTGGGTTGAGAGATATAATGGAGAAAAAGAACCAGAATTTCTTCCAGCAAAAATACCACTATTACTTATAAATGGTACATTTGGAATTGGTGTTGGTATGGCAGTAAATGTGCCATCTCATAATATAGTAGATGTAATTAATGAGACTCTTAAACTTATAAAGAATCCAAAAGCAGATGTAATGTTAATTCCAGATCTTCCGCAAGATTGTATATTATTAGATGCTAACTGGAAAGATATCTGTGATAAAGGATTTGGATCTTTTAAAGTTAGAGGAAAAGTAGTTACAGAACAAGATAAAAATGGTAATTATACTTTAAGAATTACATCGTTACCTAATATGACTACTACAAGTAGTATAGTAGATAAAGTTCTTAAAATGGTAGAAGATAAACAATTACCAATGATAAAAGATATAATTGATGATCTTAAAGATAGTAAGGCAAATATAATCATACATCTTAAACCAGGAGCAGATCCAGAATATGTAAAACAAGTATTATATGCTAAAACTGGTGTACAATCCACAATGACAGTAAATTTTGAAGCTGTAGATGTAGATGGAGTAAATACAAGAAGATTTTCATATAAAGAATATTTGCTTGCATTTATTAATCAAAGATTAGATATTAAATTTAGATTATATTGTAATAAACTTCAACAAGTAGCAACTAGATTTCATAGAATAGATGCATTTATAAAAGTATTAGAATCCGGAGAAATTGATACTATTATAGATAAAATAAAGAAATCTAAAGGATCAGATGATGAACTTGTTGAATATATTATAAAGAAATGTAAAGTTACAGATCTTCAAGCTAAATTTATAATTACAGCTAATCTATCCAGTTTATCTATGAGGCATTTGATGGATTATAAAGCAGAAAGAAAAGATCTTATAGAAAAAATGAAGGATTATCAAGCAAGAGTTACTGATGATGGTACAATGATAAAGAATGAAATTTGTCAGGAACTTCAAGATATTGCTAAGAAATATGGTGATCCTAGATTATGTGTTGTTAAATCTATAGACGAAGAGAATCAAATACCTAAAGGAACTTTTAAAGTTGTAATAACAGATAAAAATTATATCAGGAAAATACCTGATGTAGATAGAATAAATGTAGTAAGAAAAGATAATCCTAAGTTTATACTTAGAGTAGATAATGCAGAAAATATCTTGATATTTGATAATAAAGGCAAAGTATTCAATTTACCAGTTCATAAAATACCAATATCAGATAAAACATCTCCAGGAACAGATGTAAGAATATTGATAAGAAATTTAACTTCTAATATCATATCTGTATTTTCTGAACCAATATTTAAGAGAATATCTGAACTTGGAAAGAAACATTATCTAGTCGTAGCAACTAAATCTAATACAATAAAGAAATTAGATATAGAAGATTTCTTAAATGTAGGACCATCTGGATTAATATATTCTAAAGTAAGAGATGATGATGAAGTTGCAGGATTAGCTTTAGCAGCTCATGATTTAGATATAGTAGTAAATTCTAATCATAAAGCATTAAGAATGAAACTCAAAGATATATCTTTATTAAAGAGAAATGCATTCGGACCTAAAGCAATGAATACTGAGGAACCAATAAATGGATTATCTGTAATATATCCAGATTCATCAGATATAATAGTTCTTACAAAGAATGGTAAATTAAATAGATTTGGCTCGCCATTATTATCGAGTCATTCGAGAGGAAGTAAAGGAAGTTCTTGTATTAAATTAGATACTAATGATGAAATATTTGGTATATATGGAGCTTCTGAATCTGATAAAATCAGAATAGTTACATCAGATGCAATAGAGGAAATTCCTATTGTATCTATAAAATCAAAATCTAGTATAGCAGCTGGTCAAAAATTAATGACCTCTAAAGGTATAATATTAAAGGCTGATATAATTAGATAATATAATTATAGAGATGATATACGATTATATATCATCTCTATAATATTTTGAAAAGGGGATAACGAAAATGGTAATCAATATTTTTTTAATATGTTTAGTGATAATGGTAGGTCATGCTATTATTGAGCATAATGGTAATAGGAGACCATGAAAGATTTAGTATATATGAGAAGGATTATAGACATCTGTTCTATATTCGGTTTACTTTATTTAATATTATTTATAAACACTAATAAATATATAGAACTTATTATTTTAATCATAATAGTATTTTGTGAAGTTAATAGTCATATTATTATAATTAATGCGTTTAAACATATTAAAGATGAAGAGGAATTAATAGATATGAAAACAGTACAGATAGACGTAATGGGTGAAAAAAGAATATATACAAAAAATGATATAAAAATGTTATGGGATCCAACTCAAACTTTTACAGAAGCTACTAAATATGATGATGATAGAAATTATATTTATTCATATACTAATACTAGACAATTATATGTAAAAGTAAATGGAGCTAAGATTCCAATTCCAGAAAGACTTGAAGATTTTGAAGATTAATAATAGATAGGAGAAGAAGTATATGAGTAAAGCTGATGATATATTTAGAATCACTGCTAAAGATATAATAGACAATGGTTCATCTACAGAAGGACAAAAAGTTAGACCTAAATGGCCGGATGGAACTCCAGCATATACAATAAAGAAGTTTGGATATTGTGCTAAGTATGATTTAAGAGAAGAATTTCCAGCAATGACTTTAAGACAAACTTATCTTAAATCTGCAATGGATGAAATCCTTTGGATATATCAAAAGAAATCTTGTTTAATAGAAGATTTAAATTCTTCTATTTGGGATGAATGGGCTGATGATCATGGTACTATTGGAAAAGCTTATGGATATCAGGTTGCAGAAAAATATTTACATCATACAGAAAAGATATCTTGGAATGGTATTATAGAAAAATATAGATCATTTGAAATTTATTGTGAAAATGTAAGGGGTTATAAATATAAAAATTTATTGATGGGAGATCCAGTATCTAATTTCTTATATGATAATCTGGCAGATAAAGATGCAAAGATATTAAATGATTATATCTTCTTAGATCAGATGGATGCTGTATTATATGATTTAAAAAATAATCCATTTTCTAGAAGAATAATGATTAATCTTTGGAATAATCAAGAATTATACGAAATGCAACTTCAGCCATGTTGCTATAATGTAATATTTAATGTTACTGATGAAGGTGGAGATAAGTTAGTATTGAATATGACTCTTAATCAAAGATCTAATGATATGCTTACTGCTAATAATTGGAATATAGCTCAATATGCGATATTTTTAATGATGGTTGCACAATCTGTAGATATGATTCCTGGTGAAATTATGCATTGTATTACAGATATACATATTTATGATAGACATATAGATCTTGTAAAAGAATTAATAACAAGAGAATCTTATCCAGCTCCAAAGGTATCTTTGAATCCAGATGTAAAAGATTTTTATAAATTTACTACAGATGATCTTATTATAGAAAATTATAAATATGGTCCTCAAATAAAGAATATTCCAATTGCTATATAATTTAAAGGAGGCAAAATGAATTTAAATGATATTAGTGATATATCTAATTTTTCTTTAGATAAATTTTCTTATGATAAAACATCTATAATTCATGATTCTTGTATTAAATTTTTATATAACGATAGAATTAATTTGCCTTATGATAAATTTATTCATAGTAATAATAGACATCATAGAATAATTGATGTATCTTGTTTACAAAAATATACTATATTAGATACATTAGAAAAAATAAGTATACTTACACGTATACGCATGGGAGGTATTTTATGAAAGTATTCATATCTCAACCTATGAAAGGATTATCTGATGAAGAAATACTTATAGTAAGAGATCAAGCAATAGAAGAAATAAAAATTAAATATCAATTCTTTGAAAGAAATAAAGAGTTAGAAATAATAAGTACCTTTGAAGTAGGTGAAGATGAAATTATCCCAGAAGATCCAAATAGATTATGGTGGTTAGGAAGAGCATTACAAATGCTTTCATATTGTGATAAAATCTATATGTGTAAAGGATGGGAAAATTCTAGTGGATGCAGAATAGAAAAAGCGGCAGCCGTAGAATATAATATAGGAATAGATTATCAGAAATAAATATTTATATCCCTGTATACATAGTTATACAGGGATTATTTTTGGAGAATACATATGAGTTTAAACGAAATTTCTAAATATTATTCTAGTGGGCTTAATGTACTTTATGCTAAAATTATTCATAATAATGGTAAAAAGCGTATTAGTAAATGGTCAAGTAGTTTAGAGAGATTTTCAAAAATAAAATATGATAGTTTAATATTTAAAGCTAAAATAAAACATAAAAAGGAGCTATAAAATGAAAAGTTTAAAAGAGAATGAGTATATGAGATTCAGAGGTAACATGATAATGTCTAAGGTCGAAGGTAAAGCTCTAGAAATAGTAGCTAATGCTTTGAGAACTAGATTTACTATTCCTATTAAAATTACATCTAATTCAATAGATTATATTAAGTATGTAAGTCTTCTTAAAAGAATAGACAAAAAATTCAACAAGCATACTATAGAAACTGATAATAGACGTTATGTTGATGGATTGTTTGTAATTGATACTGGTAAAGGGAGTTGGATATTAGTATATGGATATCCAGAATTATCTAATGGTAATGATAATAGATCATCCAACGATGGATATGTATTCTACTCATTAGAAATGTATCTTGTAGGTCCTAATTCTTTAAATATATTAAAGAAGATTAAGGATTATATTAATTCAGTTGGTAATAAAGTCGATGCTGATACTATAACTCTTTATGAGATTTCTGGTGAAAGTGATGGATGGACATCTATAAAATCATTTGTAGAAAGACGTGGTTTTGATACTCTTTTCTTCAATGGAAATATTCATGATGAAATTAGAGAGCATATAGATAATTGGGAAAAGTGTGCTGATACATTCAGAGAAAGAGGTCTTACTCACAAGACAGGAATTCTTGTATATGGTAAAGCTGGTACAGGTAAATCTACATTAGCAAGAGCTTTAGCATCAGAGCTTAATTATAGTCTTATATCTATAGATACTTCTACCTTTGACAATATTAATCTTATTGAACTTACTAATGCTATTAATAATGATAATATGAAAGCTATTATCTTTATTGATGAGATAGATGCTATATTTAAATCAAGAGATGATGGAGACACTACAGATGCTCAGAAAGCTAGAGTAAACAAACTTCTTACATTCCTTGATGGCGTTAATTCTCCTAATAACTGTATCTTCTTAGCTACAACTAATTACTATAATAAACTCGATGCAGCTGTAAAGAGAAAAGGTAGGTTTGACAAAGTAATAGAACTTACAGATATAAATAAAGAGACAGCATTTAAAATGTGCAAATCGTTTGGTTTATCTACAGAATCTTGTAGAAAGATAGTAGACGAATATAAGAAAGATCTTATAAATCCAGCAGATCTTCAGGATAAGATTATATCTGTAATTCGTAAGGAGTTAGCTGATGAATAAATTAGACATGATTTCTAATTTAACTGGTTTATATAAAGGCTATGGTCAATGTAAAGGTTATAGTCAATTTGGTTTAAGTAAAATAAGTTCTGAGTATTTTCGTAATAATCTCGATTATTTAAGTTCAACTCATGAAATGAAAACTAAATTTAAAAGAACACTTAGTATGTTCTTATATGGTTATCATAATATTATTAAGCATACAAGATTAGAAACTCATTCTACTACAAAATCCATAGATGATATTAAAAATACAATATTTTTCAGGAAAAAATAATGTTTAAAGGAAATAAAAATAAAATTTATATTCAAAAAATAAATGGATTATATCATAGATCCAGAATAAAACATCCTGGATTAGAATTAGGAAGTCGTCATTTTTGTTTTAATACCTTAAATGATTTATCTAATTATAATGATAATTCTTTAGAACCAGAATATTCAGAATATTACAGTCGCAATGGTTTAAATTTTAAATCAAACACAAATTTTATTAAAAATTTCAGATTAAACAAAAAAATGAATAATTCAATATCTATTAATTAATCATATTTTACATATATACCAACTATTTTATAATCAGATAAAACTACCAATAAAATAGGAGGTATATATAAAAATATGGGATTACAAGAAAAATTTAGAGAAAAAATAAGCAAATTAAAAACTACAGGAGTTAATTCTGTAGCAGAATTTGATGTTTTATATTCTACTGGATTTCTTAGTATAGATTATCTTAATGGTACAGTTGTTCATGTTGAATCAGAAGAAAGATCTTTTAAATATAATTCTACAGGTATTGTAGATGGCTCTACAAATGCAGTTATAGGTAGATCAGGATCAGGTAAATCTACATTAATTACACAAATGGCTGGAGCTATAATAAAACCATTCGTTAAAAAGAAAATGGATACTGGACTATATATAGACGATATTGAAGGATCTCTTCCTCAGGTGAGAAAAGAATTTCTTTTGGGATTAAACCCAGATCAGATTGAAGAATATGTAGATATTAGAAATTCTGGAATTACAACAGAGAATGTATTTCAAAGAATACAAACTATTCATGATATAAAGATTCAAAATAGAAAAGCGTATGAATATGATACAGAATTATTCGATACTTATGGTAATAGAATAATTAAACTAGTTCCTACAGTATATATGATAGATTCTTTACCTATGTTACTTCCAGAAGAAGTTGCAGAAAAAGATGAGTTATCTGGATCAATGACAGCTTCAAGTATAGCAAAATCTAATACTCAATTATTTAAAAAGATATCTCAACTTTGTAAAGAGGCTAATATTATTCTATTTACTGTAAATCATATTCTAGATGAAATTCAGATGGGATTTATTCCGAAAGCTGCACAAATATCTGGACTTAAGCAAGGTGAAAGATTACCAGGTGGTAAAGCTGCGATATATCTTGCAAATAATATGTTTAGAGCTGATGATAGTCTTACTCTTAAAGCAGATAAAGATTTTGGTATAGATGGATCTGTAGTTACAATTACATTAATTAAATCTAGAACTAATGCTACAAAGAAAACTGTGCCAATGATATTTAATAAAACTGAAGGATATTTTGATAATATATTATCATTATTTATGCTTCTTAAAAATGAGGGTAAATTATCAGGTGCTGGAGCATATTTATATTTTGATGAATGTCCAGATATTAAATTTTCTCAAAGAAATTTTAAACAACAGTTAGAAGATCATAAAGAATTAAGAGAAGCATTTTCTAATAAATGCTATGAAGTATTATGCACTTTCTTATCAGACACAAAGAATAGACATTTTGAGGAAAATTCTCTAGAAGATGATATTTTTGATTCTATTGCTAGTAAAGGGCTACCTAAAAATAACTAAAATAATATACTATAAAAATGTAATAAGATAAAATGTATATGAAAGGAGTTATAAAATGTCTAGAGAAGCAAATTTTGAACTTGAAGGGGAAGTAATAGATAAGTACCCTGGAGGAAAATTCAAAGTAAAGATAAATCAGGGTAAAGTAGAACATGAAATAAATGCTACATTATCAGGTAAGATAAGAATGAATTATATCAAGCTTGTAGTTGGAGATAAGGTAAAAGTATCAGTGTCTCCGTATGATATGGATAATGGATATATTACTAGAAGACTGTAATAAAACGAGGTGGTGAAAATGGCATTAAATTTCCTTGAGAAAATGGAAGTAGCTTCTAATAGTATTAATAAACCTGAAGAGATGCTAGGTAGAGGTCTTAGACAACCATTTAATGGATGTAACGCCGGAGCTAGAAAAGTAATGTTTTCTACTCATAGTGATCATATCTTACCTCTTATAGTTTCAGAAAAAGCTATAATAGAAACTGGATATGAAATTAGATATGGTGATTATGCAAGTTCAGTTCTAAGAGCTGATGCAGATTATCAAGTTATAGCAAAGATAAGCAAATTCAGTTTTGCACCTAACCATCATTATTGGTTAATATTAAAAAATATTAAAGAAAATAAATTAGATATTGTAGAAAGAATATCATATGAGCATATTACAGAATCATATGGATATCTTTATAATAACGAGGTGTTAGATTCATTACAACCAGGATCATTTGTTCAAAATGGAACTATTCTTCAGAAATCATTAGCATTTGATGAATATAATAATAGAAAAGATGGTAGAAATTTTAATGTAGCATATATGGCTCTTGATGATAATATGGAAGATTCTATTATTATGTCTCAGAATGCAGCAGATAAATTAGTATCACCATTAATAAATGTAATACGAATACCTATAAATGATAATGATATTCCGTTAAATATATATGGTAATGAATCTATATATAAAGTTATACCAGATATTGGTGAAGATACAATAAATGCAAATCTTATTGGGTTAAGAAAAGAGAAAAAAGAAGAGGCATTATTCTCTCAATCTGTAGATCGATTAAGAAAATTTACAATGTCTGATGAGAGAAGACAAGTTAAGGGAAAAGTAGTAGATATAAATATATATTGTAATAACCCTGATATACTATCTACTCATTATTATGCTCAATTAAAGAGATATTATGATGAGCTTCAAAGACAATCTATGGAAATTGTAAAAACAATATTACCATATGTTGCTGAAGGATATGAATTATCTTATGAATTACAGAAATTATTTGCTAATTCAAAAAGAGTATGTAATCATGATCAATATATTGATAAGAGAACATTCTCTAATATCATATTAGAAGTAGTAGTTCTTGAAAATCTTCCAATGCTAGTCGGTGATAAAGCTGCAAATAGATATGGTGGTAAAGGTATTGTATCTTCTATTTGGCCTAATCAGTATATGCCAAGATTTAAAAATGGTAATGGAGATTATGAACAAGTAGATGTAATATTTAATTCATCTACAATGATAAATAGAGAAAATACTGGTCAGTGTTTTGAATTATCATTGACTCATATTGGTACTGCTATTGTTAATGAAATAAAGAAAGGCAAATATTCTCTACAAGATGCTTTTAATCTTATAAAGAAATATGTAGAATTTTGTTCACCAGAACAAGCACAAATGCTTCAAGAGTATAAAGATAATAGTTCTGAGGAAGATTTGATGTTCTTTATAGAATCTATAGTAGCAGATGATGCAATACATCTTTCTATGAGACCTATAAGTGATACAATGACTATAGATAAATTGAATGATATGTATAAAGCTTTTCCATTTGTAAAACAAAATGAAATAGAAGTAGCATTGGAATCTTCTAGTGGAGAAACTAGATATGTAAAATCTAGAAAACCTATAGTTGTTGGAAAACAATATATTTATAGATTAAAGCAATTTGCTGAAGAGAAATTCTCAGCTACATCATTAAGTGCTACTAATATAAAGAATGAGAATACAAAATCTAAAGCAAGAAAAGATTTTAAAGAATTATATCCAAATACTCCTATAAGATTTGGTAATATGGAGACTAATAATATGAATCATATTGGAGCAGATGCAGTTATCACAAATATGATGATTCATAGTTTATCACCACAAGGTAGAAGACTTGTAGAAAAGATGTATACTGGTGATCCATTCCATATTGATATTAAATTGGATAGTAATAGTAAAAATAGATCTGCAGAAATAGCAGCAACTTATCTTAAAACTATTGGTAGAAGAATAATATTTATAAAATCTAAGAAAGTAAGAAAGAAAGTTGCAATTCCTGCATTATATTTTGATCATGATCCTATAACTCGTCCAATATCTTTTGTTTCAGAACAAGATAGAGAAGGATTTGATTATGAAAAAGATTTCCAAGATAGACAGAAAGAAATGAAGTCTGCTAGAGCTAAGAAAATCAAATCACCATTATTATTTGATGGTATAGAAAGAAAAGAAAAACGATAAGATATTAGGAGGATGTATTTCCTCCTAATATTTTTAATCTAAAGGTGTAATAATATATTATAAAAAGAAAGAAATATATGATAAAGAAGAAAAAACCAATAAAAAGTTTAACGAATCAAAGTCTTTTAAATAGTGATTTAGAATGCAGATCTCATGAGTATAGATTAAGTTTAAAATGGCTAGATTCTTGTGATAAAGATCAAGCATTAAATCTATTTAATATTTGGAAATCTAAACCTATAAAGCTATCCTTTACAAATAATGGTAGAGTTTGTTTAGATAATGAAATAAATATGGAAGATGAATATATTAATGCTAGATGTTTATCTCGTGGATATAATCTATCATATTTTATTAGATTAAGTTTAAAGTCTTATGGATATAAGCAATCCTTAAAATAATTATATACTATAATTATGAAAGGAGGCAAAATGAAAGAATTTTTAGAAAACTTTTTTAACGAATTATGTTTAGGAAATGGAAGTGTGATCAACGATTCTAATATAAAAGAATTGAATAAGATTGGATTAGATTTATATAATAAACCAGAATTAAATTCTGATGAAATTATAGAATTAAAATATCTAATTATGTCTTGCAATATTTTATATAATAGAACCGATATGATCATACTTCCAATTGAAGATGGATTCTATGATTTACTTTTTGAGAAATATAAGACTTATGATCCAAATTTTCAGGTCGGATCTGCTATAGTAGACTTTAAAGAAAGTTTCGTTAATAATCAAGCTGATAATAAAAAGCCTGCAATTCAAGCAATAAGTTTTATAGATGTACCAAAAAGAAATAATACTAGAGAAAAAATTCATAACGAATTATCTTTGATAGGGCAGCCAATTCTTAATCAAAGAGATTTTCATATTTCTCCATTATTATTTGATCAAGAAGATATTTCAAAAAGAAAACATAATACAGAACATAATCATCCAGATCTTGTTGGTACTCTAGATAAATGCAAATTTGTTTTAAATAAAGATGCAATAGATGCTGGTTGTTTTAATGATTCTAATGTAAAGATTTTAGAAAGAGACTTCTTTCAAGATCATATTGATAAAGGAATTATTAAACAAAATCAGATAATAGAAGTCATATGTGAATTAAAATATGATGGAATATCTGTAGAAGCAGATTGTGGATTAGAACTATATTCTGCAAGAACTAGAGGAGATACTGGTATTGGAGCGGCAGCCGATATAACTCCGATATTACAAGGATATCCATTTAGACAAGCTGGAGCAATGATTGGTGAAAATCCATTGGGAGTAAAATTTGAAGCAATTATAACTAAATCTAATCTAGAAATATTTAATAAATTAAGAGAGAAAAACTATAAAAATTGTAGAACTGCAATTGTAGGTCTATTTGGTGCTAGTGATGGATATAAGTTTAGAGATCTTATAACTTTAATACCATTAGCAGTAGATAGAGATCAAACTCCATGGATAGAAAATAGGTTACAAGAAATTCATTTTATAAATAATCTCTTTAGATCTCATGGTGAACCTCTAAGATATTGTTATTTTAAGGGAACTGTTCCAGAAGTATTGTATTATATAAAACAATTTCTAGATGAAGCTAAGACTTCAAGAGATTTCTTCAATTTTATGTATGATGGTATTGTTATATCATATTTAGATGAAAATATTAGAAGAAAACTTGGTAGAAAGAATTATATAAATAAATATTCTATGGCAGTAAAATTTGATCCATTAGAAAAACAAACAATTGTAAGAGGAATAACTTACGAGGTAGGTCAACACGGTCAAGTAACTCCAATGATTCATTATGATCCAGTAGAGTTTATAGGTACTATTCATACAAAATCTACAGGTTCTAGTTTAAAAAGATTTAATGAATTGAATCTTAAGTATGGAGACTATATTAATGTAACATATGTCAATGATGTAATGCCTTATGTCAGCAATTTAGATTGTGAGCATAATAAAAATAATCTAAATCCTAAATTTATATTTACAGAAGTTTGCCCAATATGTGGAACAAAACTTATAACTTCTACTTCTGGTGATACTGCTATTTGTCCAAATAGAGAATGTCCAGCAAGAAATAGAAAACGTATGGTAAATATGTTTTCTAAATTAAATATAAAAGGATTTGCAGAAGCATCATTTGATAGTTTAAAAGATATAAATAACTTCAATAAATTATATAATTATAATGAAGAATTTTATATTAACAGATTGGGAGATGCAGATGGTAAATCATTCTATAATAATCTCCAAGAAATGAAAATAAATAAGATAAAAGATTATATATTTATGGGATCTCTTGGATTTACAGGAATAGCTCATAAAAAATGGAAAAGTATATTTGAAAAGATTTCTATGAAAGAGTTGTATTATTTATGGACAACTTCTGACAGTTTAGAGAACTTTAAAATATCTATTTCACATGCTTTACCAGACGGTATAACAAAAGATGTTATAGTGGAAGAATTTCCATTATATGTAGAAGATATAAAGTTCGTATTAGATAATAATATGATAATAGATAGTAAAAATGATGTTATAAAGAAACAAATTAGATTCAGTGGTGTTAGAAATTTACAATTAATGGAACAACTTAATACCAAGGGATATGATGCTGATGAGGGCTCAGTAACCAAGAAAACAGATATATTATTAATTCCATATGAAGGATTTAGTAGTAATAAAGTAATTAAAGCTCAAAATCAAGATAATACAATAGTAGTTCCAATAACAGAGTTTATTGAAAATACTGAAAAGTATCTAGGTGAGGTATTATAGTATATAATAATATACTATAATTATGTAATATAAACAAAATATATTTTAGGAGGACAAAAAGATGGAATTTACATCAACAAATTTACCACACAATATTTCACATGGACTTTATCATGAGAAAGGATATGACGTAGCAGAGACACACATAGACAAACTATTTTATGTTATCATGTTTGGTACAGCTAATCTTCTTAAAGATACAAAGAGCAAGGATGCACCGACAGCATTTATTCTTACAAATATTAAGAATAAACCAGTTGCAGCAGCTATAGTTGAATATTTTGATAATGGAGATAATCCAGGAAACTGGAGTCTCAGTTGGACATTTGATCCAGAAAAGATTCCTGAAAATGCAGTAAAGATCAATCTTCAGGATGATAATACACATAGCTATTTTAGAATAATAGCAGGTGAGAAGTATGGAATGAAGTTTTATGATAGAACCTCAATAATTACTCTTATAACTTACTGTATGGAGCAGCTTTATAAATGGCTTGATGAAAATGCAAAAGAAGATCAGGTAACAGAAATTGAACTTGATGGTATTTTCAATGCTAAAGTTGAAGTTGTAGATGGTGTAAAAGTATTTGCCATCGAACCAGCTGGTGAAGTAAAAACAATAATTAAGGATGATGCTTCAATAGAGAAGTAATTCTAATTATTGTTTAATATAAGATGTACTGTGGAGGCTCTGTCATCATTTGATGATACCCCTTCACAGTTATTTTTTATAAAGGAGAGTTCCTATGGATAGACTAAATAGTTCTGTATCCTCGGCTATGATCAAAGGAGAATCTTATAATGTTTTAAATTATGAAGATTTTTGTGATTCAAAAAGTTTGTGGGATATGGGTGGTATTGCTGTAAAGGAACAGGTTGGAGATGATACTTATGTATTACCTTATAGGGGTCAATATAATGAAAAGGCTAATAATCAACCTGGTATATATTCAGATGGTTCTCTAAATTTTGAAGTATTACCAAAGAAAAATTCAGACGATGAAGAGAATTATAAGAATATCCCTGTAATAACTATATCTTCCGATGATGATATAGAGAGTATACTAGAAAAAGAAAATGTTTTATCTAAATTGGCTGAACCTTGGATAACTAGTCCGGATAATATAACACAAATTGTTATAAAAGATACAAATGATCCAGCAATGAAATTATTAAAGACATCTATTAATGAAAAACATTGTGATATGGATAAATATCAATCAAGATTTGGACAAAATTATCCGAATGATAAACGTCAATTAAATAATGATACTGTAACTTTAAAAATTATTAATAGATATTGTGAAAATTTAGATATGGAAGCAATATTAACTATTCGGGATAAAAATCCTGGAGTACCTAACCCACTAAAAAGACCTATAAGTATATCGTTGTCTAGTGGAGACTTTTTAAATATGGATATCGAGGACAATAGAGATAAATCATCTGAAGATGATGATTCAGATGATGATATTTATAAAGATTTTTAGGTGTTATAATATATTATAATTATGGGAGGTATAATATATATGAACCAAGCTCAATTTATGAGACAATTTAATGAAACCCACAGAGAGCAATTTAATCCAGAATTATTTAAACGAGACGACCAAGATATGATTGATGTAATTCATAAAATATTGCTCTCTTGTGAATCAGATAAGTATTATACCTTAAAATTATTGAGTTTTGATGTAATCACTAATTATGAGGAAATTTATAATACACTTAGAGCACATGAAGAAAGTAGAAGACGTAAAAATTCTAAAGCAGAAAATATATTTGATTTTATTAATATAAAAGATACAGATATAATATTAATAAAAGTTATATGGTTTATACGTCATAATGGTATTGAAAGAGAAGAAACAAAAGATGAGGGTACTAAAGAAGTATTAGATCCACAAAAGAATCTCGAAGTTTTAATTGCTCTTCCAAGATATGTAAAGAATTATTATTTCAAATTATCTGGAAATTATTATAATACTACATATCAAGTTGTTGATGGTTCTACTTATAATAATGCCAGCGCTCGTCAATCAAAAGTAGATACAAATACACTTAAAACTAACTTTAGTCCAATAAGAATATTTAGATCTTTTAGAGATTTAGTAGATTTAAATTCTAAAGAAACTTTAAAAGTTACAGAATATAATTCTATAATATTCAAAAATACTGTAAATGCTTATCATTATTTATTAGCATTTCTAGGTTTATACGGACTAGCTCAATTTCTTGGAATTAATTGTGTTTATGTAACAAACAAACAATTTGAAGATCCAGAATATTATTGTTTTAAGAAACATAATCTATTTATATCTGTTCCAAAAATATGTTTCCAAGATCCAATGGTTCAGGCATATGTAGTAGCCTTATATACAGCAATATATAAAGATACAACAATTAATGATATATTTAATATTAGATTTTGGTTAATTAATCTTGGTGCAGCTTTTAAAAATGCATCTGTAGAAAAAGGATTGTTTCAATTAGATTCTATAGATTCTATTTATGATCTTCTTACAAAAGAACAACTCCATCTTAAAGATGAAGATAAAGAAGATATTTATTGTATATTTAGATGGATGCTTAGAGAATTTTCTAATATAAGAATGAAAGAAAATATAGATGTAAGAACTAAAAGAGTTAGAATAGCAGATTATATTGCTCAATTATATGCTACTAGATTAAATAGAGGTATTCATAGAATATCTGATCAAGGAAAGAAAGTTACATTAAAGAAAATAGAACAAGCTATATATACTCAACCATTTTATATTCTTAATAATGTATCTTCTGCTACAATGTCTAATCTTATATCTTATAGAGATCTTGTAAATGATAATGATGCAACAGCAGCTCTTAAATATACATATAAAGGTATATCTGGTCTTGGAGAAGATGGAGCTTCTATACAGCCAATGTATAGATATGTAGATCCAAGTCACATTGGAATATTAGACCTTGATAGTTCATCTGTATCTGATCCTGGAATGTCTGGAATGATTTGTCCAATGGCTGATATATTTGGTACATCTTTTTCTGAATATGAAGAACCAGATACTTGGAAAGAACAATATGGTCCATTACAAGAAGAATGGAAAAAGGATGCTATAAAACCATTAATATTTGATAAAGAACCAGAAGCTCCAGATTATTATGCAATTAGAAATAAAATTGTAGAAGAAGATCTAGAGTTAACAAAAGTTATAGCACCTATATATAATGAGGATCCTAATATACAATATACTGCTTGTGGAGCTTCATTAGAAAAAGAAAGAAATAAAAAAGAAGAATCATTATTTATATTTAAAGAAGATTAAGTTAGGGAGGATAGATAAGCTATCCTCTCTTTAATCTGTATAGGAGGATAGTAAAATGGCTATAGATAACAAATTTATATATTTCTTATATTCTGAGGAACAAGTAAAAGAAAAGAATAAGATATTAGAAAAACAAAACAAGGAGTTTATTCCTGGAACGGTATATGTTGGAATGAGTAGATTATCTTTTTCTCAAATATCTGAAAAAGATCATATAGATAGATTTATAGATACTAAGATTATTGCTAAAGGTTATAAAAATCAAATGAAATATGAAATGCCAAAAACGATAAAAAGGGGTAATAAATCATGATAGGATGGGTAGATAATATAGATTATGATAATATATGTAGATTGAATATATTTAATAATATTGATAAAATAGATACTTCAATTGCTTTTTCCGAAGCTAGATCAAAAATAGAATATTTAATTCCAGAATTTATAAAATATATTTCTGGAGATAGAACTAAGTCTAAAATATATGGACAAATAAAAAGATTTTATACAGAAGAAGTAATATATTTAAATAATAATGTATTAGATCATAATATTGATAATCTAGAAAATATGGATACTATTATTGAAAATTCTAGTAATCTTACTAAAGATCTTAGAGTTGTAATTATAAAAGATCCACTAAGATTAACAAATATTTCTGGTTATGAATTTATAACTTATAATAGAAATGGAAATCATATAAATACATTATTTATTGAGGATAAATCTTTTGATATAAAATTTATATTTTCAATATGTCTTAAATTGTTTGATAATGTTCTTACATCATATTTACATGAAATTGGTGTTCCAATAAATAATAATATTATTGCTTTGAATTATAATGGAAATAATAGTACTGGAATTGCTAAATTTATTGTAGATTATATGTACGAATTATTATATCCATTTTGTAAAAGTTTAAAAATAGAAAGTGATGATGAGATGGATGCTATATTAAAGCATATATCTAATTCTAATTTTTCTGTTATACCAATAAATGATATTGAAGATATATATAATTTAATTTCTAAAACTTTAAGAGGCAGAGCAGATAATTATGATTATATTGGCGAAATTATAAAAATAAAAGAATATATTGAGATGAATCAATCGTTGCAAAATTTACCATTTTAACGAGGTGATAATATGGCATTAGAATTAAATGTAGATATAGATGTAAGAGAAATTCATTATCCGATATATTTTGAAAGAAAAAATATATGTGTTTCATGTGGAGCTGAAGGAACTTTAAAATTTATAAATATTTTTGGTAAAGAATCTCCACATGAAATTCATCCATTTGAATCTCTTAGATGTTCAAGATGTGGTGCTGCATATTCTATTAAATGGAGTAAAGGTGAAGATGGTAAATTGTATCCTTCTGCTGTAGATAGAAATATTACTAGAGATTTCATAAATAACTTTAAAAAGAAAGATAAGAAAATAAAGGAATTAGAATAATATGAGTGATATAAATGTTAAAGATAATAATATAACTCTTGAGAATACTAATATAAAATTTAGTTGTCAAGGTTGTATATATGAAAAGTCACCAACAGCTGTAAATCTTAATAAACCTAATCCTTGTAGTATATGTGCTAGAAATTATAAAGATAAATATGAATCTACAGCTGTACCGTTGAAAAAATAAGGAATAAATATCATGAATTGTAATAGATGTAAAAATTTTGGAAAATGGGAAAATGAAGTTGAACTCGGATTACCATCACCATGTACAATATGTGCTAGAAGAGCTCCAGATAAATTTGAACCTGAAAATGGTATACCCGAAAACTGTGAAACATGTAGACATAAAAACGACTTAAGAGTTTGTTTGTCATGTTCTCGACGATGTAACGACCAATACTGTCCAATATTATAAAAATATACATTAGTTGACTTCTATATAATTAATGTATAAGGAGAAGAAGTACAATGAGATATTTATATGCTCGTTTTGAAGGATATATTGGGTTTTATACCGGTTTAGGATTAAGTAAACTTGAAATAGATTTTACGAAATGTAAGCATAATATAGTTCTCATATCTGGGATGAATGGATCTGGCAAATCAACTTTAATGAATGCTTTATCTGTTTTCCCAGATGATTCTTCTTCTTTTGTAGATTTCTTAGATGGAAAAAAGATATTACGTTTATTATCTAATGACGATATATATAATATTAATATTATATCTGCCTCTGATGGTAAAGGTGGAAGAAAGACCACTAAGGCTTTTATACAAAAGAATGGAGTGGAATTAAATGAGAATGGTAATGTAACCTCATACAAAGAGATTATTTTTTCTGAATTTGAGTTAGATTCTAATTATATTTCATTATCAAGATTATCTAGTATAGATAGAGGTTTAGGAGATAAAAAACCTGCGGAACGTAAAAAATTTGCAAGTTCTATTATAGATAATATGGAAGTTTATAATAATATTTATAAGACTTTGAATAAAAAATCTTTAATATTAAAATCTACTATAAATAATCTTCATACTAAGATACAAAATATTGGATCCAAAGAAAACTTAGAGCTTACACTTGATAAATTGAAAGATCAACATAATAAACTTCAATCAGAAATAACAAAGATTAATAATCAAATTATATCTATTCAAGCAAAAAATTCTATAGATGAATCTGAAGCTAAAGAATTAGAAGAAATAACTATTCAAGCAAATAAATTTGCAGATGAATTAGAAAGTATAATGTCTAATCTTACTATGTATTCTTTGAAAACAAAGATAAAGATGGAAAAGATTGAAGAAAAATATAATAAAGATAAAGAATTATATAATTTTTATAATTCTAAAGTAGAATCTATATCATCTAATTGGAGATCTAGCAATGAAAGATTAGAAAATTTATCAAGAAATATATTAGATTTGGAAGCTACAATATCTACATATGAAAATCAAGGTAAAGATAGTATAGAATCTGAGTATACTAAATCTAATAATAAAATAAATGAATTGAAGAGAGAATTAAAATCATTAAATATTGAAGCTGATACTAATTTGATAGAACCAATTAAATCATTATTATCTTTCTATCAATCATTTATTATAAAAATAGATAAATTTTATGATGGATTAAATACTGATGATATAAATATTATATTAAATTGGGATAATAATATTGAAAAAGCTAGAGAAGAATTATCTCATACAATAAATCAATTAGAGATAGCTAGAGATAAATCTTCAAAAATCACTTCTGATATGAAAATAATATCTATATTAGATGATAGACCTAAAAATTGTAAAATAGACACTTGTCCATTTATATCTTCTGCTATAGAATTAAAGAAAAATTATAAAGGAAAAAATATAGATAAAGAATTATCTAATATTTTAGCCGATGAAATGAATTTTTCGGATACTATTACTGAGATTAATCAAAATATTGATCATTTGATTTTCTTAGATTCTAAACGCACGATTTTAGGTGACATTAGGAGCCTAATTTTAGAAAATAAGTATTTAGAATCGATATTTAATGATGATATATTTAATAATTTTGAAAATCAATTATCAAATATTAGTCAATTTAATAATCAGAGAGATCCAAGAAGATATATAGATGCTTTATCATTATTACAAATATATTCATTAGAACTTCAATCAAATAAAGAATATAAAATAAAATACGAAGCTTATAGAGAACAAGTTCAATTAATGAATAATAATAAATCTTTATTGAATAAAATGGAATCTGAAAGAAAAGAATTATTATCTGATATTCAAGATCTTAAAAAAGATATGGATAAATATAATTCACTT
>OCTX012280728.1_pt1 | contig 27211 bp, 23 predicted proteins | sample 1539691 | NCBI WGS metagenome assembly OCTX01 (sample SAMN02144231, study PRJEB22623) | gut metagenome | biome: sheep rumen | host: Ovis aries | place: New Zealand
GAACCACATCTTGGCGTGCTCCTTCTCGTTGAGCGCGGTCTCCTGGAAGATGGCGGCGATCTGCTCGTAGCCGTCCTTCTTCGCGCGCGAAGCAAAATAGTCGTATTTGTTGCGAGCCTGCGATTCACCGGCAAACGCCGTCCACAGGTTGCGCTCCGTCTTGCTGCCTTTGAGTTCCATCTGTTTTTCTCCTTTCATGTTTTGATTCTTGCCAGTCGCTCGGATATCGTCTTTTCATAGCCTTGCTGCGTGGGCCGATAGTATTGCTTCGGGACGCCGAGGTATTCCTGATGCACATAGTGATTGGCGAAATTGTGCGGATACTTGTATTCGACGACTTTCTCAGAACCGATGGCGCGGACATGCTTGTTCTTGAGGTGTTCGGGCACGCTCTGGACCGCCCCCTTCTCGATGTCCGCCATCGCCTCGGACACCGCCATGCAGCTCGCATTGGACTTGGGCGCGGACGCGAGATAGGTCGTCGCCTGCGCAAGGTTGATCGCGCACTCCGGCATCCCCACGAACTCACACGCCTGCATCGCCGCCACCGCCACCGAAATGCCGCGCGGATCGGCGTTGCCGATGTCCTCCGACGCGCTGATCACCAGCCGCCGCGCAATGAACCGCGGGTCTTCGCCCGCAATGAGCATCTTCCCCAGCCAATACACGGCGGCATCGGGATCGCTGCCGCGTATCGATTTGATGAATGCGCTGATGGTGTCGTAATGGCCTTCTTCCTTCTTGTCGTAGCGGACTTGCCGTCGCTGCACGCACTCCTGGACGATATCAAGCGTGATGGCGATTTCGCCGCGTCCGTCTTCGGGCGTGGAGCGGACGGCGATCTCCAGCGCGGTGAGCGCGTGGCGGGCGTCGCCATCGCAGATTTCGGCGAGGAAACGCCTGGCGTCGGGCTCGATCCGCACATTTTTGCCGCCGTAGCCGCGATCGGGGTCGGACAAGGCGCGGTCGATCAGCCGTTCAACGGCCTCGGGATTGAGCGGCTTAAGCTCGAAAACGAGGCTGCGCGAAGTAAGCGGGGTGTTGATGAAGAAGTTGGGATTGTGCGTAGTCGCGCCGATCAAGACTACGGTGCCGTCCTCGACATACGGCAGCAGCACGTCCTGCTGGCTTTTGTTGAAGCGGTGGATTTCGTCGATAAAGAGGATGGTGCCCGCGCCGCCGAGTTCTTCGCGCGAGCGTTCGCAGATCTTGCGGATTTCCGCGACATTGCTCATTACGCCCGACGCACGCACGAATTGCCGCCGCGTAGTGTGCGCAATCGCTTCGGCGATGGACGTCTTGCCGCAGCCGGGCGGGCCGTAGAGGATGATGTTGGTAAGCCGGTCGGCCTCGATTACGCGCCGCAGGAGTTTGCCGGGTCCGAGGATGTGATCCTGCCCCTGGACCTCGGAGATGTCCCGCGGGCGCATCCGCGCCGCCAGCGGCTCGCTACTTTGCGCACACATTCGCCACCGCCCGCTTGAAACCATCCGCCGCACGGGCGATTATCCGCTCGTCCACCGAGCACGACAGCCGGATATGTCCGGCACGCCCGAAGCCCGACCCCGGCACCGCGAGTATGCGCTCGGCAAGGAGCGCATCGACGAACGCAAGATCGTCGCCGCCGGGCGCCTTGGGGAAAAAGTAGAACGCGCCCTTGGGCATGATGAATTCGATTCCGGCGTCGGAAAGCACCTCGGCCATCAAGCGGCGGCGGCGGTCGTAGGTTGCCAAATCCACCGTCTCTGCGCAAATCGCCGCCGCGAGCCGCTGACCCAAAACCGGCGCATTCACAAAGCCCAGCGTGCGGTTGACGAGAATGAGCGTGGAAACGAGCGTGCCGCCATCGGCCTTGGAAAGCTTCGGGCTGACGGCGATGTAGCCGACGCGCTCGCCCGCCATCGAAAGCGTCTTGGAGAAACTCCCGAGCACGACCGCGAAAGGCGACATCGGCATTACCGCCGGAACCACAGCCCCGTCGAAGGCGAAAGCGCGGTAAGGCTCGTCGCTCAAGACGAAAACGGGCTTTTCGCGCCGCGCGTTTTCGGCCTCGACCAGCGCAAAAAGACGGAAAAGCTCCTCACGCGAATATATGACGCCAGTGGGATTGTTCGGGGAATTGACGATGATTGCGCGGGTCTTGGGCGTAATCGCCGCCGCAATCGCATCCAGATCCAGCGAAAAATCGTCCTTCGTCGGCACCGGCTTCAATACGCCGCCGAAGTGGCCGCAATAGTTGCCGTATTCGACGAAATAGGGGCTGGGAACGATCACCTCGTCGCCGGGTTCGAGCGTAGCGCGGAAAAAGCACACCAGCGCACCGGCGGCGCCCACGGTCATCACGACGTCATCGGCGTTTAGCGCCAGCTGCTGCTCCTTGGAGAGGTGCGCGGCGATTGCCTCGCGCACGCTTGGGATGCCGGCGTTGGGGCAATAGCCGAGCGCGAGCGGACGCGCCGCTTCGTCGGCAAGCCGGTGCAGCACCGCGCCTGCCGCCGCCGGCGGCGGAACATCGGGATTGCCGAGGCTGAAATCGCAGACTGCGTCCTCGCCGAACCGCGCCTTGAGTTCAAGCCCCTTCTCGAACATCTTGCGGATGAAACTCGATTTCCCCGCCGAGGCCTGGAAGAAGCCGTTCACGGTCTGCATATCTTGCCCGCCTTTCTTGAATCCTCGGCCCAGAACGCCAGCAGATGGCTGAGCAGCGTCTCGCGCGCAAGCTCCAGAGGCGCCGCGCCCGACGACAAGGCGCGGCGGATGTCCGCCATCAGCCCATCGTCGCCGCCGCCGTGGTTCTCGGTCTCGGGCTGGAAAAGAAAAACCCGTTCGCGCTTGCCGAACCGCCGCAGCGTCACCTTGCCCTCATCAACGAGCAGCGTCCCCTTGGTGCCGAAGAACCTGGTGAAGCGGCCGCGCCGGGCGGTAATCGCCTCAAGCTCGAAGTTGACGAGCGGCCCGCCTTCGTATTCAATCAAAGTCGATTGATGGTCCACCACGTCCGCCCCGCACTTGTAGACGCAATGCGCATCCTCCTCGCGGAACGGGCACTCCGCAACCTCGCAGGCGCCGCAACCGTCCGCCGACCCCGCAGGCGCGTTTTCGGGCTTGAACAGCTTCTGTCCGCCCATGCTGACGATCGACTTCGGCTTTCTGCCGCCGCACCACCAGTTTATGAGATCGAGGTCGTGCGAACTTTTGGTGAGGATCATCGGACCCGATTCCGCCGTCTTCGCCCATTGTCCGCGGCAGAACGCGGTCACGGTCTTGGGGTAGCTCACGGCGTTCAGGTGGTGGATGGAGAGCACCTCGCCGATGAGTCCTTCGGCGAGGATCTGAGCGACTTTGCGGTATTGGCGCGTGTGGCGCAGGACGAAGCCAGGGAAAATCGCACGCTTGGCGCGCTCCGCCGCCGCGACGAGCTTCCGGCATTCCGCCGCCGTGCAGCCGATCGGCTTTTCCATGAGCAGATGGCATCCGGCTTTGAGCGCGGCCATGCCGGCGGCGAAATGGAGCCGGTCGGGAAGCGCGACAATCGCGAGATCCGCCTCGGCGCCATGGGCGGCAAGCGCATCGCTCCAGTCGGAGAAATCCGCCCGCTCGCGAGGGTCTGCCGTCGCGATTATCTCGAATTCCCGCGGATGGGCCAAGGCATAGCGGGCGTAAGTCCGCCCGCGGGCGCCGCAACCCAGAATCAAGGTCTTTATCGCCTTGGCCGCCATCGCGAGTGAAGTGCGCGTCAGCCCAGCTTGCTGCGCAGATACGCGCTGTAGGCCTTGTAGGTCATGTAGCAGTCGAACTTGCTCGCGAGTTCGCACGGCGCGTGCATGTTCCAGAGCGGAGTGCCCATATCGAGCACATCCATGCCGAAGCGCGACATATACTGCGCGATCGTGCCGCCGCCGCCCTTCTCCTGTTTGCCCAGCTCGGCCATCTGCCAAGTCACGTCGCCTTCGTCCATGATGCGGCGGATCGTCGCCACGAACTCCGGCGAACAGTCGCTCGAACCGCCCTTCGTCGTGCCGCCCGTGTATTTGCTGGCCGCAGGGCCCTTGTGGAACCGGGCGCCGTTGCCGGTGGAATCCTGCTCCGAGAAATGCGGATCGGCCGTGGCCGTGACGTCCGCCGAAAGCATGCTCGACTTCTCGAGCGCCCTGCGCGTCATGATGTCGCGCGCATTATTCTCCTGACGCTCGATAAACTCTGCGACCGTATTCTCGAAAAAGCTCGACTGCATGCCCGTCGCGCCCATCGAGCCGATCTCCTCCTTGTCGCACATCAAAATCGACGCGGTCTTTTCGGGCGTCTCATCGCTCGCGTCGAGCAACGCCTGCAACCCCGCAAACGAGCACACGCGGTCGTCATGGCCATAGCCCGCGATAAGCGCACGATCGAAGCCGCATTCGGCGGGCATGCCCGCGGGAACCATCTCCAGCTCCGCGCTCATCAGGTCTTCCTCGGTGACGCCGAACGTCTCCTTGAGGAACTTCACCAGCCCCGCCTTGTCGGCCTTGGGCTCGTCCGCCTCCTTGCCCTTCTTGTCGAGCTTCGGCGTCGTCCAGGCGACGACGTCCAAATCCTCGGCAGGGAAGAACTCGTCGCGCAGCTTCTTGGCCTGGTCGTAGCCGAGATGCGGAAGGATGTCCGAGATCATGAAAATGGGATCGCCGGGATTGTCGCCGACTGCAACCTGCACCTTCGTCCCGTCCTTGCGCACGATCGTGCCGTAGAGCGCGAGCGGACGCACGAGCCACTGGTATTTCTTGATGCCGCCGTAGATGTGGCAATCGAAGTATACGTAGCCGCCCTTTTCGTACAGCGGTTTCGGCTTGAGATCGAGCCGCGGAGCATCGGTGTGGCCGCCGACAACCTTGAGGCCGACCTCGGCGATCGGCTTCTTGCCGATGACCGCCGCCATGATCGTGCGGTCGAGATAGCCGCGATACACCTTGTCGCCGGGCTTGAGCGTCTTGAATTCCGACAACTCCTTGAATCCCCGCGCACGCAGCAGGCGTTCGCTCTCCGCGTAGCTCCTGCGCTCGGTCTTGGCGATGCCGAGATAGCGCATGTATTCTTTGCAGTATTTTTCCTGGTTCATGAACTTCATTTTGCCGTTCCTTTCAAATCTTCATCATTCCCGGTTTCCTGCGCTCACGACATTTCCATGAGCTCGGCGTAGAGCCGCGAGTAGTCCGTGCGCTTGTCCTTGATGAACTTTATCGCCGTTGACGGATGGCAATTGAGAACGCCCGTGAGCATGTAGGGGATGTCATAGCCCCAGACGACACCTTCCGCTTTAAGTTTCAGCATGTGCTTGGCGACGAAATTGATGATCGGAATCGCGGTGTATTTGGGGTTTTTGAGGAAACTCAGGAGCTGTTCCGAAAAACAGTTGCCCGCGCCGCGACCCATGCCGTTCACCGTCATGTCCAGATAGTTCGCCCCCACCCTGCACGCCTCGATCGTGTTCGCGAACGCGAGCTGCTGGTTGTTGTGACCATGAAAGCCCACCTGCTTGCCCGCGCCGCCGATGATGTCCACATACTTGGCAACGAGCTTGCGCATCTGCTCGGGGTAGTAGTTGCCGAAACTGTCGACGACATACACGGCGTCGGCGGTGCTTTTGGCAAGGATCTTGAGCCCCTGATCGAGGTCTTCCGTCCCTACTTTGGAAACGGCCATCAGGTTGCACGTGACCTCGTAGCCCTTGTTTTTCGCATCCTCGATCATGTCGAGCGCGAGCGGAATCTGGTGGATGTAGCAGGCGACGCGGATCATGTCCACGACGCTGTCCTTGCGCTCGATGATGTCGGTCTTGTAGTCGCAGCGCCCGGCGTCGGCCATGATCGCAATTTTCATGGGGCTGTCGTTCTCGCCGACGACCTCGCGGATGTCCGCCTCATCGCAGAATTTCCATTTGCCGAAATCCTTGGGGTCGAACATGTTCTTGCTTGCACGGTAGCCGAACTCCATGTAATCCACGCCTGCGGCGATGTTTGCCTCGTAAAGGTCTTTGACGAACTCCGGCGTGAAACCAAAATTGTTCACCAGCCCGCCGTCGCGCAGCGTGGCGTCGACCGTCCTTATTTCAGGACAATATGTCATCAGATTCCGTTCGCTCATTTTCTTTCTTTCTTCTCCATCTCAATTATGGACATATATTATATCAAAAATCGCGCGAAAAAGCAATATGGCAGGGCGGTTTTGATAAAGTTGCCCAGATCAAGGAATCTGGGGATTTATTGGCTCGGGCGGCTGGATTCGAACCAGCGACCAATTGATTAACAGTCAACTGCGCTACCACTGCGCCACGCCCGAACGATTTAGTTGCTAAACTTGCGTGTATTATATCATATTCCGCTCGCGCAAGTCAATAGCCTTTTTCACCTTTTCAATTTTAACCACACAGAGGCAAAGAAGGCAAGAGCCTCAGCTCTTGCTGACGTCCTTGCCGGTCCAGCAGTAGGTGCAGAGTTTTTCCTTCGGCAGGCCGATAGCCTTGACCAGATCGTCCACCGTCTGGAACGCAAGCGAAGTGAGATTGAGCTTTTCGCGGATAAACTCCACCATGTCGCGATACGCCTCGCTTTCCGGGTCGAGATACTTATCGAGGTCGGCGCCCTCGCCTTCATGGCCGCGCACATAGCGCCGGGTAATGAGGTCGTAGACCGACTTCGAGCGCGAAAAGTTGATGAATTCGCACGGGAACATCAAGGGCGGGCAGGCGATGCGCATGTGCGTTTCGCGGCAGCCGGCGCTGTAAAGGCGTTCGGCCTGCTTGCCGAGCTGGGTTCCGCGCACGATCGAATCGTCGCAAAAGACGAGCGAACGGTCCTTGATGAGTCCGGGAATCGGGATAAGCTTCATGGACGCGACATGTTCGCGCGTGCGTTGATCCTGCGGCATGAACGAGCGCGCCCAGGTAGGGGTATACTTTACGAACGGCCGCGCATACTTGATGCCGGCCTCGTGCGCGAAGCCAAGCGCGTGGGAAGTGCCGGAATCCGGGATGCCGCACGCGGCGTCGGCCGGGGCGGGATAGCGCTTGGCCAGGGCGGCGCCGCAGCGATAACGCGCCATTTCCACATTGCGCCCTTCGTAGGACGAAGCCGGGAAACCATAATAAACCCAGAGAAACGAGCAAATCGCCATCTTGTCTCCGGGCGCGATTTTCTGGACTACGCCCTCTGGGATGAGCTCGACCATTTCGCCGGGGCCCAGGTCGCGGACGTATTCGTAGCCGTTGTTGTGCAAGGCGCAGCTTTCCTGCACCGCAATCATCGCTCCGTCCTTCCTGCCGAGAATTACGGGGGTGCGGCCATATTTGTCGCGTGCGGCGTAGAGCCGACCATGCTCGTCGATAATCAACATCGAACAGCTGCCGCGCACCTTCTCCTGCACGTATTTGACGCCCTCGACTATCGAATTCTGCGTGGAGATGAGCGCACTCACTACCTCGGTAGGCCCAACCATGCCGGAGGTCGTGGAGAACTGAAGCTGGACGCTGTGCTTTTCGAAAAGCTCCTGCTTGAGTTCCTCGATATTGTTGACAAGCCCCACGGTGACGATCGCGAACGTCCCCAGTCGCGAACACATCACCAGCGGCTGGGGATCGGTGTCGGAAATGACGCCGATTCCCACCTTCCCCGTAAACCGCTCGAGTTCTTTGTCGAACTTCGCCCTGAACTGGGTTGTGGAAATATTGTGGATGCCGCGGATGAACACGCCGTCCGGCCCCAGGGTCGCCAGACCGCCGCGGTGGGTGCCGAGATGCGAATGGTAGTCGGTCCCGAAGAAGAGATCGCTTACGCAATCTGAATTGGATATTACGCCGCAAAATCCGCCCATTGTGGATCCTTATCTCAAAGAACTTTTGATTAGCGAAAAAATGATTTTCTTGTCGCCGGGTTTCATGGCGGCGAAATCCTCGAACCCCGCTACCACCTTGGGAGCGGTTTCGTCGAAGCGTCTGGTGGTCTCTTCCGGCTCGTCGTCGCCGTACGGATAGATGCCGTCTGCCTTCCAGCTCGCGATCATGGCGGCGGCGCGGTTGGCGTTCGCGGCGGCAAAATGCTCCTTGAGCTTGGCGCGCGCGGCAGCCATGTAGGACGCGACCTCGGGATTGAGCTCCTCCATGAGAAACGCATTTTCGCGCCCGAGTTCCGCAAACCGCGGCGAGACGAGATATGCGGTGAACGCAATGCCGCCAGAGCGCACCGCCGCGCTTTGCTCGTGCAGCTGGAAGCCGTCAGATCCCGCCCATACGAGCCGCCCCGCACCGACAAACCGCCGCTTCCATTCGATGATCTTCAAATTCGCCGCCGCGCCATCCGCCGTTTCAATCCGGTAGTCGCTTTCCTTCTTCTGGACGATCACCGGAGTGACCGGAATGCCGTTGAAGAATATTTTCACCGAGGGATAGCTCTTGAGGTAGAGCGCGAATTTGGATGCGAGCGTCTCCACCGCGCCTGCCGTGTCGAGCAGGCTCGCGCAATTGGCGCGGGTGTTGCAGACATAGACCTCGGTTCCCGTGCCGGGACCCGGAGAGGCGGCATCGAGCGTAAACACGCCAGGCCGCTCCGCCTCGCCTTTGATCAAAAACGAAATCAAGTCGCTTCCGACCCGCATCGTCGTGCGCCATTCGACCACGGTGCCGAGCGCAAAAGCCTTGAATCTGCCGCGCCCGTGCCGACCGTGCAGCCGCCGCGCACCTTCCGCCGCCCCGGCGCGTTTCCAACTGCCGCCCAACGAGCCGAATGTGCTGTCAACCTTGAGAACATCGATTCCCGTGCCGTCGTCCGACACCCTGATCGCCTCGATGCCGCCAAGCGGATTCATCACCAAGTCGATCTGCACCTCGCGGGCGTTGGCGTCGAGCGCATTCCAGACGAGTTCCTCGATTGCCGCGAGCGGAGTCGCCTTGAACAGCGATTCAATATGGTCGGCCTGCGCTTGTACGAAAATCTCTTTCATGCGGTGAACTCCTCCACTCCGCCGCTTTTGGTCACCTTCTCGATGCGTTGGCGCACCGATTCAAGTTCTTTCTGGCAATCGTCCACAAGCTTGCGGCCAGCCTCGTAGGATTTGATCATTTCGTCAAGGGACATGCCGCCGCTCTCCATTTTCCTGACTAGCGTCTCCAGTTCCTTCAGCGCTTCTTCAAATTTCATATTTGCGTATTATATCAAAATTCAGTGCGAAATACAAGTGCCCAGGGGGCAATCTGAGCGGAAACGGGGAACGGGGAGAGATATTTTTCGATTCTTCGATTAATCGATTTTTCGATTGCCGCCCTGCCAAGTCTAGGGGGCTGGACTACGAAGGAAAGGATGCTGAACTGCGAAGGAAAGGAGGCTAGACTACGAAGTGGAGAAAGCTGGACTACGAAGTGGAGAAGGCTTGACTACCGAGAGAATTGTTCGATTTTTAGATTGTCCGTTCCAGTTCCCTGCTTTCGTAAGTTTTGTGTGTGGTTTTTCGATTATTTTTTATCTCACGCTTTCGTCCGCAAATGGCAGGGCGCTTTTGCCCCAAATCGAAAAATCCCTCTCTGTGCCCTAAAATTGCACAGTCCAGGGACCGCGTTCGTTCCAGCACGCTCTGACGGCATCAACCGTCGGCTCGACATAAATCGGCGTCGACTGATGCCGGAACCAGGTATCCTGACGCTTGGCCAGCTGGCAGGTGCGCACGAATATCTTCTCGCGCGAATCGCCCTCGCGATAGCCGATTGCGAGCGCGGCGGTGCGCGACCATTTTGGGTAAAGTTCGTGAAGGCGGCGTTTTTCCTCTTCCAGCCCCGCCGCGAACATCGCCTCGAGCCGCGAGGCGATTCGCCGCCGCAGGACTTCGCGGTCGACCTTCAAGACCGGATATTCTGGCGGCGGATTCTTCCATTCGCGATCGAGCCCGCGCAGCAGCGCGGAAAAATAAAGCCCGGTGCCGCCCACAATGACAATCGGTTTTCCGGGCGGCGTTTTGTCGATCCATGATTTCGCCGCCTCAAGCCATTTGCCGGACGAAAATTCTTCGGCCGGCGTCACGACATCGATGCCGCCCATGTGGAATTCCTCGCGCTCTTGCGGCGGCGGTTTCGCCGTGCCGATGTCCATCCCGCGGTAAACAAGCATGGAATCGGCCGAGAGCACCCACGCGCCCATCTCCCGCGCAAGCGCGGCGGCAATCGCGCTTTTGCCGCTAGCGGTGGGTCCGGCGAGAATATACGCTGCGCGCTTCATTGAAAACCATCAGCGCAACCGCAATGCAGATAAGCGAATCGGCCACGTTAAAGCAGGGAAAATGCCAGGTTCCGAAGCGGAAATCGAACATGTCCACCACATGGCCGCGAAACACGCGGTCGATCAAATTGCCTGCAATCCCTGCATACAGCAGACCGGGAACGACCACACCCGACCCGAAAACCTCCTTGTGCTTCCACACGAGAATCGCCAAAACGGCAAGCGCGAAAACCGCAAGCGGCCAAACCTTGCCTTGCATCATCCCCCACGCACACCCGCGGTTTTCAACGTATGCAAGCGCGAAGAAACCATCTACCACCTCGACCGGCGGCGAATTCTTGAGATTCGCCACCGCGAGTTCCTTGACTACCTGGTCGGCAAAGGCAAGATTGAGCGCGATTACCAGCGCCGCGAGAATGCGCTTGATCAAATCTTGTTCTTCTCCATCGCGTTCTGGCATTCCATGCACGTCGTCACGAACGGCTGGTTCAGCAGACGCGGTTTGCGGATAAGCTGTCCGCAGGCGGTGCAGATGCCGTAAGTGCCGTCGTCTATGCGGTGCATGGCCTCGTCGATCTTGTGGAGGATTGTATTGATCGACCCCATCTGACCGAGCGCCTGGAGGCGGAGCGTCTGGTTGGTGCCGTCGCCGCCGTCGCTTTCGCGGTCGCCTGATTCGTTGAAGCCGGTCGCTTTCATCGCATCCACGCCCGAAAGCGCCTTGGCGCGTTCGGCCTCGAGCAGCGCACGGAATTCGGCAAGATCGGCGGCGGGGAAGGTGTTGGTTTTCTCGCCGGCCTGGCGGGTGGAAGGACGCTTCTTGAGTTTGATCGCCCCTTCATCCTCGCCGCGGTTGTCGATCGCCTCGGCCTCGCGCTTCTTTTCGTCCGCGATTCCCATCACGAACTTGCGCATTTCCGCAGGCGACATGGGCTTGGAAGCCGGCTTTTTGGGCGGCTGCGGTCTCACGGGAGCTTCTTTTTCTTTTTTCATATCTGCACTCCTTCCGGTACTTTCATCCATTCCTTCACCGCTTCGGTGAGCGGCGAAATCAGTTTGATCACACCAAATTTCGTTTCGCCCGCAGTGCCGGGAAGTTCGAACTTGTCGCCTTCCTTCTTGCCGAGCATGTTGACCGCAAGCCGCGCCTTCTGCGAAAGAATCCCCATCTCGACGTCATTGTCCCATTCGCCGAGAATGGCATAAGTCTTGCCGCCGTCGTCGGTCTGCACGGTGACCATCACGCCGGGCATGACCTCTTCGGTCGTGGCGTCGGCAAAGTTCGAGGGCTTCACGGCTTCGAGCTCCGCCTGCATGAGCGTCTGCTTCTGCATGAGCGCGCGCTGCTCGTCCTTGGCATACTGGTATTCCGCGTTTTCGGAAAGGTCGCCGAATCCCTTGGCGAATTCGATTTTCTTCACATTCGCGGGCATATCCTCGTTGATGAGTTTGAGATATTCGGCCTTCTTGAGCGCAAAGCTCCTGAAACTCGTCACCGGCGGATACTCGCGCTTCGTCTCGGCCTTGACGACGAGCGAGGCGAGCTGCGGAGCGATCTTCGTCATGCGCGTGACGACGATATGCTGCGAGGCCGACTCCCAGCCGAGCGACGCCTGGAAGCGCTCGAAGACGAGCTTTTGCGAATCGGCGTCGAGCCGCGCGAACGTCTCCTCGAGCCAATCCTTGGTGGAAAAGAGCCTGCGGACGATATTCTGCATGCGCAGCGTTTCGCCGCCCTGACGCCCTTCGCCCAGCGCAATGGCGTGCATGACGATCGTCGCCAGCGGCGGCAGTTCTTTCCATGCGGCGAAATCGGCATAGCGCCCGACGACGAGCGCGACGAGCGTCGCCGGCGCTGCAGGCGCCTTGAGCAGCGTTCCCACCGCCTCGCGGCAGGCCGCATCGTCGCCGAACGCCTTGATAACCTCCTGCACCGCGGCATAGCAAAGATTGGGAAGCTGACGGTAAATGGTCGCGCGCACCTGCGCGGAGTCTTCGCCGCCGGACAAAAACGAAATGAGATCGCCAACTTCGCTCGCGGGCAATTCCGCCGCCGCCTTCACGAATCTCCCGCGCTCCATGAGATACTCGCGCATCTCCTTGGCCGAAGGCTCGTCGAAACCGAACTTCGACACGAGCGACGCAAGACGCGAATAAAGCGCGTCGTCGCTGCGCTTTGCCGCCGTGACCGCAAACGCAAGCCGCGTCTTGAATATGTCGAGAACATCTTCGGACATCGGACGCTTGGCGGCCTTGTATTCCTTGATGCCGGCGAGGATGAGCTTGGGGTCGGTCTCGTGCGAAAACGCCGTGAGCCAGTTGTCGGAATAATCCTCGGCCTGGGCGCGGACTTCGATCGGATCCGTGCGCTTCACCGGAATCTTCACGCACTTGTCCTTCACCAGTTCCTTGCGCGCACTGTCCCAAAAGGCCTTCCATTCCGGCTTTTTCACGAAACCGTTTGCGACGAATATGTCCTCAAGCTTGACGAGCGAAACGCCGCCGTAGCTTTCCACGACGCGCTTGACGAACTTCCCCGGTTCGTTCTTGCGCATCGCCTCGAACGCCGCCGGATCAGCCTCGCGCCACACGAGAATGTGGTTCTCCGGTGCCGAAACGATCATATCGCACGCGGCGTCGTAGGTGAATTGATGTCCGCGGCGCAGCCGGAAATCAACGGTTATGCGCTTGTAGAAATCGTCGATCCTGCGCACCTTCCCCAGCCCCCATGTGGACGAAAGCACAAGCGAACCCTCTTTGAAAGAAAGGAGTTTTTCGAGTTTCGCGAACGCATCGTCCAATGCCAGCGTCCCAAGCCCCACGCCGTCGACGAAAGATTTGTACACACGCGAGGTCGTCGCCGATTTGAGCGCGTCGCGGATTCCTTCCGCGCCCATGGCTTTGCCAAGTTCCTTGAGGTTGGCCCGGACGAGATCAAAAGCCCCGGCAAAATCCTTCGCTTCGGTCTTCGCGGCAAGTTCAGTCACTACATTGTCGATATCTGCCATTTGCATCTCCGTTTCAAAATTTTGGCGGTATTATATCAAAAATCGTGTGGAAATGCAAGGCTGCAGATGCCGCACCCGCGACCGCCGCCGGTGAGTTTTCGATTTTACCCTATTGATTTGCGCAAGGAAAATATGATATAATCCTCCTCGTTTGCCGGGGATTTAGCTCAGTTGGTTAGAGCAGCTGCTTTACACGCAGCGGGTCGGGGGTTCGAGTCCCTCAGTCCCCACCAAGGAAAGATTTTTCGATTAATCGATTTTTCGATTGTATTTGCAAAACAACGGAGTCAGGAAAATGAACACACTGCTCACAGGAGGAATGATCATGGCAACGGCGATGGCAATCGCGGCAAACGCTGCGGAACTGACGACCGGCTGGGACAAGACGTTTCCGAAGTCAGACAAAGTAGAACACTGCAAGGTGTCATTCAAAAACCGTTTCGGCATTACGCTCGCGGCGGATGTGTACAAGCCGAAAGCGGGGAACGGGGAACAGGGAACGTGGAACGGAGAAGAAGGGAACGGAAAGTTTGCGGCGATTGCGGTATCGGGTCCGTTTGGCGCGGTGAAGGAGCAATCAAGCGGCCTTTACGCGCAGACGCTCGCGGAGCGCGGATTTCTCACCATTGCGTTCGATCCGTCGTTCACTGGCGAATCTGGCGGGGAGCCGCGCTATGTAGCCTCGCCGGACATCAACACCGAAGATTTCCAGGCGGCGGTGGATTATCTCATCTCCCGCGACGATGTGGATGCGGAGAAAGTCGGCATTCTTGGGATTTGCGGCTGGGGAGGGCTTGCCATCAACGCGGCGGCGGTCGATACGCGCGTAAAGGCGACGGTGGCCTCGACGATGTACGACATGACGCGCGTGACGGCAAACGGCTACTTCGACAGCGAAGACAGCGCGGCGGCGCGCAAGGCGAAGAAGGAAGCGATGAACGCCCAGCGCATCAAGGACTTCAAGGCCGGGACCTACGAGCTTGGCGGCGGCGTGCCGGATGCCCTTCCCGACGACGCACCGCAGTTTGTGAAGGACTATTACGCCTATTACAAGACTCCTCGCGGCTACCATCCTCGCTCGCTCAACTCCAACGGCGGCTGGAACAAGACGTCCGCCCTCTCGTTCATCAACTCGAAACTTCTCGCCTACGCGGGCGAGATCGAGAGCGCGGTGATGGTGCTGCATGGTGAAAAGGCGCACAGCCGCTACTTCGGCGAGACGGCTTATGAGATGCTCAAGGGCGAAAACAAGGAACTCGTCATCGTTCCCGGCGCCACGCACTGCGACCTCTACGACGGCGGCGGCAAAAACGCCATTCCCTTCGACCGCATCGAGGCGTTCTACCGTAAAAATCTGCAATAAGAGGATATAAGCCCTTATTCGAGAAAACAGATTGCAACACCGGGCGGCAGGATTGTGTCGATGCGGGTATACATCAGATTTGCGGATTTCAGATGTGCGTCTGGACGCTGCTTGCCATTTCGTTCGCCGTTCTCGCGGTTTCTGCCGCACTGTCGCGCCTTCGCCAATTCTCCAACCTGAAACTGTAGGGCTTATCACCCAATACAATCGAAAAATCGAAAAATCTTTCCCGTGCCCTTCTTTCAGAGGTAGCGGCCGATTAGCGCGAGGAGTGCAGTGTCGGTGCGGAGAATGCGCGGGCCTAATGAAACGCGCGAAAAGCCATGCGCCTCGAAGAGCGCAACCTCGTCGTCGGTCCAGCCGCCTTCCGGGCCGACGGCGAACACAGGGAGAGATTTTTCGATTGTATCGGCCCAAGGGGCAACCGTTCTGCCGCCCGGATGCGCGATGAGACGACACGGACCTAAGCATTGGGATTCAACGAAGCGCTTGAGATTGCGGGAAATGCGGATTTCCGGCAAGGCAGTCGCTCCGCATTGCTCCAGGCCTTCGATAAGCAACGGACGGTAGTTTTCCTCTTTGAGGATAGTGGCGCCCCAGAAATCCTTCTCGACTTTTTTCGCCCCGACCAGAAAGAGCTTGCGCATGCCCAGCGCGGTTAGCTGCGCCAGTAGACGCTTGAAGACCCGCGGCCGGGGCGGAGCGAGAATAAGGTCGAACCACGGCGGCGGAGCGTCGGTCGAATGGTCGATTTCGAGCGTGACACTCTTGTCGTCGATTGCGGCGATCTTCCCGGTGCCGATTTTGCCGTTCAATTCTCCGGTCTTGAGAATATCGCCGACATCGCTTTTGAGCACGGTCTTGATATGTTCAAACCGCCGCCCGGAAAGGACAACGCACCCCTTCTCGATTTCCTCCGGCTCGATGATTATGCGATTCATCAGAAGAACGCCATCTGGCCGGGGAGTTCGGAAAGTTTCTTTCGAGGGTGGCGGACGACGCGCGATTGGCCGGAAACATCGATCTCATTCGCTTCGAGATTCCGCAGAATCTCGCTCGCGCGTTCGACCACCTCCCGGGGCAACCCCGCCATCGCACCCACGTTGATGCCAAAGCTCTTCTCGGCCACGCCTTCGACGATGCGGCGCAGAAACACCACCCTTCCGTTCTCCTCCTTCACGCGCACCGTGTAGTTCTTTATGCCGGGGAAGATGTCGGAGAGGTCGGTAAGTTCGTGATAATGGGTTGCGAAGAGCGTCTTGGCCTTTGATTCCTTGCGCCCGTAGAGATACTCGGCGACCGACCAGGCGATCGAGATGCCGTCGAAGGTGCTGGTGCCGCGGCCGATTTCATCGAGCACGATCAACGAGCGGCGCGTGGCATTGTTGAGGATGTTCGCGGTCTCCTGCATTTCCACGAGGAAGGTGGAGCGTCCGCGCGCCAGATCGTCGCCGGCGCCAATGCGCGTGAACACGCGGTCGAGCACGCCAAGACGCATCGACGACGCCGGCACGAAGCTGCCTACCTGCGCCATGATTGCGATTGTGGCGACCTGGCGGAGATACGTGGATTTTCCGGCCATGTTCGGGCCGGTGATGAGCATGATCTGGTTCTGATCGCAATCGAGATGTGCGGAATTGGGCACGAACGGCTCGGCGTCGGGAAGCTGTTCGATGATTGGATGGCGACCGTCTGCAATGTCCAGGACTTCGCTATCGTCGATTTCCGCGCGCACATAGCCCGCCGCCAGCGCACGATCCGCGAGCGATAGAATGGCGTCGAGTTCTCCGAGCATTCGCGCATCGTCCTGAAGTTCCACGGTTTTCGCGACGATTTCGTCGATCAACCCCTTGTAAAGCCTCTGTTCTATGGCTACGGCCTTTTCATTGGCGCCGAGGACCTGCTGTTCGTATTTGCGCAGCTCGTCCGTCACGAATCTCTCGCCTGTCGTGAGCGTCTGGCGGCGCTGGTAGTCGGGCGGCGCAAGATGGGCGAATGCCTTGGAGATTTCAATCACAAACCCGAAATTCTTGACATACTTGACCTTGAGATACTTGATGCCGGTGCGTTCCTGCTCCCTGGTCTGATACTCGGCGATCCAGGCGTGGCCGTCTCGCGCGATGGCGCGCAGCGAATCGAGTTCCGGGTCGAATCCGCTGCGGATGAAGCCGCCGTCCGCCATCATGACCGGCGGATCGTCGGCGATGGCGCGGTCGATGAGATCGACGAGTTTTTCCTCGGCCACGAGCGGCTTGTCGCAAAGCGGCATTATCTGCGGAATCGGGCGCAGGGATCCGGCCAGCGCCTTGAGGTCGCGAGGGTTGGCGCGGCCGGAGTCGGTCTTGGCCACGAGCCGCTCGAGGTCGCGCACTCCGGCGAGGAGTCCGCGCAGCGTGGTCAACGCGGCGCGGTCTTCCACATAGTGCGCCACTTCGTCCGTGCGGGCGTTGATCGCCTCCACCGTGGCGAGCGGCTGGCGTATCCAGTTGCGCATGGTTCTCGCGCCCATCGGGGTTTTCGTGACATCGAGCACGCCCAAAAGCGTGGCGGAGCGGTCGACGCCCGGCGCGGGCAGCAGCTGGAGATGGCGCACAGTGCCGCCGTCAAGCACAAGCGAACCGCCGCCGGAGGCGACGCGGACCTTGCGCACATGGTCTAGCGGATGGCGCAGCGTGGTGCCGACATAATACACGAGCGCACCGGCGGCGCAGACGAGCGCGGGATCGTCGAGCCCGAATCCATCGAGCGACAGAACCTTGAAGTGGCGCGTCAGCGTCTCCATGGCCACATCGAACGCGAAAGTCCAGGCGTTGTCTTCGTCCTTGCGGAGGATTTCGGCGGGATTGTAGCGCTCCAGCGCATCCTCGCCCTTCTCGCAGACGAACTCGCCGGTGGACAAATCGAGAATCGCGACGCCATCGCCATCCACGGCGGCGATGTAGTTGGAGCATGATTCATCGAGGATGCTCTCTTCAGTGACCGTGCCCGGCGTGACGATGCGCGTAATCTCGCGGCGCACCAGGCCTTTGGCGAGTTTCGGGTCTTCCACCTGATCGCAAAGGGCGGCGGTCTTGCCGGCGCGGATGAGTTTTGCGAGATAGCCGTCCAAAGCGTGGAACGGCACGCCGCACATCGGCATGCCGTTGCGCTGGGTAAGCGTGGCGCCGAGAATCGGCGATGCGACAATCGCATCCTCGCCGAACATTTCGTAGAAGTCGCCGAGCCTGAACATTACAATCGCGCCCGGCGGCACCTCGCGCTTGATCGCCATGTACTGGCGCATCATCGGGGTCGTTTCCTGTGCCATAAAGCCTCCCTCCGGAAAATCGTTCAGCGCTGACGCCGAAACGCCACAATGCCAATGGCAAGGAAAATCGCGTACGGAATCACCGCTGCGGGAATCGGCCAAAGCCACCCGAGGTTGGCGAGAATCATGCCCAAGATCACGAGCGCGTAGAACGAGAAGAACAAACCGAGCGCCCCGAGGATGCCCTTGAACACGCTTTGCCTGCCCGAGGCAACTCCCGCGGGAATGGCGATCAGAACGATAAGCACGCACGCCCAGGGCGCGAGAATCCGCGAAGCGGTGTCGTAGATGTATTTCTGCCGCTGCTCATCGGAGATGTCGCGGCGGGTTTTGAGGAAGTGGATGCGGTCGGCGATCGAATTGTATTCCCACGGCCGGTTCTGGAGAATAAAATCCATCGGACGCTCGGTGAGTTCCGGGAAACTGCGGTAAGGGAGCGCGTCGAGCTCGGGCACGGGGGTCGCAATCTCCGATCCGGCGGCGTCATAGTGCTGAACCTTGGGATTCGTGAGCCACCACACGCCGTCGAGATACTCGGCCTTGTCGGCGGTGATCGTGCGTTCGCGTGCGCCGCCGAACGGACGGTCGAGAGCAATCTTCACGCCCTCGAGAACATAGCCTTCTTCATCGCCGAATCTATCGACCATCCAAGTGCGCGAATCCTTGGCGTTGCGGAAGATGATGTCATCGGCGGTGTCCATCTTCTCGAGACTGAAGCGGGCGTTCTTGAACCGCACCGCCCAGTGGGCGGTATCGGGCACATAGCTCTCGTTGACCCAATACACGAACGCCGTCATCGCGAGTGCCGTGGCGAGCATTGGGCTGGCGATCGCTAGGAAACTTATGCCGTTGGCGCGCATGGCCACGAGTTCGGAATGGCGGCAGAACGACCACATAGTGTAAAGCGCGGCGAGCATCAGCACCGCAGGCGCCATATAGTGGAACGACGGGCCGAGGTAGGCGAGAAAATACCTGACAATGACAGGGAAGTCCGGATTCGCGTTCATGATGCGCGAGAACGACCCGAAGAGTTCGAAAAGCACATAAATTGAAAGAAATCCCGCGAGGCAGTAGCAAAGCGGAACTAGATACTCGCGCAATATGTACCGGCTCAAGATTCGCATATCGCCCCCGTAAGTTCTTTCGCGGCGGCAAAGCCGTGCCTCTCGCAATACGCGGCGATTCCGTCGCAGACTTTGGCGGCGGTATCCGGCGCGGAGAAAGTGGCGGTGCCTATCGCTACCGCCGTCGCTCCCGCAAGCATGAATTCAATCGCATCCTTGGCCTCGTAGACGCCGCCCATCGCGAGAATCGGGAGCTTCGTCGCCCGGTGCGCGTCGTAGACGAGTTTCACGGCGGCGGGATGGATCGCGCGTCCGCTGAGTCCGCCGGAGCGATTGGCGAGCACCGGAACGCGGCGCTCGATGTCGATCACCATCGCCGGGATGGTGTTGATGAGGCTCAAGGCGTCGGCGCCGCCGTTTTCGCAGGCGCGGATGTAGGGGACGATCGACGGCACATTGGGCGCAAGCTTGACGATGAGCGGAAGCTTCGTGGCGGCGCGGACTTTCGCTACGACCGACTCCAGCACCTTGGGATCCTGGCCGAAAGTATGTCCGCCGGCCTTGACGTTGGGGCAGCTGACATTCATCTCCAAGGCGCCGATCAAGGGATGCGCCGCCGCCGAAACCGCCGCTGCGACCTCGGCATATTCTTCTTCGCTCTGTCCCCAGATGTTCACGATCACCGGGACGGGATCCTTGACGACGCGCGAATATAGAAACATGTCGCGCTCGAGAAAATGCTTGACGCCTTGCCCCTGCAGACCGATCGCGTTCACGAGCCCGCCTTCCACCTCGCAGTGGCGCGGCATCGGGTTGCCGGGCCACGCCTCCATCCTCACGCCCTTCGCCGTCACCGCGCCGAGCTTTGAGTAGTCGATCAAATCCGCATATTCGTAGCCATACCCAAACGTGCCCGACGCCGTGGCGACCGGGGTGCGCATCTTGAGCGCGCCAAGCTCCACTTCCATGTTCACCATACGAGTTCCTCCGCCTTGAAAACCGGGCCTTCGATGCAGCAGCGCGAATTGCCGCGCACCGTCTTCTGGATGCACGCAAAGCACGCCCCCATGCCGCAGATCATGTGACGGTCCACGCTGATCCAGCCGGGGACCTTGAGCTCGAGCGCACGCTCGGTGACCGCCCTGAGCAGTCCGTCCGGTCCGCAAGTGAAAAGTTCAAACTCCTCGCCCTTCGCGCGGAACTCGTTGATCGCGGCATCCAGAGGACCGGTGACGAACCCCTTCTCGCCGGCGCTGCCGTCGTTCGTGGCAATCCGCGCCTCCACTCCGATCTCCGCGAATCTGTCGAGCGCCAGCAGATCATCCTTGGTGCGCCCGCCCACAAAAAGAATCGACTTCGGCAAGCGGCGGGCGAGGAAATAGAGCGGCGCAACGCCGAATCCGCCGCCGACCAAAAACGCCGTACCCTTGCAGGAAAGCGGAAATCCCTTGCCCAAAGGCCCTTCCATATTCACGAATTCGCCTGCCTTCACCTTCGAGAGCGCCTCGGTGCCGCGCCCGACCGTCTTGTAAAGCACCGTGACCTTGCCGTCCCCGGCGTTGAAGACGGAAAACGGGCGCCTCAACGCCGACCTCTCCAGCGTCGGCACGCGGACATGCACAAACTGCCCCGGCTGCATTTCCGCCGCCTGTCTGGGCGCGGAAACCACCAGATACCTGTATCCGGCGGCAAATTCCCGGTTCTCCAGAACCTCGGCCTTTTCGTCATGTTTCATGGCGCTGTTTCACTCCTTTGAGTCCCGTCCACAATTCAACCTTGAGTTTCTTGACAAAGCCGGGGTCGCGATTCTTGACGATCAACTCCGGCGATTTCGTCACGAACACATCGGTGCGCGATTTCAGATAGGTATAGGGCGCGGCGCGCTCGCCAGGGAAAAACCTCTTCACCGCCTCCGACCCTAGCGCAATGTAGAGTTTCGCCGGCGGCAATGCACCGCCGGTGACGACCTTGCAGTTCCATTCCAGCGCAGCCGACGCCTTCTCCACAATCTCCGCCGCCTCCGCCGACAATGGAGCGTGATGGAGAAATACCACCTGCTCCGGCGCTGGGGATTCGGCAACCGGATTCCGGAACGCGGGGCTGGCCGCCGGCGATGGTTTCACATCGGCGGCCTTGGCGGCCTTGACAGCATTGCCAGCTCCGGATTCCCGGTTCCATGTTCCTTCTACAACACGAACGCCGAGCTCGCGCAACAGCTTGAGCTCGGCCTCCACCGCACAAAGGATATGATCCTTCGCGGTCACTTCGCTTTTTTCGCCGCCTTCTTGGCTTTGGGAGCCTTGCCGAATCCGTAGGGGTTTTTCGACTGCCATCTCCAGGCGTCGCTGCACATTTCCTCGATGCCGCGCACCGCCTTCCAGCCCAGTTCCTTCGCCGCGAGCGCGGGATCGGCGTAGCACACCGCAATATCGCCGGGGCGGCGCGGCTGGATCTTGTAGGGCACCTTGCGCTTCGATGCCTTCTCGAACGCCTTCACGATCTCAAGGACCGAATACCCTTTGCCGGTGCCGAGGTTGTAGATCTTGAGTCCGAGCTTCGGCTCCTTCTCGAGCTTTTCAATCGCCTTGAGGTGGCCGAGCGCGAGATCCACGACATGGATGTAGTCGCGCACGCCCGTGCCGTCCTTGGTGGGATAGTCGTTGCCGAAGACGTTGAGTTCCGGCAGCCGGCCGACTGCGACTTGCGCCACATACGGCAGCAGGTTGTTGGGAATGCCGGCGGGATCTTCGCCGATAAGTCCGCTCTTGTGCGCACCGATCGGGTTGAAGTATCTGAGGAGAATGACATTCCATTCGGGATCGGCCTTCTGCACATCCTTGAAGACCTGCTCCATCATGAGCTTTGTCCAACCGTAGGCGTTGGTGCAGCCGGGCGTGGGGAAGTCCTCGCGGATCGGGACCTTTTCAGGCTGGCCGTAGACCGTGGCGGAGCTCGAAAAGACGATGTTCTTGCAGCCATGGTCGGCAAGGCATTTGAGGAGCGTAAACGTGCCGCCGAGGTTGTTGTTGTAGTACTTGAGCGGGATGCGCGTCGATTCGCCCACCGCCTTGAGGGCGGCAAAGTGAATCGTGGCGTCGATCTTGCCTTCCTTGTCGAGCACCTCGTTGAGCCCCGCTTCGTCGCGAATGTCAAGCTTGTAGAACTTGACGCTCTTTCCCGTGATTGCCTTGACGCGCCTGAGCGATTCGCGCGACGAATTGCAAAGGTTGTCCACGACCACGACCTGATGGCCGGCATTGAGGAGTTCAACCACCGTGTGGCTTCCGATGAAGCCTGCGCCGCCGGTTACGAGAATTTTCATTTGTTTCCCCTTTCCTAGGTTTTACGATATGGTTATTGAAGCATGGTAGGACTGGAGCGGACGCACCTGCCCCTTGCCGCTCATCGCCGCCGCAATGCCTTCCGACGCCGCCTTCGCCGCCGCGATCGTCGTCAAATACGGCACGCGGTATTTGATCGCCGCCTGACGGATGCGGCTGTCGTCGGCGCGCGAATCGCGCCGCCCCGACGGCGTATTGATGATGAGCTTCACCTCGCGGTTCTTGATGAGGTCGAGCACGTCCGGACGCCCCTCGCCGATCTTCGCGACCGTCGCACCCTTGACGCCATGCCCGGCGAGGAACTTGATCGTCCCCTCGGTGCCGACCACCTCGAACCCGAGCTGCGAGAGCCGCACTACGGCCTCGATCGCGTCCGGCGTCTTCTCGGAAAGCGAAACAAGCATCTTGCCGGTCTCTATCGGGAGCGGCGAGCCCGCCGCCTCCTGCGACTTGTAGTATGCGAGCCCGAACGTCTCCGCGAGCCCCAGCACTTCGCCCGTGGAACGCATTTCCGGCCCGAGCACCGGATCCACCTCCGGGAACTTGTCGAACGGCAGCACCGCTTCCTTGACGCCGAAGTAGGGGATCGTCTTGTGCTTGTCAAGCCCCATCGAAACTATCGTCTCGCCAAGCATGAGCCGCGTGGCGATTCCCGCCATCTGCGTGCCGCCCACCTTGGACACGAGCGGCACCGTGCGCGAAGCGCGCGGATTGGCCTCGATCACATACACCTTGCCGTTCTCGATCGCGAACTGCATGTTCATGAGCCCCACGACCTTGAGCTCGTTCGCGATCCGGCGCGTGTATTCGATAATCGTGCGCTTGGAATCCTCGGGAATGCCCTCGGGCGGCAGAACGCACGCCGAATCGCCGGAGTGGATTCCCGCAAGCTCGATATGCTGCATGATCGCAGGAATGAACACATCCTTGCCGTCCGACAGCGCATCGGCCTCGCACTCCATCGCGTGGCAGAGGAACCGGTCGAGATAGAGCGGACGGTCGGGCGTCACGCCGACAGCCTTGGCGACATATTCCTTGAGCATGAGCTCGTCGTAGATCACCTCCATGCCGCGTCCGCCCAGGACGAACGACGGACGGATGATGAGCGGATAGCCGAGCTTGTCCGCGCAGGCGATCGCGCCTTCAAGGTCGCTCGCCATCATCGACTCCGGCATCGGGATGCCGAGCTTGTCCATGATCGAGTGGAACAGGTCGCGGTCTTCGGCGTCATCGATGGAATCCACGCTCGTTCCCAGAATGCGGCATCCCGCCTCCTCGAGTCCGCGCGCGATATTGAGCGGCGTCTGGCCACCGAACTGCACGATTATGCCTTCGGGCTTCTCCGCTTCGTAGATCTGCAGCACGTCCTCCACCGTCACCGGCTCGAAGTAGAGTTTGTCGGAGGTGTCGTAGTCGGTGGAAACGGTCTCGGGGTTGCAGTTGACGATTATCGTCTCGTAGCCCATCTCGCGCATCGCCATCGCCGCATGGCAGCAGCAGTAGTCGAACTCGATGCCCTGCCCGATGCGGTTGGGACCGCCGCCGAGGATCATCACCTTCTTCGGATTCGACGAAACCGGCACTTCGCCCGGCTTGCCGTTGTACGAAGAGTAGTAGTACGCCTGGCCCTCGACTCCGCTCACCGGCACCGCATGCCACGTCTCCACGCATCCAAGCGCCTTGCGCCGCTCGCGGATCGACTTCTCCTCCACGCCCAGCAGCTGCGCAAGATACTTGTCGCTGAATCCGTCCTTCTTCGCCTGGATCAGCAGCGCGTCCGGCAACTTGGCTCCCTTGTGCCTGAGCAGCTCCTCTTCCTCTTCCACGAGTTCGCGCATCTGCTGCACGAAGTATCCCTTCACTCCGGTGCGCTCGAATATCTGTTCGTCCGTGGCGCCCTTCCTGAGCGCTTCGTACATCTGGAAGTGGCGCTCGGAGTTGGGCACGGCGAGCATCTTCAAGAGTTCGTCGAGGCTCTTTTCGCGGAACTCTTTCACCATTCCAAGCCCCGCACGGCCGCGCTCCAAGGCGCGAATCGCCTTTTGCAGCGTTTCCTTGTAGGTCTTGCCGATGCTCATCACCTCGCCCACGGCCTTCATCTGCGTGCCGAGCCTGTCCTCCACGCCGCGGAACTTCTCGAACGCCCAGCGCGCGAACTTCAACACCACGTAATCGCCCGACGGCGTATACTTCTCCAGCGTTCCGTCGCGCCAATAAGGCATTTCGTCAAGCGTCATTCCGGCGGCGAGTTTCGCCGAGACGAGCGCGATCGGGAAGCCCGTCGCCTTCGACGCCAGCGCCGAGGAGCGGCTGGTGCGGGGGTTGATCTCGATGATCACGACCCGTCCCGTCTTGGGATCGTGCGCCCACTGCACGTTGCAGCCGCCGATCACGCCGATCGCCTCCACGATCTTGAACGCATCGCGCTTCAGCCGCTCTTCGAGTTCCTTGGAGATCGTCAAAAACGGCGCCGCGCAATAACTGTCGCCAGTGTGCACGCCTACCGCGTCGATATTCTCGATGAAGCAGATCGCGATCATCTGGTTCTTGGCGTCGCGCACCACTTCCACTTCAAGTTCTTCCCAATTCAGGATCGACTCCTCGATGAGGCACTGGTGCGTAAGCGAGGCGTCAAGCCCGCGCGCGCAAATCGTGCGGAGTTCTTCCACATTGTAGCAGAATCCGCCGCCGGCGCCGCCCATCGTGTACGCAGGCCTCACCACCACCGGATAGCCGATCTCCTCTTCGACCAGCTTCACCGCCTCTTCTACCGAATGCACGATCCCGGAGCGCGGCGTCTCGATCCCCAGCGACGCCATCGTCGCCTTGAACACTTCACGGTCTTCGCCGCGCTCGATCGCGTCCAGATTGACGCCGATCACCTTGACGCCGTATTTGTCGAGAATCCCCTTCTTCGCCAGTTCCATCGAAAGGTTGAGTCCGGTCTGGCCGCCGAGGTTTGGGAGTATCGCATCTGGCCGTTCCTTCTCGATGATCTGTTCGAGCCGCGCCTCGTTCAAGGGTTCGATGTATGTGGCATCCGCCATCACGGGATCCGTCATGATCGTCGCCGGATTGGAGTTCACCAGCACCACCTTGTATCCGCACGCCCTCAAAGCCTTGCACGCCTGCGTGCCCGAATAGTCGAATTCACAGGCCTGTCCGATGACAATCGGACCCGAACCGATAATCAATACCTTGTCTACGTCTGCGCGCTTCATTTCGCCGCCTTTCCAAATTTCGGTTGTTTGGTGTATTATACCAAAATTCGCGCAAGAATGCAATGGTGCAAAAACAAGCGCCCGCAAATGCGGACGCTTGCTCGTTTAACCTATGATACGGCGCTTTTTCCTCATCGCGCCGCCATCCGTCAGAAGCTGGCAGTGAGCGCGAGGCCGCCGACGAACTGGGCGCTGTCGCCCTTGTTGTTTTCACGCCCGCGATGATTCCAGACGCCGTTGTAGTAGCGCGCCGCATCACGCATCGTGCTGTCGAAGAGATAGTCGTAGTAGGCGACATAGCCCGACAGGGTGAGGTACTCGCAAATCGCCCATTCCGCCGTGAGCGAGAAGGACGTATCCATGAGCCCGCCGTGCGAGAAGCTCTCGCCGGGCATGCTGTCGGCGAAGTAGCCGTGAGTGCGCAGCGAATTGCCCCAGCCCTGACCGACCGCAGGACGGAGCGTCACGACCGGATCATCCTCTTCGCCGATGACGGTGAAGGTGTGGCCGACTTCGAGGTTCACATAGGTGCCGTTGTCGAGCATGATGTCGCGCTCGATGGCGAGCGTCGGCTCGAACCAGAGATCGCCCAGGGAGAGTTCGAGGTTGACATACTGCGTATCGTCCATCGACTTGTCCTCGAGGGCGGCGTTGTGCATCTTGTAGCGGCGGATGTATTCGTAGATGTAATTCACGTCCACGGTGAGCGCACCGAGCGTGTCGCCGAGATCGAAGTCGTGCGTAACGCCGACGATCGCATCGAGCGTCGTCCACTGGCCGGCGCGCCTGCCGTAGTCGCCGCGCTTGCCGTTGCCCTTCGTCACGTCGAAGATCGCCTCGACGCCGAAGTAGAGCGTATCGAAGAAAGTGACCGTCGCACTGGGGGTGACGATCGGGTCCTTGCCGTCGACCACGCCGTAAGTGAGGTACTTGGAGTCGAACGCGAGGCCGAACTCCGCCGAGACGATGGAGCATTCCTCTTCGTCGAGCTGCTCTTCCTCCGCAGACGTTTCCGCCGCCGCGACCGGAGCGGCTTCTTCCACCGCCGCAGGCTGGGTTTCAGCCGTTGCCGGGGCCGTTTCCTGCTCCTGAGCGAAAGCCATGCCCGAAATGGAAGCCGCCGCCGCAAGAGCCATGATGGTATTTAGTTTCATTGTTGATTATCCTTGTTTTGGATTCGATTGCCCCGTATTATATCATATTAGACGCGGCAAAGTCAATAGCCTAATCTAACTTTCTTGCGTCGCCGGAGAATTTCAACCACACAGAGGCACATTCAACACCGTCTCGACCTCCGTAGCCACTTGTCCTCCGTAGCCTTGGCGAAGGAGGATGGCGTAGGAGGTTCCCTGTGTTTTTTTTTTTTTAACGCAGAGACGCAGAGACGCAGAGTTTCTTGGGATGCCTTCGGCGGGTTTGATATTAACCACGGAATACGCGGAACACACGGAACGCATTGGGTGGAAAACGAAATCGACTGGGTGAAAAGTGAAAACTCATTGGGTGAAAAGCGGAATTGACCAGGTGAAAAATGAAATTGACCAGGTGAAAAACGAAATCGACTGGGTGAAAAGTGAAAACGCATTGGGTGAAATCTTGTTGCCATGCGTAGGGAGGCGTTCGACGCTTTGACAAGACCGCAGTCGCGGCGGATTTATTCAAACCGCCGCGA
>OCTX012287748.1_pt1 | contig 27190 bp, 10 predicted proteins | sample 1539691 | NCBI WGS metagenome assembly OCTX01 (sample SAMN02144231, study PRJEB22623) | gut metagenome | biome: sheep rumen | host: Ovis aries | place: New Zealand
TTCAAACGCAGGGAGAAACTATACACGTTCAGCATAGTTCCTTTCATATTGCTTTGGTTAGCATGCATTCCGTTTGGCGTTTTTCATGGCGCCGACATCCCATATCCCTCAAGTGACAGGTTGCTTTTCTATATCGTGGCGATTGTCATCGTGTTTGCCTTGTCATCCTATGTCTTTTACCGCGAGATGCGCTCGCTGAACAAGGCCATCAAGGTTATTGACGAATTCGCTGGAAAGGAATAAGCATGCCCACCAGCCGGAATCATATAACAACAGAACCTCTGTTATACTGTTATAAATGGCTTTCGGCCTGAAATATCCTGCACTTCCTGCACTGAGCCTCATTATCAGTAGGTTAGGACACCATGAGCATAGACTAAACCTGCACTGGAACCTGCACCGGAACCTGCACTGAGACAGAATGGGGGCTCGAAGCCTGTCGGTTGGAGGCGCCAAAAGAGCGTTCCCACGGCCTGGGACAAATGTCCCAGGCCGTGGGAACGCTTGTAAAGGCCCGCTTCATGCCTCTGAAGTGCCGCTCTTCGCTGGCGTTGGTCCGGTGCAGGTTCCGGTGCAGGTAATGAAACGGAAAGCGGTTTCCAACCGTCTGCCTGTCAGACAGTTAAGAAGCAAGTGCAGGAATTGCAGGATATTCCAGGGCGAATGCATTGGTTAATTCTTTTATGCCGGCAATTGGAAGAGCCGTCTTTCAGATAGATGCCTTTTGCGGGGCGCGTGCTCGCCAGTCTTGTACAGCCAGTCGGCATGGCCGGGCTACGTTAGCTACAGATAGTCCGAACGGTGGGGATAGTCCTCGGCCCGGCTCAGCAGCGTGCAGCAGGCCACGATGGTCAGTAATAGTAGTTTTCGCATAATTCTGGTAGTTTGTGAGTGGAAAGATACGACATTTTGCCCATATCAGCAAGCCCCTGCCAAAAAATGTAGCAAGAAAAACAGAAAGTTGTGCCGTTTTTCGTCTTCTTTTCGTACCTTTGCAGCCCATAAGTATCGATACTAACAACCAAAATTCAGATGAAAAGATTATTGACCGTGGCCCTCTTGGGGCTAATGACCGTCGGAGCGCAGGCACAGCGCTTTACCGACAAGCTTGACCGTGGCATCGTGGCCGTACCCGCCTCGGGCGGCTATTTGGTGACATGGCGTAAGTTCGGCGAGGAGTACTATGACACGAAGTACAACCTCTACCGCAACGGCACCCTGGCCGCCGAGGGGCTGACCGTCTCGAACTACACCGTCTCGGGCGGCAAGGCCACCGACACCTACGAGGTGGAGGCCGTCGTGCGCGGCAAGTCGCAGGGCAAGTCGGCCGCCGTCAAGGCGTGGGGCGCTGCTTACTTCGACGTGCGGGTGAAGCCCGTCGTGAACCGCGACGGCAAGACCATCGGCAATTCCGTGGCCGGCAATAGCGGCGGTACCGACACCACCACGCCGGGCTACACGCTGAACGACGTCAGCCTGGCCGACGTCGACGGCGACGGCGTCAGCGAGTTCATCGTCAAGCGCAACAATTCGCAAGGCAACCTGCGCCAGGCCTCCAACCGTACCGACTTCAACCTCTACGAGTGCTACAAGCTCGACGGCACTCGGCTGTGGTGGATCGACCTCGGCCCCAACCTCATGGCCGGTGCCGACGAGCAGTGGGACATGATTGGCTACGACTGGGACCAGGACGGCCGCGCCGAAATGATCATGCGCGGCTCTGACAACATGATTATCCACACGGCCACGGGCAAGACCATCAACATCGGCAACATGAACGCCGGCTTCAACGGCCAGGACCGTCCTGAGTACACTGGCGTCTGCAACGAGTACCTGCTCTACCTGGACGGCGCGACCGGCGAGCCCTACGGCTGGAACGGCGAGGAGGCGTGGACGCCCATGGCGTACCCCCTGCCGCAGTTCGAGGCTAACGAGTCGAAGGGCGACGCCAACATCTGGGGCGACCTCGGCCACCGCATGCAGAAGCACTACTTCGGCGCGCCCTACATCGACGGCCGCAACCCCGCCATCTTCCTGGGCCGCGGCTGCTACACCCGCCACAAGGCCTGCGCCCTGAGCGTTGACCCCGCCACCCACCAGCTGACCGTCATGTGGCGCTGGAACTGCTACGACGGCGCTTCGCCCTGGTTTGGCAACGGATTCCATAACTTCGCCATCGCCGACGTCGACATGGACGGCCGCGACGAGATTGTCTACGGCTCGATGATTCTCGACGACACCGGCTTCGGACTGGCCACCACCGGCCTGGGCCACGGCGACGCCCAGCACTGCGGCGACCTCGACCCCTACCGCTGGGGCCTCGAGCAGTTCACCTGTCAGGAGGGCTCGCAGGGCAATAGCTTCTGGAACGCCACCACCGGCCAGCTCTACTACCGCAAGAGCGACGGCGGCGACGACGGCCGCTCGCTGGCCGGCAACTTCACCGACCAGTACCCCGGCTCGCAGGGCCGCAGCGTCTCCTCCGGCGTCATCGGCCTGTCGTGCGACAAGGTCATCGACACCAACGGCGATGCCATGTCGGGCAGCTATGCCAACCTGAACAACCGCATCTACTGGGACGGCGACCTGCTTGAGGAAATCTTCAACTCGAAGAACGGTGCCAACCGCCCCGGCCATATCTTCAAGTGGGGCGGCCAGGTCATTACCACCTTCGACGGCATCACCAACAACTGGACCAAGTGTAACCCCTCGGCCCAGGGCGACATCATAGGCGACTGGCGCGAGGAGCTGGTGCTGCGCACCGCTGACAACACGGCCCTGCGCATCTACACCACCACCTACGCCACTGAGTACGACATCTATACCCTCTGGCACGACCACCAGTACCGTAACGGCATGGCCTGGCAGTGTGTGGGCTACAACCAGCCGCCCCACGCCAGCTTCTTCCTGGGCAAGGCCGAGAAGATAACCATAGCCCCGCCGCCCCTCATCCTGCGCGGACGTACCGAGCTGGCCGACGGTGCCACCATCACGACCACCGACGACCACCTGCTCGTCTCGGGCTATGACGACAAGACCCTCAACGTGACTGACGGGGCCGAGCCTTACATCGTCACCGTGAACGCCCCGGCTTGGGTGCAGGGCAGCGGTGCCAAGCAGGCTGTCAGCTCGACGCCGAAGTCGCCCAAGCGCACCGTCGTCACCTACACCACCACCCTCAAGGGCGGCGCCTTCGGCGGACAGACCCGCCTCGTGAAGCAGGGCGAGGGCGTGCTCGTGCTGCCCAACGTCGTCGAGAAGCACACGGGCAATACCGACGTTTGGAACGGTACGCTCGTCTTCGACGGCACAATGGAGAAGTCGCCCGTCTGGATGAACCGCCACACGACGCTCGTCTCTGACGGCGGACAGTTCCTGGGCGGTCTGAAGGCCGACTACAACGCCACGCTCGAGCCCGGCGGCACCGACCACGTCGGCGCGCTGACGGCCTCGACACTCGACCTTGGCTTCGGCTCGCGCGTCGTGTTCGACGTTGCCGACGGCCAGCTCGACCAGCTGAACGCCACGGCCATGAGCATCGAGAAGAAGACCTGGAACAACGGTCCGAAGTACAAGACGCCGGTATTCGAATTCCGCGGCGCCGAGACCCTGGCCGACGGTAAATATAAAATAGGTAATGTAGCCGAAGTCAGTGGCAGCGCCGCCGACATCCTCGTCGAGGGCATCAGCGGCAAGCGCTTCGAGCTGCTCTGGGAGGAGGGTGCGCTCTACCTGCTCATCGAGACCATGCGCGACCCGGCCACCGTCGTCTGGAACGGCTCTACGGCCAGCAACATCTGGGACCTGGCCGTCACCGAGAACTTCCTGCTCGGCGAGAATAGCGTCTTCGCCGTCGTCGGCGACGACATCGTGTTCAACGACGATGCCGCCACGACCACCGTCGTCGTCAAGGGCGCCGTCAGTCCCCGCTCCATGACCTTCGACAACAGCAGCAAGGCCTACACCCTGCGCGGCGACAGCATCCTGGGCGAGCCCACGCTGACCAAGAACGGCACCGCCAGGCTGACCATCACCAACGAGAACCGCATGGGTGCAACCACCATCAACGGCGGTACCGTGGTGGTGAACGCCCTGGCCAACAACACTGGCATCACCTACGGCGCACTGGGCGACGTCAAGAAGACCATCACGCTGAACGACGGTGCCACGCTGAGCGTCTCGATGCCCGTCATCACCGACCAGCAGGTGAACGTCAGCGACGAGGTGTCGCTCGACGTGCCCACGAACCTCTCGTTCACCATCAACAAGGGCCTGAAGGGCTCCGGCGCCGTCGTCACCAAGACGGGAGCCGGCTCGCTGACCACCGGCGCGTCGAACACCTACGCCAAGCTCATCATCAAGGCCGGCACGGTGCACTGCAGCGGCACTAACAACGTTGACCAGCTGCCCAAGACCGTCGAGTTCCAGGGCGGCACGCTCTGGGCGGCCAACAACGAGAGCACCAACATCAGCAACTCAACCAACTACGTCGTGCCCAAGGGCAAGACGGGCACCCTCTACGGCGGTTTCCGTTCCACCTACAACGGCACGCTGACCGGCGAGGGCACGTTCAACGTCTACACCGGCGGCGTGCGCTGCTACTGGCAGGGCAACTGGAGCGCCTTTGAGGGTACGGTGAACATCGGCAAGGAAAACCGCCAGAACAAGAAGTCGTACGACCCCGTCTTCGACTTCAACAACAGCTACGGCCTGCCTAAGGCCACGGTCAACGTCAAGGCCGAGGTCCACGTCAACAACGACGGCAAGAACTTCGCCATCGGCAAGGTGACGGGCACCGGCATCCTGGACGGCACGGGCCAGTGGCGCATCGGCGGCCTGGATGCGAACTTCTCGCTGACGACCACCGTCAACTCGCCCCTGGTCAAGGTCGGCGAGGGCAAGATGACCATGACCCAGGGCAAGCTCAACGGCATGCTGACCGTCGAGGGTGGCACCGTGACCTTCAACGACACGAAGATGAACGAAACCATGCACGGCAGCAATTCGACCATCGTGAAGAACGGCGGCCGACTCGTGGGCCAGGGTCTGCTCAACGCGCTCACCCTGCAGAAGGGCGCCGAGCTGCTGCCCTGCGCATCGACCGTCGTCGAGACCACGTCGGGCACGCTGAAGTGCAACAACACCATCAACGTCAACGAGGGCGCCGTGGCCAACTTCCTCATCAACGCGACGAAGAACTCGAAGCTCGAGGCCAAGAGCATCGTCATGAACGGTACGGTCAGCGTCAGGATTCAGGGCAGCCGCGAGCTGAAGGACGGCGACGAGTTCACGCTCTGGACGGCCAGCAGCTCGTTCTCGGGCACGCCTGACTTCGACCTGCCCGAGCTGCCCGAGGGCCTCTACTGGGACGTCCGCGGACTCAGCGAGAAGGAGGGCGTGCTGCGCGTCACCAACGACGCCACCGTGGGCATTCGTCCGGCTGCAATGGCCGACCTCGACCCGCAGAACGTCTACGACCTGAAGGGCCGTCTGGTGCGCCGTCTGTCGGCCGGCGCGACGACCGACGGTCTGCCCGCCGGCATCTACGTCCGTGGCGGTCGGAAGATTGTCGTGAAGTAACGGCGACACAAAAAATAAAGTCGAAAGCGCAAAAATTAAGGGGTGATTTTCTTGTTTTATATCAAGAAAATCACTACCTTTGCAGCCGAACTACGTATATTTACCTAAGTATTATAATAACTAATTAAAACAAATGATTATGAAGAAACGTTTACTTTTTGCTATGATGGCAATGAGCGTGTCTGCTTCAAGCTTCGCACTGTCGCAGGGTGAGTACGTCTACACCCCGCAGGGCCGCTTCCAGATTACGGGCGACAACCTCAATGCTAACAGTAGTTTCCAGGACCTGACGGGCTGGACTCTCATATCGGCTTCGGCTGATAAGACCCTGGCCGACGTGTTCAACATCAACGCTAACGGCTATGCCGAGGGAATCAACTCCGTGCAGAGCCTCGACGCCACCACTTCTGAGGGTATGTACTACACGTTCAGCCCCTCGTCGGCCAGCGACAGCTACGTCATCAGCCTCAAGATCAAGGGCACTGCCCAGACTACCATCCGTACCAACAACGAGTGCTGGGACGGTACTGGCAAGCTGGTAGCAGGAAGTTTCTTGGCTAATCTGGTAAAGATTTCCGGAAACTCGGCCAACACCTATGGTGCAACCGACGACCAGGTGATTGTCAATGGTGGTGAGGAACTGACCGACCAGTGGCAGACCTTCAACTATGCTATCGTCGGCGACGGTACCAACCGTACCTATTATATCGAGCTCAAGGGCATTACCACCGACATCGAGATTGCCGACTTGCAGATTGCTCCCGCCGTGCAGTTCGCCGACCTCCGTCTGCGCGACGCCATGCTCGACAAGATCAACGCCTACAAGAACTGCTACGAGTGGTCAGAGGACTTGCTTGCCGAGTATGCTGTAACCGAGGCTATCGAAGGCCTTGAGGGCATCGGCGACGAGTCGGGTGTTGCCGACCTCGAAGAGCAGCTGACCACGGCCCAGGAGATTCTCACTGAGTTCCTCAATGCCAATATGGACGACTATCTGGCTGGCGAAGAAGCTAACTACCTCGGCATCAAGTCAACATCGGGCAACACGCAGAAGGTTTCTAACCTCGGTATCTGGAACTGTCTGCCCGACAAACGCGGCTTCTGGTCGAGCGGTGCCTATCCTGACATGGGCCACTACCAGCAGAGCGCTACATGGTGCGGCGGTTCGCCCACCTCGCCTATGGGTGTCTATACGCAGAAGGAGCTTGATCCCGGTTCTTACGTGTTCGCCATCGAGGGTCTCGGTGCTTTCCGTGAGAGCTTCAAGCAGACGTGGAACGTCGATGCCGGTATGAATCCCGCCTATGGCGTGGCTTGTGTTGCCAAGGTCGTCGATGGTGCCGTCACTGATACTGTTGCCGTCGTCATCAAGGACATGGATGCAGTCGACTATACCCCGTTCTTCGTGACCGCCAAGATTGAGGAGGCCGGTACTTACGAGTTCAGCTTCAAGGGCTATTGCAAGGAGGCTTATCAGACCCTGGCACGCGGCTCCGTCGTCTACGTCAAGGATGCCTCTATCATGGGTAAGAATGACAACAAGTACAACCAGAAGCAGCTCAACTACGAGATTGACGTCCGCGAGCAGATTAACACCGGTCGCACCCAGCTGACCACCGCTGCCGAGAGCATTGCCAATGCCGACTTCCTTTGGGGTAAGGCCGAACTGCAGGCTTGTGTTGACACCGTCGAGACTAAGATTGCTGCCTTCGAGGCTCTGTCGCAGGACGATATCATCGCCACCTATGAGGACTACTACGTGAAGTCTACCTCCGACGCTGAAAACGGCCTCATGGTCTACGAGGTCTACCAGCAGGCCACCAAGGATATCATCGCCGCCAACCGTAAGTTCACTGCCGTCAACGACACGCTGAACTCTGTCCAGACTGCCATCGACGCTGCCGAGGCTACGCTCGGCCTGCGTATCTACAGCGCCGCCACGGGCAAGGATGCCCTTCTCTCGGCAATCGCCGCTGCTAAGGATGTCCAGACCCAGATGAAGGCCGCCGACTACAGCCTTGAGAACGCTGAGACCATCAAGAGCGCCAATGCCACCCTGGCTGAGGCTGTCGAGGCCTTCAAGGCCAGCGTTCCCGCCTCTGCCATTGCAACCCTCGTCGACATCGACTTCGAGAATGACGCCGTGCTCAACGAGGAGACACAGCTCTATAGCGTCACCGGTGCCGCTGGCAGCATGGAGTTCTCTTACTTCAACCCGCAGGGTCCCGCCGACGATAAGGACAGCCCCTATCAGCAGGGTCACTGGAGCAACGGCGAGCAGCTCTACAAGGGCTACATCCGCGTTGGTAATGGTACGGGTACCGTCAACTTCGATGCTACTTCCGGCACGGGTACCATGGGTACCGATATCCTGAAGGTCTCTTGCGACTTCTATCTGCAGGGTCTGAGCGGCCGTTCCGTCGGCTTCTATGTCAAGGATGAGAGTGGTGAAAACACCAAGGGCTTCTATGCCAACTTCTACGACAATACCATTGGTCAGAACGACTTCAACATCGCACTCGGTAGCCTGAAATACGGTTCCGGCGGCAGCTATAACGACGCTTCGCCCGAGGGTGCTGAGGGAGCTACCACTACCACCTGTGCCAAGAATTCCTTCGAGGTGATCTTTGACTTCGGCGAGGGTTCAATGTACTGCACCACCACCTCAGCTAAGGGTATAGTGTCTACCGAAAAGGTTGCCTTCGACGGTGTCATTCCTACCCAGTTCCAGCTGAGCTGTAACTACTCGAACTTCCCCGCCCGCCGCGTGTGGTTCGACAACCTGAAGATCGAGCGTATCTCTGCCGGTGCTACCGAGCCGTTCGTACCCGATGCCATCCAGAGCGTGAAGGTGGCTGAGGCCGACGGTGCCGTCTACAACCTCAACGGCATGCGCGTGGCTAACCCCACCAAGGGTCTCTACATCGTCAACGGTAAGAAGGTCGTGATTAAGTAATCGCCGACAAGCCTATATATGGAGTCGGGGACGCACGTCGTGCGTCCCCGATTTTTTTGTTTTTATCCATCGCCATGTATGTCGCTGTATTACAGCAACTTACCGCCGAGTGACGGATGTGACGGATATAAATTTAAAATTTTTCTGGGCGTCCTGACGGGCTTTGAAACAGCGGCGTTTTCAGTCTCCTTAATCATTAACTATAGCAGAATTATCAATTATTTTTGGCCGTTTTTTTGGCTGTTTCGTTTTTTTTTAGTTATTTTGCAGGTTGAAAACAAGTCTACTAAAAGTTGTAATAACATAATAAACATCAATAACTAATTAGTTTTTATGAAAAGACTCTTTTTGTATGCCTCCCTTTTCTGCTTAGGCTTAGGGTCCTGTACCAAGGAATTCTTAGTGCCGGAGGGGGAGTTGCCATCATGGCTTGGAGAGAGTATCTACAAGGAGCTACAGCAGCCGCAGCAGCTGGAGGGTACGTTCTCGACGTACTGCCGACTGATTGACGACCTCGGTTACACCGACGTGCTGAGCAAGACCGGTAGCAAGACGATCTTTCCTGCCAACGATGAAGCCTTTGCAAGATTCTTTGCAGGCGGTAACAACAAGTTTGGCGTCAGCAGCTACGACCAGCTGACCCACGCGCAGAAAGCCGAACTGCTGTTCTCGACGATGCTCGACAACGCCATCCTCGTGGGCACGCTGTCGAACAAGCAGAACACCGCCGGCAACATGCTGCAGGGCCAGTTGGTGAAGCACGCCACGAACATGCGTCTGTCCTACTCGGTGTTGCCCTTCGCCGCCCAGGACATGCCGGCCAACAACAAGTACTTCGAGCGCTTCAAGAGCGCCGACCGTGGACAGATGCTGGCCGTGTTCGACAACACCAACTCGCCGATGGTCCACTTCACGGGCGAGTATATGCTGAACAACAACATGACCATTGCCGGTGCCGACAACGACTTCCAGATCCTGACCGGCCATGAGTATAAGGACGGCGACGCCTACGTCTTCGACCACCAGGTGGTCAAGGGCGACGTCGTCTGCCAGAACGGTTACATCCACCAGCTCGACGAGGTGCTCGTCAACCCCGGCAACATGGCCCAGGTCCTGCGTGGCGGCGACGATACCCACTACATCTCGCGCATGCTCGACTACTACGCCTTCCCCGAGGCCGACATGACACTGAGCGAGCAGTACCTGAGCGACGCCACCGGCGCTGCCGCCCAGGACACCGTCTTCGCCATCCGCTACCTGAGCAAGAACTCGCAGCGCTCGAAGCTGTCGCAGCCCCTGCGCGGCGTGACGGTGGCCGACAACCAGCTGCTCGACTTCGACCCGGGCTGGAACTACTACAACCCGACGCTCAAGGGCGGCTCGAGCGACGACGACGCCGAGATTGCTGCCTTCCTGGCTCCCGACGACAAGGCCGTCGAGGACTACTTCCTGAAGGAGGCCGCCTACATCCTGAAGAACCTCGGCGACCCCACGCGTCCCCTCACGGCCGATAACCTGGATGCCCACCTGGACGCCGTCTACAACAACGACCCCTCGATCTTTGCCAGCATCCTGAACAACGTCATGAAGCCCTACCTGACGAAGACCGTGCCCAGCACGTTCTCGACGGTGCAGAACGACGCCTTCGAGTTCCTCGACGTGACGAAGGACGACATCAACCGCAAGGACGGCAAGTTCGACGTCACCATCGCCAACAACGGCGTCATCTACAAGATGGCCAAGCTCTTCGGCCCGAAGCTCTACAACTCAGTGCTCGGTCCGGCTTCGGTCTATAAGGACATGCGCACCATGGGCGAGATGCTCAACGACCACCAGGTCACCGCCGGTACACCCTCGAAGCTGGGTGCCGACATGTACTACTACCTGCTGTCGATGAAGGCCCGCTACGGACTGTTCGTGCCCACCGACAACGAGACGCAGTTCATCGTCATCGACCCCACATCGGTCAGGGACGACGACGGCCTGAAGGGCCTGCGCTTCCGCTTCGAGCCTACTGCCGACGGTGCGTTCCACGTGCTGGTGAAGCGCTACATCTACCAGTCGGGCCCCTACAACCAGCTCAGCTCCTACGTCGAGGCTGCCAACGCTCAGGATATCAACATCGAGAGCGGCGTCTTCAACAGCCAGATCAAGGACCTGCTCGACTACTGCACCATCGTGCTTGCCGACTCTACCGAGACGGGTAAGGGCACGGCCCAGTATGGTCTCTACGGCAACCGCTTCTACAAGACGAAGCACGGCGGCGCCGTCGTCGTCGACGGTACGAAGGTGGCCGGCGGACTGCAGCAGGCCGACCCGCAGCAGTGGTCGACGATCACCGAGACGTTCGACGCCAACAGTGCCGACGCCAAGATTGAGAACGGCACCGTCTACCGTCTGGACTTCCCCCTGCAGCCCACCATCCGCAGCGTCGTCCAGACGCTGTCGCGTCCGGAGTTCTACGACGAGAATGCCGACTACGACGTCAACGCGCCTGAGTACGACCACTTCCTGAACTTCTGCCTGCAGTTCAACAACGAGGACATCTACACCTTCGCCGGCATCCTCAGCGGCAGCGAGTCTGAGGCTCAGAAGAACACCAAGATGAGGGCCTACCGCATCATTGACGACAACGACAACTGGGGCATGCTCTCAGCCTATAACTACACCATCTATGCACCCACCTACGAGGCTATGGTCGAGGCTCAGCAGACGATGGGCCTGCCCACCTGGAAGAAGGTGATGGCCATCGTCCAGAACTGGGAGGCCGTGGCCGAGGAGTACGGCTTCGCCTCAGAGGAGGACGCCTCGAAGTACGTCAAGGAGCAGCTCGACAAGATGACCCGCTTCGTGCGCTACCACACTCAGAACAGCTCGCTCTTCGCTGACCGCTTCTTCAAGAACTTTGACCCCGAGACGGGCAAGACGACCCCCGAGCCCTCTTACTCGACGTTCTGCTCGAATGCAATCGGTATCGCCCAGACGCTGACGCTCACTGGTGGCGACAACCAGCTCACGGTGCGTGACGCCTCGGGCACCACGGTCACCATCAACGCCTCTTCACCGACTGCCAACATGCTGGCCCGCGACATCACGACCACCGTGAAGTCTAATCCCACGTACGGCTCGTACAAGGCCCTCGAGACGTCGGCCTTCGTCACCGTCCACGGTATCAGCAAGCCGCTGTGCTACAACAGCAACCGGCAGTTTTGAGAATTCACAATTCATAATTCACAATTAAGAATTCACAATTGAAAATTGATAATGAGTATGATGTCAAGAATAAGAATACTGTTGACACTCCTGTTCTGCGTCGTCGCACAGACAATGCTGGCACAGGGCAAGGTCATATCAGGTACGGTGGAAGATGCGATGGGTCCGGTCATGATGGCCAATGTGACTGAGCGCGACGGCAACAACCGTATCGTCAACGCCACGCAGACCGATATGATGGGTAACTTCTCGATGAAGATTACCAACCCGAAGAACAAGCTCGTCGTCTCCTTCGTAGGCAGCAAGACCAAGGTGCTGCCCATCGGCACCACGACGAAATTCAACGTGAAGTTAGAGGACGACAAGACCACCCTCGGCGAGGTGACGGTGACCAGCCGCCGCACGCGCTCGGGCGGTCTGAACATCGACAAGCGCGAGGTGTCAGTCTCGCAGCAGACGATGAACATGGCCGAGGTCGAGGGTATGGCCTTCACGTCGGCCGACGAGGCCCTGCAGGGTGAGATTGCCGGTCTCGACATCGTCAGCAACTCAGGTAACCTCGGTGCCGGTACGCAGATGCGCCTGCGCGGTGTGTCGACCCTGAGCGGCTCGGCTGAGCCCCTGATCGTCGTCGACGACAAGATCTTTGAGTACAACACCGGCGACATCGACTTCGAGAGCGCCGACGAGGAAGCCTTCTCGTCGCTGCTCGCCGTGAGCGTCGACGATATCGCCGAGATCACCGTCCTGAAGGACGCCGCCGCCACCGCCATCTGGGGTTCCCAGGGTGCCAACGGTGTGATCCAGATTACCACCAAGCGCGGTGCACGCGGCAAACCCCGCGTGACGATGGGCTACAAGTTCACCGGCACGTGGATGCCGAAGGGCTACGACCTGCTGACCGGTGACAACTACACGATGATGCTCAAGGAGGAGTTCTACAACCCCACGCAGAGCTCCACCGCCACCGCCACCATCAACGAAATCAACTACGTGCCCGCCGAGTCGTGGGCCGAGGCCAACAACTGGAACAAGAACACCGACTGGGTGGACGCCATCAAGCAGTTCGGCGAGCAGCACGAGGCCAGCATCAACATCTCGGGTGGCGGCCAGAAGGCCACCTTCCGTATCTCGGGTAGCTACAACCACCAGACGGGTACGGTCATCAAGCAGAAGATGGACCGTCTGACCACACGCCTCGTGCTCGACTACAACGTGTCGGACCGCATTCGCTTCTCGACCAACTTCGCGCTGACCTACACCGACAACCTGAAGAACTACACCTACGGCAGCTCGAAGAACAACTCGTCGAACAGCGCTCTGCTGGCCATGGCACTGGCTATGGCGCCCAATGCCGCCATCTACCGCCACGACCAGTATAACAACAACACGGGCGAGTTCTTCCTGATGAACCCCACCATGAACCTCATGACGCCCGACGACGGTAACTACACCTCGACACAGCTGCAGGACGTCGTCGCCATCGGCAACCCCGTGGCCTACGCCAACCGCTCGTGGCAGAAGGAGCAGACCTACAGCATCGTGCCCGACTTCAACATCAAGTACGAGCTGCTCGGCACCGAGACGGGCAAGCACCGCCTGACCTTCGACGGCCGCGTCTACTTCGACATCTACGCCAACTCGAAGCCGACCTTCTTGCCGGCAAGCCTGTCGAACGGCAGCTATACCGACACCGACTACAACTACATCACCAACGCCGAGACCAACCAGTTCAAGATGGGCTCACGCGTACAGCTGACCTTCACGCCGGCCTTCACCAACGAGGACTTCTACCTGACGATGCGCGCCTACTATGAGGCCGGCACGCAGAAGAACACCTACCAGTTCTCGTCGCAGAGCTCCGTGCCCAACGGCATCGAGTCGCCCACGGTCGACGCCCGCCTGATCTCGATGAACAACCAGCCCGGAACGACCAAGTCGGCCTGGCAGGACTTCGTCTTCAACAGCCACTTCAGCTACAAGTCGCGCTACAACGTGGGCTTCACCCTCCGCGGCGATGGCAACTCGAAGTTCGGCCCGAAGAACCCCTGGTTCTACTCGCCCTCGGTGTCGCTGCGCTATAACGTCAGCGAGGAGCCGTTCTTCACACCCCTGAAGAAGGTGGTGTCGATGTTCGGCATCCGCGGCTCGTGGGGTATCACGGGTAGCTCGAACGTCGGCGTCGACAACTACTTCAACCAGTACTCGTCGCGCGCCGGACGCTACGGCAGCAGCTACTACACCACGATGAGCGGCATGAAGCTCGACGACCTGCGCCCGCAGAAGAAGGTCGGTCTGAACCTCGGCTTCAACCTCGGCCTGCTCGACGATATGTTCGAGGTCGACGTCAACATCTACAAGGAGAACATCAAGGATATGATCATGAAGGGTATTCCCATCCCCACCACGTCGACATGGAACACCTCGACGACGCTCTCCTACGGCAACGTCGGCGAGATGCAGAACCGCGGTTGGGAGCTCACCGTCAACGCCACCAAGTTCATCAAGGTCAAGAAGTTCTCAGTATCGGCCAGCTTCAACCTGGCTCAGAACATCAATAAGCTGCTTGAGATGGACCAGCGCGTGCTCGACAACCTGAACACGCAGCCCAGCTACAGCCGCCGCGGCTCCAGCTCGATCCTGAGCCGTGTCGTCGTGGGCGACCCCCTCTGCTCCATCTACGGCTTCAACAGCCTCGGCGTCTTTCAGTACACCTACGACTACCTGGCCAACTACAACACCAAGCAGCTGCAGCTGCAGCAGCAGGCTGTCGCCCGCGGCGAGCAGTACGACTGGGACTACGAGGCCTGGATCAATCAGCAGCTGGCCGAGGGCAAGACGTTCCCCGTGGCCACCCGCGAAGACGGTACCGTCATCATGACCAACACCGGCGTTCCCAAGCATCTGGCCTACTACTACGGCGACACGGAGTATGAGTTCCGCGGCGGTGACGCCATCTACGAGGACGTCAACCACGACGGTAACATCAACGAGCTCGACATCAAGTACTTAGGCAACTCGCTGCCCAAGATGCAGGGTGGTTTCAGCCTGACGCTGAATTACGGCAACTGGAAGCTCGTGGGCCGCTTCAACTACCGTTGGGGCAACAAGATCATCAACACTGCACGCATGGGACTGGAGAGCATGTACGGCACGCAGAACCAGGCCTCGACGGTCACCTACCGCTGGCGTAAGGACGGCGACGTCACCCCGATTCCTCGTGCACTCTACGGCATGGGCTACAACTACCAGGTCAGCTCGCGCTTCGTCGAGGACGGCTCGTTCCTGCGACTGAACAACCTGCAGCTCTCTTACAACGTGCCCAAGAAGAGCCTCAAGAAGCTGGGCCTGAACGCGCTGTCGGCCTACGTGACGATGAACAACCTCTTCTGCTGGACGAAGTACAGCGGTATCGACCCCGAGATTGCTTCCGGCACCTACACGCCGGCTTCCGACGGTGCCACCACGCCGCGCTCGAAGTCAGTCACGGCCAGCCTGAGTTTCGGATTCTAAGACTACGATTTAAACGAATTAAACGAATATGAAGAAGTATTTATATATATTGGTAGGGTTGGCGCTGAGTTCGTGTGTGGACACGGTCATCCTGCCCGACAACAAAACTGTCGACGAGGACTACTGGCAGAAGAAGAGCGAGGTGGACGCACTCGTGGCTACCGCCTACGCCCAGCTGCGCGATGCCTCGGCCCTGCGCAACATGATTGTCTGGGGCGACTTCCGCTCCGACGAACTGGTGGTCACATCGACGCTGCCCTCGTCGGCCGCCTACAAGATTCCACTGGCACAGATCTACTCGTGCAACATCGAGACCGAGAACACGTTCACAACGTGGTACCCCTTCTACTCGGCCATCAACTACTGTAACCTCGTGCTCGAGAAGGCAGAGGACGTCATCGCCGTCGACCCCGACTACACCCGTGGCGACTACGACGCCAACAAGGCCCAGATGCTGGCCCTGCGCGCCTTCTGCTACTTCTACCTGACGAAGGTGTTCCACGACATTCCCGTCACTCCCGGAGCCTACCTGAACAGCAGCGACGACCTGAACGTCCCGCAGGCCAGCCCCGACTCGGTGATCACCATGTGTCTGGCCGACCTGCAGGAGGCCTCGCGCAATGCCGTCTCAGGCTCTACCTACGGCGACTGGCGCGACAAGGGCTACCTCAACCAGGACGGCATCAACGCCCTGATGGCCGACATCTACCTCTGGCGCGCCTCTGTCAACCGCGACGCTGCCGACTACCAGAGCTGCATCGACTGCTGCGACAAGGTGATTGCTGCCAAGAAGGCCGCCTACGAACTCTCGGGCACAGGGCGCCGACGCGGCACCGTTGATGCCGAGGAGAAGGACTACTACCTCTCGACCGACGCCAGGATGTATGATGACATCTTCGGCTTCAGCGGCCAGAATGCCGACGAGAGCATCTTCGAGCTGCAGTTCCGCGCATCTGACGCCGCCAACGCCGGCCTCGACCAGATGTACTACCGCTACAACAGCGCATCGGGCAACGGCTACGGCTACCTGAAGGCCTCGTCGATGTTCGGACGCGTCGATGCCACCGGCAACGGCGTCTGGATCAACGACAAGGACCAGCGCCTGCTGGAGTTCGTCTACGACGCCAACAACTCGACCGTCGAGCAGTACGGCATTCGCAAGTTCACGGCCCTGCAGTCTGCCGGCACCAGCGCCGAGAGCGACCCCAAGGGCAGCCGCACCAACTCGACGTCGCACAACTGGATCTTCTACCGTCTGACCGACGTCATGCTGATGAAGGCCGAGGCCCTGGTGCAGCTCTACAAGTTGAACGGCAGCCAGGACGGCGACACCCGCAACGAGGAGGCCTTCAACATCTGCCAGTTCGTCAACAACCGCGCACTCAGCGAGGCCAACCTCAGCTCGTACACGCTGAAATACAGCGTCTACCGCGACAAGATGGAGGAGCTGGTGCTGGCCGAGCGTGCCCGCGAGCTCTGCTTCGAGGGTAAGCGCTGGTTCGACCTCATGCGCTACAACTACCGTCACACGGCCCAGCAGGCCAGCCTGAAGAAGCAGCTCAGCGAGAGCTACGTCGACAACAGCGCTGAGTTCTTCGACCTGGCCCTGCGCAAGTATGCCGTGCCGGCCGCCATGAAGGCCAAGATGCGCGACGAGCGCTATCTCTACATGCCGATTAACCAGGACGAGGTCGAGATTAACACCCGTCTGGTGCAGAACCCCGTCTACAAGTCGGCCGCCAAGTACTAAAAGAGAATTGATAATTGTTAATTGAGAATTGATAATTGAAAATTGAAAATTATGATTACCAAGAACATAGCAAAATATCTCATCTGCGCCATCGGCTTCGCCTGCGGCTCCCTGTCATGCACTGAGGAGCCCGACGGCTCGAACCTCTTCTCGTCAGACCAGAAGACCATTGCCGAGATGCTGCGCTCGCGGTCGGAGCTGAGTGGCTTCTACCGCATACTCGAGAAGGGCGGCTTCGACATGTTCATGGGCACCTACGGCGAGTACACCTGCTTCGCACCCGTGAACGATGGCATCGGCGCCTATATCGACAGTCTCTACAACGACGAGTCGTACCTCATCTCGAAGGCCAAGGTGAAGCACAACGGCATCGCCGAGGCCGCCAACTGGAACAGCCTCGACCTGATGTCGAAGATCGACCTGATGTCCGACTCGCTCTGCGACGACATCGCACGCTTCCACCTCTCGGGTGAGGAGCACATGCAGGTTGACCTCGACGGTACGGCCACCACATGGACTACCATGAAGACGGGCCGAAGCATACGCGTAGGCACGTTCGGCGAGGACGCCGCCAACCCTGACTTCGTGGGACTGACCAGTCTGAACGACGTCTCGGCCATCATCGACGGCGACATCGAGGCCATCAACGGCATCCTGCACGTCTGCAGCAGCATCATTCCGCGCTCAGACCGCACCACCGACGACCAGCTGCGCGTCGAGGGCGAGAAGGACATGAGCATCTTCTACGCCGCACTCGAGGCCACGGGCTACACCGACACCCTGATGATCGAGAAGAAGTACAACGCCGACGGTACGGCCAAGACCTACGACCTGGGTACCAACCACAACGACCGCGACGGCAACCCGCTCTACTACCCGAAGGAGTGTATGATCAAGTGGACCGTCTTTGCCGAGACCGACGACGTCTTCCGCGCTGCCGGCATCAACAACTTCGACGACCTGAAGCAGAAGTGCATCGAGTGGTACGGCGGCTGCGCCGACTGGTATGACTACATCAATGAGAAGAACATCCAGATCAGCACCGGCGACGACTACACCAACCCGTTCAACGTCGTCAACATGTTTGTGGCCTACCACATCCTGCGTGCCGGTATGCCTATCGACCGCATCGTCTACGAGAAGAACGCACAGACCAACGCCTCGTGGAACTTCTGCTTCGGCTACGAGCCCCAGGAGTACTTCGAGACCATGCTGCCTAACACCATCCTGAAGGTGTGGCAGACCAACCCCAAGACCACTAAGAACCTGTGGCTGAACCGCTACATGACGAACAACACGCTGACCTCGAAGCTCGGACTCTTCGGCATGCCCAACGACGGCGACCACGAGCTGGTGTTCGAGGGCGTCCCCGTGGACCGCAACAGCAGCGTCGAGACCCTCAACGGATACATCCACCGCATCAAGGGCATCCTGAAGTACGACCAGAACGCGCGCAACGGCCTGAACGAGCGCCTGCGCTTCGACTCCTCGACGTTCCTCTATGAGCTGATCAACAACGGTCTGCGCGGCGCCACGCCCGCCGAGGTGAGCACGCTCAACGGTGGCGGCGACGGTAACCGCGTAGCCTTCGAGAACACGTTCTTCGACAACATCGTCTGCTACAACCCCGGCACGCTGCTCCGCTTCAACGTCATGGGCGCATGGCGTGCACACAACAGCGACCAGTTCCAGGGCTGGGACGTCTACGACTTCGCCATCAAGCTGCCCCACGTGCCGACGGGCGAGTACGAGCTGCGCATCATCTACCCCCCGATGGGTCGCGGCGGACTGATGCAGTTCTACCTCGGCAACTCGTCGAAGCAGAGCGACATGGTGGCCATCGGCATCCCCTTCGACGCCTGTGCCAACCCCTACGAGGACGCTACCATCGGTTATGAGGACATCATCGAGCGCAACGACGACAACCCCGACTCTGACTGCGGCGTCGAGAGCGACCAGCGCATGCACGTCCGTGGCTACATGCGTGCCCCGGCAAGCTTCTCGCGCGGTACGTACAACACCGTCACCGACCCGCTGTCATACTCTGACGACGACATCTACTCGGCTGCCAAGCAGATTATCGGTTCAACCAGCTGCCGCTCGGAGACGGGCTACGGCACGATGATGCTGCGCCGCATCATCACCACCCAGCGCTTCGAGCAGGGCAAGGACTACTGGCTGCGCATCAAGAACCTGGTGAACGACACCAACCTGGGTTGGTCGTTCGACTTCGTGGAGCTGGTGCCCCTCGACATTGTCAACAGCCAGACGATGACCGAGGACTGGTATTAATCAATTGGGAATTGACAATTGAGAATTGAGAATTGACAATTGAGAAATGAGAATTGAAAATTGAGAATTATGATTACCAAGAATATGAAGAATTATCTGGTCGCTTGTTTGCTGTGCTGCGGCGGTGCCGCAGTCACCAGCTGCACCGACTATTCAGACTACAACACGGCTCCAGCCGACGCTCAGCCCGGGGCCAACCTGACGTTGTGGGAGAATATCGCGGCCGACTCGCAGCTCAGCAAGTTCAAGGCCCTCGCCCAGAAGAGCAAGTTCTCGGAGGCACTCAGCAGCCCCCGATTCTACACCGTCTGGGCGCCCATCGACGCTGCCATCCCTGACGACGAGTACAACCGCCTGATGGCCAGCGACAGTGCGACAATCGTGAAGCAGTTCATGCAGCAGCACGTCACAGAGTATAACTACCCCGTGTCGGCTGCGCTCGACAGCGTGACCATCGTCTCGCTCAACGCCAAGCACCACCCCTTCACGCCGACGGCCTTCGACGGCTTTGCCTACAGCAACGTCAACTTGCCGGCCACCAACGGTGTGATGCACAAGATCAACGGTATGTCGGAGTTCCACAGCAACCTCTATGAGAACTTCGACGTGCTCACGAGCTGCGACTCGCTGAAGAACTACATCCAGCGCTACGACGAGTACTACCTCGACGTCAACGCCTCGGTCATCGGCCCGCTCGTGGAGGGTAAGCAGACCTACCTCGACTCCGTGCTGAAGAAGCGCAACAACATCATCAACCGCATCATGAACGCCAACCTCGACAACGAGGACAGTACCTACTGCATGGTCATCCCCAACGACAAGGCCTGGCGCGACGCTTACGGGAAGATTCATCCGTGCTTCAACTACATCCCCAAGATGGACTACATGGACCTGACGAAGAAGACTTCGGTGGCTTCGTCGACAAAGGCTACCGACGCCAAGGCCGACAAGGCTGCCGAGACCACCGGCGCCGAGCTGCAGGACTCGCTGACATGCCGCAACATCGTCGAGAACCTGGTATTCTCAGCCAGCCACAGCCGCAACCTGCCGATGTTCGGACAGGGCACGCTGACCAGCCGCGACAGTATCTTCTCGACGTCGCGCTCATTCCTGACGAACGCCCAGACCGTGCTGGAGCACACCGTCGCCACCGGCGAAATGAGCAACGGCATGACGCGCACCGTCGACTCGCTGACTTTCCGTCCCTGGCAGTCCTACCTGCGTCCTATAAAGGTCACCACTCCTGCACAGGTCCTGAAGGTCACCCGCCTGTCGTCGCACAGCATTCCCCTTGAGAGCTTCGCCGGCCGCGACTCGCTCTTCAGCAAGCTGTCGCCGATGTTCCGCAACTTCCTCCTGCCGAAGTCGGCTCGCTACTTCTCGTACGTCTCTGTAGACAGTGCCTACATCGACGGTACGACGGGTAAGCCCGAGTTCAACTTCGCCTTGCCCGACGTCTGCTCGGCCACCTATCATATCTATGTCGTGGTCGTCCCCGAGCAGGTGTTCACCCCCGAGGCTCCCGTGAAGCCCTACTACCTGCGCTTCTACCTGAGCTGGACCGACGCCTCGAACAAGCAGCAGTACACCGTGCTGCCCCAGGGCGCGAAGTCGAATGTCGAGATCTCGACCGACGCCGGCGAGGACACGAATACGGCTATCCACCTCGGCGACCCGGGCCGCGTGAACGTCATCGACCTGGGCGAGTTCACCTTCCCCGCCAGCTACTATGGCCTGGAAGCCTACCCGAGCCTGATGATGATGCACACCAAGAGCTACACCTCGTCGGCTAACCGCTCGAAGTACGACCAGTCGATGCGTGTGGCGGGTGTCTATCTCGTTCCGAAGGAATATAATGACTATTGGGCTAACTCTACTAACGAATAATGACGACGATGAAAAGAACGATATATAACATCCTACAGCGTCAGAGTCTCAGACTCTCACTCTGTGCTATAGTCTTGACCGCCAGCCCCGCGGCTTTCGCTCAGGATGAAGTCGACGACGAGGAGACCACCGAGAGCATCAAGGCTCCCAAGCGCACCAAGGTCGTCGACACCAACCCCACCATTCTTGTGAAGGGCGTCGTCCTCGACGAGGCCACCAAGCAGCCCGTGGTCGGCGTGCGCGTGCAGACCCTCGGCGACAACCGCTACGTCGCCATGACCGACGAGGAAGGTAAGTTCACCATCAAGGTGCCCACCTTCGCCACGTCGCTCTACGTGCAGTCGCCCTCGTACCTGTCGCAGCAGGTGGCCATCAAGGCCGGCGACGAAAGCCAGTTCGTCAGCATCACCATGCTGAGCGACGCCTTCCGTCCGATGTATGCCGACGGCACGACGATAACGGCCACCAACAGCTTTACCTCCGACGGCAACGGACTCTCCATCGACGAGGAGATGACCGAGCGACTGGGCAGCGACCTCCGCATGACGATGCACTCGGGCAACCTCGAGCAGGGCGCAGCCATGTTCATCCGCGGTCTCAGCTCCATCAACGCCAACGCCCAGCCCCTGGTCATCCTCGACGGCGTGGAGCTCGACATGCAGCGCAGCCGTGAGTCGCTGCACATTGGCGACGTGTTCAACATGCTGTCGACCATCTCGCCCGAGGACATCGACAAGGTGACGGTGCTTAAGAACGCCACAGCGCTCTACGGCGCACGCGGCGCCAACGGCGTCATCATCATCGACACCAAGCGCGGCCACTCCATGGCTACGCGCATCGACGCCAAGCTCGGCGTGGGCTGGACCTTCACGCCCAGCTACCCCACGATGATGAACGCCGCGCAGTACCGTAACTACGCCGTCGAGCAGCTCGGTACCATACCCGAGGTGCAGAAGCGCATCGGCTCGTCGTCGGACGCCCTGCAGTTCAACTTCCTGAACGACGCCCGCGACGGCTACTACTACAACACCTACCACAACGACACCGACTGGAGCGACTACGTCTACCGTACGGCCCTGACCCACAACTACAGCATCAACGTGCAGGGTGGCGACGACGTCGGTATGTATAACCTCTCGGTGGCCTACATACAGACCATGAAGAACGTCAAGGCTACGAGCTACGACCGCATCAACGTGCGCTTCAACACCGACATCAGTCTGCTCTACAACCTCTCGACGAAGTTCGACATGTCGTTCTCGCGCTCGAACACCAACCTGCTCGACGAGGGCGTGCCCGCCGACCTCAACGCCGGCATCATCACCTCGCCGGCCTTCCTGTCGCTGGTCAAGAGCCCGCTGCTCTATCCCTACCAGTACAACCAGAACATCAAGGCCTTCACGTCGCTGCTCTCTGAGGCTGACGACCTGTACGGCACCCTGCGCGACGGCAACTACTCGCTGGCCAACCCCCTGGCTCTGCTCGAGAACGGTACGGGCGAGCGTAAGAACCGCAACGAGAACACCTTCTTCAACGTCACACTGACGCCGACCTACGAGATCAATGACAACTGGAAAGTTTCCTCGCACTTCAGCTACTACCTGAACCGCAACTCGCAGGCTTACTACCGTCCCAACATCGGACTGCCCTCGTTCGCCATCGAGAACCTCGGTACCGTCTACTCGAAGACGGCCTCCATCTTCTCGAAGGAGACCAACGTGCTGAGCAACACCCACGTGGACTGGAACAAGAAGCTGGGCGCACACTCTATTTTCGCTACGGGCGGATTCCGCTACAACTACTTCGCCTTCGACAACAGCGACCTGGCCACACAGTACTCGCAGAAGCTCGAGGACGATAAGAACCCGACACTCGCTACTGGTAACGACTACTACTCGAGCGTCACCGGTGTCGACGACGTCTGGAAGAACATGCAGTGGTACCTCTCGGGCGACTATAACTACATGAACAAGTACTTCGCCACCGTATCGGTGCTGGCCGAAGCTAACAGCCGTTTCGGCTCGAACGCCAGCGGCGGAGTGAAGGCCTTCGGCACGAAGTGGGCCATCTTCCCCAGCGTGCAGCTGGGCTGGGTGCTCACCAACGAGAAGTGGTTCCCCAAGTCGGCAGGCATCAACTACGTGCGCCTGAACGCCGGCTTCGACATGAGCGGTAACGACGATATCAACAACTACGCCGCCCGCACTTCGTTCTCGACCGTGCGCTACAACTACACCGAGATTGGTATGCAGCTCACCAACGTCGGCAACGAGGAAATCAAGTGGGAGACGACGTCGAAGATGAACATCGGCGTCGAGGCCAACTTCCTGCAGAACCGCCTGAGTGCCAAGGCCGACTACTACATCCACCGCACTAAGGACCTGCTGGCGCTGAAGACCTTTGAGAACCCCATCGGCGGTATCAATAACTACTGGACCAACGACGGCGAGCTGGAGAACACCGGCTTCGAGGTGGCTCTCAGCGGCAAGCCCGTGGTCCTGAAGGACTGGAACCTGGAGATCGGCGCCACCGTAGGCCACTACGTGAACAAGGTGAAGGCCCTGGCCAACGGCAGTTTCACGTCGTCGGTCTATGGCATTGACAACATCCTGACCGCTGAAGGCTCGCCCGTGGGCGTCTTCTACGGCTACAAGACCAATGGCGTCTTCGCTAAGACCGCCGACGCCAAGGCCGCCAACCTCTACATGGTCGACGAGACCGGTACAAACCAGTACTTCGGTGCTGGCGATGTCGTCTTCCAGGACCTGAACCAGGACGGCGAGATCAACGCCGCCGACAAGACCATCATCGGCGACCCCAACCCCGACATCTATGGTAACATGTTCCTCAACCTCAACTGGAAGCGCTTCACGCTCGGCGTCACCTTCAACTACAGCCTGGGCAACGACGTGTTCAACTACCAGCGCTCAATCCTGAACAGCGGCTCGACGCTCTACAACCAGCAGGTGGCCGAGGTGGGACACTGGCGCTATGAGGGCCAGACGACCGACCTGCCGCGCCTGAGCTATGGCGACCCGATGGGCAACAACCGCTTCAGCGACCGCTGGATTGAGGACGGCTCCTACCTGCGCATGAAGAACGTCATGCTGACCTACGTCGTGCCCATACCCGAGTCGTGGCAGTCGTGGCTGCAGGGCATCTCGGTCTGGGCCGAGGGGCGTAACCTCTTCACCCTTACCAAGTACACTGGCAGCGACCCCGAGTTCTCGGCCGGCAACAATCAGCTCTTCCAGGGCATCGACTGTGGCAATCTGGCCCAGGGCCGTGTCTTCACGATGGGTGTCAAGATCAACCTCTAATTGTATTTGAGAATTGAAAATTGAAAATTGAGAATTATGATTACCAAGAATATCAAGAATTATCTAATCGCCTGTCTGCTGGGCTGCGGTGCTACCGTAGTCGTCAGCTGTGAGGACGTGCTCGAGACCGAGAGCTCGCGACAGCTCTTTGAACCGGGCCTCGACCAGAAGACCGACTCCGTCTTCTACGCCTACGGCATCATGCAGGCTATGCAGCAGCTGGCCGACCAGTACTACTTCCAGAACGAGATGCGTGGCGAGCTGGTGACCACCACCAACAAGGCCTCGGTCCACCTGCAGGACCTTGCCGCATTCCGTGCCGACGCCACTAACAAGTACGACAGTGTCTACCTCTACTACAAGGTCATCAACAACTGTAACTACTACCTGGCCCACCGCGACACCACGCTGAAGACCGGTGTGCGCAACGTCGTGAGCAACGAGTATGCTGCCGTGGCTTCGTTCCGTGCCTGGACCTACCTGCAGCTGGCCCGCCAGTACGGTGCTGTGCCCTACGTCACGGAGCCCGTCACCACCATCGGCCAGATTAACGCCAACACGTCGATGACGCGCTACGATGCCATCCTCGCCGGCGAGGCTGCCAACCTCGAGGCCCTCAAGGCCCGCTATACTGAGGACGAGCTGGCCGTGCCGACCTTCGGACTGACGTCGCGCAGCATCGGTCAGCTGAACTGGCAGGACAACGGCCGCAACGTGACCAAGACCATCAATCCCGCCCACTGCTTCATACCGCTCAACGTCGTCCTGGGCGACATCTACCTTGAGCTGGGCGAATATGAGAAGGCTGCCACCTGTTACTACCAGTATCTGCGCTACACGGGCCAGAGCAACCCGCGAAACATCTCGGTGAACTACCTCAACTACCTGAGTCCCTACTACAACTATGAGACGAGGAACAATCCCGTATTCTCGGGCCTGACTGAACGCTGGCCTGCCGACTACAACTCGGCTAAGAACGTGTCGACGTTCAGCGGCTCGTATGTGTGGGATAACTCCTTCAGCCATCAGGCTTCGCCCGGCGACGTCATCAGTTACATCCCCATGGCCGTCAACTACACCATGGGCAAGACCACCGACATCCCCGCCACCTTCGGCTTCAGCTATTATGGCACCACGGGCACCCGCTCGTCAAACTCCGACAATTTTATCTTCAACTGCCCGCGGACAGAGGATATCCAGGTTGTGCCCTCTGAGACCTATATCGACTCGGCACGCTACGCCCAGCAGTACTACTACACTGAGCAGGTGAAGGTGTCGCCCTTCAACTGGATTGTCAAGAACGCACCCCTCGGCGACGCCCGTGCACTCAACCAGATTGAGCAGGGACAGGGTGCCGACTCGGCCCTCGTCTACATTGAGAAGCCTTCGACGGGCTACATCCTGCTCTACCGCAATGCCACCGTCTGGCTCCACCTGGCTGAGGCCATCAACCGCATGGGCTATCCTGACGCTGCCTTCGCCGTGCTGAAGACCGGCATCTGGACCGACGCCATCGGCAGTCAGGGCCTGCCCTCCTACCGCTATCAGGAGGTCTACCTGAAGGACATCGCCGGCAACGACTCTGTCGACGAGCAGGGCAACAAGGTGCTCGACCCCACACAGGCCCACGTCGACAACAAGTACTTCCTCACGCCTGAGTCCTACGAGCTGCTGACCACCCGTCTGCCCTTCCTCGCCCAGCAGAACTCGGCCATCTTCACCAACGGTGCACAGAAGTCCATCGTCGGTATCCACCTCCACGGTGCCGGTGCTGTCGAGGACCTCTACTCCTCCTACCGCTACCAGCCGGTTGTCGAGGCTAAGATTGCCGACATCAGCAAGAAGTTCAACCTCGGACTTCAGAACTACGCCAAGGAGGACTATATCAACGCTATGGAGGACCTGCTCTGCGACGAGTATGCCATGGAGTTCGCCTTCGAGGGCACCCGCTTCTCCGACCTGCGCCGCCTGGCCCTGCACAAGAACCGTGCCGGCACCTATGGCGGTAACTTCGGCGACATCTGGCTCAGCCGGATGCTACAGAACAACGCACCGGGCATAACGACCCAGAACTGTTATCTGCCTTATAAGTAAGAAAGCAACTTCAACGGATGGTTGTACGCCACGCGAGGCGTACAGCCATCTTTAAGCATTTGATAGTAATTAGTCATTAACAACAAAAACGTATTAAGCTATGAGAAAAATTTCTACGCTCGCCTTTATGGCATTCTTCTTTTGCCTGAGCGCTATGGCACAGGTAGAGTTAGGAAACATCAAGTTCAGCCTGGCTGACGGGAAGAAAATCAATCCCAACACCGGTAAGATTACCGTCACCTTCCCCGACGTCACCGGCGTCGACGACCCCACGTCGACAACCTTCGTGCTCGAGGGCAGTTTCAAGAATTTCAGCGGTGGCGATAACATCGACTTTGACGGAATCGAGGGCTCGTTTGCCACCGGTGTGACGTTCGACCTTGCAGAGTTCGAACTTGCGCCTTCCACCGACTATCAACTCTTTATCAACTCCGTCAAGGTCGACGGCGAGGAGAAGGCTGCCGTGGGCGGCTACACCCTCGACTTCAAGACCCGCGGCGCCGAGCGCAAGATGTCGTGGACGTTTACCATCGATGCCGAGTCGGCAGCCCAGATCGTGGCTGAGGGCTCTGCCAACCCCGCCGG
>OCTX012218881.1_pt1 | contig 27166 bp, 37 predicted proteins | sample 1539691 | NCBI WGS metagenome assembly OCTX01 (sample SAMN02144231, study PRJEB22623) | gut metagenome | biome: sheep rumen | host: Ovis aries | place: New Zealand
TTTTGTTCTTGATTTGTTATTAGAAATAACACTTAATGGATTATATGAATCAAAATTGTTACCTCTAATATCATCACTGAATAATCTCACATATTTTCTTGTCATATCCAATGTAGAATGTGTTAACATTTGCTGTAGTACAAAAGCATTACCTCCATTTTTAATGAACATCCTAGCGAATGAATGCCTTAGTGCATGAGGATATATTGCTCTTAATCCTCTTCTTCTACAATAACGAGCAAATGAAAGTTTCAGTGCGCCTTCTGACAGTTTACCTCCTTTAATATCACAAAATAAAAAGTCAGACCCAGTATCCCATGTCTTTACAAAGCCATGCAGGATTCTTTCAATCTGACTAGTTAAAGGTATGACCGCTAATTTCTTATTTTTAAGATGCCTGTAAGTAACTGTATGATTCTTGAAGTCTAAGTCATCTACTTTAATATTCCTTATTGTTGATGACCTTGCTCCAGTTGCTAAGATGAAACAGATAGTTGCATATGTTCTTGCTTCTACAAAATCATTATGATTGTAGGTTTTTAATAATGTTGTAATCTCATCATCAGTAGCAAATTTTAATGGTTCCTCTTGCCCTTTTACCATTTTAATCTTAAATGGTTTTAAGTACTCATGTTTCATACACCAATAGAGGAATACTCTAATTGCTCTTAAATAATGATTGATAGTTCCTACAGATAGATTATTGTTTCTTAACTCAATAACAAATTTGTTAATCATTGATTCTGAGATTACTGAAACATAATCAGTTTCATTTAGTTCTAAGATATTAAGTAACTTAGCAATATCATTAAAACTAACATCGATTCCTTGAGCTCTTTTATCTTCCTCAAAAAGATACCAAGCTTCCTCAATCCTTAAGTTGTACTCTAATTCCCTTTTCCTTATCATTCTCTTACCTCCTTGAATTAGATTCAAGTTTATTGTAAAAAATTTCCTAGGGAATGTACATAATCATAGTTTCAACTTATGACTTGTATATAAATAAGGTTAGAGGTATAGAATACATGACTCTTAATCAGAGGGTCTGGGGTTCGAGCCCCCAGGGAATCACCATCCTTATTATAATAAGAGCTTAGGCTCTTTTTTAATAATCACAGTTTCTCCTAATAAAAATGAGTGGGCTTGCACCACTCTGCTTTTGTAGACTTTGAAAGGATTTCTTAAAATGAATTAAGAGAGATGAAATAATATACACTTATTCTCGAATTGGAAGATTTCTTAGTGTTTCCATTTCACGAGATATCATGCCATTACCACCCATAGAAGAATAATTTTTATACAACTCTTCTACTATTTCTAATTCTATAGGTGTTATATAACCTTTTTCAGTACATTTCCTAAAATAGTATCCATGTATTCTGTCTCTGATAAGAGCAATTAAAGCATTATTAATTCCTTTAAAATTTTCTGCTGCTGTACGCTCATGCTCATCTCATTTTTTAACATTGTCTAGATACTCTTGTCTTTCATCTTTTAAAAGTTTTATAAATGCACCTTGTTCTTCTATTTTTGCATTTTGTTCTTTTTCAGGCTTTGTGAGTATTTCCTTAATCAGCGAAAGATTTTTAGATAGACTAATAAGAACAGTAAGTCCTCCTCCTACAGCTGCTATATATAATCATGATTGTTTAATCCATTCTATAAACTCCATATCCTATACCTCCGACAATAGATTAATTTGTCTTAATTTCTCCTTAAGTTCTTCATTTTCTTTTTTAAGAAGTTCTAACTCACTATCTTCCTTCGGTAAGAATACGGTAGTTATATCTGCACAATACTTACCTTTTTCTATCTCATACCAAGTGTAATTATCTGCTTCACTAATAGACAATACATTATAGTATCCTAATTGAACATTTCCAAATATCTTTCCATTAAGATTAGGTTCTAATCTGATACGTAAAGACTCATCAGTAGTTCGAATTTGGTCTCTGGATTCATCTCGTTCAACAGGAGACACTTTATCATAAGGGTAATGTAAATACCCAATAAGGTCTCCACATCCTTCCAGATGACCCCCAATGATTCAGGAATCAATACCAAATGTTTCTCTAGCGACTCTGTTATAATCACTTATCTTAGCAATATCGCCTTCTACTTCTTCAATAAATACTACATGACCATATACACCAGTAAAAACTGCTATATCACCATGAACTGGTTTATAATTAGGTCCTTTAACTTCTCATGGTTCTCTAAAATTCTTTAGCCAGTCTTTTGCATTTGTATAAGAACCTGTCTTTGTTTCTCTGTCTCAATAACATGGAGCAGAATAGCCTTCTTCAATAGCTCTGTAAAAAGCATACCAAGTACACTGATATGCACTTGATGCTTCCCAGTTATAAGGCTGTTCTGGATAAACAGGGGCAGTTAATCGTATCATTAGCCTACCTCCTGTTCACCTCTTTCTTGCTGAGTTTTAACTTCACTTGTTTTAAGTTTTAATAATTCCATTAAATTAGCTACATCTTTACCTACATAAATGACAACCATTGAATAAGCCATCATCACCAAGGCATCAGATAAGTTTAAATTTAATGACTGTATCTTCAAGTCTGGCATTAATACTCCAATGTAGTATAGACCAGCACCTGAAAGAATGATTGCTGCAGCTTTCTTTAATCCTAAAATAGCTTTGCCTCAATCAAACTCATTCTTAAAATCAGCAATTGCTGAACCGAGTAGGATATTTGCTCCTACTGCAATTACAGCACAAATTAAATAAGTAACAATCTGTGGCATATAATCCTCCTAAATAACAGACACTATGACATTGTCTTTCATTATTTTATCTTTACACTCTAGTGTAGTTGTACCTATCACTAAATTAGAATTCATTGTCTTATAATTAGTTAGCAATGTTTGTACCCCAGTATCAATTGATGTAATTAAACTATCATTATAAATTACTTTTATAGGTGGCACTTCATTCTTATTAGATAAAGTCTGTCCATTATACATTATTATGCAGTTAACATATGCTTTAGGTATATAATACGTTGTATTAATAGTTGGGGTACCAGTAAAAGGACCTCCAGTGTTATAAAACATTTCATGAAGAGGGTTTCCGCTTGCAACGGTACCAGTACCTTCTGATGGAATTCTATATGGAACAGTATAAACATCTGTCTTAGTGTCAGATAATCTAACCTGCTCACAAAATTCGAACATTTCTCCATAACATTCTGATGGTAAATCAAGTGCAGCTAGCTGCGGTATTTCTACTAAAGAGTCGCAGTTTTCAAACATTTGCATATAGCAGCCAGTTGATAGTGTTGTAGCTGGTAATGCTGGGGCTACTCTTATCAACTTACAAGAATAAAACATTCCTGAGTAGCAATAATCAGCTAATGTTGTTGCTGGAAGTTCCGGAGCTACTACTAATGATGTACATCCAGAAAACATACGATTATAACAATAAGTTTTCATTGTTAGAGAAGGCAATGCTGGAGGGTATTGAAGTGATGTACAACCTCGGAACATAGAACTGTAACAATTGTTGCCTAGTGTCGTGGCTGGAAGAGCTGGAGCATTTAATAAGTTTGCACAATCATAAAACATAGAACCGCAGCAAGATGTCGCTGCTGTTTCTGCTTGTAATACTGAGGGTGCAGTTGTCAACGATGTGCACCCAAAGAACATAAAGTAATAACAGTATGATGGTAGATTTGTAGCTGGAAGGTCAGGCGCAGCAGTAAGTGATGTGCAACCTCGAAACATATTTGTATAACAGTAGGTTGATAATGTAGTTGCAGGTAACTCTGGAGCAGTTGTTAACGATGAGCAACCTTCAAACATACTGTAACAGCAACGAGATGTTACTTTACTGCCTGATAATCTTCTAGGTCCTTCGACAAGTTTATCACATCCATAAAACATATAAGCAAAGCAATAAGTTTTTGTACCTGGTTCAACATCAATTACTAAATCACTTGCATCAATTAGATGTGAGAAGAAATTTCTAAACAGTGAGTAAAAACAATAATTGCTTCCTGGTACAGTAGCGCCATTTATTAATGTACTTAAATTTCCACCAACTTTGGTCCGATGTTTTTTTGTATCTCCACTTACTCTTTCAATTCCGAAAGAAACATAGTTCGTTGAGCTGCCACTGAGAGAAGTACTTGAAGTCGAGTATGGCTTGATATAAACTCTTTCACCTGCTTTTAGCGATATAGTACTATTACCATATCAATTACTTCATGTTCCATCAGGGTCCTTCGCATATTTAAAGATTGCAGTAGTTGAACTACCACCAGAATAAACAAGATTACCACTATCGACTGCTTCAAAATAAAACATTATGATATCTCTCCATTATAAACTGCAAGATTCAAACTTATTGTATTGCCTACAATAGATATACCTGAACCTGCTATTAAATTAGTACTTATTGTATTATTCGCTATTGAAATACCAGTTCCAGCAGTATAAGGATTGCTTATAGGTAAAGGAGTTTCATCATCTTTCTGAGTAAATGCACCGTCTTTTGTTACAAACAACTTGTATTTATTTGTATCGTCACCTGCAGCTAAACCTACATCTGTATGTGACTCATTTATTGATGTATAGTTACCACTTACTGATACATAATCATTTGTATTTTTTGCGACTGGTCTCTTTCTTTCTTTAGGTCCTGTACTTTGGAAAGCATAGCCTGAAGATGAAATATCCATGCTCATTACAATTGTTTGTTTACCATCAACCCAAATAATGTCACCGACTTTAATATTATAAGGATTACTATATGTCTTAATTTTCATAGGGACATATTCCACTAAGTTAATTTCATCATACAATTCTTCCAAATAACCTTTTAATGTAGTATCATCATCGTTTATAGTGTACATTAATGGGTTTCCAGTTATAAAGTAATCATTTGCTCCCAAACCAAACTCAAAATATTTTGAATTGTACTCATTTATAAATACCCTCAAGTTATCTAAAACAGGTACTGTATAGTTGGCAGTTTCTTTTGTAGCATAATCAGAGCTATTTAAGAATATGTCTGTTGATGTATAGTTACCTACTGTAACATTTCCATCTGTATTACAATACATGAATCCACCACAAGCTTCTGAAATAAACTCTAATAAATTTCTATATGTAATACCTGATGAAGGCAGTAGATTATTAAATGGTAGATTCTTGATTGATTGTGTTAATTCTACATAAGGAATGTTTAACATTTTAAGAATCATTATATAGAAGTCATTCAATATATTACATTTAGGCACTTGAGTAAGTACATAATAATTCCAGTATGAACCATGTGATTCTAGTTTTTCTTCCCCTATATTATTAGTCTTACCTGTAGTTTCACTTTTATTAGTAATATTAACTTCTTTTGCCTTTATTTCATAATCATCTGAATAAAATGCACCGACGGTTGTATCACCTGAAATAGCTCCATTATTTAACCATCTAAAGCTACTAATCTTATAGATTTTAGATTCATATCCAAAGAATGAAAAACTATCTATAGGACGTACAGCTGTTTCATAGTCATACATATCTTCAATTACTTCATAAGAAATAACTCCAGGGTCTCTTTCAACAGCAGCTAAATCTGTACACCATATATCTTCAAGAGATACTCCTCATAAAGCCCATGTTCTTTCTACTGTTACATAAGTTCTATCTGATGTACTATCATGAGTCCAGCCCGTGTATTTACTAGGGTATCTATTATCTACATCTATATAAGATGGCTCTCCATTAAAATTGACCCACGTATCTGATGAAGGAACATAATTATATGTAGGAACATATGCATGAATGTACATGTCTAATACATTATCAAATTTTGTTCATACATATTCTTTTTCCTTAGTTTCAAGATTTCATGTTACCCTCTTATACACTGGAATGATAAAGTCACCATAAGTTGATGCTGGAGTGCCACTCATGTTATTTGTTTTACTAATCCAATAAGCAGATTTCTCATCTGTAACATCCATACATTTAATTATTTCTTTGCTAAAGTTACTATAGTCTCTAATATTGAATTCATCGTATCCAATACCTAGTTCATCTAGTTTTTCTTTTAATTTTGTAGGATTAATTTTTGCTCTGAAACCTGCTAAGAATCTATCATTATCATTGATTAAAACTTCTTCGCCTCTATAGAACATGTAATCTCTAGGAGTATCGATACTATCAATAGCTCCTGTATTGAAGTTACCCATATATTTAGCTCTTACAACTCTAACTTTATAAGGATGTAAATTAACCTGTCTAACTCCTTTAAATCTTAAATCACCATCTAAAATTGTTAACGTATTACTATCTTTAGTTGTAGGGATTGTAAGAGTAGTACTTGAATCAAAATTAAATGTTACTGTTTCATTCGAAGAATCTATCTTATAATTATCCCAATGGTAGTTACCATCTTCCGATACCTTTGCGGCTAAAAACTTGTCAGCACTTCTATTTGCTTCGAATAAAGCATCATAAGCTTTGTATAGATATAAATTATCTTTTGCTAAGTCTTCTGATTTAATTGTAAATGCTCCAAGTTTTTTCCACTCAGTGTCTTTATCATCTTTTACATAGAAATTTCATTTAGTACTATCATCTACAGTTACATTTCCATAAGATTTTAAATCACCATTTTTATAGAATCTAGTAACATCAAGTCTAGATGTTCATGATAACATTCCTGATGTTACGTCACCTATTTTTAACTCATCAGATGAATTAATATCCATTGAATAGTTGACACCGCCAACGATATCACGCTTGGAAAAACCAGGACCATAAATAGAACTAATAGTGTATTTTACTTGTTGACCAAGCGGCGATGTTTCATAGAACTCTTTATCATCAATATAAAAGCTCTTGTTTTTTTGCTTATATTGATTTACAATTGTACTTCATATGACATCATCTTTTGTTACCAATGCGCCTGCGGGGTATCGTGAAGCTCTACCTACTGTACCTGATGTTTCTATTCCTACAATACTATTTAATACTCCATCTCAAAAGCTAATAAATGCACGTGAACTTAGTGTTATAAAATATCCGTCGCCTGCTTCTAATGGATTATAGATAAAAACAAATCTCTTATTAGTATCCAGTATTTCACCTTTATGAATTACCCCTGTTTCTGTAGGTTCTTCAATAGAGATTCTACCAGCTGAGTCATTAAATACAGCTTTATCGCCTAAAATGTAGTTAAACGATGTATGATTTGTTTTTACGTTTTGCCAACCTTCGTAATCTTGGCTGGTAGTTCCGTATGTGTGTCCTAAAGCTATAAAACTAGGTGTTTGATACTGAGATATTTTTCTAAACGCTAATACAGTGTTAGCTGACATTGAATGCCACTCTCTGTTGCTATAGCTAGAAGGATTATTGTAAATAGTGCTAGCATGCAATGTAGACTCGGTGTTTATTATTGCACTACCAGATGTAGGAGATATTATTCTACAATTTCAAGCATAATCTTCAGGAACAAATGAAGCTATGACATTTCTTGTGTAGTCATCACTAGAATCATCATAAGTATTATCACTGACGGACATCATGCTATAAAAACATTTTGAGCTATTTGATGTTGGGTAGTCGGTTAGAGGTATTGTGCATCCAACACTTCCAGTAGCATAATCTTTACCGCCTACTATAAAATCAGTATTATAAGGAACTGTGTTTCCTATAGTAGGATTATATAAACTTACAGAATAATAATCATTACCTCAAGCGGAGCTTCCATTTCCTTGGCTAACTAATGTTAACGAAGAGTCTGATGAAGTTCATATCCATTTTTTTGTAGGTGAAAAAGTATCATTATCAGAACCTTTAAAAACAGGACAGCTATTCCAACTTAATGTTTGTGAATCCCATTCCCATCCTGCAGGTAATTCATCTGAGAACTCAGCTGTGAATGGGGCATTTAATTTAGTTATATTGCTATTACCTAACTGAAGTTCTCAACCACGATAAATAGCGGTTCCTACTCCCCAGTCTGGGTTATCTGCTTGTGCAGATGTAGTAGGTATAAGTTTAAATTCCATTATTTTTCTCCTTTACACTTCTATTGCGCTAAATCTAATTCCTTGATAAAGACCATTATACAAAACACCTGAATAGCATTCTGCATCGGAATTAGATGTATAAGCCTGTATGCTAATCTCACTATTTGATTTAACATCAAAAACAGTAAGTGTATACAGTTTACCTTGTACAGCCGAGAGAATAGCAGATGCCTCTTCTGCTCTACATGGAGGCATCTCTATCTCATACTTTCTCATATTGCTTCTTATTCAAGTAATATGCATTATGCCATCATCAGTTCTACCACTATCTTCGGTAGCTAGTGAATCATATTTAGAAGCTATTGATTTAGCTAAAAATTCTTTATCATTTACTTTAAAATGTCCTTTTGTAGTTAAAGCCATATAACCTCCTAAACTGTAATTAATTCTCTACCAGTCATGTTGTAATATTGCCTGTTACCTCTAGCAGCTGATTGTGCAATAACATCATCACCTACAGTAACTTCCATATCCACATTATTGATAGCTGATATAATCTGCTGAGTCATTTGTGCAAATGCATTTACAAGCTCACCATTATTCTCCTGAATAATATCTCTTAACATACTTTGAGGAGCTACAATTTCTGGGTTGGTACTAGCACCAGCATATTCACCCATAAGACCTAATGTAGGTGAACTAATAACACCACCATTAGCATATGCGCCACCCCAAGCAAATTGCTTAGGAGTAAACCTAGCTGCAAAACTCTTAAATGAACCAAGTGCTGCAGCACCTAATATGCCTGCCATAGCTCTCAAGGAATTTGTCATCCTAGTAATAGGATTAAATGAACCTTGGCTACCACCAGAATTAAACTTAGCTCTTAAGTTACTAAAGAAATTAATAACATTCTGCCATGCTGTTGATAAACCATTAGATATTGACTGAACTATTGCTGAACCTAGGCTGCTTAATGCAGAACTCATAGATGACAATAAATTATTAACAACACTTAATGCACCAGATGCAAAACTACCAATTGTTTCAAGACCACTACTAAATGCAGCTCCAAGATTCTGAACCATTGTAGAACCCCATTGTCCAATATTAGTAGCAGTACTTGTAGCCCACTGTGCTAGTACTGAAATAGTATTAGCTGACCAAGTTACCATTGAGTTCCAAGTGTTTGCTATTCATTGACCAATTACACTAGCAGTATTTACTGACCAATCACCTACAGTTTCAAGCCATCTTTGTCTCCAGACAACTAATGAGCTAATTGTGTTTTCAATCCATACCGATAGATTATTAAATGCATTAGTAAATGTAGCAGACATTACATTTGCTAAGTTTGTAGCCCAAGCATTTAATGTTGAAGCTATATTATTTCTTCATGTTTCAAAAGCAGCACTAGTTTCAACTACCCAGTTATTAACTGTTGAATATGCCTTTTGTCTCCATGTATCAAATGCATTGCTAGTTTCAGTTACCCAGTCCCATACTTTTTGTCCAGCACCAGCTAATGATTTCTTCCATACTTCTAGCCAGTCAGTTACCCAGCCTCAGTCAAGTGCCTTTGATGCAGCCCAAGCTAATGCTCAAGATGTTCCTAATGCCTTTACTAAATCAGTAACTGTACTTAATGCAGGAGCTAGGTCAAGTAAACCTTGTCTAGCAAGACCTTCTAATGCATTCTGGTCTTTAAGTACATCATTCTTTCCTTTGAATGCATTTTTAAGTTTATTGATTAAACTTATAAGTCCTGGAAGCAATGATGCTAATAAACCAAGACCTGTTAATGCAGCGGCTGTTGGGTCAACTGGTTCTTCAATAAACATATCTTCAGGATTAAGAGTATTCTTATCCTTATCGTCTTTAGGATTAAGAGTATTTAACTCATCAAATCCTGCGATAAGAGTATAAAGTTTCTTTGCTTCCTTTTCAGAATCTTGTAATGATTCTGCATAGTCTTTCCAATAATCTGGGTTTGCTCTAGTATAAGTAGACTTACCACTCAATACTGCAAATAAATTATTAAACTGTTCAACTATAGATGACACAGCATTCATTAATGCAGTTAAAACTGGTTCTAATGTTACCATTAGATTTGCGAATGCTACAGTCACATTTGCTGATAATTTCCTAAAAGTACTAGTCATATTTGATAGTGCTTTATTGTAACCTAAAACATTACCCATGCTCTTATCAAATCTAGCTAATAAAGGAATCATCTCTTTAATTTGTTTTATAATTGCAGAGAGTACCTTTTTAACTACTAATCTCTTAAAAATGGCTCCTACTCCATTTAGAGATTTATTGATTCTTTTTACAGAGGTATTAATTGTTTTAGTTGAATTATCTACATTTTTAACAGCACTATTAGCATCTTCAATAGCTTTTTTAGTCTTTTCAATCTCTTCTGTTTGACTTCTTTGAAGACTTACTAAACTTTCAAGTTTTGCTTTTTCTTCCTCAATTTTTCTATTGATTTCTTGTAATTGAGGGTCTTGAGCAAGTAATTGAGATAACAGTTTATCCCTTGATTCAGGGTCTGCCTTTTCACCAAATAAGTTACTATATGAAGCTATAGCTTTTTCACTGGCTTTTTGAAGAGATTTAAGAGAAGCCTCTGTATCAGCAGCTGCCTTCTGTGTATTTTTTAATTCTTCCTGTTGTGCTTTTAATTGTGCTTTTAAGGCATCAAGTGATACCTTATCAATACTTTTAACATGTTCCTGAGTATTGTCAGCTTCATTAGAAACACCTTTTAAATCTTGCTTAGCATCAGTCATGCTCTTTTTAAGATTGGAGATTTGAGCTTTTATTACAACTTTTAATTCTTCAATTGTCATTACTTTGATGCCTTTCTCTGTTTATTATGATTCATTGCAAAATCTAATAACTTTTCCTTTACAATAATTGCCTGTTTTTCATCCTGGGTTAATCCGAGGTCATCTGGTGAACGTTCTAGGTTAAGGTTATATAAACTATTAAACTCAGGAATCTTCCTTCCTGATAAAACGTTTCCTACGAATAAGGCAGTCAATTGTGCAGTGTTATAAGATAATGCTAAATCATCTTTTGCCCTATCCTCCTGTGCCTTAGCATATGCTTTTAAAATAACATTAAGCTCTCTTATGGTATGTCACCAAAATTTCTCTATTGTTAATCCAGCACGTAATGCATAAGGCAGGAGTGACTCTAAGTGTTCTTCGAGAGTAAGTGGGCTGTTACCCTCTTCTATACGTTTTTTTCTATTTCTTCGATTTCTTTTTCATTAGGTAATAAACCTGCAGCTGTCATTGTAGGCATAATTACTTCATGAACAAAATCAATGTAGTTCTTGTTTTGAGCAACATATTCATCATACAGTTTAAATACATCTGCTTCTGTAATTCCATGATTATATTCAGTTAAAGCTGCATGGAATATCATTAGAAGCTGACCAAGAGGTGGGAATACTTCTTTTTCAATCTGCATAAGAATATTTACTGGATTTGTTTTTAACTTTTTCTCAAGTTCTACACATGATTGTGCACTTAATCTTAATTTGTATTCTTTGTCGTTAATGGTAATCGTATTATATAGCATATAATCTCCTTATAAATTAAAAAAGAGGCAAAGGCCGAAGCCTCAGCCTCTTAAAATAAAATCTTTTTTCTATCCAACTATTAAGCTGGGTTTGTAACTTCGATATCTGACTGTAAACCGCATGAACAAGTAAATGTTAATGCACTGTTTACTTCTGCTTCATCTAATGAAACTGAGATATCAGCAGCAAATTCAAATACAGTAGTATCAGGTAATTCAACCTTAACAGCTTTAGTTTCTCCTGATTCTTCAGCAGCTCTTAAAACACGATAGTTTGAAGTAGCACCTGAATTATCATATAAGAAACTGAAGTCAAGGTCACCATAATCTTTAATACCATTGATATATTGTCTAGAGCTATCAGCTAAAGTAGTTACATCAACTTTTTCATTTTCACCACCAAGAGATGGGATTGATTGAAGGTTAGGAACTTCAGCATAACTACTAAAAGTCCAAGAACCATCACTAGAATCATATGTAGCAGTACCTAAGCTAAATTTAATACCTTTACTTAAAAGGCCTTTACGTGCTTGTGCCATTGATTATATTTCCTCCATGAATTCTTCTAATCCCAACCCTTCATAGGTAAGGATTTTGCATATCTGAGTACCCATTATAAGTTCATTACTTGCAATTCTTGAATACCCTAAATTTCTCATTACTGTATCGACTTGAGGTGCATAGGTCATTACATCATCCATGTTATTAGCTCAAATCTTTACATTCATTTTTAAATTACTATACCCTAAAGTATCACCTGTAAGATTATCTGAATTATCAATCTCCAAATAAGTTATACAAGGTAATTTTATTGAACTATCCACAATTAATTCGTAGTAAGTAGGCAGTATATCTTTTAAAGCTGATACTAATTGTTTTTTAACATCTAGCATTATTTAGTTGCCTCCTCTATAGCTTCCTTAAAAAGGTTAATTACATCATCTCTATTTTTATCTAGAGCTGGTTGAAGGAATGGTTGAGGGTTTTGACCTGATGTAGTATGCCATTGTCCATCTGCTGTTTGGTATCTCCAAGGAACGTCTTGCCTTCCATCCCCTAGTGAACTAAACAAACCAGTACCAAACTCTACATAAGGGGCATATTCAACATTGGTACCAACAACACCCTCTGTTCCATCTACCTTGTGAGTAATACTATTTCGAAGATTTCCTGTATTGACTGGTGCGTTTCTTTTAGCATCATTCTCAACTAAGATACACGCTTTATTTAAAACTTCATCCAAGTCAATGTTTTCTAGATTATCTAGCTTAACTAATAATTTATCTAAACCTAGCATTTTGTCATTAAAATCTGAATTAGCCTACTTGAAGGAATAACATATTTAACATTAAACCTATCATCACCAATAATAATTACATTCTTATCAGTGATATTCTTATCATACGTTAATCCTATTACATCAACATCAATGTATCTAGGGTCTGTAACATTTGTTTGAGAATAAATCTTACAGACCATTTCTACATCTCTTGAAGTAAATTCGCCTTGTCTTTTTTGTCCATAATCATCAACCTCATCTGAATAGGTTAATACATGGACGGTCTGTCATTCTCTATTAATCATTAAAGTGTCATTATCTTTCTATGACTTCTTAATTGTCTTAATATGGACTCAGGGTAATCAGAGGCATAATCAAATTTAACACCTGAATAAGTCTCTGAATTAAGCCCCTCTGTCCCAAGGCGATTATATGAATAGACCACCATATCGTTAATTACGTTTTCGTAATTGACAATCGAATCATTATGGGTATAGTTCTTCGCTTCGTTGATGCATCTTTCAATTAAGAGCATCAATAATTCATCTTTGCTATCATCATCGGTTAAACCGAGTAGCATTTTAATATTGTCAAGCATGGTTTAACCTCCTAATTTTTACTAGTTCTTACTGTAGAACTTACCAGCAACAAATTCAGGTGCAGCATCGAAAGCATTCTTGACCATCTTCTCACCTTCGACATCGAATGTGTAGTAGTCATTGTAGTTAGTAGCCCAATTCTGAGGTGCTTCAGCTAAAACAGTGTAACCAGTTCTTGGGTCTGCGCCAGTAGATAATTCAATACATTTATCAGCATTTGTTAAAGCAACTAACATAACTTTTCTGATGTATAAATCATTTCTTCTGTGGTCAGCATCTCTTTCTCTTTCAACTTCAACACCCTTCTTAACGAAGATAGTAACTGCTTTCTTAGTTGCTAATACTGTCTTACCCTGTTTCATAGCATCATTCCAATAAATAGGAACACCACAAACAGAACCGATATAACCACGTCTTACGAATGCTTCAACATACTTGAGGTCATCCTTAAGTGCTTTTCTCCAAGCAGAAGAATCTTTTCTGTTAATTAAAATGAATAAACCTTCATTCTCAGTTTCTTCATTAGGGAATGAAGCAATTGCATCTGAAATAGCATCAAATCCAACTGAAATACCGAATACCTTATTAGGTGTTTTATCAAACTCATTAACAATCTTTTTGGTGTTGTCATTGACCATTGCTTCAGACATGTACTGAGTTAATTTTTCGATAACTGCAGGGTCATCCATTAACTGTTCATCATAGTACTGACCTTTACCCTGAGTAGTACCTACTTCGTATTCAACTTCAGTGAAGCCAGCACCCATCGTATTAGAGTTACCCTGACCCATTGCAACTTCTTCAACGTCACCAGTACCAGCGTAACGTCTAATCTTTTTCTTCATACCAGCATTTTCAGCTAAGTCATAATCAGCAGTTGCGAACTGATTCATATCCATCTTAGTGATTAACTGGTTTTCAAATAAAACCTCTACGACTTCATTGTCGAAAGGATAAATATTTAAGCCATCATATTTGCTTGCCATTTTATCTAACTCCTATTTATAAATTGTTCATAAACTTCAGGATTATTTGTCTTTAGTTCCATTAGCTCTTGATAGCCTAATTTACTGAACTGTTCTTTAGTCATTGTCTTTTCAAGAGGTAATGATTTAGTTGGAGTCTTAGAAGCCAATCGCTTTTCAACCTCTTCCTTAACTGATTGCTTAAAAGCTTTATCAAGTAATTGAATGTTATCATTCATGGTTTCTGCATCTTCAGCTACTACAAAATCAACTAAAGATAAAGACAATCCCTTTTCTGCAAGTATCTTACTTGCCTCGTTTTTGTTTTCTGCAAGAGCTAACTGCTTTTCTTTCTCAGCAATAGCAGCTTCTCTTTGCTCTAATTCATAAGCATACTTCTGCTCTTCATTCATCTTAGCGAGCTTTTCTGCTTCTCTTAACTTTTCAGCATTCTTCTGTTCCTGCTTTTTTAATGCAGCTGTAACACGTCTGTCACTTTCCTGTTGCAATAAAGCATCAACTTCTTCCTGCGTATAAGTCTTTGGCTGACCCTCGTTATTGTTGTTATCTACAACTTGAGTTTCATTTTTTTCGTTCATTAAATCTCCTTTTGAGTTCTCTATTGAGCCCTCTATGAAAATAGGTTCCCGATAAGGGCCCCTACATTGTTGATATAATATACACTAATTATTTGTAGTGATTCTAACATATCCATTATTTGTATATTCGCCCCCAGTCTGGCTTCCTGATACAGAAGTATTAGAGTCAATAGTTACTGTATAAGTACAATCAGAAGGGTTTAAATAAGAACTGCTACCTCCTCTAGGATGTTTTTTGACTTGTCTCCCATTTAGATATATATAAGCATTTGTTGTCTTAGGAATCCCACTGCTAGACCCTGAGTTAACTCCAGAGTAAGCTGTCATAGTCGCACCTTCATTAACAATTAGACTACCAGAGCCTTCGTATAATACACCATCAACTCTTATATATCTATATTCATTTAATCCAGAATACATTATAGTATACTGTACTGTTTCGTCTCCATAATGTCTAAACACATATGAACCAGTACCTATGATACTTAACTTTGATTTATGGTTAAAAGAGATTGCCATTATACACTCTCCTCCACTACATATAAATCTCCATTAGTGTACGTACCTGTGGTTCCTGTAAATCTGTAACATTTACCTACATTTGCTGCTACTAAAACAGCATTCATGTCAGTATCATTATCTATATCAATAGGTACTGCTTTCACTAAAATGCCTGTAATTGTAGAGCCATCAGCAGCATGAGCAGTTATTCCTGATTCTAAAGATGATGCTGTAACCGTATCGTTCCTGAGACTTATAAGTTGCTCATAGTGGCCATCTTTTAAATATACTACCTCATTAACATAACCAGTTCTTCCTGATGGGTCTGGTGCTTTTAATGGTCCTGCCATTTATTTTCTCCTTAACCAATAGTTACTGTTTTACCACCTTGAGCATTATCTGTTTCTACATAAGGCATTGCATTAACAGTAACTTGTGCTAAATAATCGTAACCACTATCAGGTAATACCGTTTGTGCTACTGCACTTGATGTTACTGTCTTGTTAGACTGTACACTTACTGCTTCACCTGAGTAATCACCAGTAACACCTAAGATTTCAACACCTGACTTAATATTACTAGCAATAATCTTTGCTTGTTCTGTAGCATCAATTGATACTGAACCAGAACCATCATGATAACCTTGTGCAATTGCATATGTACCTTCTTTAGTAGCAATAGTTCCACTTACTGCACCTCTATTAGGCATAGTACCTGTAATCTTATTGCCATTAACATATGCTGTCTTAGTGTTTAAGATTTCACTAGCAACTGCTGTAGCATCACTAGTATTCGCATCATAAGTACATGTACCTTGTACTCTTTCACCTGATGGTAAGTGTAAATACTTGCCTGATAATACATCTGACTGTGTAACAGTATCAGTAGTTAAATCAATTAAAGTTTCACTACCATAGACGACTTTGTTTACAAATTGATTGTCTGCCATTTTTAATCTCCTATAATTATTGTTTTTCCACTTATATTAGACACTTCATAATAAGGTATCTCAAATACCTTAACATCTTGTGTCATCATCTTATTATCTGTATCTAAATACTGGTCTACTCAAGGTTTTGGAATAACCTCATACGGACCTTGATATTTTTCTGATACATAAACAGGCTTACCAGCAACACTTAATATGCCAGTAAGAATATCATCCTGTTGAATATTCATAAACTATTCCTCCTTTAGAGGCTCATCTACTTCTACGTAATTATCTATTGAATCAATCCCACCAATAAATAATACTTTTGCATATAAATGTTCTTGTATCATTTCATGTGTTTCTGGGTCTTCTACTTGATGTTCTTCAAGGTTCTTTCAATCAAATACCTTGCCTTCATCTGCTTCGTATTTAACTAAATTAAATTGTTCTTGTTTCATTCTAATCTCCTTAGTTTGTATATGAACTAAATGTAACAGTCCAGCCTTTTGCTGTGGCTACTGCTATTTCTTCTGCTGTTAATAAACCAACTTCTCCTTCATCAGTTAAACCACCAGATGCTGGGTGGAAAATTATTGAATTTGTTCCACCTTGCTGAGAAAGATATTCACTAGTATCTGGTAATGAATTGATAAGTTTAACTGCACTTGTATGGTTAAAGTGAGAAAATAGTCTTGAGCCTTTACAATTATATGTATTTCCATCAGACGCAGTATAACTAGTTGTCCAGTCTGAAGAGGCTTTATAAAACCACCTATTATCCGTATTTTTTACGTTATTATATTTACTTAAAGTTTCAGCTTTGTCAGCACCATATATATTAATCCAAGGTAGTACTGGTCCATTTATACTTCAATTTGACGGAACAGCACCAATTACATAGTTACTAGTACCAGAAAAATCCATACTCTGAGATTTTCATGAAGCGGTAAGAGGAGTTCCATTATTTGTTCCAAATGTGATATCACCTAAACTTGCTGCATATGTAGGCCTGTTGGAAAACTTATTCGATGTAAAAACCTGGCCTGGCACAGGTAAAACAACACGCTTTAAAAACCAAAGGCTTGTAAAATACCACAGGTAAGTCATACTTACATCCAAACCATCAAACTTTGAAAAATCCAACTCCTCAGCATTAGAATAATCAAATACATTGATGTTATAACTCCTTCCTGAGATACTACCTGAGCCAGAAGGGGTATAAAAACCAGAAGTTACGCCTAGCATTGAATTATATATATCAGTAGGCTTACCTACCAACTCACTAAAATCACAATAGCTGAAAGTGCTATTGACATACCCATATAGATAGTAAGGCGTAAAATTAGGAAAACTTTTTATTTTACAATTGCTAAAAGTATAATCCATTGATAAACCATATTGACTATTTACATCAATATTAAAAGTGATATCGCCTAAATCAACCACATCTACGCCATCAAACATATGCTCAATGTTTCTTATATTTATTGATGAAATACTGTTTAATGCATCGTACTTCGTTAACTGACCTAAGTTTCACTTTGCTCAGTACCTATTATCATAAATCTGTGGTAGCATATCATCATCTACGCCATAAGTCATATTTCCAGTACCATCTGCTAGAGGTACTGTGATACTCTGTACATTATTGTAGGTACGTTCAATACCTGTTCCATCTTTCAATTTTATATTTGGCATTAATATACCTCCAATCCATTATTTATTTGATTTATTGTTACACACTGGAATATTCTTAAATCATTTCCATATTGTGTAGGACTTTCCCATACACCTGTTACAGGATTCCAAGATAATGTCTGAGTCTGTCCATCTATTTCTACCATTAAATTATAGAATCCATCTTCTGTAGGATATTCTGGTAGTCCACCCCCTCCACCTTGGATGTCTATATTTCCTGCACCCAAGATGGATTGGTTATTTATTGTTTTTATATTTGTTCCAGATATTAGCTCATCTTGTTTATTAGCTAACTCTGTTTTGATGGTGGATACTAAGTGAGATAAACCACCACCATTTAAAAGTTTATCATCATATGTTGGCATAAATTACTCCTGAACTAATTGCTCCCATGTAGCTAATCAACCATTAGTAATATAATTGTCTATGTCTGAAAGATGCTGTTGAACATCCGACTTTGACCATAATAGTGTTTGATTAGGATAAGTCGATGGGTAATTCGTTCTAATATATTCAGATGTTTCAGGAACACTACTAGTACTGCAAGAAACATTGAATGTATTAGCACCTTTATGTATAACAAACTCAAATCTTATATTTACTTGTGCACGGTCACTTTCTGAATCTCCTATTACCTCAAATGCCTCAAAAGGTAAATCAAGGCTAAACATACCAGAACTAAACCTTTCAATAGGTTGGTCATTATAGGTAATATTACAAAGTCCTTGAGAGATTAAATTATCATCGATATAACACTTATAAGTAATATTGTTATCAGTAACAAAATCATCATAGTTTGTCTTAACTGAAACTATAAATTGTCAAACTACAAATCCATAATTTCCACTAAAATCATTCTTTACAGTTGGTGATACACCTAAACTTTGTGCAGTAATACTATAAGTTAGTAAATCAGATACTTCATCAATCATATCAGATGGACTTAATGAAGAAGTACTTCCTGTCTGACTCCTTACAGCATTTGCTAAACCTGTTAATGTTGTATCGGAGATTGAATATAATGTTTCTGGCATTTGTTACCTCCTAAAATTGTGAATCTTCAGCACTTGGTAATGTAGAAGCTGGAGCAGTACCCCAAATATCATCAATATCACTATTAGTTAATGTTTCAATAGCTAATTGAGTATCACCTAATTGTTCCCATGCATTGTTAATCCATGCGTACTCAGTATATACGTTACCTGTTTCACCAGCACTCTTTAATACTAAGTAGATGATATTGCCTTCACCAGTAACTGGTAATGACTGAACAATCTCAAAATGGAATCCAGTTAATGAACTGATTGCTTCATTAATATCAGTCATTGTTGCTGCTTTATTTGTACTAGCATCATAAGCAGTATTAAATACTAATGCTACCTGTTTAGCATTCCAATCAGCAATCTGAGTATCTGTAACAACTCTATGTGTAGAATCTGCTGTTAAGTCTGCTAATTCATCTGGAATTGTTGGTGTGTTATCTAATAGACCATAATCAAGTTTATTAGATGCATCAATTAAATCCTGTTTAGTTGCATCATGATATGCACTAGTAACAAACCCAGCGTCATTTGTTAATTCACTAATATTATCATTTGGCTGAATAGAAGTGTCACCTAATGCTGCACCAGCTCTAATATCTGCTAAATCAGAGATAGTAGCTTGTTTACCTGCTAATTCTGTTTTTACTTTTTGTGTGTAATAGACTAGATGTTCACCATCTAATAGTTTTGAATCATATGCTGCCATTGCATTCCTCCTAGAATCTGTTTCATATGTCGTTAATATCTGAGTTAGTTAATAACTCTGCGCCTACCATACCTAAGTTATAATCACCAGCTTGTGGCATTACTTCACCTTGTCTAGTGTTCCATGAGTTAACTCCTCCACCTGGACCAGGAGGACCTGGAGGACCAGGAGGACCCATAGGACCTTGTTTACCTGATGTAGAGATTACTCCATTCATCACTTGATTAGTTGAAGTTAATATTCCAACTAACTTTCTTGGCATTATTTACTTACCTCATTTCTAAGTTCAAAATAACTCATAGGTACGATAGTGTATATATTGTTTCCGCTCTGTAGTTGAACATCATATACATAGAGACCTGGTTTTAAATTACTAGTATCATCATGGTCAATAATTATATAATGGTCATCTGTAGCAACCTTATGTAGAGATACATCAGAGCTTGGAGTTTTCTTTACTGTTAGAGTAACAATATCTCCATCTACCCATTCATAACTGTTTCCATCAAGGTCTTTTACCTCAACATAAATGGTAGCTGTATCTCCTTTGGTTAGGATAATCTTTTTACTTTTATCGATTACAAACATATTATCCTCCTAATCAATTACCGCTAAATAAGTACCTCTACAATTCGGATGAATTGGTAGTTCAGGTACCTCATTTATTGGAAATATTTTCTTATTTAGTTTCCTGCATTCCTCACAAGTATGTGCATCATCTGTTTCTAATATCTGAACTCTTGTGATTCCTGCCTCTTTATATTTATCCAAGGTAGATTGATTGTAGACATGTGCCATTTCTGTTCTTGCTAATCTTCTAGCATTGTTATAACTGACATTAAATCTTTCCATTAAAACTTTTGTAAACTTTTCTGGAGATTTACCAGTAGCTACACATTCTGTAACTTCTTCTTGGATTGTTTCCGCTAATCTTCTTTTATCTTTCCAGATTCTATCTGAATAATTAGAACCATCACCAACTCAATCTGTCTTTACAATTGATAAGACATCTTTTTGTCTAATATCATTTGCTAGATTAAATTGGTCTTCTATTATTTTGCAATTGTCTTCATATAGATGAACTAGTCTATCATCAAATATCCTATTTTCTTTAATACCTAATTTAGTAAGCTCATCTTGTACTTTATTAAGCATCTCATAATATTTGTTGTACTGATATAAATGAGAATGTAATGGAGTATCACCTTCATCTATAATATCTATATACAAGTTCAATAGATAGCTCATAAGTTTATCGGAGAGCCTCAGGTATTCCTTCTGGAGGATTTTCTCTAGTTCATCAATAGATTTATTTAGTATCTTCCTCTTCATCACCTGCGTCCTCTGGGAAGTTGTAGAGTGACATATTCTCTTCTGTCTGTTCTTTTACTTTTGCTAATTCTTCATCAACATCTTTAACAAATGGTACTAAACTTAACAATGTTTCATCACTTACTAATCCCTTGTACTGCATTAAATCAGTTGGATTGTTTGGTGTTAAACTATTAGGTAAATTTCTAGTAAATTTAATAGACACGTCTCTCCATTGTTCTTCTTCAACAGTTAAAGAAAGAATAGAAGCAATAAGTTCAATTCTTCTCTGCAATGCTTTCTTCATAGCATTTTCAATGTTAGCTGATTGGTTTTCAAATCCTACTAATTTGTATTTAATAGCTTCACCAGATTGTGCCATGAATTTCTCATCATTAAAATCAGGTGAATTAGCTATAGTGTGAATCTGGTCATTTGCTTTATCTAATAAGTATTCAATCTGTGTGTTTGAAATATTTTTTGTCAGATATGATGCATCTGCATCTTGGTCAATCATAAGAACTCTATTTTGTTTCATTGACTCAAGGTTCTTATCATCAGCAATAGCTCCTTTAAGAACTAAGTATGCATCTGCAAAAGCATCAAAGTCATCGATAGAACCACTAAATAATTCATTATAGGCATCTTGAAGTGACATAATCTGTTTAAAGATACTGTCTTCATCTTCATTAAGACTAAATACTGTTACTGGACACTGACCATAATGATGTTCTAATTCTCCATTATCTGATAATGAAGTGAATCCTGGAACACTTTTAAAATATCTAATCTTATCAGGTCCATAAACTTCTACAATATATTTTTGTGAATCTATCTGTGCTGTAATATCTTCTACATAAAATCTGATGACATATAATAATTCACCATTAAGAGTATTAGCATAAACAGGAATACATTCTCTTGTATCAAATAATCTGAATCTCTGTTTAGCATCTTCATCTATATAGTTAATTTCAAACGCTCTACCAAAAATCAAAGCATTCTTTAAATACTCACTGTCTTCTGTTGATACGTCATTATATTTAAGAACATCAATTATATCTTCAAAATCATCATTTGAATATGCAATTGGTATTCCTGTCAAGTAACCTAAATAATTCTTGACTATATTGTTACAATAATTGACTACTACTTTATTGCAAGGTTTTCCTGTATCTGTTGCTTTCTTCTTTAAAATATTCTGCTTACCGTCATAATAGTTTCAGAGAAGATTAAGATTAGGAATGCATCTTGTTTGGAAGTCGTTTAATATTGCACAAATTTTTTCTTTTGTTAATTCCTCATCAGGTGAAATTAAGTATTGTAACTTCATTTAACTCCTCCTATAACCCTAGCCTATCTTTACTCATTGTTTTTAGTTGTGTGTTTTTTCTATAAGGCTCAATGCCATATCTTAAACAAGCCATAGCATCATCTTGATAATCTACAGGTACATCTAAATAGTCACCTGTTTGTTTATCTTTCTCCCACTTCCATTGTTGAATTTCTTTTATTGTATTAAGACATTCACCGTTAATATGGATTTTATGCTGTTTTAAATAATCTATTTGAGCTCTAACACTATTCTGTTCTTTTGATACTGGGTAGGCACGATAACCTGCTTTCTTCCACATTTTAATTCTGTCAGGTTCTGCACTATCACAATACATGACTTTAGATTTATCTAATTGCATTCCATTAGCTAATTGGATAATCTCGTCAGTATCTTTCTCATGAACATATAATTCTCTTAGTATATAAATCTCATCATCTTTAAAACCAAGCTCTAAAATACAATTGGCATGGTTGTAACCAAAGTCTTGTGCATACAACACTCTGTCGTACATTTGGAAGTCCTTGGAGACATCTTCTATCTTGTAATTGGTTAATATTAGTCCACCAGTTTCGCCTCATTCTCCTAACCCATAAACCTTATAGCCTTCAGGGTCTAGTTCTTTTCTTCTTTCCATTCTCTTAGAATAAGCTTCATCAATGAATCTATTATCTAAATAAGTAGAATGGCAGGTAAAAATATCTGGTGAATCATAATCCCAAAAATCTGTCTTTAGATAACTATGAGCATTAACAGGATTAAATGTAAGTGTAATCTGATAATAAAGGTTATCTGGTAGTTCACCTCTAAGACGGTCATCTATTAAATCTATAGATGATTTTTGTACCTCAAAGGCTTCTTCTACCCATACTCAACACAGCTTACCTCTTTTAGTGGTTATAGATTTAATACGTTGTCTACTTCTTTCATCTGCACAACCACGAAAAATTACAGTGTTACCTGTAATCTTATTCTCTAAATATAAAGGCGCTTGTTTAATAATCCAAATATCATTCTGTCCTAGTCTATCTATAGCAGATGTTAATTCTGCAAAGGTACTATCTTTATGAGAGGTTTCTGTTTCTCTAACTACTAAAAGGTTAGCTCCAGTAAATTGAGGATTGGATAATTTTAAAATATAATCCATTGCCACATTTACTGATTTGCCAGAACCAGCACTTCCCATTAAAACTCTATAACGACATTTGGTTTGATTAGCTTCTTTGAATACTTTATTCAGAAGAATCTTCACCGTAGTCTACCTCATAGACGTAGGAAGTACCAGATACATTGATATTCTCATCAGGTTTGTACCCTGTACTATCTAATACATATTTAGCTGCATTTAATGCTACCTCTGGTTTTGAACAATTGATTAGTTCTAGCATTTTAGCTTGTGCTTTTTTAGCAGCTATCTTTCAATCTTCTTTTAGTCTTGATTGTAACTCATCAGTATAACAAGGACTCCTGTGCCAGTTATAAACTGCCATTTTTGTTGCTCCTATCCCATCTGCTAACTGCTGATAAGTTCAATTTGGGTGTTCAAGTTCAAGTTCTAAGCAAGCCCTTGCTTTACTCGTGAGTTTATCTAGTGTTTTCATAGATACCCTCCATCATATAAAAATGTAATAAAAATGGGGAGAGAAAGGAGAAAAATAGTTAAAATCAAAACTCCCCATTTGGCCTATTAATTAATAGGTCATTATAATATACATATTTTCCTCCTAGAGTCATTTAGAAGCCTTCTGATGATTGTTTTAAATAATCATTATAAGAATTATATCCAAGCTTTTTTGCTGTATCCTCAAACATCTTTTGAGAAGCTTCATAAGATTCTTCTTCTATTTCTGATAGAAGATGCTTAAACAGTAGAATGGCCTCTTCTTCAGTGAGACCTAAATCAAATAAAATACGTTTTGGTGTTCTCATGTTTTCTCCTTAATAAAAATATAGAAATGAACGATTCTCGTTAAATGATGATTCGAAAAGACTAGGGTCGACTACATTAGATTTACCTGCATAAGTACCGATAACTGATTGTCTTTGTTCTTCAGTTAATTCATTCCACTTAAGACCTTTATACCAAAGATGGTCTCCATAACAATCTTTGTCTTCTTTTAGCATTCCATATTTATTAATAAACTTTTCTGCTTTTTTGTAATCTGATTCAGTGAAGTTAAATGGAAATTGATAGTCACCTACATAAAGTATACCGTTATTTAGTTTAAATCTTTCAGTGTGGTTCTTGTTATAGTCTCTCATTGCTTCTTTTAATTCATTAAATTTCATGTTTTTCTCCTTTACAATTCATTATGGCTACTAGCATATTCTTCAGTTATAGATACGCTAGGAATATTCGTAACTTTTCTTGGTTTAGCTTTCTTTTGTTCTCTATTATTCCAAGTAACTAATTTCATTTTCCAACTTTTAATAGGATTATCATATGAATCTTTCCAATTATTAGCACTATAGAATTCATAGAAGTATTCTGGATTAACACTATAACCTTTTTCTTCTATATAATTCTTAACATCTATTAAAGTTGGTGGTATAAATTCCTTTTTCTTTTTAACATCTTTAGCTTCATTTTTAACTTCACTATTATCTATATAGATTGAATTTTTAATTGAATTATTATTTGATTTATTATTAGTTAATTCTGGATTAACTGCAATTATTTCTGAATTAATCGAGGTTATTTCTGAATTAATTGCAATGTATTTAGAATTAACCATATAGTTGTTATGATGGAACATACCATAAGCTTGAATTTCTTCCCTATCAATATATCCATCTTTAACTAATTCTTTTAACTTATTGCAAACAACTTGTTCAGTGCATCCTACTAATTCTGCTAATTTTTGCTGTTTTCCATATCATTTAGATTTACCGTCTCTTGAGTATGAAAAGATATAAGCAAATATTAATACCTTTATATAATCAACTCCTGAACCTTTCTTTCCATCTTTTGGTTTAAAAAGATTAATCATTCATGGTTGAATAAAAATATAATTTGTATTCTCCATTTTTCTCCTTTCTTATCTTTTTAATCAATTGGGTGTAATCCATATTTCAGTGCTTTTCTTCTTTTTATCCTAAGACCTTTATTCTCAGGATTTTTAACAATCATCTGAGTTAATTCCATTACTTTTTTAAAGCATCCAGTCAGGTTTTTTCTTCTTATAAGCATCTTTTCCTTTTACCTCCCCTTTGTACCATTTGCTCTGCATCTTTTTAACTTCTTCGATAATCTTTTGATTTTGCGGTTTAGACATGTCTAGTTTATCGAATGGGACATATTTACAAATATTAATAGGAACATAATAGCAAGGAAGTTTTCCGTTCATCCAAGGCTTGCAATGCTTCCTATTAAGGTTGTGCCATATATATACACCATTCATTGAAGGGCAACATGTAACCACAATGTAGTTTCAGATTCCTTGTTGGTCTTTAATGGCAGGTACTAGATAACTATTATCTCATTCTCCTGTGTATGGATTCTTTTCTTTAGGTCCATAGATAAAACTAATATTTTTTGCCATATTTTTCTCCTTTATATTATATTTAGCACTTAATTCTCCGAGTTTTTGTGATTTTTCCATTTCCAGTGCTTACCTTTATTGTTGGTATTGCCTTTCATGGATTCGGAAATCTTCTTTTTAGATTCTTCTGAATGTTTCTTTCCTCATCTTGGATGATTTTCACCTTTTAAAGTAGTATCAAACATTACGAAAAGTTCCTCCTTTCTTCTATAGATTTTTGTACAAAACTAAATTTGTATTTGTATTATAATATACACAAAAACTTTAGTAAACTAATTCTAAAATAGCACTTTTTTAGCCATTTAATTTCATGTGACCAGATGCATTTTGAGGCAGTCTGGAGGCTGTTTGTTCATATATTTATATTTATATTTCCATGTGATTTTGATGCTCCTGTGTCATCTGGTGACCTCTGATGTATAATAGAGACAGCAGGAGGACTTATTATGCCTAATGATGTATATACAGATTATTGGTTTAAAGGAGAACTTCCAGAAGAGTTTGAAAAATTAAATCCTGATATGTCTATTGAACAGATTGGAAATCTTTTTGATGTCGAATTAGAAGAACAACGCTGGTATATTGAAGACTGTGATGTAGAAGATAAGAATCATGCTTATGTCAATGTTTGGAGTGCTTGGAATCCAATATTTAGTCCATGGGAAGACATTGCAGATAAATATAACCTAGAGTTAAAATGGTTTACTGCAAATGAATTACCATACTATTTTGACAGTAATTCAGATGATTGTGCTAAGTATGTAGTCTATTATAATTATGAAAATCCTGAAGAATGGCAGTATGGAGAACATGAGTATTTTAATTCTGCTAAAGATATTAAGGAAAATGTTGTTGATAAATGGAAATTAACCGAGTTTAAGATAATCGGTAGAACTGACCCTGATGACTGGTACTATGATGATTTACTTGAGGATTATATATGGACTGGTATCGAAGGTCTAAACGATTTATTAGAACAAGAAGAATAAAAGAGGATTGCTCCTCTTTTTTTATATGTGTTTTACAACTTTTGTTCTTGATTTGTTATTAGAAATAACACTTAATGGA
>OCTX012271775.1_pt1 | contig 27088 bp, 8 predicted proteins | sample 1539691 | NCBI WGS metagenome assembly OCTX01 (sample SAMN02144231, study PRJEB22623) | gut metagenome | biome: sheep rumen | host: Ovis aries | place: New Zealand
GGATTTCATTTCATAGGATTCTGTCGCGACTCGGCCATTTAAAAGCAAGCTTTTATGGCTCTCGCTGCTCCAGAATCTGTCACCTCCTACAGGTCCGTTGCAACGATTGTCGGTTTTGTCATTCTCACATGCTTGAATGTATTGCATATACTGCGACCCGTCATTTTGTCAATTTCTTTAGATTTTGATAACTTTCTTTCTACATTTGTAACATTGTTTATTTGATACTTTTTGCTAATAGTTTATTAATCAGCTAAATAACTTTTTGTTACTTTTTTTAAAATTAGTGTTACCTATTTAAAAATATTATTAAAAATTACTTCGTAACTTTGCACCGTGAAAAATTTAGATAAGTTTTTGGGAATTATTGTCAAGTGGCTATATTAATTGGTTTGAATAGAAATTAAAGTATTTTATTAACAATAAAAATTTTTTTAACTTAACAAAAAATGAAAAAGTATTTGCTTTTAGTCTTATCCATCTGCATGGGAACTGTTGCGAGTGCGCAGAGTGTCTATACGTTGGCGACGACTTACAAGAAAGGGGCGAATCACGGACAACAGCGACTCGTCTCCAACGATGAAAGAAACATTTGTTTCAGAACTATCGCAGACAGAATGTATGCGGATCTCAACCCTGCAACACATCCGGGCGGTATGAATGTGGTCCAATCCAATAACTTCGGCGGATTCACTCAGCAGGGAGGAGAAGAGGCTACGTTGGTAGGAACGGTACTTAACCAATTGCCTTGGATTAACAAACAAAGCAACTCCGCTGAAATACCTGGGTGGCTTGGCAGTAATGATAATCAGACTTATTATGGTAACTTGTCGGGAAATGCCACTCATTATGTGGATTTGACTGGCTACAGTGAGTTACGTATTTTCCGCTCATCAGATGCAGGGTTCCGTGCCTTTTTCTGGAATGACGATAATGGGACTACTCAATTTGGTTCTGGTAACAACGGAGTGACTTGGAATGCTGATGGTAATTATTGGAGCCTTGATTTGTCTAAAGCACCGACTTATCAAGGTAAGATATATCTCAAATGTATCAAATCGATGTATCAGACTGACTGCAACACCGTCACAGACATCCAAGTTTACAAGACTGAGTATGTAAGAGCCCTTCTTCAGGAGGATGTGCTCAACACGCTTCCATGGATTAAAAGAGACGGCAATGTACAAGAAAATCCTACTTGGTACGTGGGTAATCCAAATGCAGATTCAGACACATACTATGGAAACTATTCCAGTGATCCTACTCATAATGTGGATTTATCTGCATACGATGAATTACGTATATATCGTACTAATGAAAACGGATTCCGTGCTTTCTTTATCAATGCGGCTGGAAACGGTACTAATAATATAAATGATAATTCTAATGGAGTAGTATCATGGAATGCAGCTGGTAAATATTGGACTGTCGACCTCTCTAAAGTTGAAAAGAGTGATGGTAAAGTTCTGCTGAAAAGCATCAAGTCTACATCGTCCGGAAACAATGATGCTAACACTGTTACCAACATTACCGTCTGCCAGCTCTCACCAGCTACTATTTTCCGTCCAGCCAAGTGTACTTACACTTACGACCCTGTAAGGGAAGTGGGTACTTTCTCTTATTCTAATGTGCGCACGGGTAATGCCGCTGTCAACCTCTTCAACAACCTCAAGGGCAAACTCACAGGATATGAGAACTTCGTAATTCGTACACTCAACTGTACCACTCCGCTGACTAATGTGAATCAGACTGACAAATATGGAGCTTATGTGGGAGACTACGTTGATATCCGCGATTATAACGGTAATGTACACGGCGTGCAGCAGACACACCGCTACAGCCTGCAGTTCCGCGATGAAAACAATGAAGTTATCCATGAGGCTGTCATTTACAGCGAAGACATGAAGGTGATTCAGCTTAAGGAGTTCTTTTCCGATGACCAGTTCAACAACATCAACTCTGTATGGTTCTCAACATCGGGCGGTGACACCGACCTCAGCGCCACCATCCAGATTAAAGAGGCTTATTTCATCACACCTTACAACCTCAACTACAAGGGAGAGAACAATGAGTACCCTCTTGGAATGTATTACTACGACATGGACGACGAGTATGTCGGCAACGCCTTCATTCACCCCTCTTACTTTATGATGACCAACGGAGTGACTGTGGATGAGGTGACTGGTGTCATCGAACTGAATCCTCAAGTGTATGCATATCAAGACCTTTGTGCATCCATGTACTCCAATGCTGATGCCGCTTTCAATGTGGGTATGGAAATGGCTGCGGGTAAAGCTTTCTACGGCATCATCGGAAACGACAATGCTGCTGATCTCTCCGCATATAATAATATGTATGTGTATTTCGACAGCTCAAAAGGCACACCTGTGCTCAACTTCAACGGAACTGAAGTGAACGCTTCAAATCTCTCAACCTACGGACAGGTGAACGCAGATGGTATCTGGCAGATTGACCTCTCAAAGACCGGAACTCAGCTCAACTACATCAAGGCTGGCGACGCAACCACGTTCGTATCTTCTGTGCTCCTCGAGAAAATCAGTCTCCGTGGCACCAACACTGCCAATGGCGAGGTCAACAAGAACGCACGTATTCAGCTCTCTGTACCGTTTGAAGGATTCGACATGAGCGATGTCACGGTGGTTTCCATGGACAATGCGGAGGACGGTGACGTCATGGGACGATGGATTTGCGGTAACTTCGATTATTTCAGTGGATCGAATGTGCCGGAGGGACAAAGGAACGTTCAAGCTAATCTTTATAGTGGTCAACAGAAGCAGATTTTCCTCGCCACCGCTAACGAGAACGCACACGACATCCGTACTCTTTACACCAGCCGTTACAACGCTGAGTTCAGACCACCGGTGAACGATGGTACATACCCTGCTTATCAGGAATATAAAACCAAGGTGAACAACATGTGGTGGGAGACAGCTAACCATCAGGAAGGCACAAACACCGATGACAGAACTGAGAAGATGACTGTTTACGACATCTGCATCACCAAGAACCACGTTATCACTCGCAACGGCGGTAACCACACCAAACTTAATAGTTCTATGTATAACAAGGATGTTACTAATAATATTGGTTCATCCGTTGAGGGTGAGGCGGCTTTGATTTATGGAACTTACAACTTTGACGAAACTGGTAAAGATTATGCAGATTTGGGCGATAATTTCTATAAGATGCAGATTAAAGGTACCCCGAATAAAGAGATTGTAATGATTTTCAATTGTGATTTAGATAAAGGTATTAGTTCGTATAATCCAGAATACTATCGCGAAACATTTGTGCGACTTGATTCAAAAGGATTGGCTGTTGTTGATTTAAAAGATATATATCATAAGGATGATAACAATTGCCGTCTCAATAGAATTATGACTCCTTGGGGAGCTACTGGTACAACTAAGATTGACTACATCAAACTCTATGGCGAGGAAGACGGTGTGATCGACCTCAACCCTGAGCTCTTCCACACTTGGATCCGCGACGAGAACGTGCCTGTGACACGTAGAATCGGACGTTATTCAACAAGAGCTAATTTTGAAGGTATTTTCGACTACCATGTGGGTACTGGTGAGACTGTGGAGCCTAACCATGCTATTTTTGGTACAGGTGATGAGTTCCATCCTGAAAATTATGCCGAACTGACCGGTTATAAGACTCTCCGTGTATATGGCACACCGGGTATGGTTCCACTTCTCGTGTTTAACTGTGTAAATGGTTCGACAACTGATAGTCCTAAGTTCAACGCTATCTATAAGACCATTCCTGAAGACGGATATGTGGATTTCGACCTCACTCCTTATGCTTACTTCCATCTCAACACGCTGAAGAACCACACAGAAGAGCACTCTGGCGCAATCGCAGGGCAGGTTTCAAAGATTCAGCTTATCTCCGACGAGCGTGTTGACTATGTGCTCGAAGGTAACGGTACACTCAGCACGACCCCAGCAGAAGCTGCTGACCACCTCCACGGCGGTACAAGCGCTATTCCTTACGGCGGATGCGCTTACGACGCTATCAACGACCCAGGTGCGCGCGTAATCGACGCTCGTCCACGTGTAAACCTCTCTCGTTCTACTCTCGTGTTCCCGGAGAACCCCAACTTACTCTATCTCATGCGTGAGAGCCTCACTAAGAAGCAGGCTCACCGTACACAGTACGACGCACCGGCTGAAACTCTCCGCTACGGTGCTACAGACAAGAACCCGATTTATGCTAACATGGTGAAGATTGACGGTACTTTGGACGAAGGTACTAACAATGGTGATGGCTACCAGATTGGTGAAAACGGATTCACCAGTGACGCCATCAACATCTACGACGGATATCCATTCTCTGCTCCACGTGACATCAAGTACACCAACGCAAAACTCACCCGCAAGACTACCCGTAGAAGGATTGGTACACTTATCCTCCCGTTTGAATGTGCTGACGTGAAGGGCGACGCTTACGAGACTACTTATGCTGAGTATGCTGAGACCGCTTCTAAGGTAGGCAAGGGTATCCTTGGCGACATCTTCATCGATGCCAACGACCACGTTCTTCTCTACAAGCTCCATGAGGGAAATGCAACAGCTTATATGCCGTACCTCTATGTAGCTGGTGAGACAAGCGATGCTACTGTGTTCAATGCAGTGCCAAATGGCACTATCACCAAGACTCCGGAAGTGGGTCCTGAAGAAGCTCCGGCTGAGTACATGACCAACAACTATCAGGATCAGAAAGACCGCCACTATCTCCGTGGATTCATGGAGTCCACTCATGTGGAGAATATGTACGGATACAACTCTAATGGTGACCTCAAGCGTGCTACAAAGGCTACGATGACTCCGTTCCGCGTGATGATTCAGGCTCCGATTGATGTCAACCAGGATGCTGCTCAGCAGGCTGCTGCCGGTGGTGTGAAGATCCTCCTTGCCAAGTTCGATGAGAACGACGAGCCTACCGAAATCAAGGTTGTGGACGCTGCTGAACTCGAAGGCATCGTGGACGTATATAGCGTGAACGGAGCACTCATCAAGAAGAACGTGAAGGCTGCCGACGCTGTCAACTCTCTGCCGAAGGGCGTATATGTAATTGGTGGTAAGAAAATTGTTAAATAATTAAACTCACACAGAAACAATGAAAAAAATATATATTGCCCCGAAGACCCTCATCGACGACATCAAAATCGCTGACCAGATCATGGTCACTTCACCTGAGGGTATCGACCTCACTAAGTCGGATGAAGATAAAGACAACCCAAGTGACGACTGGGGCGCAAAAGAACAGTCTGACGACCTCTTTGCAGAAACGAAAGAATGGGGTAGTCTATGGTAATTACTGACGAACCCTGTTTATAGCAACTACTTTTTTTGACGCTGATTTTCATGTGTCGGCGGCTTCAAAAACCGCCGCACATGAAATCAGTTTTCAAAACCACCACACATTACCTCTCTTTCCGTCTACGGACTTTCTATGAAATCGAATCCTGTAGGGACTTACTTCATGTATGTCCGCAATCCTCTAACATTATTCTTCCCTGTGGTTCTACTTTATGTATAACGACATACAAAAGAAACTTCGCTCTAAACTCTCTACTCTCAACTCTCAACTAAAAACATCTCTTTTTCTCGGTTCCTGATTGATTTTAGTGGGCGACGTGATGGGGCAAGGAAAAAAAGATTTTTCATCAACCCAGCCATGCATTCATGCGTGGTCAAAACTTCTCTTCCATGACAACACCCAAATATAATAACCAATTTAATAACCAACTTTTTAACTCTTAATTGCATGAATCGCCTACTAAAACACCTGCTTGTTGGCTTGGCTCTTTTTACGTTAGCTTTTTCCAGGGCGGATGCCTTCCAGAAGGACAGCCTATACATCAACGTAAACGGAGTGCAACGCAACATCATCCTGTTCACACCTAACAACGTGAACAACGGACTTCCGCTGATGATTGTCACACACGGCATGAATCAAGACCCTACTTACCAGTATCAGGGCGACCGCCTCTACGAACTCATCGACACCGAACGTTTCATCGTTGCCTACCTCAAATCCAACGGAGGTACATGGGATATCGGTGGAAGCGGCGACCTTAACTTCGTTGACGCGGCTGTCAACTATGTGGACAACCGCTATCATATCAACCGTAACCGGCTCTACTGGTCGGGCTTCTCCATGGGCTCCATGCTCATCTACCACGCCATCAGAAGCGACATCGGTAAGAAATTCGCTGCGTTTGCTCCTTGCTCCGGCGTACTTTTCTCTGCACAACCATGGAACGAACGCACAACACCGGTCAACCTCATTCATTGCCATGCATACGGCGATGATGTATTCAATTACAATAATTACGACATACGCGGATATGTCACACATTTCGCCACGCTCGACAAAACCACTAACTACACGAAACAGTCGAATCTGGTCACCAACCAAGAGCAGACATGGTGGGTGGATGTGGATAAGGAAACATGGTCGGGCGGTACCAACGGCTCTGAGGTGGTGCTCATCTCGGCCAACAGCGGCGGTCACTGGCCTACGGCTGCATATAAATATGAAATATGGAACTTCTGCAAGCGCTTCTCCCTCGACGGAAGTACCAACCAGGAACCAATCATTGCGAATTTCAACTACGAAAAATATTCAGGAAGATATAGGGTCGATTTCAATGACCTTACTACCGGCGGAGCGCTTCAGTTCGATAAGTCAAACGGAAAACTGACTCTGCCGGCTGGACAGCAGGGCACACTCACCCTCACTTTTAATGGAGCTGACTTCTCCAATGTCTCTAAGATACAGATGTTCCGCGACGGAGACGACCTCTTCAACACGCTCACCATCACCAATGCGGCGGGCAAGAATGTGAACCCTAAGGGAGACTCCTTCTATAGCAGCAAATACCTGCTCAACTACAATAATTGCCAGGCAAACAGTTCTGCAGTGAACACCCTCGTCTGGCATGGAAATAACGATACTTCGGCTGCCAAGACCATGACATTACAGGAAATTCTTATCCAAGTGGACGTCATGAGGGCAAGCAAGAAGCACGAGCGTCAGCTCGCTCAGTCTGAATTCGGTATCTGGAACAGTATCGGTGCGGATGCTGCAAGAACTGGCGATGATACGGACATGGAATACAATATCGACCAGTTCATCGGCGGCTATGGCACCATCTACGGAAACGGCAACGTGAAAGCGCTCAATTATGCTGACCTCACCAAATATGGTACGCTGAGAGTGTATGGCGACAACGGAATGTACGTGAGAGCACTGTTCAACCGTATTTCCGACACTGCCACAAACACAGCGGTCGGCGGATATGAGCCTGACGTGACTTATACTGACCCTGCCAACTTGAATGGAAAGACGTTCGCGCTTCTCAGAAACGGAAACGCACTCTATGGAACGGATGCACAGAACGCTGCATTTGGTGAATATGACGCTGCATTCAGCGCCGACAACACGGGGTATATGTTTAAGGCGGAGAGCATCACCGTCAATGGAAAGAATTATTACCTGCTGAGACTCATCACTCCTGCTGGTGGTGAATACAGCATCTGGGGAAGCCCGGGCTATCTCAATGCCAACGGCTGGTGCTGCTTCATCCTCGGACTGAACGGAACTTCCGAAAATCCGCACACCAATGGCCAGGACCTTGATAACGGGGCTGTATGGGATATCCAATATGTGGCTGGACAGGGAATGACCATCAAGAACCTGGGCACCGGCAATTACCTCACCGATGCCTCTCAAGGCAGCACCACTCCGGCTTACTGGACGCTATGTACCATCAAGGAGAAGACCAGTAACGGATTCATTGAAAAGGCGGGCGAAATCAAAAACGGGGTGTTTGAGGTGGACCTCGCTTCGGTTGGTCAGTTCGCTCATCTCAATGCACTCAAGGTGGGAGGCGGCAGCGGATCCGTTTGGAGCGTCACCGTCACCGACGAAACCACACCGATGGATTATTATATCTCTGGTAAGCTATATGTGGAGGACAACCTCTCTGCTGCACTTAAAGATGTGACCGCTACCAGCTACGACGCTACGGCTCTTACGAATACTTCTGCGGTTGCGCTCAATACGGCAAACAAAAACGCGCTTATCTACGTGACGGATGCGGCGAAACTGTCTAATGCGGCGAACGTGGTGGTGAAAAACGGCGACAGCTATTCTTCTGCCAACATAGAACTGGTTGACGCACAGACACCGTTCCACGCGCTTTACGACATCGCCGCTGCTTCGGCAAAACTGACAACCAATATCGGCAGCGATGGATTCACGCTGCTTACTACGCCGTTTGCGGCTTCCATGCCTGCGGGATTCACTTCATACGCCATTCTCGAGGACAACACGCTTACTTTCGACAGGATTGACCCGAATGCACCGATGCTCGTCAAAGGTAACGGCAAACTGGTACTCTCGGCTTCGAATACCACCGTCAAGGCTACTTCGGGCGGACTTGAGGCAGGAATACTGAAGGGAACTTACCAGTCTGCAGCCGTGCCTGCTGGAAACTTCGCACAGCAAAATCCGACAAGTGGTGATTCGTTCTCACCTGTGGATGGGGCTACTTTATATCGTGTGGCACAGGGACAAGAACCTACTGTATATCCGTTCCATGCCTATGCTGTCAGCAACCAGGGAGAGGAAATCGTGTTCGACCCGAATTTCCATATCTACCTCTGCTTCGGACAGTCTAACATGGAGGGCAATGCGGCCATTGAAGACCAGGACCGTGAGTATGTCAACCCGCGATTCAAGATGATGGCGGCTGTGGATATGCCAACACAAAACAGAAAAGCGGGAGAGTGGTACACGGCTTATCCGCCGCTTTGCAGAGACTGGACAGGACTGACGCCTGCCGACTACTTCGGAAGAACTATGGTGGAGAACCTGCCGGAGAATATCAGCGTGGGTGTCATCAACGTGGCGGTGGGCGGATGCTCTATCGAACTCTTCGACGAAGACCAGTGCGAAAGCGTCATCGCAAACTCTGAACAATGGTTTAAGAACTACTGCGCTGAGTACAATAACAACCCGTTCCGTACACTCGTCAACATGGCGAAGAAGGCACAGAAAGCGGGTGTCATCAAAGGTATTCTTCTCCATCAGGGATGCTCTAACAACTGTCAGAAAGACTGGCCGGTGAAGGTGAAGCGTGTCTATCTGCGACTGCTCAAGGAGCTCGGACTCGAAGAGGAGGAGACACCGCTGCTTATCGGAGAGATGCTCTCACAGCAGCAGGGTGGCGTATGCTGGGGACACAACAACGTGATTGCCAAGACATACTCTGTCATTCCGAACTCTTACGTCATCTCATCTGAGGACTGTCCGGGGGCTTCCGACGGACTCCATTTCACGGCGCAGGGCTACCGTATGATTGGTAAGCGCTATGCTGAGACTATGCTCGACATACTTGACCAGCACAACGAAATCGATTTCGATACTTCAGAAACTTATTTCCCGCTTACCACAGAGGCGTTCAACCCGTCACTCTATTTGGAAGGTACTTTCCAAAAGTCTGGCGACAAGGCTTCTTTCACCAACATCGACAACAATAACTTCGGAGGATGGAGATACCACGACGGCATCGACCTCTCACAATACAACTATATCGTTGTGAAACTCAACCAGGCCACTACCGGCAGCCCGAAAGTGAGGATTTATGACACAGACGACTATCTGAATCCTTGCTACACCTACAGTGTGGGTACAAACAAGAACGTGGTCATCGACCTGAAACAGATGAAGACAAGTACGGGGGCTGCGGTCAATCCGGCTCATCTCTACATGATTGGATTTGAGAATCAGGCAGGCAAGACGGTTGCCGTTGACCAGATGTTCCTCTCTATGGACGGCGTGACGGATGTCAACGCACAGGATAATCCACAGCCGGATCCGTTCATACTCAATGTGTCCAGCGCTTGTGTCGCCACGCTCTATCTCGGATTTGACGCAGTGATACCTGAAGATGCAGACTTCTTCCTCGTGGCTGCTGTCAAGAGCGTACAGGGCACAAACGCATACCTGAAAAGGATTAAAGGTGGAATCATACCGGCTAACACGGGTGTCATGATCTTCGCAAACGAAGGAAAATACAAACTCTATCCTTCTCAGCTGGCACCAACAGAGATTGTGGAAAGCAAACTGCATGGGGTCGTGAAAAACACCTCTGTCACTGCTCTTTCACAACTTGAGGGAGGCGCTTCAATCTATGTGCTTAGCAGGGGTGTTTCCGAATATACTGGATTCAAGGTCGTGGGAAGCACCGTCAAGACCATACCGGCGTATAAGGCATATCTGCCGATTGAACAGTCTGTTCTTGTCAAGAGCATTCAATGGACCTTCGACAGCAGCGAGTCAACGGATATCAACCTATTGGGCAAAGAGCGGAGCAACGATGGAGTGGATTCTGTTTTCGACCTCAGCGGACGAAGAGTGTCCAAACCTACAAAGGGACTTTACATCATTAACGGTAAGAAGGTAATGATAAAGTAAGGGTCAGAAAAGGTTTTGTATTATAATCAAACATTTTATATAAACGATGAAAAAGATTTATTCAGTCCCGCAGACCACGGTCAATGTTTATCAGATGAGATGGAACTTGATGGATGAAACGGCAAAGGAAGTGTTAAGTAAAAGAAGACAGGAAGATGAGGAATTCGAAGAAGAGGAAGAGCTGATAGAGTTTATCGTGAGTGCTGAAAATGAGAAGCCGTTATGGTGACATCGGGCCGATGGGCTGGCAGTCATGGCGACTGCCAGCCATCCGACCGGTGAATCTGCTTTTAATCACCAACTCTCATGATAAGTAATAAAAGGGAAAAATTATTTAAGGCAGGTTCTAATAATTAGCTTAAGGCTGTGTTTAGACTATTTTTGAGCAGATTTGCTCGCAATCTCGTAGGAGCGTAGCGAGCTACGGTTCAAGAGATTAAGGGTAAAGATGCCAAAAAGAGGCAAACAACAGGCAAAGATAATTCTTATGGATTTATTAATTTTTAGAACATGCCTTAATTATTGAATAAATTGTAAATAGTTATATCGTAAATAATTAAATCTTAATAATCATATGACTAACTTCCTGAAAACTTTAATTTGCATCGCTATGACGCTTTTGCCGTTCAGCGCGAAGGCACAGTCATACGTCTTTGGACAGACGCCGGCCCTTCATGTGGAGGGAAACAAACTGAAGGACCCTAACGGTGGGACCGTCACGCTGCATGGAGTCATGGACACCCCCTCTCCCTATTTCAACTCCTACAGATGGGGACAATGGTGGGGAGGATTCAACGACGATGCCGTGAATCAGTGCCGGAACTATTTCGACAAAATCACGACGGCCATCTCACAGCCGTCGAAGGGGACCTACTGTAACCTCTTCCGTCTCCACCTCGACCCGTGTTGGACCAACGACCCGAACAAGACGGCAACGGGTAGCGGAAACGAGGAGGATATCAGCCGTTTCTCTGCCGACAGACTCCGTACTTACCTCAATTCTCTCTATATTCCGATTGCTGTCAACGCAGTCAGCAAAGGACTTTACGTCATTATCCGTCCGCCGGGAGTTTTCCCGCAGTCGGTGAATGTGGGGGGAGAGTATAACAACTACCTTATGACCGTATGGGATATCGTCTCAAGCAATGCGACACTCAAGCAATACAGCGGACAAATCTCTCTGGAGCTTGGTAACGAGCCGGTTGCCGTGAAAAACCGATATGGACAGGACGACGCGGCAGCACTGCATGACTTCTTCCAGCCTATCGTCAATAAGATTCGTCAGAACGGCTACAACGGCATCCTCTGGATTCCGGGTACGGGATGGCAGAGCAACTACCGCGACTATGTAAGTCATCCAATCACTGGCAGCAATATCGGTTATGCTGTTCACGACTACGTGGGGTGGTATAATGGCGACAACTCCGCTTACGCTGACTGGAGACTCAATAATTATATCAATCAGTTCCATACACAGGTCCCAGTCATCGACACAAACCCGATTGTCATCACTGAGGTGGACTGGAGCCCGGAGAAAGCAGGTTCTGGTCACTACAATGAGCACGGAGATTGGGTGGTAGGTAACTATGGAACCTGGGCTACTGGTACTACTTCCAATTGGGGACGCCTATATAAAGGACTTCTCGACCATTATCCAGATAACATCTCTATGACGCTCTCTGGCACTGACTGCTATCTCGATGTGCAGGCTTATCTCGACAACGGTACAGTACGTCCAGCATTCACTACAGCCATGCAGCAGAACGGTTTCGCCAACGCATGGGAGGCTTGTAGTGGAGCATGCTTCGAATGGTACAAGGTTTGGGGACAGGCTCAGATGAACGGAGGAGGCGGAGGCATCGCCGAGTTTACGCCTGATCAGAAGACAGGACGTTATTATGCCAACTTCAACGACCTCTCTGTCGGAGGAAGCCTCTCATTCAACAAAAACACAGGCGTACTCTCGCTTCCGGCTGGAGCCAACGGAACGCTTACACTTACTTTCAGAGGTGCTGACTTCTCGAATGTGTCACTCATCAAGATGACGCGCACGGGGGATGACCTCTTCAACACGCTCACCATCACCAATGCGACGGGTCAAAACGTGAACCCTAAGGGGGATTCCTTCTACAGCAGCAAATACCTGCTCAACTATAACAACTGTCAGGCGAACAGCTCTGCGGTCAACACACTCGTATGGACTGGCAACAATACTGGAAGCACCACCAAGACCATGACGCTCCAGCAAATCCTTATCCAGGTGGATGTGATGTGGGCTACGCAGAAACATGAGAGACCGCTCTCGCAGGCTGAGTTCGGCGTGTGGAACGGCATCTCGGCGAATGCCACGATGACTGGTACCGATGAGAATATGGAATACAACCTCGACCAGTTCATTGCCGGATATGGCACGATCTACGGAAACGGAAGCGTGCTTTCCCATAACTATGCCGACCTCACACCTTACACCAAGTTGCGTGTCTACGGTGATAACGGACTGCTTGTAAGGGCTTTGTTCAACCGCTCTTCTGATGAGCAGACGAGCGGGAATGGAACCCTGTTGCCCTATATCGAGTATAACAATCCTGGGACTCTGGCAGGAAAGACCTTCGCCATTGTCAGAAACGGACAGGCATTGTATGGCACGACCGACCAGAACCTGGCTTTCGGTGCCTATTCCAACGCATTCTCCAACAGCAATTCCGGCTACCTCTTCAAGGCAGAGGCTATTTCCGTTAATGGAACGAATTACTATTTGCTGAGACTGATTACCCCGGCTGGCGAGAACTATAGCGTATTTGGGGATTCCGGTTACCTCAATTCACAGCCGGCTGCTGGGTTGTGCAGCTTCATCCTCGGACTGAACGGAACTTCCGAAAATCCGCACACCAATGGCCAGGACCTTGATAACGGGGCTGTTTGGGATATCAAGTATGTCGACGGACAGGGAATGACCATCAGGAATCTGGGTACTGGACTTTATCTCACCGATGCGGGAACAGCGAAAAGCGAGACACCGGCTTATTGGACCCTGTGCACGCTCAAGGAGCAGACAAACACCAACCTGGTTGAGAAAGCAGGTGAAATCGAAAACGGCGTCTTCGAGGTGGATCTGGCTTCTGTAGGGGAATTCGCTCATCTGAATGCCCTGAAAGTGGGCGGTGGAAGCGGTTCAGCATGGAGGGTCATGGTAGTTGACAACAACGACCCGATGGATTACAGAATCGCCGGTAAACTCTATGTCGACGAAAATCTGAAAACAGCCCTTTCTGATATGTCTGCCACCAACTATGATGCGACGGCTATCACCAACTCGTCTGCTGTGGCGCTCAACACGGCGAACAAGAACGCACTCATCTATGTCAGCAACGCATCCAAACTCTCCAACGCGGCCAACGTCGTGGTGAAGAACGGAGACAGCTATTCGGCTGCGAACATCGTGCTGACGGACGGAGTGGCTGCCACCAAGGGACAGAGGGCCTATGCTGCGCTCGACGGCGGGACAACGGATAATGCCACGTGGACGAAAACGAACGACACTTACACCTTCGAATGGACTGCCGGTGCATCCGGACAATGGGCTGAACTCATGCACTGGGTATTTATCACCGAGCAGAATAACAATTGCCAGTACAAATACCTGATGGTTGAGACGGAACAATACACCAGCAAATGGGGTGTGCAGTTCCTCGACGGCGACGGAAAAGAACTGGCAAAACAGGAATACTGGGTATCCATGGCAGATGGAGGATCTACCACGAAAATCCTCGATATCGATGCTCTCTTCGCTGCTGCGAACAACACCTCAAAACGAGGAAGCCTGGCGAAAATCCGCCTCTATAACTTCGATGCCAACGCTGGAGGTAAGGTAGTCGTGAAGCAGGTTTATCTCTTCAATGAACCGACGGAGAACGTATATCCGTTCTATGCGCCTTACGACATCGCTGCGGCTTCCGCGAAGCTGACCACCACCGTTGAGAACGACGGATTCACACTCCTTACCACACCGTTTGCTGCTCCCATGCCGGAAGGATTCACCTCTTATGCGCTGCTCGCCGGCAACGTGCTTCCGTTCGACAGGATCAACGCCAACGCTCCGATGCTCGTCAAGGGAACGGGAGACCTGGTCCTCACGGCTACCGGTACTACCATCGCGGCAACCGCAGGCAGCTCGCTTGAGGCAGGAGTGCTCAAGGGTACTTATAATCCTACCGGGGTAGCCGCAGGCAATTATGTGCAGAATGCGAACAATAGCGATGACTCTTTCTCACCGGTGGAGGGAACGACCCTTTACGCAGTTGCTGAGGGTGCGGAACCGACCATATATCCGTTCCACGCATATGCCACAGAGAAGGTTGTGATCAACAACGATGAACCTGATGATCCAGACAATCCGGATGACCCGGACAATCCGACTTTCGAACCGTATGAGCTGACCGTTTCCGGTGCTGGTGTCGCTACACTTTACCTGCCGTTCGATGCTGTCATCCCGGATGTGGACTTCTTTGCAGCGGCTGCTGTTACGTCACTCTCTGGAAGCACGGCTTACCTTAAGCTGGTCAAGGGAGACATCATCCCGAAGAACACGGGTGTCATGATCTTTGCCAACCCGGGTAAATATACAATCTATCCTTCTACTATCCCGGCTACGGAGAATGTGCAGAGCATCATGCACGGTGTACTCACTACTACGCCAATCAACCAAGTGAGACAGAGTGAAAACGGTGCAAACATCTACGTGCTCAGCCGTGGTATCGAGGAATATACCGGATTCAAGATTGTGGGAAGTACCGTCAAGGAGATTAATGCATACAAAGCTTATATCGCTCTTCCGGCTGACAGCAATGTCAAGGAAATACATATCTCGTTCGGCGGTGGGACACCTACCGGTATCGATGATGTAAAGGCCATTCTTAACAACAACCAGAGCCAGTTCATCTACGATATCAGCGGACGCCGTGTCAACAACCCTACAAAGGGTATCTACATCATAAACGGAAAGAAAGTGCTTATAAAATGATTTTTTGACAGTCTCAGGGGGGGAGCTGATTATCAACACTCCCCCTGAGCAGTTTTTTTTAGTACCTCTTGCTTTCCTGTACGCCGCAGTTTTCTGCGGCCATTCCCAGCAAAACAACAACCAAAATACTATAACCAAATGAAAAAATTACTTTTATCATTAACCTTACTACTCGTCTGCATCATGGCCAACGCGCAGAGCAGACGACCTATTGACCCGCAGCATCCCATGTGGCTCATTCATGTGGATGCCTGGAACTATCCGGATCCGCAGAAGATCATCGATCTCATTCCGGAAGACATCAAACCGTATGTCTGCATCAACCTCTCCCTCTCTTGTGCTTTCAACAAACAAACGGGATATCACCAAAAACCGGAGAACGCGGTGCTCACCTTCAAGTCGTGGGCTACTGTCTGCTGTCAGAACAACGTGTGGTTCATGCTCCAGCATGCCAGCGGCGGCCACTGCCATATCAAGGACGATGACATCGACACATTCGAATATTTCTTCAAACACTATAAGAACTTCCTCGGATGGAACTACGCAGAGCAGTTCTGGGGATTCGGGGAAGCCGGAGACGAATACTCCATGACCGACGAGTCCCGTATTGCCCTTTTTGCCAAACTCGTGCCCATGTCGCATAAATATGGCGGACTCCTCTGCGTGAGCTTCTGCGGTAACATCTACTCGCATCCGCTCAACCCGATGGCGATGATGAAGCGCAACAGCGACCTGCTCAACGCCTGCAAGCAGTATCCGGAGGCCATACTCTGGTGCTATAAATACACCACCGCAGCATGCTGGTACAACAACGAGAGTGTCTGCCTCGGACCCTTCGTCTCGGGACTTGCCAAGAACTACGGACTCCGCTACGACAACTGCGGATGGGACGGAGGCACCGACGGATATGAGAAAGCGAAGACGGGTAACGGAAACTATACAAGAAACCGTACTTATCCTGAATCCGTCGGTATTGGACCTGTGCTCGACCAGATTGTCAACAACGGTGCATGTGTGTTCGACGGGCCGGAGCTTATCTGGACTCAGTGCTTCAGGGAGACGGGGGCTACATATTCTGAAGGATATCGATTCCGTAACTGGGGTACATACACTCAGTTCGACAACATCTGGGTGGATATGTTCCGCAAAATGCTTGACGGAACCATTCATATCGCCACGCGCGACGAAGTCATCGACAGAACAAAAATCGCTGTAGAGCAGGATTTCCCCATCGCTCAGGATGACGGCTATTGGCAGAAGTGGAAAGCTTATGCCACCAAGGATGATATGTATGACGGGCTTTACAAACAAAATGACCCGCTCAACTATCAGTCTGGAAACAAAGACCAGAACTGGCTCTTCTTCAAGAAAACTGGACGCTATCAGGCCATTCCTGTTGTCAATGGATTCTACGACTCCAAGGCACAGTCCATTCCGGTGAAGGTGAAACAGACGGACATTGTGGCTGGAAGAGTTTGGGGAAACCAGTCCACGAAGGTCAACCAGTTCAACCAGTATTACCCACAGGAATACACCGGAGACCTCTTCGCGTCCCGACATAAGAACGAATGGGTCATCTATTATCCGTTCTCCTATTACTATAACTATGAGAAGACGGCAAGCGCATCGATGGACCTCAAGTACAACACTTGCTCGAAGATGGAGCTTACCATGCAGAAATTTGATGCCGGAGTCGTAAAAGAGTTTAGCGACCATCTTGATGTCTATCTTAATAACTTCCGTACCGATACAACTGCCATCAAGACGGCTACTATCAAAATCACCGGTGCTTCGTCAAGACCGACGTACACCTCCAAGAACCGCTCTAACAACAATAATATCAGTGGAGGACTGAACATTTCCGATAACTGGAGCAATAATGTCTACACGCTCACCGTGAAACACATGGGGCCGGTCGACATCAAGATCAACTGTAGGGGTAATGCGTCCGGAAAACTGTCGAATTACCTTTCCGACAATATACTCACACCTGTGCAGCCGGAGTCGGATTACTTCGGACCGCTCATCACCGAGGCAGAGGTGATGGGTACGAAAAACGTCGCACAGATCGTTACTGATGCTTATCCGCAGCAAAACAGCATACATAATCATGCCGGACTCGGATTTGTCATGATGGGCACCAATGCCAGCGCGGCTATCATGGCCAATGTCAAAGCCAACAAGAGTGGAAATCACTATGTGAAGTTCCGCTATTCTGCACCGAACGGGGGAATGACGAACTACCGGCTCTGCATCGACAGCGAGTCAAACGAAGTCGCGACCGTCACTTTCAACAACACTGGCTCTTATTCATCTTGGCAGGAGTCATCCAACACTGTCAATCTATCCGCTGGAGCACATAAAATCTACTTGAAGGCTGTGGCAGGCGGTTCGAACCTCGCTATCGACCAAATGACACTTGTGCCTACTGACTATCAAGAGGAAATCATCTCTTCTGATGGAGCACCGTTCAACTACGACACGGAGTCTGGACGATATATGGCTGATTTCAACTATTTCACAACGGGGGGAGACCTCCAGTTCGACAAGTCAACGGGTAAAGTCACTATACCGGCCGGAAAAGAAGGTTCGCTCACCTATAAATTCACTGGAGCGAACTTCTCCAACGTGTCAAGGATAAAACTGGATCACACCGGCGACGATCTCTTCTCTACGCTCACCATCACTTCCAACGGTAACGTCATCAATAACGGCGGTGCGTTCTGGACAAGCAAATATCTCCTTAACTTCACCAACTACCAGCATGAAAGCAGCAATGTCACCACGTTGGTATGGAATGGTGATAACAGGGGAGGGGAGTCTGACAAGACCATGACCATCAACCAACTTCTCGTGCAGGTGGATGTGCTCAGGGCTGACCAAAGACATGAGATACCGCTTACTGCTGATATGTATAAGGAGTGGAGTGGATCCGGGGCTGGCGCCACGGAAAAAGCTACGCCTACATCTGACTTCAACACGGATGTTGTCCTTGGTGGCTATGGCGTCATCTATGGCTCCTCGAGTGTGGCGGCCAATCTCTATGCCGACCTCTCTAAGTATAGCAAACTGCGCATCTACGGAGACAATGGCCTGGAGGTAAGGGCACTCTTCAACCGAACTACTGACTCTTCGTCTGACTACGTGGAAAAGAGCGAGGTAATTGACGGAAATGTATTTGAGATTGACTTGAAGGAGGTAGGGGATTTTGCACATCTCAATTCCATCAAGGTGAAGGTTAACAACGTCAAGGGTATGGTCTGGAGAATCATGCTCGTCGACGATGACTGCCCCATCGACTATTACATTTACGGAAAGAGCCCGAGAACCAACAGTTTGGAGAATGCGCTGAACGACGCCGAGGCAACGAACTACGACGCAACGGCACTCACGAATGTGACGGATGCCGACCTCACCACCAAGAACCTCAATGCGCTGATCTATGTGACGGATGCCGCAAAGGTGGCGAATGACCACAATGTGGTGGTGAAAAGCGGTAACACTTATTCTGCACAGAACATTGTTCTGACTGACGCTGCAGCTGTGGCAGCTGACACCGCACCGGCATACCTCCCGGGAACTACTCCACACAATGCTACATGGACTCAAGATTCTGATAACAGTCAATTATTTACCTTTGAATGGACGCAGGGAGCATCAGATCCATGGGCGGAAATCATGCACTATGTGAACAGCAGCGAGAGCCAGCACGGATGTCAGTTCAGATACCTCATGGTGGATACCGAGGAGTTCACCGCCAAGTGGGGAGTCATGTTCCTTGACGGAAATGAGAATATCCTTGCTAAACAGGAGTACTGGAACCCGATGAATGACGGCAACAAAACAAAAATCCTGGATGTCGACGAGTTGTTCGCCAAAGCGGGAAATACAGCTAACAGGGGCAACCTCACAAAAATCAGAATTTATACATTCGACACGTCTACAGCGGGGAAAGTGGTGGTAAAGAACGCATATCTCTATAATGACGCGGCAGATTTCGCCTATCCGTTCTTCGCACCATTCGACATCAATGCGGCTAACGCAAAACTCAGCACAGCCATCGGCAATGAAGGACTCACTACCATCTGCTTGCCATTCAACGCTGACGTGCCTGCCGATTTCAATGCATTTAGCCTGTCTGAGACCGGTGCTACGGCCGTGAATGCGGCAGAAGCAAATCGCCCATTGCTTCTCACCGGCTCAGGCACAGCTGAATTCAATGAGACGAATGTCTTGGTGAAAGCGACCGACAAGCTTGAGAACGGGATCCTGAAGGGGGTATACAGACTGACTGCTGCGCCGGCAGGCACCTATGTACAGTACAGTACTGACGGAGCGAGCAGCTTTGCGCCGGTACAAGGCACCAAACTCTATCAGGTCACGGAGTCTTCTAATGTCAGCCTCAATCCTTTCAGGGCTTACGCCACTCAGGCTATACAGCAACATGAACCGGACGACCCGAAGGAGCCATATACCCTTACTGTCACTTCGGCAGGTATCGCTACTGTCTACCTTGACTTTGACGCGGTCATCCCGGATGAGGACTTCTTCCTCGTGGCTGCGGTTACGCAGGTCGACGGAAAGGCGGCATACTTCAAAGAGGTCAAAGGCGGTATCATTCCGGCGAATACAGGTGTCATGATCTTTGCCAACCCGGGTACTTACAAACTTTACCCGTCTGAGGTGAAGCCGACTGAGGAAGTCACTTCATTGCTGCATGGCGTTCTTGTCGACACGCCTGTCAGCACAGTCAAAGCGAACGAAGATGGCGCTGCGATTTTTGTTCTCAGCCGTGGTATTGAGGAATACACTGGGTTCAAGATTGTGGGAAGCACGGTCAAGACGATTACAGCAAACAAGGCTTATCTGCCAGTAAGACAATCTGTCGAGGTGAAAGAGTTTATTTTCCTCTCTTATTGGGGACAGGTGATAACTGCCATCGACGATATCAAGGCTGCCGCCAACAATGGGAAAAAGGATGTGATTTTCGACCTCAGTGGAAGGGTGGTCACCAATCCGCAGAAGGGTATCTACATTGTCAACGGTAAGAAAATCCTCATTAAGTAATCACTGCCTAAATATCGAATTCCAATGAAGAAAATAATAATAACCATGTTGTTGGCTACATTAGTCGTCTTTGCACAGGCGGCAAATGTCACGATGACTGTCAATAACAACAAATACCAGTATGTGAGGGGATTCGGTGCATTCGTATGCAGCCCGCAATTCACATACAACCACATGTCGGAGTCTGAAATACGGCAGGTCTGGGGACCGAACAGTACGCTCAAGTGCAACATCATGAGACTTTACCTCCCCATTGGTGAGGGCAGCTGGGGACAGTCTCTCAATACGGCAAAATTAGCAAAAAATACGCTCGGACTGTATGTGTTTGCCTCACCTTGGTCGATGCCGGCTGAGTGGAAGACCATCAATTCCGTCAATGCCAAAGTAAACGGAAACCAGAACTATCTGAAGGAACAGTATTACGGTACGTATGCTGACTATCTCAATAAATATGTCGCATATCTGAAGAACAATGGGGTCAACCTCGACGCCATCTCTATTCAGAACGAGCCGGACTGGCCATGTGAGTATGCCGGATGTATATTCACTACTCAGCAGATTGTCAATTTCCTGGCCAACTACTGCGGAAGGATCAACTGCAAGGTCATCGCGCCGGAAACAATCGGTATGTTGGACAACTATGCCAATGCACTGCTCAACTCCAGTTCTGCTCTCAACAACTTTGACATCTACGGCGGACATCAGTATGCGGGCGTAGGCTCTGCCTTCAAGAACATTGCCAATAAAGGTAAGGAACTGTGGATGACGGAGTACCTCATCAACTGGACCGAGGGTGACAACAAGCAGGACAGGAATGTCAACTGGGCATCCGATGCCTTCAATTTTGCCACTGCCATCAACACCTGCATGCTCAACAATGTCAATGCATGGGTACACTACACGGCAAAACGCTTCTACTCCATCATGGGAGACGGACAAAGGGGAACCACGTCCGGACAAATCACCAAGAGGGGATATATCCTCGGAAATTTCTCCAAGTACATCACGGGCAGCACACGCATCGGGTCATCCTTCTCTTCAAACGACCTCTCAGGATCGGCTTACCTCTCACAAACAGGAGACACCATCTTTGCAGTGGTCATCAACTCCAGTTCAAACTCGCATTATCTCACCCTTTCATTGCCTTTCTATACGAAGGGAGGAAAAAGGGCAATCACGTCTTCTTCCAAGAATCTGCAGGAGAGCAGCATCGAGCTGGCCAGTGTCACCAACAGGCCTGCGGTCAACATCGAGGCGTCGAGTGTCACTACGCTCATCTTTGTCAACAACTCGGCGGCGAGGGTGGCGGACTTCAACTACGACATCGCTACGGGAAGATATATCGTCAACCCGAACGACCTTGCGGTCGGAGGGTCGCTGCAGTTCGATCCGTCTTCGGGAGCTCTTACTTTGCCTGCGGGAAAAACCGGGTCGCTGACTCTGACTTTCAACGGGGCGGACTTCTCGAATGTGTCAAAAGTGAAGATGTCCGTTGATGGAAGCAATCCGGAACTCTTCAACTCGCTGATGATCAGGAATACGGCAGGAAACTCCATCAATCCTGATGGAGGTGCGTTCTACACCAGCAAATATGACCTCAATTATGCCAACTACCAAGGCAACAGTTCTGCTGTCAGCACATTGGAATGGGCGGGTACGAATAACGGCACAGCGGATATGACGCTCAACCTCCGCCAGATCCTCATCCAGGTGGATGTCATGAGGGCTGACAAGTTCCATGAGAAGCCCCTCGACAGATGGGCGTTCGGTGTCTGGGACGGGATTGGAGCCAATTCCACCAAGCAATCCAACGACGACGACATGGAGTACAATATCGACCAGTGTATCGCAGGATATGGCACGATTTACGGAAACGGAAACGTGAAGGCGCTCAACTATGTCGACCTGACCAGATATAGTAAACTCCGCGTCTATGGTGATAACGGAGTACGTGTAAGGGCGCTCTTCAACCGCTCTACCGACACATCCAGTGATTATGTGGAAATGGCAGGCGATATCACCAACGGGGTATTTGAAGTGGACCTCAAGTCGGTTGGACAGTATGCACATATGAACGCCCTCAAAGTGGGAGCCGGAACCGGAGCCGCATGGAGAGTCATGGTCGTGGATGACAACAACCCGATGGATTACCGAATTTATGGAAAACAATATGTGGCGGACAACCTTTCAGCTGCGCTCGGCGACATAAACGCAACGAACTACGATGCTACGGGGCTCACCAACTCTTCTGCCGTCGTACTCAACACGGTGAACAAAAACGCACTCATCTATGTGGACAATGCTTCAAGGCTGTCGAATGCAGCGAATGTGGTGGTGAAAAGTGGAAACAGCTATTCAGCGGCGAATATCCTTCTTTATGACATTTCAGCAGCACAGACCGACCGGCCGGCAGCATGGTTCCCCAACGGAAAAGTCATTGGAGACGGTGCTACATGGACTGAATCGGGCAACGGGGCTTATACGTATCACTGGAATGCCGGGGCCAGTTCGGAAGTTCAGATTTTCAACTACATTATCGACAAGCAGGACTACAAGTATGTCGTGGTGGAAACCGCTTCGTTCACCAATCAATGGGGAATCCGTTTCTACGATAATGATGACAATCTCATTGCGGAACAGGGCTACTGGGCTGCTCAGCAAAGTGGAAATCTCATCAAGGAAATCAACATCGACTCCCTTTTCGCTGCTAAAAACGTAAGCAACAAGCGGTCGGTGCTGACGATGATACGTCTATATGGATTCAATGCCAACGGAGGTGATGTTGTGGTGAAGTCTGCTTACCTTTGCAACAAGGCAGACCAACGTATCTATCCGTTCTATGCGCCTTATGACATTGCGGCTGCCAATGCCGCTATCACAACGACCGTTGATGACTGTGGATTCAAGACTTTCTGCATTCCTTTCAATGCGGCTGTGCCGGGTAATTTCAGCGCATTTGCTCTTTCTGAGGAAGATGCTGAACAAGTCAGCCTGCTCACGGCCAACAAGCCGGTCATCCTCAAAGGAACCGGCAGTGCTGAGTTCAAAGCATCCAATGTCACCGTGAAGGCAACTGACGCTCTGGAGGACGGCATCATGAAGGGCGCTTACAGGACGACAACCGTGCCTGCTGGAAATTATGTGCAGAAAGAGGCAACAAGGGACGAATCCTTCTCGCCTGTCGAGGGTGTGACCCTTTACCTCGTGAATGAAGGAGCTGAAACATCCATCTATCCGTTCCAGGCATACGCTACACAGGAAATTCAGACAACCCCGGACAATCCGGATAATCCTGACAACCCGGAAATCCCGGACAACCCTACGTATGAACCGTACGAACTTGTCGTTACGACTGCAGGGGTGGCTACGCTCTACCTGCCATTCGACGCAGTCATTCCTGATGCCGACTTCTTCGCGGCTGCCGGAGTCACTTCTGTGTCCGGATCCACTGCTTACGTCAAACGGATCAAGCGCGGAATCATTCCGGCTAATACCGGCGTCATGATATTTGCCAATCCTGGTACCTATATCCTCAACCCGTCAAATGTCGAACCGACGGAGCAGGTGCAAAGCGTGCTGCATGGAGTTTTGGTGAAAACACCGGTCAACACCTTGAAACAGCAGGAAAACGGAGCTGATCTTTATGTGCTGAGCAGAGGTATCGAAGAATACACCGGATTCAAAATCATTGGCAGCACGGTCAAGGCTATCGACGCATACAAGGCATACCTTGTCAAGCCGGCTGGTAGTCAGGTGAAGACCATCAACCTCTCGTTTGGAGACGGAGAAACCACTGATATCAAGAGCCTCTTGATGGAAGAGAACACGATTTTCTACGACCTCTCCGGACGTGTCGTCAAGCACCCGAAAAACGGTGTTTACATTACCAATGGTAAGAAGATATTTATCAAATAATATCATTTTACATACCAATGTATCAAATTTGAAACTTTTTGCAACGTCTGTATATATGCAGACGTTGCTTTTTTTTCTAATTTTGTAAACCGAAAGGAAACACTCATCGCAACACCCAATTTTTGTGTCTAATTTAACATCATAATTAAAATGAAAAAAGTATTTTTAATCTCGTTTTTCTTGACTGCATTCTCTTGTGGTCTCTTCGCACAGTTCGGAAGACCTGTCGATCCGAATCCGAACATTGGACTCAAAGATGCTTACAAGGATTATTTCACCATCGGTGTTGCGGTCAACAGAAGAAACATCTCGGTCGATGACCAGATCCAGCTTATCAAGCACAACTTCAACAGCATCACGGCTGAGAACGACATGAAGCCGGTTTCCGTCCACCCGAAAGAGGGGGTATGGAACTGGGGCGCGGCTGACAGCATCGCCAATTTCTGCCGGAGAAACGGAATCAAGCTCAGAGGACACTGCCTGTGCTGGCATGCACAGTTCTGCGATTGGATGTTCACCGACAAGGACGGCAAAGAAGTAACCAAAGAGGTGTTCTACGAAAGACTCCGTGAGCATATCCACACCGTAGTCAACCGCTATAAGGACGTTGTGTATGCATGGGATGTCGTGAATGAGGCTATGGCTGACGGTGGTGGTCGAGGATGGAGAGGCCAGGCGCCGAGTCCTTACCGCCAGAGCAGACATTTCCAACTCTGCGGAGACGAGTTCATCGCCAAGGCATTCCAGTTCGCACATGAGGCTGACCCTAACGCCATCCTTTTCTACAACGACTATAATGCAGCTGACCCAGGCAAGTGCGACCGCATCTATAATATGGTGAAGAAAATGCAGGATGCAGGGGTGCCTATCACCGGTATCGGTATGCAGGGACATTATAATATATATGGTCCTTCCGAGGAGGATGTCGACAAGGCCATCACGCGCTATTCTGAGCTGGTTAAGCATATCCACTTCACTGAGCTCGACGTCAGGGCCAATGAGGAGATGGGCGGACAGCTGCAGTTCGGAAGGAACGAGAACGTACAGATCAAGCCTTATATCAACTCGCTGCAGGAAGACCAGTACGCAAGACTGTTCAAAGTGTTCAGAAAGCATAAGGACGTTATTGACAACGTCACTTTCTGGAACCTCTCTGACCGTGACTCTTGGCTGGGCGTCAACAACTACCCCCTGCCGTTCGACAAGGACTACAAGCCCAAGAGGGTTTACAGTATCATCAAGAACTTCAACCCGGAGCTGGATAACGCTACCATCATTGAGGACTTCAAGCCTTCTGAGCTCAACCAGCCCGGACAGGAATATCCTATGGTCAACTCTCAGGGATATGCCAGATTTAAAATCGATGCTCCTCAGGCCAAGTCGGTCATTGTAAGCCTCGGACTCGGAGGAAGAGGTGGCACTGTGCTGCGTAAGAATAAGGAAGGCGTATGGGAAGGTACAACCGACGGACCGATGGACGAAGGATTCCATTACTACCACCTCACCATCGACGGAGCAACTGTCAACGACCCGGGCACGCTCAATTTCTATGGATCAACCAGATGGGAGAGCGGCATCGAGATTCCGGCTCACGACAAGGACTTCTATGCGCTGAAGGACGTGCCACACGGACACGTGCAGCAAATCCTTTTCCATTCACCGTCTACCAATACTGAGCGTCGCGCCTTTGTCTATACACCGGCTGATTACAATATGGGCAAGAAAAAATATCCCGTGCTCTATCTCCAGCATGGATGGGGTGAGGACGAGACGGCTTGGAGCAACCAAGGTCATGCCAACCTCATTCTCGACAACCTCATCGCAGAAGGAAAAATCAAGCCGTTCATCATCGTCATGACTTACGGAATGACCAACGAGGTGAGATTCGGAAGAATGAACGAATTCGACTGGACTGCATTCCAGAAGGTGCTTATGGACGAACTGGTGCCTTACGTGGATAAGAACTTCAGAACCATCGCTGACCGCGACCACCGCGCTATGGCCGGACTTTCAATGGGAGGTATGGAGACGCGACAGGCAACCCTCGCACGTCCGCAGGTGTTCGGATATTGGGGACTTTTCAGTGGTGGTGTCTATGAGCCCAAAGACCTCGAGGGTAAACAGAAACCTAAGCTTATCTTCATCAGCACGGGTGAGAAAGAAAACCCTGACGGCGTGAAGAAAGCTGTGGCTGACCTCAAGGCGGCTGGATTCAATGCGGAGTACCATGTCTCTCCTGGTACGGCACACGAGTTCCTCACCTGGAGAAGGGCTCTCTACAACTTCGCACAACTCCTCTTTAAATAAACCGACTGCATAATAAAGTAGGTCCCTCCTCGTTTTAGATGTAGGGACTTACTTTATGTCTCTCCGAATCTATTCGTATATCTCTCAGAGTATATTCGTATTAACGACCGAATTTATTCTTACATTAACGTGAGTTCGATGAAAATAAAGAATTATTACACGACCCATTCATGGTCATTCATGAACATTATTTCATGATTTCCTCTTTGTCATGGCATAGTTCAAACAAGTTTGACTCTGCTCATCTGACAAATTCGGAAA
>OCTX012266854.1_pt1 | contig 27056 bp, 28 predicted proteins | sample 1539691 | NCBI WGS metagenome assembly OCTX01 (sample SAMN02144231, study PRJEB22623) | gut metagenome | biome: sheep rumen | host: Ovis aries | place: New Zealand
GAGCCGCTCGAGGAGGACAGCGAGGCCGTGTCCGGGCTTGTGCGGCAGTATTTCACCGCGCATCGCGGCGGCTGGCCGAAGACCGTGCTGCTGCCCTGCGAAATCGAGGACCGCGCGGAGCTCGAGGAGCTCCTGAGCGAGACGGCCGGGCGGCGCATTTACATCGAAACGCCGAAGCGCGGCGAGCGGCTGCGGCTCATCGAGAGCGCGGCGCTCAACGCCCGGGAGGAGATCCAGCGGCGCACCACCGCCGCTCAGCGCCGCTCCAAAACGCTCGAGTGGCTGCAGAAGGCGCTGGAGCTGGAGGCCTTTCCCCAGCGGATCGAGGCCTTCGATATCTCCAACCTCGGCGATACCGGCATCGTGGCCGGCATGACCGTGCACGTGGACGGCAAGCCGCGGCGCAGCGACTACCGCCGCTTCCGCATCCGCGATCTCGAGCAGCAGGACGACTACGCCAGCATGTACCAGGCCGTTTCCCGGCGCTTTACCCACTACCTGGAGGGGGACGAGAAGTTTGCCCCGCTGCCGGATCTGCTGCTGATCGACGGCGGCGACCGCCACGCGCAGAAGGCCGTGGAGGCGCTGCGCGATCTGGGGCTGAGCCTGCCGGTGTTCGGCATGGTCAAGGATGACCGCCACCGCACCCGCGCGCTCATCACGCCCGAGGGGCGGGAGATCGGCATTCAGGCCAATCCTGCGGTCTTCGCCCTTGTCGGCAATATTCAGGAGGAGACCCACCGCTTTTCCATCGAATACCAGCGCTCGCTGCGGCAGGAGGCCTACGGCTCGAGCCTCGACAAAATCCCCGGCGTCGGCGCGAAGCGGCGGGACGACCTGATCCGTGTCTTCAAGTCCGTGCGGGCGATCCGGGCGGCGAGCGTCGAGCAGCTGCATCTCGTCGTGCCGAAAAACACCGCCCAGGCGGTCTACGACTTTTTTCACAAGGAGGCAGAGGAAGCGCCATGCGAGTCATCACCGGAAGCGCCCGCGGACGGCGGCTGAAAACGCCCGAAACCTACGATATCCGCCCCACGACCGACAACGTCAAGGAGGCCGTGTTCAACATCATCCAGTTCGACGTGGAGGGCCGGCGCGTGCTCGATCTCTTCGCCGGCACCGGCCAGCTCGGCATCGAGGCGCTCAGCCGCGGCGCGGCGGAGGCGGTGTTTGTCGACCGCGACCGCGAGGCCGTGAAGATCGTCAAAGAGAATCTGAAGGCCTGCGGCCTGCAGGCCGCCGTGCGCCAGGAGGACGCGCTCAGCGCCCTGCGCCGCGAGGAAAAATTCGACCTGATTTTCGTCGATCCGCCCTATGACGGCGGACTGTACGGACCGGTGCTGGAAACGATCAAATCAGTTGACAAGCTGACGGATGGTGGTATAATAATCTGCGAAGCGCGCGTCAATGAGCCGCTTCCCGACCTTGAGGCGCCCTACGGCAGGCGGAAGGAATACCGCTACGGCAAGGTCAAGATCGCCGTCTATACGAAGGAGAACCTGCTCTGATGCGTACCGCCATCTGCCCCGGCAGCTTTGACCCGATCACCCTGGGTCACCTGAACATCATCCGCCGCGCGGCAAAAATCTTCGACCGGGTCGTCGTGCTCATCGCCGTCAACTCCGGCAAGACGCAGCCGATGTTCACCATTGAGGAGCGGGTCGACATGGTGCGCCGCGCCGTCTCCCGCTATCCCAATGTCACCGTTGACACCTCGGACATCCTGGTGGCCGAGTACGCCAGAAGACACGAGGGCGCCGTGCTCGTCAAGGGGCTGCGCGCTGCCTCGGACTTTGAATATGAGTTCCAGATGGATCTCATCAACAAAAACATCAACCCGCAGCTCGAGACCATGTTCCTTACGGCCAGCGGGAAATATACCTTCCTCAGCTCCTCGGTGGTGCGCGAAATGGCGTGCTACGGCGCGGATCTGACCGGACTGGTGCCCGACGAGCTGAAGGCGGAAATCGAAGCAAAAGCCAAAAGCTACCGAAAGAAATAATCGCGGAAAAGCGCGTCCGAGGTTCTCGGCCGCAGCAATGGGAGGCAGAAGCATGGAAAACAACAATGATATCATTGAACTGCTGGATATTCTCTACGGCATGATCACCGAGGCCTGGGGCGTGCCCATCGGGCCGAACAAGTGCATCATCGAACGTGACAAGGCCGTCGAGATCATCAACGACATCAAGGCCAATCTGCCGACCGAGCTGGCCGAGGCCAAGCGCCTTGTCGCCGCGCGGGATGAGTTCATCGGCAACGCCAAGCGCGAGGCCGAGGCGCTGCGCAAGAGCGCCGAGGAAAAGGCCCGCCTGATGGTGGAGGAGCAGGAGATCGTGCGCGTCGCCCGTGCGCAGAGCGCGGAGATGATCGCCTCGGCCGAGGCCAAATCCAGAGAGCTGCGCCGCGTGGCCAGCGATTACGTCGATCAGATGATGAGCCAGGCCGAGCAGAGCATGTCGCAGGCGCTCGGCGCCATCCGCAGCTCGCACAGCGCCTTTAACCAGGCTGGCGGCAAAAAAGAGTAAGCATCCCTACATAGAGCATACAGCCCCCGGCAGACCCGTTTCTTGTGTCTGCCGGGGGCTGCTTTTTCTATATCTTGTGGCCGGAAAAGTGTGAAAAAAATGTATAAAAATGACAAAAAGTTTCACTTGCATTTTGCCTCTCAGCCCCCTATAATTGAACTGCAAGTGGGTAATTGTGGAGCAAAATGGTGCAAAAGAACGGACGATCGGGGGGCCAGACATGACGGGCGAATACCAGCACTCGCTGGACAACAAGGGAAGACTGTTTATCCCCGCCAAGCTCAGGGAAGAGCTGGGCGAGGTCTTTTTCCTTACCCTGTCCATGGATCGCTGCCTCTGCGCCTACAGCGCGGAGAACTGGCAGGCCTTTTCCGACAAGGTCAGCGCCATGCCCTATGTCAAGCAGCGCAAAATGCGCCCGCTGTTTGCCCACGCGGCCAAGTGCGAGCTCGACAGCCAGGGCCGCGCCCTGATTCCGCAGAATCTGCGGGACTTTGCCGGCTTTGAGAAAAACGTCACGGTCGTCGGCTGCAACAATCATGCCGAGCTCTGGGACAGCGAAGCCTGGGCGGCAGTCTTCGCGGAGGAGACCCGGCCAGAGAATATCGCGGCGGTCATGGAGGAACTGGAATTTTAATGGATCAGGCGCGCCATGTATCCGTGCTGCTGCACGAATGTATCGACAATCTGAATATCCGCCCGGACGGGATCTATCTGGACGGCACGCTCGGTCTTGGCGGGCACTCGCAGGAGATCGCCTCGCGGCTGACGACGGGGCGGCTGATCGGCATCGACCGGGACGAGACGGCCATTGAGCGCGCCGGCCGGCGCCTGGCCCGTTTCGGCGACGCCGTGACCCTGGTGCACGGGAATTTTTCCGACGCCGCGCAGATCCTGGATCGCCTCGGCATCGAGGCGGTGGACGGAATGCTCTTTGACCTCGGTGTGTCATCGCCCCAACTGGATGAGACGCAGCGAGGCTTTTCGTATATGGGGGACGCGCCGCTGGACATGCGCATGGACGCGGGCAGCGGGCTGACGGCCTTTGAGGTGGTCAACACCTGGCCGGAGGAGCGATTGAACCGCATCCTCTGGGACTACGGCGAGGAGCGCTATGCCCGGCGCATCACGCGCACGATCCTGGAGGCGCGGGAGAAAAAGCCCGTGGAGACGACGCTGGAGCTCGTCGCGCTCATCAAGAGCGCCATGCCCGCTGCTGCGCTGCGTGAAAAGCAGCACCCGGCCAAGCGCACGTTCCAGGCGATCCGCATCGCCGTTAACGACGAACTGGGCGAGGTGGAGCGCATGATGGCCACGGCGCCGGATCGGCTGAGGGTTGGCGGGCGTCTGTGCGTCATCAGCTTCCACTCCCTCGAGGATCGCATCGTCAAAAGCGGCATCGCCGCGCGGGAAAACGGCTGCACCTGCCCGCGCGAGGCGCCGATCTGCACCTGCGGCTTCGTGCAGACGCTCAAAAGCGTCACGCGAAAGCCCATTTTACCGAGCGCGGAAGAGCTCGAGGCAAATCCCCGTTCCCGCAGTGCCAAGCTCCGCGTGGCGGAGAGGGTTTGAGCATGAGGGAAAAACGGAACGCCGCGATCGGCTTTCGCCTGATCTGCCTGCTGTTTTCGGCGCTGCTCGCGGTGATGACGCTGCTGAGCGGCATCGACATGACCGCCGAGAGCGACCGCATCCGCGCCGGGCGCGAGGAGCTCCGGGCGCTGGAGGAGGAAAACGAGCGCCTTCGGGCTGCGGCCGCCTGCTGCATGAGCCTGGAGGAGCTGGAGGACTACGCTGTTCGGGTGCTGGGCATGCAGCGCTGCGAGGCGGGACAGGTCTTCATCATCGACTGCGAGGGATAAAGATAATCCGATGAGCCGTGGAATATAGATAGAGCATACCATCTGATTTCACGGAGGGATTTATGTCGGATTCCAAGGTCAATCGCGGGCCGGATCGCCGGATGCTGCGGCGCGTGCTGGCGCTGACGGCTGTGTTCGGCGTCGCGGCCTTTGTGCTTCTGATCGCGCGGCTCTACCGGCTGCAGATCACGGATCACGACTATTATGAAGCGCTGGCCATCAGCCAGCAGCTGCGCGAGGCGCCGACGGTGATCGCGCGCGGCGGGATCTATGACCGGCGGGGGAAGCCCCTGGCGCTCAGCGCCTCGGTGGAGAACGTCTTTCTCAGCCCCGCGGAGATCGACCAGAACGGGGAGGACCGGGCGCTGATCGCCCGGGAGCTCGCGCGGATTTTGTCGTTGGACGAGGACGAGGTGCTGGAAAAGAGCCGGAAGACCGGCTCCTGGTACGTGACGGTCAAGCGCCGCGTGGAGCGCGAGGAGGCCGACGCGGTGCGCCGTTTCAAGACGGAAAACGGCATCCACGGCGTGCATCTGGAGCCCGACAGCCGCCGCTATTACCCGAATTCCTCCCTGGCCTGCCATCTGATCGGCTTTGTCGGCACGGACAACACCGGCCTCGAGGGCATTGAGGCGATGTACGACGAGGCGCTCTCCGGCAGCCGCGGCCGCACGCTGCGCCTGACGAACGCCTACGGCGCGGAGCTGCTCTTCGCCGGCTACGAGGACTTTGAGCCCGGCGAGGACGGCTGCGACCTGACGCTGACGATCGACGCGGGCATCCAGTACTATGTGGAAAAGCACCTCAAGCAGGCCGTCGCGGACTATGACATCCAAAATGGCGCCGGAGCGATCGCAATGGACGTGAACACCGGCGCGATCCTGGCCATGGCCTCGCTCGACGGCTATGACCTCAACAACTTCCTCGCCGTCAGCCCGGAGGCGCAGGCCGTCATCGACGCGGCCGCCACGCCCGAGGAAGCCGCCGAGCTCCTGCGGCAGGCGCAGGCGCGCCAGTGGCGCAACAAGGCCCTGTCCGATACCTACGAGCCCGGCTCCACCTTTAAGATCATTACGCTGTCGATGGCGCTCGAAAGCGGCGCCGTGACGATGAACGACAGCTTTTTCTGCGGCGGCACCGTGAGCGTGACCGGCCGCACCAGCCCCATCCGCTGCTGGAAGGACGGGGGCCACGGCTCCCAGACCCTGACGCAGGCGGTGCAGCACTCCTGCAACGCGGCCTTTGTCAACATTGGCCTGCGCGTCGGGGCGGAGACCTTTTACCGCTACTGCGACGCCTTCGGCTTTCTGAAGCTGACGGGCAATCCGGACGAGAACCTGACGGCCAAAACCGGCATCGACCTCGCCGGGGAGAGCGGCAGCATCTGGTGGAGCGAGAATACCTTTTATTCGAAGAAAAACCTGTCGCAGCTCGCGGCGGCCTCCTTCGGCCAGACCTTTACGATTACGCCGCTGCAGCTGATCACGGCAGTCAGCGCCTGCGTCAACGGCGGCACGCTGATGAAGCCCTATGTCGTGCAGCGCATCACCGCCCCGGACGGCAGCGTCCGCCTGGAGCATGAGCCGGAGGCCGTGCGCCGGGTCATCAGCGAGGAGACCTCCGAAAAGGTGCGCGGCATCCTCGAGCAGGTGGTGGGCGACCCGAAGGACGGCACCGGGCGCAACGCAGCGGTTGCGGGCTACCGCATCGGCGGCAAGACCGGCACCAGCGAAAAAGTCAGCCTTGAGGCGCAGACCGGCCAGAAGCAGTACATCGTCTCCTTCATCGGCGTCGCGCCGGCCGACGCGCCGCAGATCGCGATTTTGGTCTTTCTCGACACGCCGTCGAACGAGTCCGGCATTTACATCAGCGGCGGCCAGATGGCCGCACCCGTGGTCGGACACATGATGGCGGATATCCTGCCGTATCTCGGCGTCGAGCCGCAGTTTGCCGACGAGGAGCCGGCGTCGGACGTCGAGGTGCCCGATCTCATCGGCATGAGCGCGGCCGAGGCCGCCGCCGCGCTGCGCGAGGCGGGGCTCGACAGCCGCCGCATCGGCGAGGGCGAGCGCGTCACGGCGCAGCTGCCCCGCAGCGGCGTTACGATCGCGGCCGGGACGCAGATCATCCTGTATTTTGACGCCGCCCCCTCAACGGAAACCGAAGAAATGCCCGATCTCACGGGCCTGAGCTATGCCGAGGCACGCGACATTCTCTCGCGGCGCGGCGTATACATTCAAACCTGGAGCCCTGTCGGCGACGCGCAGCGTCAGCTTGTGGGCGGCCAGAGTATTCCCGCGGGCACGCGGGTAGAACACGGCAGCATCGTCTCTGTCGCGCTGATGAACGCGGACGAGAGCATGCTGGGAAGGTACTGATATATGATACTAAGAGAACTTGTCAAGGACCTCGAGCTGCTGGGCGGCACGGCCGATCTCGACACCGAGATCGCCGGTGTGAGCTATGACTCCCGCCGCACACAGCCGGGCGACCTGTTTGTCGCGGTGCGCGGCTTTGAAACCGACGGCCACCGCTATATCCCCGCCGCGATGGCAAAGGGCGCGGCGGCGGTGCTCTGCGAGGAGGCGCCCGCCGATGGCACACCTTATCTGCTGATCCGCGACTGCCGCCTCGGCCTTGCGCTCATGAGCCGCGCCCTGTTCGGCGATCCGGCTTCGGAAATGACCGTCATCGGCTTTACCGGCACGAGCGGCAAAACCAGCTCGACCCATCTGCTCAAGCATCTGCTGGAGGAAGCTCTCGGCGCGAAGGTCGGCCTCATCGGCACCAACGGCAACATGATCGGCGCGGAGCTGATGCACACCGAGCACACCACGCCCGAGAGTTACGAGCTGCAGAAGCTCTTCCGCCAGATGCGCGACGCGGGCTGCACGCACGTCGTGATGGAGGTCTCCTCCCACTCGCTCGCCCTCGAGCGCGTGGCTGGCATTACCTTCGACGTCGCGGTCTTTACCAATCTCTCGCAGGATCATCTGGATCTGCATGGGACGATGGAGGAATACGCCGCGGCCAAGAAAAAGATTTTCTCCCAGTGCCGCCGCGGCTGCGTCAATCTCGACGATGAGCGCGCCGCCTTCATGACCGAGGGCGCGACCTGCCCGATCTTTACCTATTCCGCCCGGCGCAACGACGCCGACCTCACGGCCAAGGACATCCGTCTCTCCGCCTCCGGCGTGCGCTTCGCGGCGGTGAGCGGGGGAGAGCTGGCGCTCACCCGGCTTGCGATCCCCGGCATGTTCTATGTCTACAACGCCCTGAGCGTGATCGCGGCCGGACTCAGCCTCGGTATTCCGCTGGCCGACTGCGCCGCAGCGCTCGCCACGGCCAGGGGTGTCAAGGGACGCATGGAGCCCGTGCCGACCGACGGGGACTACAACATCATCATCGACTATTCCCACAAGCCCGATGCGCTGGAAAAAGCGCTCAAGACCCTGCGCCCCGTGACAAAGGGGCGGCTGATCGTCCTCTTCGGCTGCGGCGGCGACCGCGACCGCAAAAAGCGGCCGCTGATGGGCGCCATCGCGGAGCAGAACGCCGACCTCAGCATCGTCACGAGCGACAATCCCCGCACCGAGGAGCCGCAGGCCATCATTGACGAGATCCTTGCGGGCATGAAGGCCCGCCGCGGCACGGTGAAGGTGATCTGCGACCGCGTCGAAGCCATCCAGTGGGCCATCGACAATGCCCGCAGCGGCGACGTGATCCTGCTCGCCGGCAAGGGGCATGAGGATTACCAGATCGTCGGCAAAGAGAAACACCACATGGACGAGAGAGAGATCGTTGCGGAGTACATAGAGAGAAGGAACCGTACATGAGCATGACCATGAAGCTGGCGGTGTCGCTGATCATCGGATTTTTGATCGCGACCGCCTTCGGAAAATACTACATCCCCTGGCTGCATCGGCAGAAAGCCGGGCAGAGCATCAAGGAAAACGGCCCCACCTGGCATGCGGCCAAGAGCGGCACGCCCACGATGGGCGGCGTGATGTTCATTCTCGCCGTCGCGGTCGTGGTGCTGACCGTCGGCTTTTCCAGCATGCTGCAGGGGCATTACGCCCATCTCTTCGTGCTGATCTTCGCGCTGGTCTTCGGCGCGATCGGCATGCTCGACGACTGGGAGAAGATCAAAAACAAGCACAACACCGGCCTGTCGGCGGGAATGAAATTTCTGCTGCAGCTGGCGGCGGCGCTGGCTTTTGTCGTGCTGATGCGCAACCTCGGCCTGGTCAATACCGATCTCTATGTGCCCTTCACCGGCGGCACCGTCCATATGCCCCAGTGGCTGTATTTCATCTTCGCCGCCTTTGTCATCGTCGGCACGGTCAACGCCGTCAACATCACCGACGGCGTGGACGGCCTGGCTACCGGCACGAGCCTGCCGGTCTGCCTCTTCTTTGTCTGCGTTACCTACGCCTGGGGCGAGCGCTTCCTGCCGCAGGGCATCTTCGCCTCGGCGCTTTTTGGCGGGCTGCTGGGTTTCCTGGTCTATAACTTCAACCCCGCCAAGGTTTTCATGGGCGACACCGGCTCGCTCTTCCTCGGCGGCGCGATCGCGGCGCTGGCCTTCGCCTACGATATGCCGCTGATCCTGCTCACGGTCGGCATCGTCTATATCATCGAAACCCTGTCCGACATCATCCAGGTCGGCTATTTCAAGCTGACCAAAAAGCTGACGGGGCAGGGAAAGCGCATCTTCCGCATGGCGCCCCTCCATCACCACCTCGAAATGGGCGGATGGACGGGAAAAAAGTGGAAAGAAAAAGAACTTTTCTGCCTGTATACCGGCATATCCCTGGTCTTTGCGATCATATCCTTATTGTGGGTCTATCAGCGCTACTGATAGAAGACTGACCAAAGTCGGGGAGGTGGGAACTTGCGCTATGACAGTGCCCGCCTCGCCGATTTTTCGTCTTTGCCGGGCAAGGAGCGACGCCGCAGCTTTGACCTGCCCTTTTTCCTGCTGGTGCTGCTGCTGCTGACGATCGGCGTCGTCATGGTGCTCTCAGCGAGCTACCCGCGCGCCTATTACGACCCCGGCCACGTCACCGGCGGACGCCCGGCCTATTACTTTGTGCGGCAGCTGCTGTTTGCACTGCTTGGGCTGGTGGCGCTGTGGCTGGCCTCGCGCCTGCCGATGGGCTTTTACCGGCGCTACGCCTTCCCCTTCCTGGGGCTGACGGTGTTTTTGCTGCTGCTGGTGCCCTTTGTGGGCGTGCGCGCCAACGGCGCCCGGCGCTGGCTCGGCGTCGGGGGACTGACGCTGCAGCCCTCGGAGCTGGCCAAGCTCGCCGTGATCCTCAGCTTCGCTGTGCTGATCGGCCGTTTCCGAGGGAAGATGAGGAGCTTTCGCTATGGGGTGCTGCCCTTCGCGGGCATCCTTGCGCTGCTCGTCGGCCTGCTGGTGCTCGAGCCGCATTTTTCGGCCTCGATCATCCTCGTCGCGATATCCGGGGCGATGCTTTTCCTCGGCGGTCTCGGCCTCGGCTGGTTTGCCGCGGCCTTCGCGGCGGCGGGGCTCGGCATCGGGGTGCTGCTGACCTTCTTCCCCTATGCCTCCTCCCGCATCGTCACCTGGCGCGACCCCTTTTCCAGCGCCTCCGACGAGGGCTATCAGATCGTGCAGTCCCTGTATACCATCGGCTCCGGGGGCCTGAGCGGGCTCGGCCTCGGCGGCAGCCGCCAGAAATTTCTGTACCTGCCGGAGGAGCACAACGATTTTATCTTCTCCGTGGTCTGCGAGGAGCTCGGCTTCGTCGGCGCGGTGCTGATCCTGCTGCTGTTCGCGCTGCTGATCCTGCGCGGCTACTGGATCGCCATGCACTGCCGCGACCGCTTCAGCTGCCTCGTCTGCGCGGGCATCACGACCCTGCTCGCCATCCAGACTTTTCTGAACGTCGCGGTGGTGACAAATCTCCTGCCCTGCACCGGCATCTCCCTGCCCTTCTTCAGCTATGGGGGCACGGCGCTGCTGATCCAGCTCGGGGAGATGGGCATCGTGCTCAGCGCCTCGCGCGATATCCTCGTCCAAAGATAAAGAGAAAGGATCCTTGCACTATGAAATTTGTGCTGACCTGCGGCGGCACCGCCGGGCATATCAATCCTGCCCTGGCCGTGGCCGGTCGCCTGAAAGAGCTGCTGCCCGGGAGCGAGTTTCTGTTCCTCGGCGCCGAAGGCAAGATGGAAATGGAGCTCGTGCCGCGCGCGGGCTACGAAATCCGCGCCCTGCCGATCACGAACCTCAGCCGCGGCAAAACGCCCGCAGCGCTCGTGCATAACCTGAAAACGCTGCGCAACGTGCGCGTGTCCCGCCGCATGACGCGGCAGATTCTGAAGGAATATCAGCCTGACGCCGTCATCGGCACCGGCGGCTATGTCTGCTATCCGGTGCTGAAGGAGGCCGCCCGGCTGGGCATCCCGACGGCCGTGCACGAGAGCAACGCCGTGCCGGGGCTGACGACGAAGATGCTCGCCGGCGCGGTGGACAAAATCATGGTCGGCTTTGAGGAGAGCCGCGCGCAGTATCCGAACCCTGAGCGCGTCGTTGTCACCGGCACGCCGGTGCGCGGGGAGTTCGATTGCTATACGCACGCCGCGGCGCGCGCCGAGCTCGGCATCCCGGAGAGCCTGCCGCTGGTGGTATCGGTCTGGGGCTCGCTCGGCGCCGGACATATGAACGCGATGATGCTCGAACTGCTGCCGAAGCTGCAGGGGCAGCGGGATTTCCGCCTGATCCACGCCGTCGGCAGCCGGGACTGGGCGGAGTTTACGGCCGGGATGACCGAGCGTGGCATCGAGCCCGCTTCCTGCAGCGCCGACGTGCGCGAATACATCTACGACATGCCCCGCGTGATGGCGGCGGCCGATCTGATCCTCTGCCGCGCCGGCGCCTCGACGCTCTCGGAGCTGAGCTACACCGGCAAGCCCGCAATCCTCGTGCCCTCGCCGAACGTCACCAACCACCACCAGGAGCGCAACGCCCGCGTCCTCGAGCGCGCCGGCGGCGCGAAGGTGCTGCTGGAGGGCGAGTTCGGCGCCGACGATCTGCTCGCGCTCATCCGCAGCCTGCTCTCCGAGCCCCGGCAGCTCGCCGCGATGTCGCAGGCCATGCGCTCGCTTGCGGTGCCAGGGGCGACGGATAAGATCTGCGGCGAGATTCTGAGCCTCGTGAAAAGCTGAACCGAATCACACAATATTCCCTCTGCGCATAGGATGGCTTGATTTCGATGCGCAGGGGGTATTTTTATGGATATCTGGCATATTCACGGCGGAAGACGGCTGGAGGGCGCCTGCCGCATCCAGGGCTCGAAGAACGCGTCGCTGCCGATCCTGGCGGCGTCCATCGTGCGGCCGGTGCGCGCGTCGCTGAGCAATGTGCCGCGGCTGCGGGACGTGGACGCCGCGCTGCGCATCCTGCGCCATCTCGGCTGCCGGGCCGAGCAGCAGGGGAGCGAGGTCTACATAGACTCCACCGGCCTGACGCGCTCCGCCATCCCGCACGCGCTGATGGAGGAGATGCGCTCCTCGGTGATCTTCATGGGCGCGCTGATCGCCCGCTGCGGCGAGGCGCGGCTGAGTCTGCCGGGCGGCTGTCAGCTCGGCAAGCGGCCCATCGATCTGCATCTGGCCGCGCTCCGGCAGCTCGGGGCGGTGATCGAGGAGGACGGGGGCGAGATCCTCTGCCGCGGCGGCAAGCTGCGCGGCAGCCGCATCGAGCTGCCCTTCCCGAGCGTCGGCGCGACGGAAAACGTGATGCTCGCGGCCTGTGCGGCGGAGGGGGAGACCGTGCTGACCGGCGCGGCGCGTGAGCCGGAAATCGAGGCGCTGCAGGACTTTCTGCGCGCGATGGGCGCGAGGATCAGCGGCGCGGGCAGCAACCGGATTGTGATAGACGGCATGGAGCCGCAGCACGCGTTCGATGCCCGCATCCCCTCCGACCGCATCGCCGCGGCGACGATCGCCTGCGCCGCGGCCGCCGCCGGGGGCTCGGTGGAGCTGCGGGATGTCGAGCCCCGGCAATTTTCTACCGTTCTCCACTTCCTAAATCGCGCGGGCTGTGTTATAATAAACGGAAAGCAAAGTCTGCGTCTCCTCGCGCCCGTGCGTCTGCGCGGCGTGGGAGCGCTTTCCACCGCGCCTTACCCCGGCTTCCCGACCGACGCGCAGCCCGTGCTGATGGCGGCGCTGCTGCGGTCCCGGGGCGTGACGCGCATCACCGAGACCATCTTTGAAAACCGCTTCCGCCAGGCTCCGGAGCTTTGCCGCCTGGGGGCCGACATCTGCGTGAGCGGCCGCGTGGCCGAGATCCGGGGCGTGGAGCGACTGCACGGCGCCGCGCTCACGGCCGGCGACCTGCGCGGCGGCGCGGCGATGATTCTGGGCGGCCTCGCGGCGGAGGGGGAGACCCTCGTGCGCGACGAGGGGCATGTGACGCGCGGCTATGAGGATCTCGAGCTGCGGCTGCGGGAGCTCGGCGCGGATATCGAGAAGGAAGAATAACAAAGGAGAAAGCCTATGGCGACGACAAACGCGGCTCTGCCGCCCGAGAGTAAGCACGGCGAATATATGAAGCCCCGCAGGCGCAGCGGCATCGGGGGCCTGGTCAGCTTTCTGGCCGTGGTGGTCGGCATCATCTTTGTGATGAGCGTGCTGCTGCGCGTGAGCGAGATCCGCGTGGAGGGCAACGAGCACTACACCGATCAGGAGATCATCAGCGCAACCGGCCTCGAGACCGGCGACAACATCTTCTTCTTCGACAAGTTCTCCACCATCAGCCGTGCCTATACCAAGCTGCCCTATCTGGAAGAGGTCACCGTGGAGCGTCAGCTTCCCGGCCGGCTCACGATCCGTGTGGTGGAGAGCAAGGCGCTGGCTTACCTCTTCGTGGACGGCGAGGAGTGGACCATCGACCGCACGTGCAAGATCCTCGGCAAGGCGGTCGAGGGCGAGACTGAGGAGCTCATCCCGGTCTACGGCATCAAGCCCGGCACGCTGATGATCGGCGAGCGCCTGGAGCGCGCCGACGGCAGCGAGGAGCGCGTGGACTATCTCGCGGAGGTCCTCGACCAGCTGCAGGCGCGCGGCCTTGCCTCCGAGACCGCCTGGATCGACTTTACCGACACCAATAAGGTCTTTTTCAAGTACACCGACAAGTATCAGGTCGTCCTCGGCAAGGGCGAAAACGTCGAGCATAAATTCGCCATGCTGATGAGCGTGCTCTCCCAGCTCAAGGAGGGCGACGTGGGCACCATCGACGTATCCCGCGGCGAAACCGCGCATTTTATCCCCAACTGAGCCGGCAAAGCGACAGAAATTACAAAAACATTACAAAAGTTTTCGTGAAAAACAAAAAATGTATTGACCGCCGCGGAAAAATGTAATAATATAAACACTGGCACATCAAGAAATATAATTCACATATACTGTGGGATACTATAACAGGGAGGCACAAACATGGATTTTAAAGCCGAAGCAGGCCCGGATAATGTCGTAACCATTAAAGTCGTCGGTGTCGGCGGCGCGGGCAACAACGTAGTCAATCGTATGGTGAAGACCGGCACGCAGGGCGTGGAGTTCATCGCCATCAATACCGATAAGCAGGCGCTGGCCGTTTCCAATGCCGATCAGAAGATTCAGATCGGCGAGAAGATGACCCATGGCCAGGGCGCCGGCTCCGACCCCGAGGTCGGCAAGCGCTCCGCTGAGGAGAGCCGCAACAACATCGCCAAGGCCATCGAGAACGCCGACATGGTGTTCATCACCGCCGGTATGGGCGGCGGCACCGGCACGGGCGCGGCCCCCACGGTCGCGGATATCGCCCGCGAGGCAGGCGTCCTGACGGTCGGCGTGGTGACCAAGCCCTTCAAGTTCGAGGGCAAGCGCCGCATGGACCAGGCCAACGACGGCATCAAGGAGCTGCTGGGCAAGGTCGACTCTCTGCTCATCATCCCCAACGACCGCCTGAAATACGCCACCGACCAGAAGGTCACGCTCGCCAACGCCTTCGAGATTGCGGACGACGTGCTGCGCCAGGCCGTCACCAGCATCTCCGACCTCATCAAGAACACCGGCTTCATTAACCTCGACTTTGCGGACGTCACCTGCATCATGAAGGGCGCCGGCTTTGCCCACATGGGCGTCGGCCACGCGGCCGGCAAGGGCAAGGCGGAGGACGCCGCCCGCATGGCCGTTGCCAGCCCCCTCATGGAGACCTCCATCAACGGCGCGCACGGCGTGCTCATCAACATCACCGGCTCCGAGGACATGGGTCTCGAGGACGTCGAAGCCGCTGCCAACCTCGTGCAGGAGGCCGCGCATCCCGACGCCAACATCATCTTCGGCGCCACCTTCGACGACAGCCTGCAGGATGAGATTCGCGTGACCGTCATCGCCACCGGCTTTGAAGAGAACGCCAACGCCCCCGCTGTCGCGGCTCCCGCCCCCGGCGTCGTACTGCGTCCCGCCGCGCCCGCGGAGAAGACCGCCGGCCTCTTTACCGGCGCTGCCGAGAAGGCTGCCGCCGCGCAGGCGCCCGCTCCCGCTCCGGCTCCCGCCGCTCCGGCCGGCGAAGAGGAAGATCCCTTCGACAAGATCTTCAGCATCTTCAACCACAAATAATCAAAAACAGGCATAAAGACACATACGCCCACATCGGATGGATGTGGGCGTTATGCGTGAAAGGGGGAAAAACGCGCGTTGAAGAATCTGCTGCCGCTGCTGCGGCGTTTCGGTACGCTGTATACGGAAAAGCGCCTGACGCGCGCCTCGGCGGCGCTGTCGTTTTTCCTGACCTCCACGCTCTTTCCGCTGCTCATTATTCTCTACACGCTGCTCGGCAGCAGCGCCGAGCGCATCAACCGCATCCTGGGCTTTGCACGGGAGCTGATGGCCGAGGACAGCGCGCAGACGATCGCGGAGTTTCTGCGCTATGTGGCGGAGAACAACAGCCAGGCCATGATGATGGCGGCGCTGATATTGCTGCTCACCTCGGCCTCGGCGGCGATGCGCACCCTGCAGGCGACGATCGGCGAGCTGCAGGGTCAGCCGCGCTACCGCGGGATGAAGGACCTTCTCTTCAGCCTGATTTTCTCGCTGCTTTTTACCGCGGCGCTGTATTTCGCGATTCTCGTCATGCTGACGGGGCGGGAGGTTCTTCTTTGGCTCAACGGCTTTCTCCCCGTGTTCAAGCGCATCGACGTCTGGCAGCTGCTGCGCTATCCGCTGCTGGCGGGCATCCAGTACGCGATTATTTACGGCCTGTACTGGGTCTCGATCCCACGCAGCGGGCGCTATCCGATCGCGCCGGGGGCGCTGCTTGCAACGCTGGCGCTGGTGGGCGTGAGCGTGGCCTACTCGGCCTTCATCGGCGCCTCGTCGCGCTATCCGCTGGTCTATGGCTCGCTCGCCTCGGTCATTTTGCTGATGATGTGGCTCTATACCTGCTGCATGGTGATCTTCTCCGGCGCGGCGCTGAATGTGGCGCTGCGCGATCAACGGCGCGAAAACCGGCAGAAGCGCTTCGCCCCGGATGAGGGAAAGTAGTGCTTTGGGCAAAGTTCTTAGTGCTTAGTGTATAAAACAACAGCCTCCGCGGTCAATCCCGCGGAGGCTGCTTTCATATCTCAGGTCATAAACTTGTCGATGGCCTCGTTCAGGGCCGAGAGCTGATCGGAGTCCCCGGCGCTCAGGTCGTCGAGACAGTGCTCGAGGTGATCCTTCAAAATCACCTTGGCCGTGCCGCTCAGCGCCGAGCGCACCGCCGCCAGCTGCACCAGAACCTCCGTGCAGTCGCGCCCGTCCTCGATCATGCGCTTGACGGACTCAAGATGCCCGATGGCGCGCGAAAGCCGGTTCAGCACTGCTTTGGTCTGGGTGTGGGTATGGCCGTGCGTGTGCTCGTGGTCGTGGCTGTGCTCATGCACATGGGCGTGGAGGACGCCGTCGCCGTGGTCATGATAATAAACTTCGTCTTCGCTGTGCATATAGCGCCTCCCAATCGTGTTGCTTTCATCAATATACCGCTTTTTTCACCGCTTGGCAAGCCCCCGGGGGGGATAGGGACATTCGGAGCTAAACATAGTCCTTGGCCCATTCTCGCAGAAGGGCGAGGGCCTCGGCCTCAGGGGTTTCGCGCAGGTCGAGAATGCGCGCCTCCCCGTCTGCGGTGAGCGCGGCGCGCAGGGTTTCGAGCCGCTGCGTAAAGCGCTCGCCCAGCCCGAAGAGCTGCCGCCAGGCTTCGGCCTCCTCCGGCGTTTTCAGCGCGCCGATCAGCGGCAGGCCGCTCTGCAGCAGCGCCTCCAGCGCCTCATAAAACGGCGGGATTAGCGTCTCATAGCCGCCGATCTCGTCGAGCACGGCGAATGGGTAGTATACGGCCTCGCGCAGCAGCCGAACGCCGAAGTCGCGGAACACCTCGTTGTCCCGCTGCGGCGGCCAGCTGCGGCAGTCGAGAAAGCGCCGCCCCTCGAGCCCCTCCACGCCGCCCGCCGCGGCCGCGGGGCGCAGCAGATAGCCGAGGGCGTAGCCGTTCTCGCCCGTCTCGGCCTCCATGACAAAGCCGCCCGCTCCGGCGAGCCTGTCGCCCAGCGCGGCGCGGATCAGCCGGGAGCGGGTCTCCGCCTCCGCTCCGGTGAGAAAGATGCGTTGTTCCACAGCAATCACCTCTTACCGGCAGTATACACCCCGGCCGGCCAAATGCGCAAGCGGCGGAATTTGGACAGAGCCTTCGGGAATATGCTGTTTCGAGGTGACGAATATGATCGAAACGGCTCTGACTTTGCTGATGCATTCGCTCTGGCTCTTCCTGCGCATCGCCCCGGGCGGCAGCTTCCCCCGACCGCTCAGCCGCGAGGAGGAGAAGGACTGTCTCGAACGATGGGCGGCGGGGGATCTCGAGGCGCGCAACACCCTCATCGAGCACAACCTCCGCCTGGTCTCGCACATTCTGAAAAAATACTACGCGCAGGCCGATGACATGGAGGATCTGCTCTCCATCGGCACGATCGGGCTCATCAAGGGCGTCGACAGCTACCGCGCCGACAAGGGCGTGCGGTTGTCGAGCTACTGCAGCCGCTGCGTGGAAAACGAGGTGCTGATGTATTTCCGCTCCCGCCGCCGCAGCCAGGGCGACCTGAGCCTGTCCGACGCGCTGGAGGGTGACGAGGACGGCAGCCTCTCCATCCTCGACGTGCTGGCCGCGGAGGACGACATGGCCGAACGCGTCGGGAACCGGGAGCTCTGCGCGCAGCTGCGCTCCCTGATCGGGCGGGTGCTCACGGAGCGCGAGGCAGAGGTGATTCGCCTGCGCTACGGTCTCGACGGACGCGAGGCGCTGACCCAGAAGCAGACCGCCGCGCGCATCGGCGTCAGCCGCAGCTACGTCTCGCGCATCGAAAAGCGCGCGCTGGAAAAGCTGCGCGAGGCGCTGGAGAAGTGAGGAATCATTCAAAAACAGGAGTTCGGAGGAGGGAATTGACAGGAATTCCGGCAGAGTGATATAGTAAACAAAGGAAAGCGGGGGATGACCGTGGACGGAGAACTGGAACGCCTGCGCGGCGAGATCGACCGTGCGGACAATGCGCTGATGGCAGCTTTTCTGGAGCGCCTGCGGATCGTGGACAGAATCGGCGCGCGCAAACGGGCGCTCGGACTGCCGGCGCGCGATGATGCGCGCGAGGAGGCGCTGCTGGCGCGGGTGCGCGCGCTGGCGGGCGAGAACGCCGATGAGGCCGAGGCGGTCTATCAGATGATCCTTCTGATCTGCCGGACGCGGCAGGAGCGCCTGCGCGGCGCGGATACTTGAAAAGCGGCGCGAAGCATGGTATAATGAAAAGAAATCAGAAAAAGAAAGGAGAGCTGAGCGTGAATTTGAAAAAACTGGGGCTCGTGTTTCTCGCCCTGGCTCTCTGTCTGGGAGTCGTGATCCTGGTGCAGGTGCGCGGCGAGACCGGCGAGGAGATAGAGTTCGGGGAGGCGAGCGGCGGCAGGACGCAGCGCGTCCGGCCCGAGACTCTGCCCGATCCGAACATTACGCCGGAGCCGGTGGACGACGGCATCGTCTGGCCGGATCTGACGCTGGATGAAATGCTCGAGAGTGAAAACCGCCAGTATGCCGTCGTCAACGACAACAACCTCCTCTCCGCCGCCTTCCAGCCGGAGTGTGAGAAAATCGAGGGCAGCCGCAACCAGCTCTTTGAAAAGACCGCCCTGCCTTATCTCGAGGCCCTGCTGCAGGATCTGCGCGACCACGGCTATACGCCCTACGTCGCCGGCGCCTACCGTACCTATTCCTATCAGGAAAAGCTCTTCAACGGCAAGGCCAGCCAGATTGCCGCGGGCATGACGCCGCCGGTGACCGACTACCTCGACCCGCGCTATCAGGAGGCCGTCGCCGTCGCGCGCACGATCACGGCCTATCCCGGCAGCAGCGAGCATCAGCTCGGCCTCGGCGTGGATATCCTCGACCGCGAGCGCAGCTGGCTGGACTACAACTCGATGAACCAGGAATTCTTCGCCTATCTCGACTCGATCTGCGCCGATTACGGCTTCATCAAGCGCTACCCCAGCAACAAGCTGCCGCTGACCGGCTGGGATGAGCCCTACCACTACCGCTATGTCGGCGTGGAGGCCGCGACCTTCATCATGGAGCACGGCATCTGCTACGAGGAGTTCTACGCGCACTACGATCCCGAGTTCAGCATCAAGTAACAGCATATGATTGGCTTTTTTCGCCGGAATCTTCTTGATTCCGGCGAAAAAAGGTCTTGCAATGTCCGGCAAAGAGTGGTATAGTAGCACAGTAAGGATTATGGTATTGTCAGAGTGGGTCTTGGCCCACTCTTTTTTGCGAACTTGTTCGCCCAGACAAATTATGGAAGTGGTGGAGTCATGAGTAAATTGACCGAGCGCATTGCCGAGATCGCCCGCCCCCATGTGGAGGACGAGGGCTGCACGCTTTGGGACGTGGAATACGTCCGCGAGGCCGGCACCTGGTATCTGCGGCTCTTTATCGACAAGGAGGGCGGCGTGTCCATCGACGACTGCGAGCGCATCAGCCGGCGGCTCGACCCGGTGCTGGACGAGGAGGACCCGATCGCCGAGAGCTATGTGTTCGAGGTGGGCTCCGCCGGGGCCGACCGCGAGCTCAAGCGGCCCGGGGACTTTGAACAGTTCATGGGCAGCGACGTGGACGTGAAGCTCTATCAGCCCGTCGACGGCTCCAAGCTCTACACCGGCCGGCTCTGCGGCTGGGAGGACGGGCGCGTCAGCATCGAATGCGGCGCGAAAACCCGCAGCTTTGACAAGACACAGGTCGCGCAGGTTCGCCTGCACGTGAAGATCAGCTAACAGATAAGGGGTAAGAAAAAATGAACGCAGAATTTTTCCAGGCTATCGAGGATATCGAAAAAGAAAAGGGCATTCCCCGCGGCTATATGTACGACAAGATCCGCCAGGCCATGCTGGCCGCCTTCCGGCGCGACAATCCCGAGTGTGAGGATAACGTCGAGGTGCTGCTGGACGAGGACAAGAAGCAGATCGAGATGGTCGTGTACAAGACGGTGACCGAGGACGTCGCCGATCCCAGCCACGAGATCAACCTCGAGGCCGCCAGGAAGGTCAGCCGCCGCACCAAGCTCGGCGACCTGCTGCCCATCCCCGTAGAGACCAAGAAATTCGGCCGCATCGCCGCCCAGGCTGCCAAGCAGATCATCACCCAGGGCATCCGCGAGGCCGAGCGCGGCATCGTCTATGAGCAGTTCACCTCCAAGGAGCACGAGATCCTCACCGGCGTCGTGTCCCACATCGAGCCGAGAAACGGCGCCGTGTCCATCCGCATCAGCTCCAACAGCGAGTACACCGAGGCCATGCTCTCAGCCAACGAGCGCATCAAGACCGAGGAACTCAAGGAGGGCGACCGCATCAAGGTCTATGTCGTCGAGGTGCGCAATTCCACCCGCGGCCCCCAGGTGCTCATCAGCCGCACCCATCCGGGCCTTGTCAAGCGCCTGTTCGAGCTCGAGGTGCCCGAAATCTACGACGGCACCGTGGAGATCAAGTCCATCGCCCGTGAGGCAGGCAGCCGCACGAAGATGGCCGTCTGGTCGGCCGATCCGAACGTCGATCCGATCGGCGCCTGCGTCGGCCCCAAGGGCGGGCGCGTGGCCAGCATCGTCGACGAGCTCGGCGGCGAGAAGATCGACATCGTGAAGTACAGCGAGCAGCCCGAGGAATACATCGCGGCCTCCCTGTCGCCGTCCGAGGTGCTCAGCGTCACCATGCTCGAGGACGGCAAGAGCTGCCGCGTCGTCGTGCCGGACAGCCAGCTGTCGCTGGCCATCGGCAAGGAGGGCCAGAACGCCCGCCTCGCCGCCAAGCTCACCGGCTTTAAAATCGATATCAAGCCGCAGAGCGAAGCCTAAAGCGCGCATCAAGCCTTCCTTTCGCAAAAGGGCGGTGGCGTCCGGCGTCTTACGCCCCAAAGGATCAGCTTCGCGTTGCAAGCCGGACGACGGTGGGTTTCTTCTTTCACGCAGAGCATCATCCGCTTCGCGGGGAAACCCTCTGCGATGCATAAGTTCGCCTTCGCCAAATCAGAGATTTGGAGGCTCACTTAAGTCAGCTTCGCTGACAGCTCCCTTCTGCGGAAGGGAGCCAAGATAAACAAATTCTGCGATCATTCAGAAAGGGCGGTCGAGACTATGCAAAAGAAAATACCGATGCGGCAGTGCCTCGGCTGCCGGGAACAGAAAGCGAAAAAGGACCTGATCCGGGTCGTGCGCTCCCCGGAGGGAGCGATCAGCCTGGACTTCCGGGGGAAGGCCTCCGGCCGCGGCGCCTATGTGTGCCCGCAGGCGGACTGCCTGAAAAAGGCGATCCGCGCCCGGGCGCTCGAGCGGGCGCTGGGCTGCCCGATCCCGGCGGAGGTCTATGAGACATTACAGCAACAGATGGAGGCCGGGGAATGAAGGAAAAAGCCCTGAAGCTGCTCGGCCTTATGCGCAGGGCAAACGCCATCCAGCCCGGCGAGGACCGGGCGGGCGATGCGGTGCAGGCGGGCAGGGCCAAGCTCCTGCTGCTCGCGTCCGACGCGGCTGACAACGCCCGGCGCCGGGCGGAGCATCTGACCGATGGCCGGCGCGCACAGCTCATCGAGCTGCCCTTTGACCGGGGCGAGCTTGGAGAAGCGCTGGGGCTCGGCGGCTGCGCGATGGCGGCCGTGACCGACCTCGGCTTTGCCGGGGCGCTGACGGAGCTGCTGGCCGGCATCGACCCCGAGCGCTACGGCGAACTCGCGGCGGAGACCGCGAAGCGCCGGGACAAGGCGGCGCGCCGAAAAAAAGAGACGCTTGCCCGAAAGAGGAATGAGAGGAACGGAAAAAGGAGGACGAACGGATGAGTATGATCAAATATCGCGTGCATGAGGTGGCCAAGGATTTTGGCGTGGGATCGAAAGTGATCTCCCAGATCTTGACCGACTATGTCGCGCCTCCTAAAAATCATATGCAGGTACTGGAGACCCCGGAGCTGGACGTGATTTTCGAGTACATGACTCAGCACAACCAGGTGGCGAGCCTGGAGGAGGTCTTCAAGGTCACGCCGAAGGAAGCACCCGCGCCGAAGAAGGAGGAGGCAAAGCCCGCCCCCGCTCCGGCCAAGGCGGACGGCAAAGCCAAGACCGAGGGCAAGGCCAAGGCGCCTGCCGCGCCGGCGCAGCCCCAGCCGCAGCAGCCGGCCCCGCAGCCGAAGGCCGAGAAGCAGGACAAACCCCGCACGCCGCGCCAGGTCGCGGAGAAGCGCGTGGTGGACACCCGCGGCGGTGCGGCCGTGAACATCGAGAAGTACAACGAGAAGTTTGAGGATCTCGCGGGCGACAAGGCTGCCAAGCCCGGCATGCAGCGCGGCAACAAGGAGAAGTTCACCAACAAGACCAAGCAGCGCCAGGCCGCCCAGCCCTCCAACAAGCGCCGCCAGGAGGAGCGCGACAAGATGCAGAAGCTGCATCTTGAGATCGCCAAGAAGCAGCCCGTCAAGGTCGAGATCCCCGACGAGATCTCCGTGGGCGAGCTGGCCTCCCGCATGAAGAAGACCGCCTCCGAGGTCATCAAGCAGCTCTTCAAGCTCGGCGTCTTTGCCTCGGTCTCCGAGGTCATCGACTACGACACCGCCGCCCTCGTGGCAATGGAGATGGGCTGCAAGGTCGAGCGCGAGGTCATCGTCACGGTGGAGGAGCGCCTGATCGACGACCACGTGGACGCCGAGGAGGATCTGAAGCCCCGCGCCCCGGTCGTGGTGGTCATGGGCCACGTCGACCACGGCAAGACCTCGCTCCTGGACTACATCCGCCATGCGAAGGTCGCCGCGGGCGAGGCCGGCGGCATCACCCAGCACATCGGCGCCTACACCGTGGACATCAACGGCAGCCCGATCACCTTCCTCGACACCCCGGGCCACGAGGCCTTCACCTCCATGCGTGCCCGCGGCGCCATGGTCACGGATATCGCCATTCTGGTGGTCGCCGCGGACGACGGCATCATGCCGCAGACCGTGGAGAGCATCAACCACGCCAAGGCCGCGAACATCCCCGTCGTCGTCGCCATCAACAAGATGGACACCGTCGGCGCCAATCCCGAGCGCATCAAGCAGCAGCTGACCGAGTACGACCTCGTCAGCGAGGAGTGGGGCGGCGACACGATCGTCTGCCCGATCTCCGCCAAGACCGGCATGGGCATTGATAACCTGCTCGAAAACCTGGTCGTTCTGGCCGAGGTGCAGGAGCTCAAGGCCAACCCGAACCGCGCCGCCAAGGGCACCGTGATCGAGGCGCGCCTCGACAAGGGCCGCGGCCCGATCATGACCGTCCTCGTTCAGAACGGCACCCTGCACACCGGCGACATCATCATCGCCGGCACCGCCGTCGGCCGCGTGCGCACGATGATCAACGACAAGGGCCAGCGCGTCAATGAGGCCGGCCCCTCCACGCCGGTGGAGATTTCCGGCATGAGCGAGGTCCCGAGCGCGGGCGACACCTTCAACGCCGTCGGCGATGAGCGCATGGCCAGAGAGCTGGCCGAGGAGCGCCGCATCGCCCAGCAGAACCAGACCCTCGGCACCGCCAAGAAGGTCAGCCTGGAGGATCTGTTCAGCCAGATCCAGGCCGGCGAGATGAAAACGCTCAACATCATCGTCAAGGCGGACGTCCAGGGCTCGGCCGAAGCGGTCAAGAGCTCGCTGGAGAAGATATCCAACGACGAGGTGCGCGTGAAGGTCATCCACAGCGCCGTCGGCGCGATCAACGAGAGCGACGTGATGCTGGCCGCCACCTCCGGCGCCATCATCGTCGGCTTCAACGTCCGCCCGGACAACGCCGCGCGCGACAGCGCCGCCCGCAGCAAGGTCGATATGCGCATGTACCGCGTGATCTACGACTGCATCGAGGAGATCGAGTCGGCCATGAAGGGCATGCTCGCGCCGAAGTTCAAGGAGGTCGTCATCGGCCACGCCGAGGTGCGCGAGACCTACAAGGTCTCCAAGGTCGGCACGGTCTGCGGCTGCTACTGCACGGACGGCAAGATCCAGCGCGGCTGCGAGGTGCGCGTGCTGCGCGACAACATCGTCATCCACGAGGGCGAGCTGGCTTCGCTGCGCCGCTTCAAGGACGACGTGAAGGAGGTCGCCTCCGGCTACGAATGCGGCATGCAGGTTGAGAAATTCAACGACATCAAGGTCGGCGACGTGATCGAGTGCTTCGTGATGGAGCAGATCAAGGACTGATATAGCGTAAACGACAGGATCGGCGACTATGCCGATCCTGTTTGAAAAGAGATAAGAATCGAATGAGAGAGAAAAAACGGGTCATGGTGTCGCTGGCTGTGCTGCTGTGCGCGGCGGCTTTAGCGGCTGTGATTTTCTGGAGAAATGAAGAGACGCCGGAACCCTCGGCAGCGCCGAGCCCCGCGCCGACGGCGGCGGAGGCGCAGCCGACAGAGCAGCCTGTCGCGGAGACGCCGGAAGCAGCGGCGGAACCGGAAGAAACGCCCGCCATAGCGGAGACGGAGACCCCCGCGGAGACGGGAAACTGGGATAACGAGGCCGTCTGCGAGGAGCTTTTCGCGCGTTTTCAGGCGCTCGGCGAGGACTACGTCTACGTCAAGTTCTTCCCCCGGCGCGGCGCGGGCGTCTTCGCGGAGCAGGGCGCGAATTTCACGATCGGGCTGCCGGAGGGCTACGCCGAACGGCCGATGAACCTGATTTTCTATTTCGACCCCGGCTTTTTCCCGGTCTACGGCGCGTACGGCTACCATCACGCCGAAGAAATCAACTACTTTTATCAGGAAGACGACGTCGATATGCTGATGGACGCCAATCCCGACACGGTGGTCGTGACGGTGAGCGCGAACCTCAACGTCAAAATGATGATGTACATGCTGCGCTGCCTCGACGCGATCGGCATCGGCGAGGTGGACAAGGTCATCTGCTCCGGCTGGAGCGCCGGCTGCAACTATGCCTTGACCTGCGAGGCTCTGATTCTGCAGCATTATCCGCAGCTCGGCACGCCCTGCCTCGTCCTCACGGACACGAACCACTCGCCGAACGTCGACGAAAACATCTATGACACGCTTGCGGGCAGCGGCGCGAAGTGCCTGGTCTTTTCCAGCATGGATCACGCCGTGCAGGAGCACCACCTCTACCACCTGACCGCCTGCGGCCTGCCGATCGCGGTCATCCGGGCGGACATGACGCTGACGGGCGAATACAACACGCATATCCAGCGGCGCATCCTCGCCATCACGGACAACCTCTACGGCTATGTGCTCGGCAATCAGACGGAGCTGCCCGGCGGGCTGTATGAGGCCAGCTACCGATACGGCTACCACGACTACGAGAAGAACGACACCGTGTGGAGCACGGCGCAGGACGTATACGACATGTTTTTCGCGGACTGGGAATCCTGAACCGCGAATCGGGACAGAATACAGACGGGCGCGGCCCCTTCCGCGCCCGGTTTTCACAGGAGGAAAGCATATGCCATCCAATAAACTGGCAAGAACCAACGACGATATCCAGCGCGTGCTGGCCGCCAAGCTCCGGGAGATCAAGGATCCCCGCGTGCAGCAGGGGATGATCAGCGTGACGAGGGTGGAGACCACCGGCGATCTGCGCTATGCCAAGGTGTGGCTGAGCGTGCTGGGGCTTGAAAACGAGAAGGAATTCCGCCGCGGGCTCAAATCCGCCGCCGGCTGGCTGCGGCATGAGCTGGGGCAGAGCCTCGAGCTGCGCTACACGCCGGAGCTCGTGTTCGAGGTCGATCACAGCATCGAGTACGGCGCGCACATTAGCCAGGTGATCCAGTCGCTGGACATCCGGCCCGACGGGGACGGGAACGATGAAGGCTGAAGCGTGCGCCGCGTGGCTGATGGAGCGGGACCGACTCCTGCTCGTCACGCACTATAACCCCGACGGCGACACGGTGGCGAGCGCGGCGGCGCTGTGCGCGGCGCTGCGGCGGCAGGGGAAGACGGCGTATCTGTTCCCCAATCCGCAGATCGGCGCGCGGCTGCGCGCCTATGCCGGCCAATATTTCGCCCCGGACGGCTTCACGCCGGACTGCATCGTGTCGGTGGACGTCGCGACCGAGCGGATGTTCCCGCACGGCTTTGAGGGCAGGGTCGATCTTGCGATCGACCACCATCCGACCAATTCCCACTACGCCGCGGCCGCGTGCATCGACGATCAGCGCGCCGCCTGCGGCGAGATCGTGCTGCAGATCATCCGGGCGCTGGGCGGCGGCGTGACGCGGGAGGAGGCCGATCTCCTGTACATCGCCCTCTCCACCGACTGCGGCTGCTTCCAGTACGCCAACACCGACGCCCACGCCTTCCGCTCGGCAGCGGAGCTTTTAGAGCTCGGTGCGGACAACGCCGACATCAATCAGCTCTTCTTCCGCCAGGTCTCACCGGCGCGGCTGAAGCTGGAGGGCATGGTGTACAGCGCCATGCGCTTTTACCGCGAGGGGCAGATCGCCGTCAACATCATCACGCAGGAGATGCTGCGCTCGTCCGGCGTGACCGAGGAGGAGCTGGACGACATCGCCGGGCTCGTCGGGCGCGCCCGGGGCCACCGGGTCGGCATCACGATCCGCGAAAACCCGGACGGGAGCAGCAAAATCTCCGCCCGCTGCGGGCCGGATTTTGACGTCAGCGCCCTCTGCGCGCGCTTCGGCGGCGGCGGACATAAAATGGCCGCCGGCTGCAACATCCGGGAAACGCCCGAAAAGGCCTGCGAGCTGCTGCTGGCAGCGATAGAGGAACAGTGGGCATGAACGGGATCCTCCTCATCGACAAGAGCGCCGACTGGACGAGCAGCGACGTGGTCGCCAAGCTCCGCGGCGTGCTGCATGAAAAGCGCATCGGCCACGCCGGCACGCTCGACCCGATGGCGACCGGGCTGCTGGTGCTCTTCATCGGGCGCGCGACCCGCGCCTGCGCCTTCGCGGAGGCGGAGGACAAGGAGTACCGCGCCGCGCTGCGCCTGGGCCTTGCGACCGATACCCAGGACGTGACCGGCCGCGTGCTGCGCGAAGCAGACGCCTCCTTTGTCACGGAGGACGCGCTGCGCTCAGCGCTCCGGGACTTTACCGGCGAGATCGAGC